>Ga0116216_10002115_pt1 | contig 13375 bp, 10 predicted proteins | sample Sb_taG_11_FD_89696 | JGI IMG/M metagenome (GOLD analysis project Ga0116216, IMG submission 89696) | Peat soil microbial communities from Weissenstadt, Germany - Sb_50d_3_AS metaG | ecosystem: Environmental > Terrestrial > Soil > Wetlands > Peat | place: Germany: Weissenstadt | collected 2010-09-21
CCCTGAAAGGTCAACTGCTCCCAACCTTTCTCCACTTCGTGGAAATCTAACTTGCCGTTAGACGGCGCACCCTCTCCTCTGTATAAAGTACTACATCATATGATCACCTGTACACTCTCAAAAGTGTTATACTTAAGTCAGTGGTTGTGTTACACCCTTTTGTGTGCTCTAGCAGCCTTATCTACCTTCCCTACTCAGGAAAGCGTTGTAGAGGTTTGCTAAGAGTTTTGAAGACTTTCTCTCCGACTGACGCGAACAGCTGGACGCTCCGACGGCTGACGCCGTCGAGCTTCGCACCTCTTCGCGACAGGCGCGTTCCAACTGAAGGGAGGATCCCATGTGCCGTTGGCTTGCCTACTACGGTGACCCGATTCCTATCGAGGCCCTCATCCTGCGGCGGCAGCACTCGTTGATCGACCAGAGCCTGCACTCCCGCGAGGGAGCGGAGACGACGAACGGCGACGGCTTTGGTGTTGGCTGGTATGACGAACTGGGAGGGATGCCAGGCCTGTATAAGAGCATCCAGCCAGCCTGGAACGACCGCAACCTGCGCGAGCTCTCGAAGCATATCTCGTCGCCGCTCTTCTTCGCGCACATCCGGGCATCCAGCGGCACGGCCGTCCAGGAGACGAACGCTCATCCTTTCCGATACGGCCGCTGGCTCTTCATGCACAACGGACTCGTGCGCGAGTTCCCACGCGTGCGTCGTGATCTCCTGCTCGCGATCGACCCGACACTGTTTCCAGATCTTGAAGGCTCTAGCGACTCAGAGGTGCTCTTCCACCTTGCACTCACATTCGGCCTCCAGGATGACCCTCTCACAGCGCTCGAGCTCATGGTGGGCTTCGTTGAGGAGGTCGGCGAGCGCCATGGAGTCGAGCATCCGCTCATGATGACTGTCGCGACGAGCGACGGCGAGCAGATCATCGCCGCCCGCTATTCGAGCGAAGGGCAGTCGCGCTCCCTCTACTTCAGCACGGATGTGCTGGCTCTCAAGGCACATCACCCGGACATCGAGGAGATTCAGGAACTCTCGGACGAGGCACGTGCGATCGTCTCGGAACCGCTCGGAGATGTCGTCGGAGCATGGAACAAAGTGCCCGAGTCGTCCATCGGTGTCGTCAAGCCAGGCCAGGACGAGCTCTACGAGTTCACCCCTTGCCGTCCGGGAGACAACGCGCCCCCAAAGAAGAGGGTGAGCCTCCGCCCAAGCTGAGTATGGCCTTTTAAGCAATGAAGTTCGTTGCCAATCGGAATGCAATAATATGTTCACACTTGCAGGAAATACCCCTGGCCGACGTCAGGCTACATAGAAAAAACAAGCCTGGGACTACTTTCGAGTCCCAGGCTTGTTTCTATAGGACTACTTGAAGAGCTTCTACAAGCAATGCTATTCAGACACCATTTCGAATGTTTAAGGCGTCGGAGTCGGCGTTGGAGTACCATTGCCATTTCCGTTCCCACTGTTGGCTGTTAAGCCACTCTGCTGGGGCTGCTCGCCATCAAGCATCCAGCTCAGGTAGCCAGAGCCTGCCAGGCCGTTGACAGTATTGACAGACGACTGGACAACACCCTGAGGGGGGGGCGGAAAGGCGCGATCAGAGAAATGTAAATCCAGTGGTGGGCAAGGAATTTGGTCAGTAGCTGTATTGCAATAACCGCTGACGTACTCAATGATACTATGCCAGATAGGGGCAGCGCCGGTGATACCGATAGAGTTTACCATGGGGGAATTATCAGCGTTACCCGTCCAGACTCCGACCACTACATCAGGGGTGTAGCCGAGGGTCCAGTTATCCGTAAAGTTATCGGTGGTACCGGTTTTAGCAGCCACTTCAGGATGTGGAATACCGCCTGGGAGTGCCTGGCCGTTGGGTTGCGTTGCCTGATCCCACATTGAAAGTACATGATCATTCTGGAACTCAGGGTAACGCGCACTCTCATCTTTGAGAATGGAAGTAATCATGAACGCAATCTGAGTGCTGATAGCCTGCCCGCCATCAGGCTTTGAGGGATCATAGTGATACAAACGGTGACCATAGTTATCATAGATATCGAGAATGCCATGAGGGGGAATACGCATGCCGTTATCTGCGAATGCCTGGTAGGCATCGGTCATCTGCAGCAACGTAGCTGACCCAGAACCAATACCCATGGAGGGAACTTTGGATTGATCAGACGTGAACGCAGTGATGCCCAGGCGCTGAGCCATAGTATAGACATTTGCTGCCCCCGCAAAGTAAGCCGTCTTGACTGCAGGAACATTGAGTGAATTAGCAATATTCCAACGAATATTATAGTTTGTATTGTGGTAGACCTTATTCGTAGCGTCACCGCCGTAGTCCGTTGGAATATACGTACTGGTTTGTACTGGTAGACTTTGTGAAAGTCCTTCGGGAAAGTACGTTTTCTTATCAGGCAAAACAATTCCTTCATACCAACCCATCTCCATAGCTGTCGCCAGGACAATAGGCTTGAAGGAAGAGCCTGGAGATCGTGCAGCCGTGGCCGCATTGAACTGACCGTCTACTTCCTTATTTGTATTATTCCAGTCTGTGCTGCCATTCATAGCCAGCACCTCACCGGTCTTAGCATTCATGACCACAACAGCCGAATCATTGACATTATTTGCAACATTAAGCGGCCCATAGCCACCGGTGAAAGGTTGGTATTCAGGCTGATCTAAATGGCGTTTGGCAGCATTTTCCACATAGGTTTGCAGATTGCTATCAATCGTTGTGCGGATATTGAAACCACCAGTCAAGAACAAGTTTGCTCCCGTAGCCTCATTTACATTCCCGGTATTTGGATCTGTACCCAGGGCATACTCCATCTGACTGATTATCCAATCTACAAAATGTGGATCATTTTTGATAGGTTGAAAACCTTTGAATGTCATCTTGCTAGTCATGGTTTCTATTTGCTGGATAATAACGGGTGTAATTGGGCCATTATCAATGGTCTGATCTCCCAGAGCCGTATTGATATGCATGTTGAGAGCCAGCATCTGCTGAAGTACGTAATCCTGACGTTGCAGAGCAAGTATTTTATTCGCGTTACCTAAGGTCGGATCATAACTGACCGGATTTTGCGGCATGCCCGCCAGAAGCGAAGCACGTGCCAGACCTAGCAGCGGGTTTTTCCTGCAGGTAGAGTCATCGTTAGGATTTTTACATTTTGTCAGGTCGCGATCCAGGAAAGCTATTGCCGGAATGCAATTAAAATGAACGTCGCATTTCGCATGCAAGCCAAAATAATCCTCAGCTGCAGCATCGACTCCGAGCTCTTGCGCGCCAAAAGGAGAGATATTAAAATACATCTCCAGAATCTTCCATTTAGGATATTGTTGCGTCAGCCCAATCGCGAGAGCGGCTTCAGGGATCTTACGCTGCAAGGTAGCCTGTGCTATCTGATGTGTGAGATTTTCGTTGAGATTTTTTATTACCTGTTGGGTGATAGTACTTCCGCCACTCTGCACAGAACCAGAAGATGAATACTGAGTAGCAGCACGAAGAATACCTTGCGGATCGATACCTGTATTATCCCAGAAAGTATGGTCCTCAGCAGCAGTCATCGCATCCTGCATTACCCCGGGTATGTCATTGTAGGTAACTGGGGTGCTACGTCCTGTTCCAGTTCCTGTTTTATTATCATACGCAACATACAGCAGATTGCCGTTGCGATCATAGATACGTGTGGACTGATTAATCTGCTGATTTGCGAGTCCTTGCAGGCGTGGCAACTGGCTCTGGTAGTAGGCATAGCCCGAAGCAGCACCTGAGGACAGGATTATCACCAGGAGAACCACGAAGATTGTCACGCTGATCATCGCGATACGTTGGCCTGTTGGGCGTCCTTGATTCCAACGCTCCCGTCTGTGGCGCATCTGCATAGCAACACGCACAGAGTGCGAGCGTTTCCAGGGATTTGATCTTGGAGCTTGCTCTGGTGGTGGTGTAGTGGGTCGATAGAGAACCAGCGGATCTTGATCAACGTTTCCACCACGAGCTGCTGCCATTTTACCAGTCCACCGCCGTACTGTCTGCATAGCGTTTCCAATGAATGAAGGTGTCGGCCATGCCTGAGGCGATGGCCACCCTTGCTGTTGCGGTGTGTTCACCGGCGGCATTGGTGAATACTGAGATGGTGGCTCTCCTTGCGGCGCTTGACCCATGAGCGGAGAGTATTGTGGAGGCGCCTGCACCGTCTGGTCAGAGTAATTACGTATCAGGCTACCCGAACGAGGTGATCCGTCGTTATGACTGCCATTATTGTTTTCGGGTTGTTGGTTCCAATAGTTATTACTCATTCATTGTCCTTATATATAGCTTATCTTCTAGCCCTAATAATTTCGCTGTCATTCGTCTACCTGTAAAGAACGATTTAGCTGTATGGATTCATGGGAAAGGCTCTATGTACTACGAACGAATAAACTGTTGGCTATTAACAGATGTACCGATTCAGGCCAGTTGAAGGCAACACGAGCGATAGCAGTCAGAGAGTGTGCAGTAATCCAAAGGTTTGCAATTGTGTACAGAAGCAAACGTATCATGTACAATAGGAGCAATATCTCAAGCTTATATCACACAACATACAAACATGCTTGATACTCTAAATTCCCAGGCTGAGAGGAGCTACTCGATGCTCTTGCGTCGCATTTATATATCTCTTTTCTTTGCACTCGTTTTTATTACTTTTCTCCTATCACACCTTGTAACTCCGGGGATTGTTCATGGGCTGACCTCCTCAACTAACCCGATTACAGTTACCTCTCGAACGTACACAGAAGATTTTCCTTCCTATATTGATTTAACAGCAAGCGCAAATGATAGAGCTGGCACTATTAACCAGGCAACCATTGTTCTTACCTTCAATCCGGATGGAGCATCAGAGACCCATGCAGTACCACTAAGCAAGAAGGGGAATGTGTTTGTTGTTTCCTGGCGTGAAGATACAAGCCATGGCCATTTTCTACCAGCAGGAGTGCAGGTAACCTACTACTGGGAATTTAGTGATACCGCCGGTCATACCTTTACAGATGCACAGCAACGATTCACGACAATAGACACCCGTTTCAACTGGCAACATCTAACTCAAGGCATGTTACAGGTCAACTGGTACATTCGCGATCAGAATTTTGGACAATACGTTCTCGATAAAGCAAGCGCAAGCATCCAGAAAATAAGCCATGCACTTGGAGGCGGCCTGAATCAACCAATAAACTTGTGGGTATATGCTTCTGACCAGGACTTCCACGGCTCGCTCTCACCTGGCTCTTATGAGTGGGTTGGGGGGGTAGCATTGCCATTGCTGCATGAAGCCTCTATTGTTGTTATCGACTCTAGCGACCCCACACTAAGACGAGATATGCCACATGAGTTGACGCATCTCGTCTTTCATGAACTCATAGTGCAAGGGATAACTCCTCCCACATGGTTTGACGAGGGTCTCGCTGTTTATAATCAGGACTATAGAGAGCCAGAGTTACAAGCACGCCTTGATAAAGCGCTCGCTTCACAATCTTTGCTTCGCTTGAGTCAGATTTCTGATGGTTTTCCTGCTAACGCAGATCAAGCGTACCTGGCTTATGCTCAAAGTTATGATCTACTCAAATACATGTATAAAACCTTTGGTCAGCCCAGAATGGTACAACTGATCAAGTTCATCAATAACCCTCAACAAACGTTTGACCAGGATTTAACACAGGCTTTAGGAGTAGATGAAATACACCTGGAGAATCAATGGCGGCTCTCCGATAGCCAACCAGCGGTACTTACTGCCAGTGATGTCACGCCAACTCCACAGCCAGTAATCCAGGTCAAACAAGCCCAGAACGTAAGCACTAACTACACGACTTTCTGGCTGTTGATTGGTCTGGGGATCTTCCTCGTCCTCGTTTCACTCATCAGCCTGACCGTACTTATCATTTACAGCCTGAGATACAATCAAACACTCAAAAAGCAGGCAATTGTTCCCAACCGGGCAATTTCACAGAACGGCAACCAGGCCTACCCTTTGCAGTATCCTGATCCATCAACCTATATGCGGACTTCGATGTACACTCAACCACCATCGCAGCCCACATCACCCTACCAGGGATCGGAATACCCAATACATATACCAGGAGAGCAATCTCCTCAAGAATAATAGCAATACGAAAAAAGATGTTTAAGATGGAAGTGTTTGACCTCCCCTCCGACGCCATTTGACACTCCGCCGCTACTCAAGTAGCGCGGTTTCTCGCTCGTCGCGAGCTACGCGGGTATGCGGCCGGAACCGAAGGCCCGTGGGCGGTGCCATGACGCCGACTACTGGGACTTGACCCAGATACTTTCCCCGGATGTTGATTGCCCCCACCCCGTCGCGATGGTATACAAAGCCGCACCGAGGACAGTGAAACACGCGGCCCGTGACCTTGCTTCGCACGCGCCTACACCTCGGACACGTGCGGGAGGTGTAGGATTCCTCTTGCAGAAAGACCTCCATCCCGACGCGTTCGGCCTTGTAGGTGAGTTTCTCGCGCACGCTACCGTGCGACCACTGATGGATTTTCTGATTGTTAGCGTGACCAACATCCGTGTGCTGCCGAAGATCGCGTACGTCGCCAATGACCAGCGTTTGCACGCCTGCCTGATGCAGCGTGGTAATAAGTCTGCTCGTCTGCTTGTGCTCGATCTCGTGTATTTGATTCTTGAGCTTCTTGAGTTGTCGCTTCTTGGAACGGATGACCCGAGTGCGCCGCTTGCTGCCTTTCTTCATGCGCCCGTCGATACGAGCGTTGAGTTCGGCTTGCTGCTTGTTGCGGTACTGCACCTTGGAGCGCAGGAGCCGTCCGTTGAGAATGTGGGTATGCTCGCCGTCATGAGCAACCGCCATGTGGACTTCCCCCAGGTCTACTCCGGTGACCTTTCCCGGTAGGAACGGGCCAAAGGGACGCCCTTGCTCATAGGTCGCTATCGCCTCGTACTCGATACCTGTCCAGTGGATGACCACCGTGTTCGGCAAGTCCCAGGGCCAGCGCAGCACCAGCGGGGCGTTGCCCTTCCCATTCGACAAGCGAAGTTGCCCATCCGCAAGAGCCATGGCTGAGCGCTTGTATTCGATCCGGAAGTAGCGCTTCCTCTTGTGCGGCGGTTTGACGTAGGGGTCTTCCTTGCGCCGCTCCCGCCAGCTGTTCATGGCGGCGAAGAACGCCTGGACGCATGCGTCGGCGGTATGGGCATGGAGGTGCTTCGGTTTGAGCCACAAGCCCTTGTGTCTGACTGTTCTCCAAAAGGAAGCGACGGTCTGGCTATAGAGCCGACCACATTCTTGCGCAAGTTCATCCAGTTGGGCGGTTTTGCCGATCTTCAACCGGCGCACTCGATAGTGACTCTTACTCATATACTCCTCTTCTTTTGCTCTGCCTTAAAAGCGGTCATGGGCTTCACTCGCGATGCAAGGGCTAAAGCCAGAACACGCCTAACCCCGTGGACTCTCCACCTCAGGCTTTCGTCCGTCGCAAGCCCTTCTCAGTCACTAGACGAACTAGCCTACTGGATCACATTCAACCGCGTATCCGGCATAGGACCCGTCAGCTTCAAATCTCTACTTGAATATTTCGATAACGACCTGCAAGCAGCATGGCAAGCCGACACAAAAGAACTCGCACAGGCAGGTCTGACCCAGAAAACCATCGAAAACGTGATCACACTGCGTACAACCAGCACGCCTCAACGAGAACTTGAAAAACTCGAAAAGCTCAGAATAAGAGTCACCACCTGGAAAGATAAAAACTACCCGCCGCTCTTACGAGAAATCGATGATTCACCACCCGTGCTCTATACCTACGGCAAACTCACAGAAGCCGACCAATTTGCTCTCGCCGTGGTCGGAACGCGTAACTCAACCACCTATGGACGGCAAGTCACAGAACGCATAGTAACTGACCTTGCGAAAGGCCAGGTTACAATCGTAAGCGGATTAGCGCTTGGTATCGATACAATTGCACACACAGCCGCACTTGATGCCGACGGGCGCACCATAGCAGTGCTCGCATCTGGATTGGACATCATCTACCCCCCAACAAATCGCGGACTGGCACGACGCATCGTCGAATCTGGACAGGGTGTGCTTATTACTGAATATCCACTCGGAGTGAAACCCGATGGCGGTAACTTCCCCGCGCGCAATCGTACAGTTAATTTAAGTAGACGAAGCGTATGAAGTGATCCCCTATCGAGGTCTCTTGGCAAGCGAAACAACCGTACTCTCCTCGGCGTAGTTGACATCCGTGTAGCACCTATGTCAAGTTCCACAGCTAATCGGAGCTGGTCTGCAGAGCGGGAAAACCCCTCTGTGAGACGGTCGCACTTTCAAGCCTACTTGGCCTAATAGAGGTCACTATTGTTTTGGCTAAACTAAAAAGGGTCAGTATATCGAAACGTGAAAACTGTACGTTAAGCAGATGAATTGGCCTGTAGGGCTAGACGAGCAATCGTGATGCAACACTCACGAGAGAAGATCTCGCAAGGTGGGATACTTCTGAATTTCAAAACCCTTCTCCTCAATCCCCTTGTGAAGCCAAATGAGTACATCAGCGCGATCTCCCGTTTTACGTAGCGTACAGCTTTCACGTTTCGACATACTGACCCCCTACCAGGCTCGCACAAAGCGCAGGAGTCCATTTCTCAGACCATTTTTGAAATTCCGTCATGCATTACGGGTATTAATGGAGATTACTCTTTACAACAAGCAAGAAATCCGTCATAATTCCATCAAGAAATCCGTCATGATGGAATTATGACGGAATGAGAGTGGGTTTGGCCAAAGGGAGAACAGCACATGGCTACATTGAGCGAAAAGGCGCTCCGGCGACTTATCGCAGGCGGGGAGACGGCGACAGTTGAGTTAAAGGTGGCCTCTCCGCGACCGGTCGAGATGGCCGAGCGTCTGTGTGGTATGGCGAACGCTCGCGGTGGCGTGGTGATCATTGGCGTCGAGGATGCTGAGCGCAATATTGTCGGAGTGCCGGATGAGCGTCTTGCTCTCACAAAAGATGCGATCTTGCGGGCTACTAGGCAGATCATCAAGCCTGCTCTCGTCTTAGACCCTCCTGAGCCAGAAGTCTCTCTCATCGACGGGAAACAGCTTGTAGTCGCGACCGTTCCTCCCAATAGCGGGCCAGTCTATCAGGCAGGGGGCGTCTGCTGGGTGCGTCGCGGAACCTACACTGTGCCACTCACCGTGCCGGAGATGCTCGAACTGGCGAATGACCGGGGATTACAGGATTGGGAGGTGCAGCCTGCCCGGCGCGCCACGATGCGCGATATCGACCTGGAGCGCGTGGAAGCTTATTTGAGCCAGCGCTCTACTAGAGGCCGTCATGCCAGCCGCTTTGAGGATGTCGAACAGGTCTTGATTGGGATGGAGTGTGCCATCCCGACCCCGAGTGGTGAGGTGGTACCTACCAACGCAGGTATTCTGTTCTTTGGCCGCGAGCCTCAGCAGCTCATTATCCAGGCTGAGGTGGTGTGTGTGCTCTATCGCGACGCGTTGGGAGTGGGTGGCTACGTTGATCGCAAGCTCATCACTGGCACCATCCAGGAACTCATTGATGAGGCCGAGGTCTTCCTGAATAAGCATATGACAGTCGGAGCGAAAATCGAAGGGTGGAAGCGGATCGACTTGCCGGACTATCCGCTTGAAGCATTGCGAGAGGCGGTCGTGAATGCGGTGATCCACCGTGACTATAGCCGCAGGGGCGAGAGCATCCGGGTATTCTACTATGCGGATCGCGTGGAGATCCACAGCCCGGGTCTATTGTTACCCGGTATCACCGTTGAGCAGATGCAGCGCGGGGATGTGTCCTCGAAGCTGCGCAATCCTGTCCTGGCAGGCCTGCTGCGGGATATTCCAGGCTACATGGTTATATGGAGAATAAGCGTGTCTAGAAAAGCTGAGTATACTTGCTACAAAGAAATGGGGTACAACACAGGCTAGTGCTCTGTCGAGTGCCCAGTTGAGAAAGGAGATCTACTGATGTCTCTAGAGCTGAGCACTGAACCGGGGTAGTCCAGTTTACCGTCATTCGAGAGCAAGGAAAGGTCGTCAGGATTCTCACCACCTCGCCAGAGATCGATCACTTTCTGTGTCGGGTGAAGATGAATCAGTCCACGCATACATGGATCAACTATGCTTTCGATCTCAAACTCTTCTTTTGCGTTGTCAGTCAACCGCTGGAGAGCGTTTCTCGGCACGATTGCGTCCGCTTCATGGAGGCGCAGGATCGAGCTGGCATGGCCAGCACCACCATCAATCGACGGCTAGCAGCTGTGTCCTCACTCTTCACCGAACTCAATCTCCTTGACCCAGATCGTTTTCCTCACAATCCTGTGCATCCCCTCCGGCGAGACCGCAAACCTGGGAAGAGCCAGCAGAGTTTGTATCGCAAGCAGCCGGAGCGGATTCCCAACATTGTGGCAGAGGAGGATTTGCAGCGCTTTTTCGATGTCCTGCCCACCTGGCGAGATCGCTGCTTAGTGCTGCTGATGTGGATCTCGTGTCTGCGGATAAGCGAGGCGGTTTCGCTGCGCTTTGGTGATATTGAGTGTAGCAGCCGCAGTCTGCGTATTCGTCATGGCAAAGGCGACCTGGCCCGGACAGTGTACATGGATCACTACACCTTTGCTGCGCTCAACAAATACCTCGATGAGGAACGCCGCGATCTCTTCGCCGAGGTGGATGAACTGTTTGTTGCGTTCAAGGGAGTGGCTCGTGGCCGCCCGCTTTCAGTGAACGCCTTTCAGCATACGATCGAGTACTATGCGAAGAGGTGCGGGCTGCCCTCCTTACATGCGCATCTTTTTCGCCATACGGGGATTACCCAGCTTGTGGTGCAGGGGATGCCAGAGGCCGCCATTCGTCTGTTCGTCGGACATCGGCACATTGACTCACTGCGTCGGTACCTGCATTTGAGCGATGAGTTTGTTGCGTCAGAATTTGACCGAGCACAAGAGGTATTTAGTCCTCCATCTGCTCTTGGTCTTCCACCGCTAGGAGGCCCACGATGATCCTTGGACACGGCACAGCAGCCACTGATGAAGCCGTCATCGCTGAATTCCATCAACTCGTTGAGGAAACGGGACATCTTCAGCATGCCAATATTATTGGATCTACGCGACGCGCTCCGTTCTGGATGGGTCGTCAGATCCAAAAACCGATTCTCTGCTGGGGCGATGAAGATATCCTGCATGCCTATCACCAGCAGCCTCCTTCGAGGATAAGAGCATGCAATGTGTTTGTGGCATTCCTCATCTTTCGAGGGTACCACCGTCCGAGCCTTGACTTCCTTCTCGCTCTGCCGACTCAGCTCTCGTGCCAGTTTCGCCCAGCGCTCTGGCCTGGGCGCCGCCGGCTCCAAGAGGCTCATGACCGCCTGGGCTATCAGTGCAACGACTCACGCGATCATGGAGACAGGCTTGGATCGGAGATGGAATTGTATCTCTGGCTTCTTGCCATCTCACACACAACACCTGAACAGATAACGCGAGCAGATTTTGACCGTTTCAAGGACACGTACCAGAGATGGTATCGAGACGATAGAAGGCGCAGCGATGGTCGTCCCAATGCGCATGTCTATCACTTAGAGCAATTGCTGGTCTCTTTAGGGGACATTCCTGCAGAAAAAAGGATGGGGCCTCGTGAAGCCTACCTTGCTCACTTTCCGCATCCACTGATCCGGGAGGCGATTGTCCAGTATCTAAACTGGTGCCAGGTGAAACACAAGCTGAAGTCCATCTACGATTGCCAAAAGGCGCTGTATTGGTTTCTCCAATGGCTCGCTGAGCACTATCCGATGTGTAGCCGATTAGATGAAATCACGCGCTCCATGGCGCTGGAGTATGTGAACTACCTCAAGCACCTCTATGAGCAAAAGCGCTTTGGCGCATTGCATCGGCGCAAACTGCACCTTGAAGTCATCCGACTCTTCGAATTTGCCGTGGAAGAGCAGCTCGAGGCATCACCTGATCGCAATCCTTTTGCCAAGAGTGATCTGCCCAAAAGACCGGAGATGATTCCCCGTTACCTTCCAGATCATGACCTGCGTACGATTCTCACGCACTGTGAGACAGATGCGACGTTACTGGAACGGACCATCACGATCATCCTGCTTCACACCGGCATTCGTGCCAGTGAGCTGGCCGCATTAAAGGCTTCGGACCTGGTGCAGATCGCAGGCAGATGGAAACTGCATATCCACGAGGGAAAAGGGCTCAAAGACCGGATCATTCCCCTGACCGAGCAGTGCGTCAAAGTACTGCAGGCCTGGATGGAGTCAGGATGGAAACGCAGCAATGACTTTCTCTTTACCCACTATGGTCGTCCGTGGGTAGGTGGGCATACCGTAGGTGAAATCATGCGAGAGATGACACGAAAGCTCGGCTTGAAAGGAGTAACTCCTCATCGATTTCGTCACACCTTCGCCGTGGCTTTGCTGAATTACGGCATTCGCGAATCGGCGCTGCAGAAGCTCATGGGACATGCAACACTGGGCATGACGTTAGAGTATGCGCACATTCTGGATGAAACGGTGGAGCGATCATTTTCGCAGGCCGTTGAACAGATGCAGGAAGGAGCACTGAGCTGGGTGCCAAATTTCTTTACGCAAGGGGACTACACGCAGTTTGCGGAAGGAGATACGGTGAGTTGGATTCAATTGCCGTTGGGCTTCTGCCGACGAAATCCCAAACTGCACTGTGAAAGTGATGTCAAATGTTTGCTCTGTGAGCGTTTCTACGCTACGGCCAAGGATCTGCCGCGCCTTCGACAGATGCACGAGCGCTTCATGTCGCTGGGATTGCAGCTCAAAGCAGACGTGGTAGCCACTCAGATTCAGCAGATCGAAGCACGCCCTCCCGGCGATACGCTCCCAGCGGTCAAGCCGCCAACGGCGTTTATCCCTCTGGCGACGGTTGCCGTTTCAGCCAGTAAGTAAGGCTGCCTCCCGTGCGGGAATGCAAGTCTACCAGAGCGGTCAAGACCAAGACGAGCAGGACACGCTCTCCCCTGACCTCCCTCCCCAGCGTGTCCTGGTCTTGACTCGCCCTGGTCTCGTGAGCAGTGCCCGCATCGGGAGGGGACGCCGGTAGCGGGTGCGGCAGACGGCAGGTGAACTCGGCACAGGTGGGGAGCTTTCGCGGTCGGCAGGAAAGAGAAGTGTGGGGACCGTTTGGGCGACTCCAGCAGGGAGAGGCCACCTTTCCCCCCAACTTCTCGCTGAACCAGCATGGATGCGCAAGGTTGATGGGCTTGACATTCTCCACATAAATATGGAGCGAATTGGAAGCGGCATCCGGTTGATGCTCAATGAAACGAAAGAGATGGGGCTGCCTCC
>Ga0116216_10002119_pt1 | contig 13355 bp, 4 predicted proteins | sample Sb_taG_11_FD_89696 | JGI IMG/M metagenome (GOLD analysis project Ga0116216, IMG submission 89696) | Peat soil microbial communities from Weissenstadt, Germany - Sb_50d_3_AS metaG | ecosystem: Environmental > Terrestrial > Soil > Wetlands > Peat | place: Germany: Weissenstadt | collected 2010-09-21
TCCCCCTGGTGGCCGAGATGCCCCACGGCGGCTTCAAGCGCTCCGGGTACGGCAAGGACCTCTACGCCTACGGGTTCGAGGACTACACGCGTATTAAGCACGTGATGAGCAACATCGAGGAGTAGCCATGATCGTCGGGATCCCGAGCGAGGTGAAGACGGACGAGTGGCGGGTGGCCATCACGCCGGCGGGGGTGCGCGAGCTGACGTCCGCCGGCCACACCGTCCTCGTCGAGAGGGGCGCCGGAAGCGGCTCCTCCATGCCCGACGCCGAGTTCGTGCGGACGGGGGCGAAGATCGTCGACGACCCCGACGACCTGTGGGCGGCGGCCGACCTCGTGATCAAAGTGAAGGAGCCGGTCCCCGACGAGTACCACCGCCTCGGGGCCCGGGCAGACCAGATCCTCTTCACCTACCTGCACCTGGCGGCGTCGCGCGCCTGCACCGACGCCCTGGTTGCCGCCGGCAACGTCGCCATCGCATACGAGACCGTGCGCCAGCCGGACAACTCACTGCCACTGCTGGCGCCCATGAGCGAAGTCGCGGGACGGATGGCGCCCCTGATGGGTGCGCACCACCTCATGCGGCCCGGTGGTGGTCGAGGCGTGCTCGTGTGCGGTGTGCCTGGGGTGCGCTGCGCCCGTATCGTGATCCTCGGTGCCGGCGTGGCCGGCTTTGCGGCGGCCACGATGGCCGTGGGCATGCACTCGGAGGTGTTCATCCTCGATCGCAACCTCGACAAGCTGCGCGAGGTGGACCACCACTTCCGGGGCGCGCTGGAGACGGTCGCCTCCTCGGAGCACGCCATCGAAGAGGTTTGCCTCGAGGCCGACATCGTCATCGGTGCCGTGCTGGTCGTCGGCGCCCGGGCGCCCCGCCTCGTGTCCGACGCACTCGTCGAGCAGATGCGGCAGGGCTCGGTTCTCGTCGACATCTCCGTCGACCAGGGCGGCTGCTTCGAATCGACCCACCCGACCACGCACTCGAACCCCACCTTCGAGGTGCACGGGTCGGTCTTCTACTGCGTGGCCAACATGCCCGGTGCGGTTCCGCACACCTCGACCCACGCACTCGCCAACGCCACCCTGCCCTACACGCTGCGCATCGCCGACCGGGGATGGCGGGAGGCGGTCCGGGCCGACCCGGCACTCGCCGAGGGCGTCAACGTGGTCGACGGGCGCGTCGTGTACCGACCGGTGGCCGACGCCCACGGGCTCCCGTACGCGCCCGTGGAGGAGTTGCTGGACTGACCGGTTGGTCAGCCCGTCGTAGATCGAGGTCTTCAGTTCTCGGACGCGTCCCCCGCCCCGGCGCTCGCGGTGTCCGCATCCGTCGCTGCGCCGACGACATCTTCTGCGGTCCCTCCGGGCGGGGGATCGGACTCCTGCTCCGGGTCCGCTGTCGCCGCGCCGCGCCTTCGACGTCGGCGCCGGACGAGGAGGGCAATGGCGAGCACCACGACGAGGAGCACGGCCCCCAGGAGCGCCCACGGCAACGCCCATGCCGTGGCGGTCGCCGAGGCGGTGGCGCGCGGGGCGGTGACTGTGACGGTGGCGCGCAGATGGGTGTTGGCGCTCACCCCCGGGAAGTCCAGCGCGTAGGCCAGCAAATTGCCGGGGAGAAGCTGACCGATCGTGAGGGCTCGCCGGGCGGCGGTGCCGAACGGCGTCGTCAATTCGACTGTGGCCACCGGCGAGAGGACCGTATTGCCCGGATTGGCGACGGTGAACCGGACGTGCGCGTCCACCGATCCTCCGAACTGCGACGCCACGGAGTTCCCGAGGGAAAGCGACATGTGTCTGACGGCCAACCGTGGATGGAGGGGACCGACGACGCGGCCGTAGACGCGGACGCCCACCGCCTGAAGCACTGTGATCGGGACCGAGCCAGCGCGCGACGTGACGCCCTGCGTCTGCTCGGCCACGATGCCGCCGACGTGGTCACCCGGGGACGCTTGGGGCGGCGGGAGGATGCTGAAGGGGACCACCGTTGCGCTGCGGGCGGGAACGGTGAGCTCAGGGAAGGGGAGCCTGATCCACTTTCCGATGTCGGTCTGGACATCCGTGCGGCGGCGGACGGAGAGACCCCCGCCCCGGGCGTTGAAGGCGTCGGCACCGTAGAGGTGGAAGGTGAGCGGTGCCGTCGTGTAGTTGGCGACCGTCACCGAGTCTGCGTACACCTTGCCGGGCATGAGCGCGGGGTGGAAGAACTCGCGTGGCGCCTGCCCGGGTGTCGTTGTCGGGAAGACGGACCAGAGGCCGTTGCTAGCCGGCGACGCTGGTGAGGCAGGCGGGAGGCTGAGCGCAGTGCCGAGGATGAGGGCGAGCGGGGCGAGCCACCATCTCCGCGATCTCACGGCCGCAACCATCCGCCTCCATTCGTGCTCATCTGCGGCCCATGATGGCCGCGCCGCGCCGGATCACTCTGGCATGGCGCCTGAGTCACACTCGGGAGCTAGAACGCGACGTATTCGACGGTCGCCTGGTACTGCCCGGCGTAGATACCCTCCGGTATCCCCAGCGAGTACGTCGCTCCCAGCTTGAACGTCCCGGCGCTCTGCCCCGCAGGGGCCGAGCACAGGGAGACGGCGCCGCTCCCGCTCGGGAAAGCCCCGCCGGTTCCCGGCTGGGGAGCGGGGTTCGAGTTTCCGCTCACTGCGGTGCAGGTGATGTTCCCGACCGAGAAGTGAGAAGCGGGGATCTGTCCCTGTGGGTTGGCGGCCGAGCTGCCGACGGAAGAATTGCAGAACGCAGCGACATCGGCACACGTCACGTTCGGGTTCCCAGGAGTGGGCATGAGATAGGCGCTCACCGACCATCCCTCGTTCGCCATCCCCCGATTGTCGGTGACATAGAAGGCGTTCCCGGTGGCTTGCGTGGTCTGCTCGACGCCGTCCAGGGTGATGGCGGGGAGGTTGATGCTCTGGCATGGCGTCGCTGGGGCGAGGGGAGGGGGGACGCAACTGAGCGCGAGTTGGCCGCCGGAGATCGTGAGGGCGGACGATGTGGCCGCCGTGTACGACGGCACGCTCGAGGCGGTCAGCGTGTAGCCCACACCGATGGTGTCGATAGAGAGGCTGGCGAAGGTCGCCACACCCGCAGAAACCGTGGTGGAGGAACCACCCCCGAGGGCCCCGCCGCCGGGATTGGTCCCGATGGCCATGCTGATCTTGGTGCTGCTGTCGCCCGTCTCGACGTTGCCGTTGGCATCCTCGACCGCCACGGTGACCGCCGGGGTCATGTTCGAGCCGGCGACGGTGTTGGTCGGACCCTGGACGAAGGCGAGCTGGGAGGGCGCACCGGGTGTGATGTTGAAGGCGGACGAGGTGAGCGGCGGGTAGGACGGAGTGCTCGAAGCGGTCAGCGTGTAGCCGACGCCTGTCTTGTTGATGGAGAGCCCCGGGAAGCTGGCCTCGCCTGCGGACACCGTGACGGTCGCACCACCGGTGAGCGTGCCGCCGCCCGGGTTCGTGCCGATCATCAGGCCGATCGTCGTGCCGGTGTCACCCGTCTCGACGTTGCCGTTGGCATCTTCGACCGCCACCGTGACGGTCGGCGTCATCGAGGCGCCGGCGACGGAGTTGGTCGGGCCCTGGATGAACGCGAGCTGGGTGGCCGTACCGGGCGTGATGTTGAAGGCCGACGAGGTGACGGGGGAGTAGATCGGCGTGCTCGAGGCCGTCAGGGTGTAGCCGGTGCCGGGATGGTCGATGGAGAGCCCGGGGAAGGTCGCGATACCGCCCGACACCGGCAGTGACGAACCACCGCTGAGCGTGCCGCTGCTGGGGTTCGTGCCGATCATCAAGAGGATCGTCGTGCCGTGGTCACCGGTCTCGACGTTGCCGTTGGCGTCCTCGACCGCCACTGTGACGGCCGGCGTCATCGTGGCGTCCGCGACCGTGTTGGACGGCCCCTGGACGAAGGCCAGCTGCGTGGCCGCGCCCGGTGTGATATCGAAGGGCGACGAGGTGGCCGGGGTGTACATCGGCGTACTCGAGGCGGTCAGGGTGTAACCGGTCCCGGCCTTGTCGATGGAGAGCCCCGAGAACGTCGCGATTCCGGCGACCACGTGCACGGCCGTGCCGCCGGTGAGCGTTCCTCCACCTGCGTTGGTCCCGATCATCAGGCCGATCGTTGTGCCGTTGTCGGTGGTCTCGACGTTGCCGCTGGCGTCCTCCACGGCCACGGTGACCGCCGGGGTGATGGCCGATCCGGCGACCGTGGTGGTCGGGCCTTGGATGAACACCAGTTGGGTCGCGGCGCCCGCCGCGATGTTGAAGGGCGAGGAGGTGGCCGGGGAGTAGTTCGGCGTGCTGGAGGCCGTCAGGGTGTAGCCGGTGCCCGCATTGTTGATGGAGAGCCCGGAGAAGGTGGCCACGCCGGCGACGACCGCCACGGCGGCGCCTCCGGTCAGCGTGCCACTGCCGGGGTTGGTCCCGATCGCCAGACTCACGGTGGTGGTGTGGTCACCGGTCTCGATGTTGCCGTTGGCGTCTTCCACGGCCACGGTCACCGCCGGCGACATCGTCGCGGTGGGCAAGGTGTTGGTCGGGCCTTGGACGAAGGCGAGCTGCGCGGGGGCGCCGGGTGAGATGTCGAAGGCTGACGAGGTGGCCGGGGAGTAGATCGGCGTGCTAGAGGCCGTCAGCGTGTAGCCCGTCCCCACCTTGTTGATGGACAGCCCCGAGAAGGTGGCGATTCCGGCGACCACGGGCACGGCCGTGCCGCCGGTGAGCGCCCCACCACCGGCGTTGGTGCCGATCGTGAGGCCGATCGTCGTGCCGGTGTCACCGGTCTCGACGTTGCCGCCGGCGTCTTCGACCGCAACGGTGACAGCGGGCGCGATGCTGGCGCCGGCCTGCGCGTTCGTCGCGCCCTGGACGAAGGCGAGTTGCGAGGGTGTGCCCAGTGTGACGTTGAAGGTCGACGAGGTGGCCGGGGAGTAAATCGGCGTGCTAGAGGCGGTGAGGGTGTAGCTCGTCCCCACCTTGTTGATGGAGAGGCCGGAGAAGGTGGCCACGCCCGCCACGTCCGCCACGGCGGACCCGCCGGTGAGCGTGCCGCCGCCCGGGTTGGTGCCGATCGTGAGGCCGATCGTCGTGCCCGTGTCACCGGTCGCGACGTTGCCGTTGGCGTCCTCGACGGCCACCGTCACCGCCGGTGTCATGGCGGTGCCCGCGACCGTGGTGGTCGGACCCTGGACGAAGGCGAGCTGCGTAGGCGCGGCGGGCGTGATGTTGAAGGTGGATGAGCTGGCCGGCGGGTAGGACGGCGTGCTGGAGGCACTCAGGGTGTAGCCGACGCCTGCCTTGTTGATGGTGAGACCGGAGAACGTCGCCATGCCGGCCACGTCCGCCACGGCGGTCCCGCCGGTGAGCGCGCCGCCGCCCGGGTTGGTGCCGATCGTGAGGCCGATCATCGTGCCGTTGTCGCCGGTCTCCACGTTGCCGCTCGCATCCTCGACCGCCACCGTCACGGCCGGCGTCATCGCGGCACCCGCGACCGTGCTGGTCGGGCCCTGGACGAAGGCCAGGTGACTGGCGATCCCCGTCGTGATGTTGAAGGCCGACGAGGTGGCCTGCGCATACGACGGTGTGCTCGCGGCGGTCAGCGTGTAACCCACCCCGATCATGTCGATCGAGAGGCCGGAGAAGGTGGCCACGCCGGCGACGACGGGCACGGTGGATCCGCCGGTGAGCGTGCCGCCGCCGGGGTTGGTCCCGATGGCGAGGCCGACCGTCGTGCTGTGGTCACCGGTCTCCACGTTCCCGTTGGCGTCCTCGACCGCAACGGTCACGGCCGGGCTGATGGCCGAACCCGCCCCAGCGTTCGTCGGACCCTGGACGAAGACCAGCTGCGTGGGGATGCCGGGGGTGATGTTGAAGGCCGACGAGGTGGCCGGCGTGTAGATCGGCGTGCTCGAGGCGACCAGGGTGTAGCCGGTCCCGACCTTGTCGATCGACAGGCCCGGGAAGGTGGCGATGCCCGACGCGACGGGTACGGCGGAGCCGCCGGTCAGCGTCCCGCCGCCGGGGTTCGTCCCGATCGCCAGGCTCACGGTGGTGGTGTGGTCACCGGTCTCCACGTTGCCGTTGGCGTCCTCGACGGCCACGGTCACTGCCGGGCCGATCGCGGAGCCGGCCGGCGCGTTCGTCGGGCCTTGGACGAAGGCCAGCTGGGACGGCGCTCCGGGCGTGATGTTGAAGGGCGACGAGGTGGCCGGGGTGTAGATCGGCGTGCTAGAGGCGGTGAGGGTGTAGCCGGTCCCGGCCTTGTTGATGGAGAGCCCCGAGAAGGTGGCCACACCGGCGACGACCTGCAACGCCGAACCGCCGGTGAGCGTCCCCCCACCGGCGTTGGTCCCGATCGTGAGGCCGATCGTCGTGCCGTTGTCACCCGTCTCCACATTGCCGTTGGCGTCCTCGACGGCCACCGTGACCGCCGGCGTGACGGCCGAGCCGGCGACCGCGCTCGTCGGGCCCTGAATGAGGGCCAGGTGGTCGGCCGCCCCCGGAGTGATGTTGAAGGCCAACGAGGTGGCGGTCGCGTAGGTTGGCGTGCTCGACGCGGTGAGCGTGTAGCCCGCTCCGATCAGGTTGATGGAGAGGCCCGGGAACGTGGCGACGCCGGCGACCACCGCAATTGCCGACCCGCCGGTGAGCGTCCCGCCGCTCGGATTGATCCCGATGGCCAGGCTCACGGTCGTGGTGTGGTCGCCGGTCTCGACGTTGCCGTTCGCGTCCTCGACCGCCACGGTCACCGCCGGGGTGATGGCGGAGCCGGCGTTGGTCGTGCTGGGGCCTTGGAGGATGACAAGGTGCGTCGGCGTGCCCGGTGTGATGTTGAAGGCCGCCGACGTTGCGGGCGCGTACGACGGCGAGCTCGTCGCCGTCAGGGTGTACCCGGCGCCGGCCTTGTCGATGGAGAGGCCCGAGAAAGTGGCCACTCCGGCCGTGACGGTGACCACCGAGCCACCGGTGAGCGTGCCGCCACCGGGGTTCGTCCCGATCGACAGGGCCACCTGGGTCAGGCTGTCACCCGTCTCCACGTTGCCGTTGGTGTCCTCGACCGCCACCGTCACCGACGGGGTGATAGCGGAACCGGCGGCCGTCGTCGTGGGCCCCTGTACGAAGGCCAGGTGCGCGGGCGTGCCCGGAGTCACGTTGAAGGCTGCCGAGGTGGCCACCGTGTACGACGGCGTGCTCAAGGCGGTCAGGGTGTAGCCCGTCCCCACCTTGTTGATGGACAGCCCGGCGAAGGTAGCCACGCCCGCCACCACGGGGGCCGAAGAGCCACCGGTCAGAGACGCGCCACTCGGGTTGGTCCCGAAGGTGAGGGCGATCGACGTCCCGTTGTCGCCCGTCTCGATGTTGCCGTTGGCGTCCTCCACGGCCACCGTCACCGCCGGGTTGATGCTGGAGCCGGCCTGGGTGGTGGTCGGGCCCTGGACGAAGGCCAATTGGGTCGGAGGGCCCGGGGTGACGTTGAAGGCCGACGATGTGGCCGCGGTGTAGGACGGCGCGCTGGTGGCGGTCAGGGTGTAGCCGGTGCCCGCCTTGTTGATGGAGAGCCCCGAGAACGTCGCGATGCCTGCGACCACCGTGACGGCTGCGCCACCGGTGAGCGTCCCTCCCCCCGCGTTGACACCGAAGGCGAGGCTCACCTTGGTGGCGCTGTCACCCGTCTCGACGTTGCCGCTGGAGTCCTCGACGGCCACCGTGACGGCCGGCGTGATGGTCGAGGCTGCCACCGTCGTCGACGGCCCCTGGACGAAGACCAGGCTGTTCGCCGCTCCCGGGGTGATGTTGAAGGTGGAGGAGGTGGCGGACCCGTGCGCCGGGTTGCTGGAGGCCGTCAGCGTGTAGCCGCTGCCCGCGATATTGATGGAGAGCCCGGAGAAGGTGGCGATTCCCGCGATCACCGTGACCGCCGATCCTCCGCTGAGCGTTCCGCCGCCCGGGTTGGTGCCGATGGCGAGGCTGACCGTCGTGCCGCCGTCGCCCGTCTCGATGTTGCCGTTGGCGTCTTCGACGGCCACGTTGACGGGCGGGGCGATGGCGGAGCCGGCCGCAGTGTTGGTCGGGTTTTGGATGAAGGCCAACTTCGTCGGCGCACCCGGCGTGATGTTGAAGGCCGACGAGGTCGGCGTGGTGTAGACGGGCGTGCTCGACGCGGACAGCGTGTACCCGGTGCCTGACTTGTTGATGGAGAGAGCGGAGAAGGTCGCGATGCCTGCGACCACCGTCGCGGCCGAGCCACCGGTGAGCGTCCCGCCACCGGGGTTCGTCCCAAAGCCCAGGGTCACCTTCGTGACGCTGTCGCTCGTCTCGACGTTGCCGTTGGCGTCCTCGACGGCCACGGTCACGGCCGGGGTGATGGACGAGCCGGCCGCGGTGTTGGTCGGCCCCTGGACGAACGCGAGCTGGGTGGGCGCGCCGGGCGTGATGTTGAAGGTCGACGACGTCGCCGCCGAGTAGGCCGGGGTGCTGCTCGCCGTCAGCGTGTACCCGGTCCCGGCCTTATTGATGGACAGGCCCGAGAAAGTTGCGACTCCGGCAACAACCGTGACCTGGGAGCCGCCGTTCAGGGTCCCGCCACCGGGGTTCGTCCCGATGGTCAGGGTCACCTTCGTGGCGCTGTCGCTCGTCTCGACGTTGCCGTTGGTGTCCTCCACGGCGACGGTTACGGCCGGCGTCATGGCGGCCCCGGCAGCCGTCGTCGTCGGTCCCTGAATGAAGGCCAGGCGGTTGGCTGTCCCCGGCGTGATGTTGAAGGCCGACGAGGTCGCGCCCGTGTAGGTCGGCGTGCTGGATGCCGTCAGGATGTAACCGGTGCCGCTCTTGTTGATGGAGAGCCCCGGGAAGGTGGCGACGCCCGCAACCACCGTGAGGGCGAAGCCACCGGTGAGCGTCCCGCCCCCGGGGTTCGTTGTGATCGACAGGCCCACGGTCGTGGTGTGGTCACCGGTCTCGACGTTCCCAGCGGCGTCCTCGACGGCCACCGTCACCGCCGGGCTGATGGCCGCGCCGGCCACGGCAGCGGTCGGGTTCTGGATGAAGGCCAACTTGGTGGGTGTGCCGGGCGACAGGGTGATCGTCGACGACGTGGCGACCACCAGGCCGTCGTTCGTGTCGGTGGCCGAGAGCGTGTAAGCCCCGACGGGTCCGCTGATGGAGCACCCGGCGAAGCTCGCCACGCCCAGGGCGACCGAGGTCACCGGGTTGGCGGTGCAGGTCAGCGTGCCGGTGCCGGCGACGGGATGGGTGGCGATCGAGAGTTGCACCGGGTCGCCGACGACGTGGGCCCCCGTGTAGTCCCCGAGCGTGACAATCGGTTGGGTGGTAAAGGCGGTGCCCGAAGTGGCGGTCGTGCTCGGCTGCGTGCTGAAGGACGACTGCGCGGCGACCGCCCCGACGGTGTACTTGACCACCAGCGATCCGGAGGCGCCAGTGTGACCCCCCGTACCTCCGGAGCCGTTCGCGGTGGCGCTGTTGGTGCACTGCGTCGTGCCGGTCCCACAATTGTTCGCAGTGGTGGCGATGTTCGAGAAGGTCCCGGCCCCGCCGTAGGTCGCGTTCCAGAAGGACGAGGCCGCTCCGCCGCCGGTGCCGGAAGACGACCCAGGGTTCGCAGAGCTCTGACCCGCTGCACCTCCGCCGCCGCCGAAGTAGCCCCCTCCACCGCCCCCGCCGGCCGAGTTTCTCACGTTGCCGGTTGCCGAGCCGGCCGCCACCGCAGACCCACCGGCACCGGCGACTCCGGCGTTGCCGGCGGCATGCCCGGTTCCGCCCGCGCCCGCGGCGGTGCTCGTGCCGCCGCCGCCACCCGTGCAGGTTCCCGTTTCGCCGGTGCCCGGACACAGGGTGACGCCGCCGGTTCCTCCCACACTCGTGCCGGTTGCCGCACCCCCACCACCGGTGGCGCCTGTCACCGCCGGTGGGCCGCCTCCGTGAGAGCGTGCGCTAGCGGCACCTCCACCACCACCGGCCACGCCGATGATCGCCCCGCCGTTGCAGTTGGTGGCGGCCGCGGCCACCACGCAGAGCGCGCTCCCGCCTCCGCCTCCGCCTCCGGCATTGTCACCTTGGGCCGTGCCACCCGTGGCGCCGCTACCGGTCGGCGACGTGGTGCCCGCCCCGGTGTCGCTCTCACCGGCGCCCCCCGCGCCACCCGTGGTAGCCGAACCGGCTCCGCCACCGCAGCCGAGGTGCGCGTAGAGCACCGAGCCCGCAGCGAGATTCGCGGCAGGGATGGTGGCGACGACCTGAGCAGCTCCGCCGCCGACCCCATCGTTCGCGTTGGTGCCGTTGGAGGTCGACCCGCCAGCTCCACCACCGACGAGGGTGACCTGTGTGGAGATGATGCCGGCAGGCACGACCAGACTGGAGTTGTTGAACCAACCGCCGGAACACGGCCCCGTCGCGCCGCTCACTGTCTCGGTGTACACATTCGACGCGGCGGCGATCGAGGGTGAGTACACCTCGGGGGCAACAGCGACGATGCCGACGAGCGCGCCGATGGCCAGTGCCGACGCCAGCCCGGCGGTGAAGACCCGGTGCGCCCAGCGATGCGGAGTTGGACGCGTGGCCTGCCGTGCGTTGCGCCGGCGAAGGATCGGTCGGCCGCCGCGCGTGCTCGCCTCGTCGGCGGGAGCCTCGTGTACGTCGGGCATACGCATCATCCGCGCCACGGAGGTTGACGTCTGATAGTCAAGAGCATCCGGCTGGACGCGGTTCGACGACTAGACGGAAAGGAGACGAGACGCGTGCTTGCGCGCCCCCGTCCGTACCAGCCCGACCGCTGGTTCACCAGCGCCTCCCCCTTGTGTTGTCTCGTGTCGTGTCGCCATCCCGCCACGGGTTCTCGGAGGAGCACTTGAAGCGAACAGGCAACCTGCCTGTCGAGCTTCGAACGGACCACCCCAACCAGCCGCCTTGCTGGCCCTATAGCGCCCAGGATCGTACCGGCGGTTGGGCTTCACTTCCACCCCACATTCGCCTATTTCTGCCGCCGACACAGCTCGACCGACTTCTAGTGATTTCGCGCTCTGGGTGCGAGGGCACCGCCGGGGCTACAGCGGTTGTCCGGGAATTGGGTTGGTCGTCGTGTCCCGCCGCCCCGACCTCGCCCCAGACACTCGCCTCGTCGGGGCGGACCTACCGTCCGTTTTGCTCGATGACCGGCGTGACGAACCCGCCGAGGTCGATGCCGTCCGCCAGCACGACGTTGGTGGCATGACCCCACTTGGTGAGGATCTGCCCGTAGGCGCCCCCCCACAAGCCCGACATCCAGGCGTGAAACACCCCTTGGGATGCGATCAGGCCCACGAATGAGGCGAGGATCGTGTTCTGCGCGGTGGGGGAGGCCCCCTTGAGTTCGTAGGCCAACTGGCTCACGTAGAAGCCCTTGCCGTGAAGAGAGCCGAGTGGCGGAGTGGCCTTCGTCGGGAAGGCTCCGAGTTGGCCGTTGGCCAGCGGGTATTGGGTGGGGTTCGTCGGGGCGACCCCCGGATTGGACCGCATCACCTGCGTCGTGCCGGCGCCTCCCTGTCCCGGAGCCGCCGTCAGGAGTGGATTCACGTGGTACGTGCCCGGAAGGATCCGCCAATCCAGCGCGGACGCGGGTATGAGGACGACGACGTTGTGCCCGCGTCGGGTCAGCTCGCGGAGCGTTGCGCTGGCCAGCGAGCCGCCGAACGACGCCGGGCGCGCCGCGACATCGGCCATCGTCTTGGGACCGGCGCCCTCGGCGCTCTTGGCCGCGAAGTTGGCCCAGAGCCCCTGGTCGACCGCCCTGGTCGGGCTGTGGTCGTAGCAGATGGTGGACAGGTCCACGACGATCGTCTCGGTCGGGTGTCGTGCCGCCCAGTTCGCCACCTGGTCCAGGTACTCGGAGAGGGGCCAGCTGCTGTAGAGGTTCTCGACGACCCGCCACCCAGTGATCGGGTTCCCGCCTCCGTTGTAGCCCACGTGCAGGTCGATCCACCGGACGCCGTCGTCGAGCTGTGTGGTGACGCTCTGGTCCTGGGTGGTCGAGAAACGCAATGCCTTCGAGCCACCCATGGAGGAGCCGCCGCTCAACGTGGTGCAGGCCGACCCCGGCTGGGTGTCGAACGCCTGCGGGTCGAGATTGAACGTCCCGGCGTTCTCGGCTCCTGGGAGGGCGAGCAACGACAATGGAACGTTGGCAAAGTTCGGGTGGGCCTTCACCAGGCAGTGCATCCACACGCCAGGGGAGTTCTTGGCGCAGGCGGTCGCCTGGGCACGGGACGGCCAGGTGTTAACACCTGGCCGTGCGCCCGAGGCCGTGGAACCCGAAGGCCACGAGCCGCACGCCGCGGTCAGGACCACCACGGTGAGAAGTACCCAGAGCGCCCGCGTCCCAGCTCTCACCGGGAGAGTTCTAGCACTGCGAGGTTCGCCGGAAGGGTCAGCTACGTGGCGGCGTCGACGATGGACGCCGGCTCCTGACCACCGGTGCGGTGCACGTCCTCCAGCTCCAGCGGACGCAGTGACCGCCCGTCTCAATCAGGGCGGTCGTCAGGGAGAAGCCTGTGTGGATCATTTCCCCCGACAACGCCGCGACGCGGGCAAGGTCGGAACAGGGCGACAACCTCGAAGGCGCCTGGGCCGAACTCGGCGCCTCGTCTCGAAGCGGCGGCGTCTGGGCCGCGGCTCCGGTGTTAACACCCGTACCCGTGGTCCCATTGGGCGGACGGCTGTGCGGGACCGAGCTGGACGCCAAGGCCGAGCCCGAGTCAGCGGTGGCCTCGGGCTCGGTTTCGCCGGCACGAGCTCGGTCGATCATCCGCTCGAAGAGGACGCGGACCGTGACACCCTGCTCGGCTGCTTCGGAGTCGACCCAGGCTCGTCGTTCGTGGTCGAGCCGGACGCCCAGAACTGTGGACTTGGAGGTAGCCATGGCGCATAAACGATATCGGGTGTTAACGCCTCTGTATTTAGGTGTTAACTCCTCTAATTCCAGGCGCCTTGGCGTCGCAGCCGGGCGAGCGCCGCTCCCGAGCTCGGCCCGGGCATCCTTTCGGGCGTCAGGCGGTATCCGGGCGACGCTCCACGTGGAACGTTCGTTGGGGGCCTTCGACGCCGCGGATGTCCGCCGGCTCGAGCGGACGCAGCAGCCACTGGTCGGACGAAAGGTCCTCGGCCACTGCCTCGGTCACCACGAGCTCCCCGGGATCACCGATCTTGACGAGGCGCGCCAGCAGGTTCACGAGCGGGCCGAAGTAGTCGCCCTCGCGCGGGATGGCGGGGCCGAGGCCCACCGCACCGCGTGCGGCGGGGAGCAACGGGTCGAGGGCCGCTGCGTGGCACACCTCGGTCCCGATGCGGCACGCGGA
>Ga0116216_10002120_pt1 | contig 13354 bp, 10 predicted proteins | sample Sb_taG_11_FD_89696 | JGI IMG/M metagenome (GOLD analysis project Ga0116216, IMG submission 89696) | Peat soil microbial communities from Weissenstadt, Germany - Sb_50d_3_AS metaG | ecosystem: Environmental > Terrestrial > Soil > Wetlands > Peat | place: Germany: Weissenstadt | collected 2010-09-21
GTCGACGGGGCGCGCGGGCGGCGCAGGGAAATCGCCCAACGGGCGCGGCCAGGCGATCGGCGTCGCGTCACTCGCGATCGGCGCGCCGACCGGGATCCGTCCGCGGTCCACCGACGGGTGCGGGCCGGCGTGGGCGCGCGTCGATCCGTCCCGAAAAAAAATCGCTGTGTGCACCCGGCGGACACGCCCCGAACGGTTCGCTTTCGCGAGATGCACGGTAAGACCGTGGTGGAAGGCCACGCTCCCGCGGCGCGCGGGGACGAAAACCGGCTGTGTGCCGTGAAGGGCCGGGTCGCTCAAGATGTCGTACGGCTCACCGAGGAAGATGTTCACGAACTTGCGCAATCCCGCGCGGTGTGATCCCGGGACGTACCCCATGCAGCCCAGCTCCTCGTCCACATCGACGAGGGGTACCCAAGCCGTCACAGCGTCCGTCTCGTTCATCGGCCAGTAGGGTTGATCCTGATGTGCGTCGGTCTCCCGTCCCCCCGGTTCCTTGTAGAGTGCCTGGTCGTGCCAGAGCCGAACGGCAGGGGCCTCGAGCAGAAGGGCTGCGGTCTCCGCCACCCGGGGATGGAAGGTGAGGGAGCGGACCTCGGGGGTGTCCTCCCAGAGGTTGATGCATTGCAGGAATGACTGCTCGTAGCGGCTGCGCTCCGCGGGGGGGCGGGCGGCCCGGGTTCGCCTGGCCACCGCCGCGTCGATCGCTGGGGTGACTCGATCGAGGAGGGGGCTCTCGAGCAGGTCCGGTACCAGCACGAAGCCGTCCCGGCGGAAACGCTCCATGAGTTCCGTAGGCAAGGGAGCCATCGCCTACCTCCTACTGCTTCGGTCCCCGGGCTGTCAACCGCCACTGCCGAACCAAGGCGAGAGCCCTACTCTTGGGGTGCAAGCCCTTGGAGCCGAGCCGTGACGGAAGACTACTGGCATCTGCGGAATGTCGATTGGATGGAGTCGCTCACGCAAGACGAGAGCGAGCTCCTGCAACGGGAATCGACCAGCCGCTCCTACGCCCCCGGCGAGATGATTTTCACACCGACACCAAGCCCGAGCTCCGTCTACCTGCTCGAGCACGGTCTCGTGCGGATCTACCGCCTCTCGGAGACAGGCGCCGAGGCGACCTTCGGGTATGTCTCCCCAGGCGAGGTCTTCGGCGAACTTGCGCTGTTCGGTATCCCGGTGCGCGAGAGCTTTGCCGAGGCCGTGATCCGTTCCATCGTACGCAAGATCCCCCGCGCCGTCTTTGCGAGGCTTCTCGAGACACGCCCCGCGATGGTCCTGGCCGTCACCAAGCAGATTGGTGAACGGATGCGTCGCATCGAGAGCCGTGTCGAGAACCTGGTCTTTCGCGACGTCAAGAGCCGCGTAGCGCGTATGTTACTCGAGCTGGCAGATGATTTCGGCCGCTCCGAAGGCTGTGGCACCGTGATCGACCTCCCCCTGACACAGGGTGATCTGGCGACGCTTGTGGGGTCGGTACGGCAGACCGTGAACGACGCGCTACGCCAGTTCGAGCAGGCAGGCTGGATCCGTCAGGTCGAGCGACAGATCGTGATTGTGAAGCGAGACGAGCTTCAGCGGCTGACGCAGCGCCTGCCCGGCTAGGAGAGGTGCGCCGCAGGGTTGGCGCGGCGCAGGTAAACCTTCCGCCAAAACCTTTCAGGAGTCGTCTAAGACCCGGCCTTAGCCCTTCGCGTAGGAGCGCAGCGTCCGCAGATACTGCGCGCGCTCAAAGGCCTCCGGATCCGGCGAAGCGCGCTGGCTCGCGCTCCCCTTCAACTGTTCCACCGACTGGTACTCGTGCTCTTCGAGCCAGCGCATCATTTGCTGCTCCATTTCTCGAAGCAGTTCAGGTCCACGCTTGAGCAGCGCCGACGCCATCATGGTCGCGTCCGCACCGGCCAAGAGCGCCTTGAGCGCGTCTCGCGCACTATGAATGCCGGTGCTCGCAGCGAGGGAGGCCTTCACGCGGCCGCTTAGAAGTGCGATCCAGCGCAGAGGAAGCCGCAGCTCTTCGGGCTCGCTCAGCGTAAGTGTTGGCACGATCTCGAGGGTCTCGAGATCAAAATCGGGCTGGTAGAACCGATTGAACAGCACAAGGCCTTCGGCACCGACCTTCACGGCACAACACGCGAAGTCCGCGAGGGCGGTGAAGAATGGCGAGAGCTTTACGCTCAGCGGGATTGCGACCTCCGCGCGGACGGCGGCGATCAGCTCGAGGGAGCGCTGCTCAAGCTCCGCTGCGTGGTGCGAAGGATCGGCTGCGACTCGGTAGAGGTTGAGCTCGAGCGCGTCCGCCCCCGCCGTCTCGATTGCTCGCGCGATCGACGTCCAGCCCCCCCGCGAGGTGCCATTGAGACTCGCCATCACCGGGATCGCGAGGGCGTCCTTTGCGGCCGCCACGAGCTCGAGCAGCTTGTCGAGCGCGCTTGCGTAATGCGCGGGCTCAGGCAGGTAGGTCCGTGCTTCGGCAAAACTTTCGCTCCCCTCCTCGAGCGCCTCATGGAGTGCGAGGGCGTCGCGCACCAGCTCTTCCTCGAAAAGAGACGGCAAAACGACGGCGTACACACCGGCATCCTCAAGTTGGCGCAGGCCATCGAGCGTACCCGTAAGCGGTGAGGAAGACGCTACGAACGGCGTTCGCAGCTCAAACCCGAGATAGCGCGAGCCCAGGGTTTGCACGCGTCAATCCTCCGGGACCGGGTTTTGCCCTGACCCGGGCTCGCTCCCCATGGCCGGCGTCTCGGCCGACGGCACACTCCGCTCGATCCCGGCAAGGGCGCTGTAGTGGCGCCAGCGCTCGCTTGCGTCGGCCTGGGCGAGTGCCGCGAGCCGCGCAGCGCGGGCAGGGTCGCTGCGCTCGAGCATCGCAAAGCGGGTTTCGCTCGCGAAGAACTCATGAAGCGAAATCGACGCCTCCCGCGAATCGAGCTGAAAGGGGTGTTGGTGGGGATCGCTACCGGGGTGGTAGCGCCAGAGCGGCCAGAATCCGCTTCGTACGACGTCGCGTTGGTGCGCCATGGATTGCGACATGTCGAACCCGTGGGCGATGCAGGTGCTGTAAGCAATTACGAGGGACGGCCCCGCCCAGGCATCCGCCTCACGCAGTGCCTTGAGCGTGTGGGCGTCGTTTGCGCCCAGGGCGACCTGTGCCACGTACACGTGGCCGTAGGCGCTGGCGAGGAGCCCCAGGTCCTTTCGCCCCACGGCCTTGCCGCTGGCCGCAAACTTCGCGACCGCAGCCCGGGGCGTGGCCTTCGACGCTTGGCCGCCGGTATTCGAGTAGACCTGGGTGTCGAGCACAAGAACGTTCACGTTGCGCCCAGACGCGAGCACATGGTCGAGGCCCGCGGAGCCGATGTCGTAGGCCCAGCCGTCGCCGCCCACGATCCACACGCTCTTGCGCACGAGATCCTCGGCGAGACTCTCGAGGCGTCGTGCCTCGGGGCCCGGAATCTGGGCGAGCGCGCTGCGGAGCCGGCGTATGCGTGCGCGTTGTGCCGCGATGGCGGCTTCTCCTTGTCCGCGCTCCGCGAGGATCTGCCGGACGAGCGTATCTCCCAAGCGTTCCGCGAGCGCCAGCAAAAGGCGCCGGGCCTCCTCTTGCTGCCTCTCGAGCGCGACGCGGAATCCAAGGCCGAACTCAGCGTTGTCTTCGAAGAGCGAGTTCGCCCACGCCGGGCCGCGACCTTCCGCGTCGGTGCCCCACGGCGTGGTGGGTAGGTTTCCCCCGAAAATGGATGAGCAGCCCGTGGCGTTCGCGACCAAGAGGCGGTCCCCAAAAAGCTGCGAGAGGAGCTTCAGATAAGGGGTCTCCCCGCAACCCGCGCACGCGCCAGAGAACTCGAACAGGGGCTCGCGGGTCTGCGCGGCCTTCACCGTGGAGTCCTCGAGGAGCGTGCGATCGAGTTCTGGAATCTGCAGGAAGAATTCAAAATTGGCCCGTTCGTGCTGGCGACGCGCTTGCGCGGGTGCCATGTCGAGGGCCTTGTGCTTTACCTCTTCTTTGCTTCTCGCGGGGCAGACCTCCACGCACACGCCGCAGCCCGTGCAGTCGTCCGGCGCGACTTGGATGGTGACGGCATGGCCTTGAAGCTCACGGGAGCGAAAGGGCTTGGTCAGAAACCCGGCCGGTGCCCGTGCGCCCGCGGACTCGGGATAGACCTTCATGCGCACCGCGGCGTGGGGACACGCGATAGCGCACTTGCCGCAGTCGATACAGAGCGTCGGATCCCAAACGGGAATCTGCTCGGCGAGCATCCGCTTCTCGAAGCGCGCGGTGCCCGTCGGAAAAGTGCCGTCCACGGGAAGCGCGCTCACCGGCAGGAGGTCGCCCTCGCCGGCGAGCAGGCGGGCTGTCACGCGGCGTACAAACTCAGGTGCGGTCTCGGGGATCCAGGCAGGCTCGTCCGTCCGCAGCGCTCCGTCCGTCGGTACCTCCACGCGCTGCAGCGCTCCGAGCGCGCGGTCGACGGCGGCCAAATTTCGTTCCACGATCGTCCCGCCGCGTTTTGCGTACGCTTTCTCAATGGACTGGCGGATCGCCGAAAGCGCCTGCTCGCGTGGCAGGACCCCACAGAGTGCGAAGAAGCAAGGCTGCATGACCGTATTGATACGGCCCGCAAGTCCTACCTCCCGTGCCACCCGGTTCGCATCGACGACCCAGAGCTCGAGTTCCTTTTCACGGATCGTGCGCTGGACGCGGCCGGGCAGACGATCCCAGACGTCTGCCGGGAGCTCTCGGCTATTCAACAGGAAGCGCGCTCGAGGGGCGGCCCGCCCAAGCACGTCGATGCGCGAGAGAAATGATTCGTGGTGGCACGCCACGAGCTCTGCGAGCTCGATCTGGTAGGTGGAGCGAATCGGCGCGGGACCAAAGCGCAGGTGTGAGACCGTGACGGCGCCAGACTTCTTGGAGTCGTAGACGAAGTAGCCCTGGGCGAAGAGCCCCGTCTGCTCGCCGATAATCTTGACCGAGCTTTTCGCTGCGCCGACGCTCCCGTCGCTTCCCAAGCCGAACGACACAGCCCGTACTCCGGGTCCCTCGGTACGAAATTCGCGGTCCCAGGGAAGGCTGGTATTCGACACGTCATCGTGTATTCCGATCGTAAAGTGGTTCCGCGGCTTCTCTCGGTCGAGCTCGTCGAAGACGGCCTTTACCATGCCCGGCGTAAACTCTTTGGATCCGAGTCCGTAGCGCCCGCCGATGATGCGCGGAATGCCCACGCGAGCGCCTGCCGCGGATTGCTCCATGCACGCCGTCAGCACGTCTTGGTAGAGCGGTTCCCCGGCCGAGCCCGGCTCCTTCGTGCGGTCCAAGACCGCGATGGCCCGTGTCGTCCGAGGGAGTGCGTCGACGAAAGCCGCCACCGGGAACGGGCGGAACAAGCGAGGGATCACGATCCCCACGCGCTCCCCTGCCGCGGAGAGCCTCTCTACCACCTCGCACGCCGCACCCACGCCGGATCCCATGAGCACGAGCACCCGCTCGGCGTTTGGCGGCCCGACGTAGTCGACGAGCTGGTAGGTGCGCCCGGTCCGCTCGGCAAGGCGCCGAAAGCATTCCGCGACGATCTGCGGAACCTCCGCATAGAAGGGATTGGATGCTTCCCGGGACTGGAAGAAAACGTCGGGATTCTGCGCTGTGCCACGAAGCACGGGCCGGTCCGGGGAGAGACGTCGCGCGCGGTGGGCCAGGATCATGTCCTCACTCATGATCGCCCGCAGATCGTCGTCGGAGAGGATCTCGATCGAGTGAATTTCGTGGGACGTCCGGAAGCCGTCGAAAAAATGCAAGAAGGGTACGCGGGTGCGGAGCGTCGCGGCGTGAGCGACGAGCGCCAAGTCGTGGGCCTCTTGAACAGAGCTGCTCGCAAGCATGGCGAATCCCGTGGTGCGCGCCGCCATCACATCGCTGTGATCTCCAAAGATGGACAAGGCGTGGGTCGCGATGGCACGCGCGGCGACGTGCATCACGCAAGGAAGGAGCTCACCCGCGATCTTGAACATGCTCGGGATCATGAGGAGCAGACCCTGGGAAGCGGTGAAGGTCGTCGCGAGAGCACCGCGCTGGAGCGCACCGTGCAGCACGGCTGCGGCGCCTGCCTCGCTCTGCATCTCAATCACCTCGGGCACCGTGCCCCAGAGGTTCGGTCGGCCCTCTGCGCTCCAAGCGTCGGCCAGTTCGCCCATGGGTGATGCGGGTGTGATGGGATAGATCGCGGCGACCTCCGAGAGCCGGTGGGCGACGCGCGCGGCGGCCTCGTTCCCGTCGATGCAAAGGCGCATCCCGCCACCATGCCCGTCCCAGCAAGGGGATCTGTCAACCAGCCGACAGGCCTCGCATGCGCTATGCGTAATCATGAGAGGTTGGAGGAGAATCCTCTTGCCGCAGCCTCGACCGCCGTTTGTCTTGCCCTTCTCCGAAGTCGCGCTTTCCGACCTTCCCCGCGTCGGAGGGAAGAACGCGTCGCTCGGTGAACTGATCGGGAATCTCGCTGCGGCGGGAGTGCGCGTGCCCGACGGATTCGCCGTGACTGCCGACGCGTACCGCCTGCACCTGCAGGAGGCGGGGATCGAGCATGAGATCTACGGCGCTCTTGCGGCGCTCGACCCGCGAGACATCGACGCGCTCGCCCGCACGGGCCGAGCCGTACGCGAGCGGATTCGCTCGACGCCTTTGCCGGCGGCCGTGGTGGCGGAGGTCGAGCGGGCGTACCGGTTGCTCTCCGCGGACAGCGGCGAGGAGGCGACCGATGTCGCTGTGCGATCGAGCGCCACTGCAGAAGACCTGCCGACCGCATCCTTCGCCGGCCAGCAGGAGACCTATCTGAACGTGCACGGTCGGACCAATCTCCTACACGCGATCCTGGACTGCATGGCATCGCTCTTTACCGATCGTGCGATCGTCTACCGATTTGAGCGCGGCTTCGCACACCAAGATGTGGCGCTTTCTGTGGGTGTCCAGAAGATGGTCCGAAGCGATCTCGCCTCGGCGGGCGTGATCTTCACCCTCGACACGGAAACAGGCTTCCGCGATGTCGTGATGGTCACCGGGGCGTTTGGTCTCGGGGAAACCGTCGTGCAAGGCAGCGTGAACCCGGACGAGTTCTGGGTGCACAAACCAACGCTTCGCAAAGGCTTCCGGCCGATCGTACGGCGCGAGCGGGGAGAGAAGGCGCTTAAGCTCGTGTATGACCCGCACAGTGCCGCCAAGCCGGTGAAACTCCGGCCCGTGCGCGTGCAGGACAGAGAGCGCTTCGTGCTCGACGACGACGAGGTGCTTCAGCTCGCGCGCTGGGCGCTCGCCATCGAGGACCACTATTCCTCACGCGCCGGCCATCCCACTCCGATGGACATCGAGTGGGCAAAGGACGGAAAGACCGGCGTTCTCTATGTCGTGCAGGCGCGGCCCGAGACTGTCCATTCCCAGCGCAAGAGCGTGTCCATCGACGTCTACAAGCTGCGCGGACCGAAGGGCCGGATTCTGGCCCGTGGCAAGAGCGTGGGAGGCAAGGTGGCAACCGGTCGTCTCCGGGTCTTGCACCACCTTTCCGAGCAGGCCGCCTTCCAGGCGGGCGAGATCCTGGTCACGGCGGAGACCGGACCCGACTGGGAACCCGTGCTGCACCACGCCGCGGCCGTGGTGACGGACCGCGGCGGCCGAACCTGCCACGCTGCGATCGTCTCGCGGGAGCTCGGCATTCCCTGCGTCGTCGGCACCGAGCAGGGAACGCAGGTGCTCGAGACTGGGCAGGAGGTGACGGTCTCGTGCGCGGAAGGTGATATCGGCAACGTGTACGAGGGCCGCGTCGAGTTCGAGTGCGAGTCGATCGATCCTGCGACGCTGCCGACTCCTCGGGTGCCGCTCATGCTGAACGTCGGCAACCCCGAGCGAGCGTTTCTGCTGGCGCAGCTCCCGACGACGGGTGTGGGTCTTGCCCGGATGGAGCTTGTGGTCCTGAACTGGATCGGCATTCACCCCATGGCGCTCGTGCATCCCGAACGCGTGATCGAGCGAGAAATCCGCCAAAAGATCGAACAGCGCATTCGAGGCTACTCAACGGGCCCGGAGTTCTTTGTCTCCCGGCTGGCCACGGGCATCGCTCAGATTGCAGCAGCGTTCTATCCAAGGCCGGTGATTCTGCGCTTCTCGGATTTTAAGACCAATGAGTACGCCGGGCTCCTGGGCGGCGCGGTGTTCGAGCCCGTCGAATCGAACCCCATGATCGGATTCCGCGGCGCGTCGCGCTACTACTCCGAGCGCTACCGCGAGGGATTCGCCCTCGAGTGCGCGGCGGTGCGTCGCGTCCGCGAGGAGATGGGGCTTGAGAACCTGACGTTGATGGTCCCCTTCTGCCGCACCCTCGAAGAAGGCCGTCGGGTGCTGGTCGAGCTCGAGAAAAATGGTCTCGTGCGGGGTGAGCGCGGGCTTAGCGTGTACGTGATGTGCGAGATTCCGAGCAACGTGCTGCTGGCGGACGAGTTCAGCGATCTCTTCGATGGCTTTTCGATCGGGTCGAACGACCTGACCCAACTGACGCTCGGCACGGACCGCGACTCCGAGCTCTTGTCGCATCTGTTTGACGAGCGGGACCCTGCGGTGAAGAAGCTGATCTGCATGGTGGTCGAGGCGGCGCACCGCAAGGGCAGGAAGGTGGGAATTTGTGGCCAGGCACCGAGCGATCATGCGGACTTTGCGGAATTCCTGGCCGATATTGGCATTGACTCGATTTCGCTGAATCCCGACTCCATCGCACGGGTGGCACGCCGCCTCGCCCGAGGCTAGGGCGGTGGCACCGAACGCGTTTGCGCTCCTTGCGGCCTCCGTGGATGAGCCTCCGGGGAGGCTTTGGAAGCCCCTGCCGCTTCGGTCCCCGTCGCATCTCCTGGCACTCCATCGCCCTGGATTTCTCGGACGTCGCTCCTCATAATCGCCGCTTCGAGACTCGCTTCTTCAAGGAGCGCTGTGAGCAAAGACCGCGCACGGTCCGCTTCGCAGATCGGCGCAGCGTCCGGTGGGCGCAGCGCGTAGCGCCGAGATGACGCCGCGCAAGACGCTCGCCATGGTACAGACGGCGCCCCGCAAGCTTGAGCTGCGCGAGCTGCCGATTCCCGAGATCAGCGACGACACCGCTCTCCTGCGGGTCGAGGCGTGCGGCATCTGCGGCAGCGATTACGAGCAGTACGAGGGTGTTCTTCGTACGCCTTTTCCCGTCATCCCAGGCCACGAGCCTCTAGGCCGCATCGAGTGCATCGGCGACCGGGCCGCCAAACGCTGGAAGGTCGACGTAGGTGACCGGGTCGCCGTCGAAACCATGCTCTCGTGCCGTTTCTGCGATCCATGCCTGAGCGGCAGCTACCACCTGTGCCGCGCCCGGCGTATCTACTCCTACATTCCGCTCTCGGAACCGCCGGGACTGTGGGGCGCGTACGCGGAGTACATGTGGCTCGATGCGAACGCGATCCTCCACAAGGTGGACCGAGCACTTCCCCCCGCGCTGGCCGTGATGTTCAACCCCCTGGGCGCCGGCTTCCGCTGGGCCGTCGAAATTCCTCGGACGAAGCCCGGAGACACCGTCGTGATTCTCGGTCCCGGGCAGCGAGGGCTCGCGAGCCTGCTCGCCTGTCGCATTGCGGGAGCGAAGAAGATCATCTTGACCGGACTTACGGCGGATGCACGCAAGCTTGCCCTGGCACGGGAACTCGGCGCCGACCACACGATCGACGTTGAAACGGAAGACGCAAAACGACGCATCGCCGAGCTCACCGATGGGCGCGGAGCTGATGTGGTGGTCGAGGTCTCATCCTATTCCACCGAGCCGGTTGCCGCCGCGCTCGACTATGTGGCACCGGGGGGAACGGTCATCCTGGCCGGCGTGAAAGGCTTTAAAGCCGTACCGGGATTCGTCTCGGATAAAATCGTGCTGAAGGAGATCCGTGTTCAGGGCGCGATCGGGGTGACCTCCTCCGGTTATCGGAGCGCGATCGACCTGATCGAGTCTCGTCGATACCCGCTCGAACGCCTCCACACCCACGACTTCGCGTTGCGCGATGCAGAACTCGCGATCCGAACCCTCGCCCGCGAGGTCCCAGGCGAGGAGTCGATTCATTCCTGCCTTCTGCCGCAGCAAGGTTGAGCATGGAACTCCACCCCTTGAACCGCGCTTTCCGCTGGTGCATGCCGCCCGGGCCCTATCGCCGGATCACCGTCCAACAGGCCCGCGCGTACGATGAGCACGGATACTTTCTCCTGGAGAATGCGTTCGATGCGGCGACGGTCGACGCCATCCGAGCCGAGATCGATCCGTGGGAGCAGAAGACGACGGACTTTCTGCGAACCCGGGCCGGCGGGCGGCTGTTCATCGCCGATGCGGAGGCCATTACGTTCACGGTTCATCTGGTGGCGCGGTCAAGATACCTGCGCGACCTGTGTCGCGGGCCCCTGTTCCAAGACCTGGGCCATGATCTGATCGGTCCCGACGTGAGGCTGTATTGGGACCAGGCCGTGTACAAGAAGCCGGAGCCCGAACGCATTTTTCCCTGGCACCAGGACAATGGCTACAACTTCGTGCTGCCACAGCAGTACCTGACCTGCTGGATTGCCCTCACCGATGCGACCCTCGAGAACGGCTGCCCTTGGGTCGTGCCGGGCGTTCACCGCCATGGCACGCTCAACCACTGGCTCACGGATGCGGGTTGGCAGTGCCTGAGGGACCCAGACGGCGCGACGCCGATTCCGGCAAAAGCCGGCAGCATCGTCGTTTTTTCGTCGCTGACGCCTCATCGCACCGGGCCCAATCGCACCGCGGAGGTGCGCAAGGCGTATATCGTGCAGCTCGCGCCCGAGGGCGCAGTGGCGTTCTCCCGCGCTCCCGAAGGAGGAGAGCCTACAGGCACGCCGCAAACAGCGCCTGAGCGCCAGTTCCAAATCCTCCTGCACGGCGACGCCGCGGAGCACTAGCCGCTCCCATCCGGAAATCGTGGGGTCGCGCGGTTGTGGACGGGGGTCGCTTCGTGGGATTCCAGGTGAACGAGGAGGCCTCGGCCGAAAAATAGAGGACGAGGATCCATCTCCTCTCCCAATCGTGAAAGCTCCGAGAGGGCGCGGATCGACCGGGTGTTTCGCTCGGGCAGCGCCGCGTGGAAGGTGTCCGTCTGGCCACCTTCTCTCCCGTGAATGGCGAGGAGCTGCCGGGGAAGCACCACGACCGAGCGGATCTCCCCGAGCCCGAACTCTTGTCGGAGCGTCCCTCGGCTGGAGCGGTATCACGCTACGCGCAAAGCAGCGAAGGGCCGCGCTGGAGGGCAGTCCAGATCGCATGGGAGAAATCGCACGGACGTGCCCCGCTTCCCATCACCCGGCATGCGGTTGTGAGCGCGTCCGCCCGCCGGTAGCCTGCATGCACCGATCGCGTCGAAAGGGGATATCGGGTGGACGCCCTTACGCTCGTCATTGGCAACAAGAACTACTCCTCGTGGTCCCTTCGGCCCTGGCTCGCGCTGCGCATGGCAAATCTTCCGTTCGAGGAGATCCGCGTCCCGCTCAACACGCCGACCTCGCGCGAAGAGATCCTTCGACACTCGTCTGCCGGAAAAGTGCCGATCCTGAAGCACGGTGCCCTCACGGTGTGGGAGTCGCTCGCCATCTGTGAATACGTGGCGGAGATCGCGCCGGCTGCGCGTTTGTGGCCAGAAGACCGGGCAGCGCGTGCGCACGCGCGCTCGGTCAGTGCCGAAATGCACGCGGGTTTCTCAGCCCTAAGACACGCGCTGCCCATGAACGTGCGCGTGCGCGGCGCCCGCATTCCGCTCCCGCCCGAAGTGCAGGTCGACCTCGCCCGCATTGCCGCAATCTGGGAGAAGTGCCGGAGCCGTTATGGGGCCGGGGGCAGCATGCTGTATGGCCACTTTACGATCGCCGACGCGATGTTTGCTCCTGTGGTCACCCGCTTCATGACCTATGGCGTCACCCTCGAGGGACGTGCGAACGACTACCTGAATGCCGTGTGGGCGCTTCCGCCGCTGCAGGAGTGGATCAAGGCCGGCGCCAAAGAGACGGAGCGCATGCCCGAGACGGATGCCATCGCCGAATCCGCCTGACCCTCTACGGGTGGCACGAGGGGCTCCCCCTATCCGTCGACGTAGTTGCCTCTTCGCTTCTCCAGGAAGGCGCGCACGCCCTCGCCGAAGTCGCGCGTCTGCGCGCACAGGATCTGGTTCCGATCTTCCATGGCCACCACCTGCTCGAGGCTTGCGGCATCGAGACTTGCGTTCAGACACTCTTTGGTGAGGCGAAGGCCGAGGGGCGATGTACTGAGCATCTCCTCCGCGAGCTTGCGCGCCTCGGCCTCGAGTTCGGCGTCGGGCACCACCGTGGAGACGAGCCCTAGGCTTCGGGCACGCTCCGCGTGGATGAAGCGTCCGGTGAGCAGAAGCTCAGATGCGACCGAGGCTCCGACCAGACGGGGCAGAAAATAGGAGACGCCCACGTCGCAAGCGGAGAGGCCGATCCGGATGAATGCTGCGTTCATGCGTGCAGACTCCCCTGCGATGCGCACATCCGACGCCAAGGCGAGGGCAAAGCCGCCGCCGCAGGCCGCACCCTGTACGCAGGCGATGATGGGCTGCGGTGCGCGTCGCATGAGAAGGGCAAGCATCGCTAATGCGCCGTTGCGCGCGAAGACCGCCGGGCACTCCACCCCCCGGCTCGGCTGCAGACTCGCGCAGGTCCAGGCCCGCGCAAAAGGCGCGACCGGCGCCCCTCAGCACCACCACGCGGACCGCCTGCTGGGAGGGAAGATCTCCGAAGAACTCCCGCAGCTCTTCGACGAGGGTGGGATTCATCGCGTTGAGCGCCTCGGGCCGATTCAGCGTGAGCCAAACCAGCGCCCCTTCCCTCCGCACCTCGAGCGTCTTGTAGGCCATGGGTTCCTCCCGATCGAACGCGAAGCGTACCGGGCGATCCGCAGCGGGGGGAGGTGCCGAAGGGGCAACTCCCCTTTCCCTCGTGTTTTCCAGACGCCTCACGCACACTCCGGCGCGTGGCGGATCGGCGCCTTGATGCCCAGCTCGAACTCTTTAGCAGCACCGGGCAGGGCGAGAGCCGGAACGCCGCGGTCGAACCCGCGCGTGTGGGCGCGGAAGTCGCGGGGCTTGCCGACCGGCTCCCGTCAGGTCTTCGCCTCGGCACCTCCTCGTGGTCGTTTCCGGGCTGGGCGGGCATCGTCTACCAGGGTCCAGCCAGGGGCCAGCACCTCGCGCGCTCTGGGCTCGCCGCCTATGCCCGGCACCCGCTCCTGCGAAGCGTTGGCATCGATCGCAGCTTCTATGGGCCGCTCGGCCAGGCCGAGTA
>Ga0116216_10002127_pt1 | contig 13322 bp, 11 predicted proteins | sample Sb_taG_11_FD_89696 | JGI IMG/M metagenome (GOLD analysis project Ga0116216, IMG submission 89696) | Peat soil microbial communities from Weissenstadt, Germany - Sb_50d_3_AS metaG | ecosystem: Environmental > Terrestrial > Soil > Wetlands > Peat | place: Germany: Weissenstadt | collected 2010-09-21
GCGCTCCTGCTCGACGTGGACCGTGGACACGTGGAAGGCCAGCTCTCCCTCGCGCTGAAGCCGCACGAGGTCGAGCTGGGCATTGGGCTCAAGCCGGACCTCGGACACCGCGTTTGTGAAGCACACGCCAGCGCCGAACGACACGTAGTCCTCGATCACCGTGACGCGACTTCCGCGCCCGACGCGGATCAGCGTGCGGGGATACGAGACGAGCGGGTCCGCGCCGGGGAGCGAGAGGTACACCACATGAATCGGTGCCTCGACCGTGAGTCCGTCGGGCACCCGTACGACAGCACCGTCGTGCAGGAAGGCGGTGTTGAGCGCCACGAAGGAGGAGTCGTCGAAGGGCGCGAGGCGCGCAAGGTCCTGTTCCACGCGTTCGGGTGCGCACTCGAGCACGCTGGCGAGGCTCTCGACAGAAGGGCTTCCCGAAAGCGCGCGCGGAGCCGAAAGGCGCGGGGCGAAGCGCCCGTTCACGAACACGAAAAGACTGCAGGCATAGACAGGGAAGGAGCAGTGCTCGACGTCGTCGCGGGAGAGTCCGGCGGTCCCGTCGGACGCGAGCTCAAATGCGCGCTCCGCGATCGGCAAGACGCTCGTGTAGCGCCACTCCTCCTGCTTGGTGGTCGGGAAACCGAGGGCCGCGAAGCGTGCGAAGGCGTCCTTGCGAAGGGCCTTCAGCCAGACGGGATCGTTCGCGCCCCCGGTGCGCTCGAACCGCTCGAAGCGGTCGCCGTAGTGTTGCCGCGGATCCAAGAATGCCATTTCAGCGTCCTGCACCTCCCTCGATCCACGCGTAGCCCTTCTCCTCAAGCTCCAGTGCGAGCTCCTTCCCGCCAGACTTGAGGATCCGGCCGCCCGCAAGCACATGGACGAAGTCAGGCACGATGTAGTCGAGCAGGCGCTGGTAGTGCGTAATGACGATCATCGCGCGCGCCGGCGAGCGCAGCGCATTCACGCCATCCGAGACGATGCGGAGCGCGTCGATATCCAGACCAGAATCCGTCTCGTCCAGGATGGCGAGCCGTGGCTCGAGCACGGTCATTTGCAGCACCTCGTTCCGCTTCTTCTCGCCACCGGAGAATCCCTCGTTAATCGAGCGGTTCATCATTTTGTCGTCAATCTGCATGAGCTTCATCTTCTCTCGGACGAGGGCTAGGAAGTCGATCGCGTCGAGCTCTTCTTGCCCCCGGTGCTTGCGTCCGGCGTTCAGGGCGGCCTTGAGGAAATACATATTGGAGACGCCAGGAATCTCCACGGGATATTGGAATGCCAGGAAGATCCCCTCCCGCGCGCGCTCTTCCGGAGCCAACTCGAGCAGGTTCCGGCCCAGGTAGGAGACCTTGCCCCGCGTCACTTCCACGGAAGGCTTGCCCGCGAGCACACCCGCGAGCGTGCTCTTGCCGCTCCCGTTCGGGCCCATCACAGCATGGACCTCGCCGGCGCGCACGACGAGGTCGATGCCATGCAGGATCTCCTCGCCGCCGGACGAGGCGTGCAAGTCCTCGATTTCGAGTAGGGGCGGGCTCATCCGACACTGCCCTCCAACGACAGGCCAAGCAGCTTCTGCGCCTCCACGGCGAACTCCATCGGAAGCTTCCGAAGCACCTGCTTGCAGAAACCGTTCACGATCATCGAAACCGCGTCCTCCGGCGAGATGCCCCGCTGCTGGCAAAAGAAGAGCTGGTCCTCACCGATCCTTGAAGTCGTGGCCTCATGCTCGACGGTGGCGGTCGGGTTCTTGACCTCCAGATAGGGAAAGGTATGCGCGGCACACTTATCGCCGAGCAGAAGGGAGTCGCACTGGGAGTAGTTGCGCGCGCCGTCGGCGCGGGGGCCGATCTTCACAAGTCCACGGTAGGCGTTGACACCGCGACCCGCCGAGATTCCCTTGGAAACGATTGTGCTCCGGGTGCGCTTGCCGAGATGGATCATCTTGGTCCCGGTGTCCGCTTGCTGACGGTTTGCAGTGAGCGCCACGGAATAGAACTCGCCGATCGAGTCGTCGCCCTGAAGAATGCAGCTCGGGTACTTCCAGGTGATGGCCGAGCCGGTCTCGACCTGAGTCCAGGAGATTTTCGAGCGTTTGCCCAGGCACTTCCCGCGCTTGGTCACGAAATTGTAGATGCCGCCGCGCCCCTCGGCGTCCCCGGGGTACCAGTTCTGGACCGTCGAGTACTTGATCTCGGCGTCGTCGAGGGCGACGAGCTCGACCACCGCCGCGTGGAGTTGGTTCTCATCGCGCTTGGGTGCCGTGCAGCCTTCGAGATACGACACGTAGCTCTGCTCGTCTGCAATGATCAGCGTACGCTCGAACTGACCCGTGTTCTCGGCGTTGATTCGAAAATAGGTTGAGAGCTCCATGGGGCAGCGCACGCCCTTCGGCACGTAGACGAACGAGCCGTCCGTAAAGACAGCGGAGTTGAGACATGCGTGCTTGTTGTCGGAGTAGGGTACGACCGAGCCCAGGTAGCGGCGCACCAGATCGGGATGCTTCTGGACCGCCTCCGAGAACGAGGAGAAGAGGATGCCATGCTTTTCGAGCTCGTGCTTGAAGGTGGTGGCGACGGACACGCTGTCGAACACCGCATCGACTGCGACGCCCGCGAGCCGCTTCTGCTCCAGCAAGGGGATGCCGAGCTTTTCGTAGGTGCGCAAAAGCTCCGGGTCAACCTCATCCAGGCTCTTCGGCTGCTTGCCCTGCTTCGGTGCGGAGTAGTAGACGATGTTCTGATAGTCGATTGGCAGGTGCTGGACGGTCGACCAGTCGGGCTCGGGCATCTCGAGCCAGCGCCGGTAGGCACGAAGACGCCACTCGAGCAGCCAAGCCGGCTCGTTCTTCTTCGTGGAAATCAGACGAATGATGTCCTCGTTCAGCCCAGGGGGCGCCTGATCGGCCTCGATGTCGGTGACGAACCCCCACTCGTACTCGCGGTTCGCGAGGTGCTCGAGGGTCTCCGCAGAACCTGCCATTTCGTCTCCCCCCTACTTGCTGCGTGCTAGTTCGAAGCCCGAGCCACGCGATCCAACGCGAGGAAGGAATCGCCTGGCGGGCCCCCGCGGCTCCCCGGAGTCGGGGTGATGAGCTCCGCCAGTGTCACGTGGCTCAGCGCGTCGCGGATGATCTCATTGATGCGTTGCCATGGCGTCCGCACCTGGCACAGCTGCTCCTGGGCACAGAGACCCGGATGCGTACCGCACTCCGTGAGGGCGATCGGACCCTCGAGAACACGGATCACCTCTGCCACCGAAATCTCCTCAGGCCGTCGGGAGAGGCTGTAGCCCCCCTTCGCCCCACGATGCGAGACGAGGACACCCTCCTTGGCGAGTGCTTTAAGCAGTTTGCTCACGACGGGCCGGGGCAAGTGGGTCCGCTCGGAGAGCTCGCGGGCGTTGTGCGGGGCGGCGTCGTGCCGGGAGCCCAGCTCTGCCAGGAGCACAATGCCGTAATCGGTGAGTTTGCTCATGCGAATCATGGGCAGGTCTCGTGTTGCGCCGGCGGTGGTTCACGGCGTGAGATCAACGATAGGGGACCAATCGGGTCCTGTAAATATCGGACCCCGTTAGTACGACTTCCGGAGAGGTCATTTCCCCCCAGGGGATACAGGCGGTCAAGGGCCTACGCGGAAGCAGCCCAACGCGGGGCCGGCCCTCCGTTCCAAGCTCCCGCACTCCTGGTGTCCCTGCGGTTGCTAGGCCGGGAGCAACTCCTCGGGCTTCGGGACCCCCTCGAGGTCGGCAATCGCGGAGGCCAGGTGCCGGTCCAAGGCCTCCATGTACTCGTGGAAGGCCTTGTGCACGATCGCGAAGGAAACCGCGTCCTTAAAGACGGACGGTCGGCGCACAAGCGTGGCCCCGAGCAATGAGAGCGTAAACCAAGCGCGCCGCGGGTTGGCGCGCAGGACGGTCTCACCCAGGATGCGTCCGAGAAGGCGGAGCTCTCCGGACTTGATGCGGATCCCCTGCGCCACCTGGTCGCCCTTGTGGAGTAGGAAGTCGAGCGTGCGGCGCCGGTAGTTTCCGAAGTCGTAGAGCTGGGCAATCAGCGTGCGGTAGCCCCGGTAGAGCTCGAGGCGGCTCATGCTCTTCGGAAAGATGTTGGAGAACACGAACTGATCGCCGGTGCTCTCCGCGACGAGGCGCCCCTCTTGGGCCATCCGATCGTGGAGGGGAGTCTTGGGCATCGCCTGCAGCATCCCCGTCATCGACACTGGGATGCGCGCCTCCTGAATGAAGCGCAGCTGCTCCTCGAAGATCGTCGCGTCATCGTGGTCGAAACCCACGATCATTCCGGCCTGAACCTGGATTCCGTAGGAATGGATCGTCCGCACGTTCTCCACCAGATCGCCGCGCACATTCTGGGTCTTGTGAGTCTCGCGCAGCGACTCCTTTCGGGGGCTCTCGATACCGATAAAGATCGTGGTGAAGTGCGCTGCGCGCATGAGCTCGAGAAGCTCCTTGTCCTGCGCCACATTAAGGCTCACCTCGGTGTTGAAGTCGATTGGATAGCCGCGCTCGGCGCCCCACTCGGCGATCTCGCGCAGAAGTTCCTTCGCGAGCTTCTTATTTCCGATGAAGTTGTCGTCGACGATGAAGACCTGTTTGGCTCCGAGTCGGTGACACTCTTCGATTTCCAGCATCAGCTGGGCCGGTGTTTTCGCGCGCGGTCGCCGGCCGTAGACGACGATGATGTCGCAGAACTCGCAGTTGAAGGGGCAGCCCCGGGCAAACTGAAGGGTGAGCGCGTGATAGCGATCGACCTTGAGGAGATCGAAGCGCGGTGTCGGAGAGCTCGTGAGATCAGGTTTCTCCGCGGGGCGGTACTCACTCTTCCAGGTACCTGCCTCGAGGTCCTCGAGGAACCGCGGCCACGTCTCTTCCGCTTCATCGATGAAGAGGACATCGCAGCGCCCACGCAACTCCTCCGGACAGAGCGACGCGAAAGGTCCTCCCACCACGACGAAGCGCCCCCGCCGTCGGAACGCGTCGATGATCTCGTACATGCGTTGCCGGTGCACGATGTATCCCGTCACGCCGACCACATCGACGTCCACGTCGAAGTCGATCTCTTCGACGTTCTCATCGCACAGCGTGACGTCGTGCGTTCGTGGCGTAAGGCCCGCCAGCGTAGGCATTGAGAGATTTGGGAAGATGCAGCGTTTGCCGAGCGCCGGGAGAATGTGGTCGTAGGTCCAGAAGGACGGGGGGTTCTTCGGTGTCACGAGATGGATTTTCATGGGTTCCCCTTGCGACGTGCCTCATGCTGGAACAGTTTGGACCGAGCGGGGTGTAGAAGTTCGGTAAATCTGAAAGAAAAGAGACCAAAACGGGTTAGTCCACCTCGAGGTCGCTAAAGCGACACAGGGGAGTCAAAATCCCCTGTCCGTCGTGGTGCCAGCCGAGAGGCGGGGCCTGCATCCGACCAGGTGCACAAACGCGCGAGGCGCCGAGACCGGCGACCTGTTGAGCGACGCTCGGAGAGTCGGCTCCGAAGCCGTCGATCGCAACCGCAGCCAGGTGGGGGGTGAGGGTTCCGAGAGCTGCGGAAAGCCCTGCGAGGTCGGCCACCGGATGGATCCGCACGAAGCGATAGAGCGGTGCCTCCCGCAACTCGTCGGTGTCCTCGCGCACCACACACCATGGGTCCTTCGGGCTGCCATAAACGGCAACCCTGCGGCCGGCCGCAGCCCGAACTTCCGCCTCGGCACGGGCATGTGCAAAGGCCGCGGCGGCCGCGATTGCGACTCTTCCCCGCGGGATCTGGAGTTCCGCCCGTGCCAGAGCCGCGGCCAGACCGGTAGCCAAATGATCGATTGCAGAAGGATTTGCGGCGACGACGTAGAGCGCGATGGGTGAGAGGCAACCGAGCTGGTCCCAAAGCGCCAAGTCGAGGGCGAGGCGCTGGCAGGTTTCGGGCAGGGCGGAGGACGTGAGAGCTCCCGGGCCGAGCACTGCGATCGACACTCGGTGTCCATAGGCGACGAAGCGCCTGGCTGCGCGGATACGTGCCGCGATGGCGCTGATGGTGGCGTCCGAGCCACTCGCCACAACGCACTCCGCCGAGAGGAAGATGTCCAGTGCATCAAGCTCACCCGCCCCAAATCGCACCACTTCCACACATGCTCCAAGGGTCGCATCCACCTCGGCAATCGATGACGCCACAACGCGCGCCGTAACGGGGTCACCGGACGGAGTCCGGACGAGTACGGGTGAGCCCACGGCGAGCGGCGCAACGATGGCGAGGAGGGTGGGTGTCGGTAGGGCGCCCGCCAAGAGGACAGAGGTGGTCTCAAAGCCCGCCGCGAGCGTGCACTGGCGATCGCGACCTCCCCCGTTTCCGAGCTCACGCTGAACCACCGCGCGGAGCGCGTTGCCGGTCCAGCCCTGAAGGGCGTGTGCGAGGCCGGCCCGCACCACCTCCCGGGAGAATCCCGTTGCCTGCGGTAGCGCGACATCGAGGGACTCCCGGGCTTTCGAGGTGGGATCGCGCCAGCGATCGAGCACCTGCGCAAGGGAATCCAGGGTCTCGCCTCGGGGTCGAGCGCGCAGCGCCTGGCCGACACGACGAACCCGCGCGAGTGCAGCGGCGACTTCGCCGGCGCTTGACGCGCTCAAGCCGGCCCCAGGCCGGTCAGCATTTCGTCCGCAGCGAGTGAGCAGCCGCGGGCTTCGGCGCCGGGCTCACGCCCAAGGACCTCAAAGCCGTCGCCCACAGCGCGCCCGAGGTCCGCAGTCTCGACCGCACATACGCTACCGGTGTTGCCGAGGTCGTGGATCACGATGACGCCGACCTCCCCGGGCAAAACCGGGTCCCCCGTCGCCGGATCGACAAGACGCACGCGCGCCCAGGGCGGAGCGAGCTTGCGGCGGGGTGCGCCGGGGAAGCGAAGGACGGAGTCATGAAACTGGCTCGCGAGTTCGGTCATTCCGTACTGATTCACGATTCGCGCCGGCGGGATCGAGAGACGCTCTTCGATCAGCGCGTAGAGCGCTCCGCGTGAGAGCTCACGGGCACGGCCCTTGAAGCCGCCTGTCTCCATGACCCGCGAGCCGGCTGGCAGCGAAAGGCACGTCCCCCGGTGCGCCAGTTCGTCGAGCGCATGCACGAATGCGAAGGCAGTGCCGCAAAGCACGAGGGGTGCGTCGTGCGCCATCGCATCGTCGAGCGCCCTGAGCCAGCCCTCGAAGCGCAATTCCCCCCCGGCGACGTCAAAGCCGCTTGGACCGATCGCGTTCCGGGATGCGAGCTCACGCAGGAGCACGCCAAACATATGGGAGAGGGAGGAATCCGGCGCCTCGAGCGGCGCGGGGGCGAGTACGCGCAGGCGGGGTGGGGAGGCGGCGAGGGGTGGGCCGGAGAAGCTGCCGCGAAGGAGTTCAGGCAGCATATGCACCACGAAGCTTGGCAGCACGGAAGCCTCGTAGAGCGTCAGCGTATCGAGATGAAGTTCGCCCCGCCGCGCTAGCGAAGTCCCGCTGGTCCGGAACACGTGCACCGTTTCTTCGGCCGCGAACGAGCGCAGGGCAAGCTCTTTGAATGCGCCGCTCGGCACGGCTGGTACGTCGCGCCAGTTGCGCACCGTGGCCGGCGTCCGGCCGCGACGCTTACAAAAGCGGCCGTACGGCGCACAGTGCTCGAACTGAAAAGCGAACAGCTCCCGGGCGAGCAGGTCAAAGCGCTCTTCTTGTTGCGCCCACTCAAGAGCTGCCGGCTCGCGCATCCAGCTGAGTACCTTCGCGTCGAGCTGGGCTCGTGCAGAGTCGCTCACTGAAGGCACTCCATCAGGATCGCGAGTGCTCCATCGAGCACGTCCCGCTCGATCGAGAGCGGGGGTGTAATCGATAAGACTCGGCCGTCGTCCCCTGAGGACAGCACGATGACCCCCCGCTCCAGCGCCCGCGTGCAGGCGCGGGCGGCCCGCTCGGGCGAATCACACTCGATGCCCAGCAGAAGGCCACGGCCTCGCACGTCGCGCACGCCCGCCCCGGCCGCGGCGCGCAAGCGACCGAGCGCGTACTCTCCAAGCTCCGCCGCCCGCTCGACCAGCTTTTCCTCTTCGAGGACTGCGAGCGTCGCGAGCGCGGCGGCGGCACCCGGGGGATGCCCGAGGAAAGTCTGCGTGTGCAATGCCTCCCCCCGCGAGGGAGGCCAGGCGTCCATCAGGCTCGCGCGACCGATGCAGGCCGCGACCGGCATCCCCGACGCCAAGGCCTTCCCCACACACAAGAGGTCGGGGACGACAGCCTCGTGGTCGCACGCGAAAAGCCTGCCGGTTCGACCGAATCCCGTGTAGACCTCGTCGGCGATGAGCAACCAGCCCTCGCGGTCACAGACGGCGCGCAGGCGGGACAGGAAGCCGACCGGGGGGACGCGCTCGCCGCCCCGGCCCTGGATCGGCTCGACAATCACGGCCCCGACCGGCACCTTGGCCTCGCGCGCGGCGCGCACCGCGTCGTCTGCGTCGCCGAACCGCGCGAAGCTCCCGCGGCCGGTGAGGCCGGATGCAAAGGGTCGCCGAAAAAAGGCACGCGAGGTGACTTCGAGGGCCCCGAAGGTGAGGCCGTGGTAGGCGCCCTCGAACGCCACGATCCCCGGGCGCCCCGTCGCCAGCAGCGCGGTCTTGAGCGCAATCTCCACGGCGTCCGAACCCGAGGAGCCAAGCACGCTGCGTGCAGAAACGCCGCCGGGAAAGCGGGTGGCGAGCGCTTCGAGGAGCTTGACCTTTGTCACCGCCGGGTGCACGTCGCCCATGGCATGGGGAAGTCTCGCGAGCTGGTGAGCGATCGCCTCCACCACCCGGGGATGCGCATGCCCCACGCCGGCTACGCCGAATCCCGCGCCGAGATCGACGAATCGGTTGCCATCGGCGTCCCACACGTTCGACGCGAGGGCGCGCTCCCAGAAGATGGGCGGGAGGGGTTCCTGGCAGGTGACATTGCGCGATTCCACGGCGGCGAGACGCATGGCGAGGGCGCGCGAGCGCGGGCCCGGGACCGGGGTGACGAGCGCCGGAGGAAGGGTCCGAAAGCCTGACACCCGGGAATGGTAGCGTCGGTGCACAGCGCTGTAGACTCGGTCGGGTGAGCCCCTCGGGCACCACTGTCGCTTTGAGCAAAGACGAGATCCGCGCGCGCAGACGGGCGGGGCGCGTCTCGCTCGTGGTCGGCAGCGCGATTTTTGTGGGCAAGCTGGCTGCGTACCTGCTGACGGGCTCGGCCGCGGTTCTCTCCGACGCGCTTGAATCCATCGTGAATGTCGTCGCGGCCGCGCTCCTGCTGTACAGCCTCACGGTTGCGGCGCGCCCGGCGGACCGCAGCCATCCCTACGGACACGGAAAGGTCGAATTTTTTTCCGCGGGCGTCGAGGGCACGCTGATCGCCGTGGCGGCAACACTGATCCTGATCGAGGCAGGGCGCTCGCTCTGGTTCGGGCCGAATCTTCGCCGCATCGACCTCGGCCTGCTCCTGTTCACCGGACTCACCGCCATGAACGCTGCACTCGGGGTTTACCTGCTACGGATCGGGCAGCGCACCCACTCCCTCGCGCTCCAGGCCGATGGGCACCACGTGTTGACCGACGCCGTCACGAGCGTCGGCATCGTGGTGGGTCTACTTGCGGTGTCGCTCACAGGCTGGACCCTTCTGGACCCGCTGATTGCGATCGCCGTCGCGCTCAACATCCTGCGAACAGGCTGGTCGTTGTTGCGGGCGGCGATCGGCGGTCTCATGGACGAAGCCGACGACGCGCTCCTCCGCGACATGGCGCAGGCGCTCGAGGAAAAGCGACCGCCTTGGATGATCGACGTGCATAGTCTGCGTTCGTGGCGCTCCGGCGCTTTTCAACACGTCGACCTGCACCTCACGGTGCCGCGCTACTACGACGCGGAGCGACTCCACCATATCGACGATGAGGTCACCGACCAGCTTTTGGCGGCGGCGGGGCGAGCCGGAGATGTGATCGTGCATTTCGATCCCTGCCGCCCGAGGGAGTGCGCGGGCTGTGTGATGACCGACTGCCCGGTGCGCGCCGCAGCGTTCTTTCGGCGGGAGCCGCTCACGCTCGAGCGCGCCACCCGCGAAGACCAGATCGTCGAGAGCGAAGGACGAGCAGCCCTGGGCGCGGGAGCGCCTGTCAGGGGCCCAGGGTGACGCAAGAGGACGACCTGCGTCCGGACCGCTTCACGATCAAACGTGCACGACCGCGCGGCTTCGAGCAAGCCTTCGTGCACGAGGGCGCGGGTGGCTTGCCGCTCCTGCTCGTCCACGGCTGGCCGGAGACCAAGCGAATCTTTTGGCGGAACATCGGGCCGCTCTCGAAGGCTGCCTTTGAGGTGATTGCGCCGGATTTGCGGGGCTTCGGGGATTCCGAACTCACTGCCGACGGCTTCTACGATGTGGCGGCCCACAGCCGTGACCTCCGCGCCCTCGTGCATGACCACCTCGGCCACTCACGGGTGATTGCCGTGGGCGGAGACCTTGGTGGCCCTGTGATCCAAGACCTCTCGCTCCGCTTTCCAGGTTTCGTCGAGCGCCTCGTGCTGTTCAACTCACCCCTCCCCTATCTCAAGGAAAAGATGCACGGCCTGCGAACGAGGCCGCCGCGCGAGTCGATCGACTATTTTCTGCGCCAGGGCACCGATGCCGACGGGCTTGCGGCCGAGCTCGACAGTCCCGAACGGCGTCGGCGCTACATCGCGAGTTTCTACACCTCGCGCTACTGGGCGCACGCCGGTGCCTTTTCTGCGGCCGCCGTCGATTTCATGACCGAGCCTTTCGCGGACGGCGGGAAGCTGCGGGCGAGTTTCGGGGGCTACGAAGCGACCTTCCAGCCCGAGCGGCGCAGCGAGCCGGCGCTTCTGGCCGAGAATCCGACGCCCACGCTGATTCTTTTTGGCCCTTCGGACCATGTGATCTATCCCGACTTTGATCGCATGGCCACGGCGGTGTTCCCGGATCGAGTCGGGCCTTTTTTGGTGCGCGATGCGGGACACTTTCTGCAGTGGGAGGCGGCGGAAATCTTGAACGGCGCGGTCCGCGCCTTCTGCCGCGATCTGCTTTGCACTTGAGCGAGGCACGGCCGCAACGGCTTGCCCTCACCCTCGCCCTTGTGCTGGGCGTGGTGGGCTACGTCCAGACCGTGAACGGCGCAGCCGCGCCGTTTCAGACCATCACTTTCGGTCTCGACGACGCCGGCATCGCACGGGCATTCGGTTGGATGTCTCTTTCCGCCGTGGGGACCCTCGCCCTGACCCAGCTCGTGGACCGCTACGGTCGGCGGCGGCTCTTGCTCTGGTGCGTGGTCGGTCTCGCTGCAACTTCTCTCGTGAGCGCCTTGCCGCAAGGGCTCCTTCTTTATGTAATGACACAAATCATTGTTCAAGCTTTGGCGGGGGCCGCTCTCGCGGCGGCGACCGTGGTGATTGCCGAAGAAGTGCCACTCGCCAAGCGGGCCTCGGGACAGGGGTGGGCGGGGCTCGCAGGAACGATCGGCAGCGGTCTGGCGCTCGGCTTCACAGCGCTCGCCACCCCGCGGCTTGGCTCGTGGCGTTGGGCATGGATTCCCGCGGTGCTCGGGATCGGGATTCTTCCGCTCGTGCGGCACGCACTTCCGGAGACCGCCCGGTGGCGCGACGCAGAAGCGCGCGGAGAAACGGCCAACGTGCGCATGCGCGATGTGTTCGGCTCACGCTACCGCGAGCGCGCGGCGGGAATCCTCGCGTTTGTCCTGCTTGGTAACGCATCGGCCATCGCGACCGGCTCTTGGCAGTTCTACCACGTCGTGCATGCCCTCGGCCTCTCTCCCGATTGGGCTTTCCTCATGATGGCCGGAGGCGGCACACTGGGCCTCGTCGGTTTTCATGCCGGCAGTCGCTTGTCCGACCGAATCGGTCGCCGCCGCACGCTCGCCTGGGGGGCCTTGCTCTCGACCGTCGCCTTTGTGGCCTATTACTGGGTGCCAGTGCCGCCCGGATCCGGCGTGCACCTCTTCGCACTCCTGGAACTGGGAGGGCTCTTTGCCGTGGGCTCGGCGGCCGGCAGCGCGAGCATGGTGGCGCTTCGCGCATCGGGGACGGAACTCTTTCCAACGCGGCTGCGCGGCACGATCAACGGCTGGGGGGCCGTGATCGGTGCGGTCTCGGGGGTGGCCGTCCACTTCGCGACTGCCGCGCTGGCGCAGCGCATGGGAGGCCTCGTCCCTGCGATCACGCTCCTGGCGTTCCTCATGCTCCCCGCCGTGGTGACATTTCTGTGGCTCGTCCCGGAAACGAGCGGCCTCGAGCTCGAGGCCGCGGCGCTCGAGACGGCGGTGTCGGAGGCTTATGTTGCCCTCGGCTCGAATCTCGGCGATCGCGAAGCGTCGCTCGCCTTCGCCGCTTCGACCCTCCGCGCAACGCCGGGCATCCAGCTTGCCGGAGCGTCGTCCCTTTGGGAGACCGAACCCATTGGCCCGCCGCCCCAGCGACCGTATCTCAACGCTGTCCTGAGGCTTCGTACGACCCACACACCTCGCGGCCTGCTGGAGCGGTTGCTTGCGATTGAGCGCGAAGCGGGTCGCGTGCGCACAGACGAGCGCAACACGCCGCGGGTGCTTGACCTCGATCTCCTGTTTCACGGCGGGCACTTGCTCGACGAGCCGGATCTCGTTCTGCCGCATCCCCGACTGCATGAACGTCCCTTCGTTCTCGAGCCGCTTTGTGAGCTTGCGCCTGATTTGATTCATCCAATCTGCGGCGAGACCGTTTCGGAGATCGCCGCGCGACGGCGTGACCCGAAGCGGGTCCGCCGAATCGAAGGAGGAGAGCAATGGCGATCGTTGCGGTGAGCATCTCGCCCGTGGGTGAAGGGCCGAGCGTCGCACGGTTTGTGGCCCAGGCGCTGGGCCCGGTGCGAGCGCAGTCGCGCATCCGCTGGCGCCTCGATCCGATGTTCACCACGCTCGAGGGCGATCTCGGGGAGATCTTCGGACTGGTCCAGCGCATGAATGAAGCCGTGTTTGCTGCCGGTGCCCGCCGCGTGTCGCTCGTGATCAAGGTCGATGACCGGCGCGATCGGAGTGCCGCGATGGAAGACAAAGTGCGCGCCGTGGAAGAGGAGTTCGCGAGGCCCCCGGGTTAGGCTGTGCTTCCGCCCTCGCCCCGAGATGGGGGAAGAAACAGGCGAAGAGTGAGCGCGCCGGCGGTGCGTTCTGTTTCGATCTCGGCCCCTTGCTCGCTGGCGAGGTGGTGCAGCGCCAGCGCCGGAAGGGCTGTCGCTCGGCTATCGAGCGGCGATCGACTCGCCCCGGCGGGTTCAAGCGCAAGATCCGGTGAGTGCAGCTCCAC
>Ga0116216_10002130_pt1 | contig 13307 bp, 11 predicted proteins | sample Sb_taG_11_FD_89696 | JGI IMG/M metagenome (GOLD analysis project Ga0116216, IMG submission 89696) | Peat soil microbial communities from Weissenstadt, Germany - Sb_50d_3_AS metaG | ecosystem: Environmental > Terrestrial > Soil > Wetlands > Peat | place: Germany: Weissenstadt | collected 2010-09-21
CTTCATCCCGAGATCAATACCGCCGAGGACCTCGTGGGTGCGGCGATCCAGCAGGTCGGCGGCGCGATCGGAGGCCGGGAAATCCGCACGGTCGTGGCGTGGTCTGAGCCGGTGGCGGCGGGCCGATTCGACTTCGTTCACTCCCTGCGGATCGTGGTGAATCTGATCGAGAACGCTCTCAAGTACACTCCTTCCTCAAGCCCGATTGATGTGGAAGTGACGCATGAGGGCAGCATGCTCGTGATCGCGGTGGGCGATCGCGGGCCGGGCGTGCCCAAGGCCGAGCGGGAACGCATCTTCGAGGCCTTCTATCGGCCTTCGACCGGCCCGCCGGACTCGGGGGGTGCCGGGCTCGGCCTTGCCATCGCGCGGCGACTGGCGGAAGCGCAGGGCGGTTCCCTCCGCTACCAGGATCGTCCTGGTGGAGGGAGCGTCTTTTCCCTGCGGCTGCCTGCAGTCTCGCTCCCCGACGAAACGCAGCGCGCCGTCGAAAAAGCCTGATCGACGACCCTCTGGAGCGCCTGGCGGGCGCTTCGCGGCCTGTGCGGCTGGTCAAGAGGGGGAGTATCCCGTGGCCTTCGTCGGAAGTCGGGCCTGCACCCGGGTCGCGCCATACGAAGGGGGCGCGAGCGGAGCGGACTGCAGGACCGGAGCCGATCCCGCTCGAACTCGCTGCCCCTCCACGCGGCCGGTAAGCTCGCCCCGAGAACCAACCAGCATGTTCCACAAACACCTTCGCCGGCTCCTTGGAGTGCTGCTCTGCGCAGGCTGCGCCGCCGCAGTGCCGAGCGCGCGTACCCCCACGCGGCTGCGCGCGGTTGCGTGGTATGACCGCTTCAACGAGGTGCTCGAAGGCACGATTGACTACGACCCCATGCTGCATCTTGGCTTCGTCGACCTGACGAGCCAGGTGAACGGGATGCGCTGCGTTGGCCAGGCCCGTGTGGTGCAGCTGGCGCCGAGCGTCTCCGAGGGCGGCGGGGGCTGCAGCGGTGCGAAGGGTGTGGGAACGCTCGAGTGCAGCGATGGCCGGCAGATCAGCGCTCACTGGTCTAGCGACAAAACGTGTGGCGAGGGCAGCGGCAGAGGCAAGGACAGCCTGGGTGCAGAGCTCCACTTTTCATACGGAATGAGTTCGGCGCTACAGCAGAGCGTCGTGGCGGACGCTCTCCGAGAGCAGAGGCGAAAGCCATCACTCCCTGCTCCACCAGCCGAGGGCGAGAGCCAGACGGCGGCACGAGCATCGAGTTCGGGGACGGCATTCTTCGTGACCGGTGACGGGAAGCTCCTGACCAACCACCACGTCGTGGCGGGTGCCCAGAGGATTGAGGTCGCGCTGAATGAGGAGGAGATTGTCGAGGCACGACTCTTCCACGACGACCCGATCAATGATCTCGCGATCCTCGAAGTGGACGCCGTGCGCGCCCCGCTTCCCCTGCGTTCCGAGCACGGCCTTGCCAAGGGCGACGAGGTTTTCACCCTAGGGTTTCCCGTTCCAAGCCTTCAGGGTCCCGAGGCCAAGGCGACCTTTGGTCATGTGAACGCGCTCTCCGGCATCTCAGGGGATGAGCGCTACGTGCAGATCGATGTCCCGATCCAGCCCGGCAACTCCGGAGGCCCGCTTTTCAACCAACGCGGCGAGGTCGTGGGAGTCGTCACCGCGACCCTCGATCCAAGGCAGACGATCAGGAGCGCGGGCTACATCCCCCAGAACGTGAACTATGCCCTGAAGGCGGAGGTGGTGTACGCCCTGCTGCGGGAGAATCTCCCGTCGGCTCCTCCGCCCACTCGTGCACGACGCGGGACAGCGCCGATCATTCAAGAGCTCGTGGCACGCGCCGAGGAATCCGTGGTGAGGGTGATCGTACGCTAACCCGCCGGACCCTCTGGGCCGATGAAGGAAGAGATGACCGCTGAACTCGCCCCTGCGATCGACCTGCCTCCCCCGCCCGAGCCCGGCATGCTGGAGACCTTCCGGCGCGGGCGTCTCATGCGCTCGGATCCCCTCGCCTGCACGAGGCGGATGTACGAGAGCGAGGGCCCGGTGGTGGGTCAGCGGATGGGCCTTTTCCGCTCGGTGAATCTCTTCGGGCCCGATGCGGTGAAGCACGTGGTCCTGAATCGCGAGGGCATCTTCTCGAACAAACAGGCCTGGGATCTCATCATTGGGAAGATCTTCACAAACGGGCTCATGCTTCGGGACGGCGAGGACCACCGGTATCAGCGCAGCATCATGCAGGGCGCCTTCAAGAGGCCGGCGCTCGCCGAGTACCTCGCGCACATGAACCCGCAAATTGAGGCACGCCTTTCGCATTGGACAGCGACGGATTCATTCCTTGTGTATCCGGCGTTTAAGAGGCTGACGCTCGATCTTGCGTGCTCGATCTTCCTGGGCATCGAGCTTGGCCCCGAGGCGGAACGCGTGAACCGCGCCTTTGAAGACACGGTGGCCGCCTCGATGGCGGTGATGCGCCTTCGACTGCCGGGGCTCGCGTGGACCCGAGGTCTCGAGGGACGCGAGTTTATGGTGGAATTCCTGCACCGCCTGATCCCCGCCAAACGCAAGGACGGGGGCTCGGACATGTTCAGTCAGCTCTGCCGAGCCGAGAGTGAGGAGGGCGACAAATTCAGTGACCAGGAGATCATCGACCACATGATCTTCCTCATGATGGCGGCGCACGACACCACGACGAGCACACTCACGTCGATGATGTACGAGTTGGCGCGGCATCCGGAGTGGCAGGATCGCCTCCGGGAAGAGAGTCGAGCCCTCGCCAAAGACCAGATCGACTTTAACGACCTCGAATCACCGGGCGCAGTCTCCTTGGTCATGAACGAAACCCTGCGTCGCTATCCCCCGCTCTCCACCATGCCGCGGATGGCCACGCGCGAGTTCCAGTACGGCGGCTATCGCGTCCCGGCCGGTACCATGGTGATTGTCTTTCCGATCCACATGCACCACATGTCGGAGTGGTGGACGAATCCGTTTTCTTTTGATCCCGAGCGTTTCAGCGAGACGCGCGCCGAGCACAAGCGCCACTCTCACAGCTTTGTACCTTTCGGCGGAGGGGCCCACATGTGCATTGGGTTCCGCTTCGCGGAAATCCAGATCCGGGCGATCTTGCACCAGATCGTACAGCGCTTCCGCTGGAGCGTGGGCGAGGGGTACACGATGCCGGTGCAGCAGAGCCCGATCTCCAAACCGAAGGATGGTCTCCCCGTGCGGCTTGAAGCGCTGGCGTGACCGGGACGACCCGGCGCCTCGTGGTGGTGGTCTTAGGCCTTGCGTACGCGGTCGCGAGCTGCGCGAAGCCCCCGCGCGTGGTCCCTCCCGTCGCGAAGCGGAAGGCACGCAGCTGCGAGGTCTCGCCGCTCACGATCGAGCGGCACGGGAACGGTTGGGAAGACAAGATTACCCTGCCCGCTACGGGCCGCTTTGCAATGGAGCCTCACCTCGCGGCGCGCGAAGACGTGTTCGGGAAGGAACCTTTTCCCAAGACAGTCGCCGAAGGGATCGAGCCTCATCTTGCGCGTTCGTGCGCGAAACTCCAGCCCCTCGGCGCCCAACCTGACTGCTCCGATGTGTATCTCTCCCCGGAACTCCACCAGTTCATGCCGGGAAACGACGATGCGGCGATCGGGCAGGGTGCGAGGGGAACCCACAAGCCCTCGGCGGACGAAGAGATGTGGCTGATCGACATGGCATTTGCACCGGGTCACCGCGCCCATGCGGGCCAGCGTTGGCTCCTCTCCGCCAACGGCCGAAGTGTCGTTGTGATCGCCGGCGATGAGGCGAGGCCCCTGCTCTGGAAGTTTCTGGGTGGCGCCCCAGCAGAGCTGCACTGGTATCTCGGTAGCGACGAAGAAACGCAGATCACCTTGCTCGGTCCCCTGAAGGACCAGAGTCTGGCCCCGGGCCCGATCGTCTGTCCCTAGCTCTCAACTTGTGGAAAATCGGAGCCGACCGCCCGGGGGAAGAAGCGGAGATCGGCGGGTTTTCCCGACCCTTTCGCGCCTGTGCGTCCAGGCCCGCGCGGAGCCGGCATTCGGGCTTCAAACTTGGCTCGCTCCAGTCGTACACTAGGCATTATGCAGACCCCTCCCCCCGACCACCGAAAGCGTTGCCTCACAGTCCTCCTGCTGGGGGTCCTCCTGCTCCCCGCGATCGCCTTTGCCCACGAAGATGACCCTCCCGACGCCGCCTTCTTCCGCGTGGGCGTCGCGGCAGTGGACGTGACGCCCCCTCTGTTCGGCCAAGGCGAGAACCCGGCGGCCTGCGCAGGTGCGTCCAATTTCACCGGGCCCCACCTGTTTTCCCTGGAGGAGCCCTATACCGATACAAATGGAAACGGCCGCTACGATGAAGGGGAGCCGTTCCTCGACTGCCCGACGCCGCGCGCCGACGGTGGTACGCGCCCGCCCGATGGTCGCTGGGACGGCATTTATCTCGGCGGCGGCGACAACGGCAACCGCCAGCCGACCGCAGTCCTCGATCAGCTCTGGGCACGCACGATGGTGGTCTCCAACGGGCATAAGACCATCTCGATCACGAGCGTCGACAACGAGGGCGTGTTCAAGGAGATCTGGGACCGAGTGCGCGCAAAAGTAGCGGCGGATGGCGTGGTGGGCCTCGACGAGATGGTCTTCACCTCGACCCACGACGAGTCCGCACCCGACACGATTGGAATTAGCGGTCCGGACCAGTTCACTTCCGGGACGGACCCCTTCTACGTCGAGTTCTTGATCGAGCGCACCGCACACAGCATCGAGGAAGCCTTTGCAGGGCAGCGCCGGGCGACGCTCCGTTTGGGGCAAATCCACCCGGACGACCTCGTCCCGTGCTGGTCATCGTACCCCTACACGGCGGACGAGCAGATCGCCGTGCTGCAGGCGGAAGACCGTCACGGCCGGGTGATCGCGACACTCGTGAACTACGGCATCCACGCCGAGGAACTCGGCTTTTCGGACGACTCGCAGGATCGCCTCCACCTCTCCTCGGACTGGCACCACTTTGCGAGGACGACCCTCGAGAGCCGTTATGGTGGCATGGCGATGACGATGGCGGGTGCGGTGGGTTCGGTGGAGATGCCCCAGGTCTATCTGTCGCCGCGAGACTTTACGCCCGTAAGCGAGTACTCCTCGAGCGGCAATGGGGGGTGCCGCACCATCTACGCGACCGACGATACACGCGTCCCCTACGGCTACGAGCTCTCGACCCGGAGCCGGGGCGAGCACGTCGCAACATGGGCGGAGAAGGCGCTCGAGCGGGGCCACGTTTCACGCAGCAGCGTGATCGACGCGCGCCGCAAGAGCTACTTCCTTCCGCTCGAGAACGCGCTCTTCTCCTTGGGCGCCTTGATCGGTGTGATCCCCGAGAAGGATGCGTATTTGAATGGCCAGAAGCTCGGCCGCTTGCCGAGCGGCGCAGTCATCTCCTCGGAACCGCCCAACCAGTTTCTCACCGACGCCCTTTGGTTCAGGATCGGCGACGCAGAATTCGTGAATGCACCCGGCGAGGTCTTCCCCTACACCTACGTGCGAGACTTCGGCGGCCCGAGCGATCAGGCCGTGCCGGACGGCGCCGCGCCGCCGGAATGGGTGATGCCACGCCTGTCGCAGCGCTTCCGGTTCATCGTCGGTCTCGGCGATGACATGATCGGCTACATCTTCCCCAAGACCAACGCGGTGGGTGTACCGCTCTCTCTTAGCAACACGAGCGACGTCGACCGTTTCGGCTGTTCGCACTCCGACGACGGAGAGGCCGCGGCCAGGGCGGCCGGTGACCTTGTGGTCGCGTCCCTGATCTCCATCCTCCCTGAGAACATGTCGGACGACACGATCCTCACCGGCCGCTACGTCTGGCGCGACGGCACGCTTCATCGCAGCCCGCTGGGCGAAGGCGGCCAGGCGTGCCAGGGCCCGGGCAACACCTTCGTAGGAGCTCCGGGCGGCGCAGCCACGGGAGTCTGGGCCTTGCCGCCGGGTACCACGCAGTTCGCGCCCCACGTCGGAGAGCGGATCACAGTGGAAGCCGAAGGCGATTGGCGCTGGATGGACCTACGGGGTCGCGCTCAGGAGCGTCCGAGCACCCAGACCCGGGGCGTGATCAACCGCGAGGGCCGGCGGATCTGGCTCGACGTCTTTCCCGAAACCACCGGTCCGTGAAGCGCTTCCCGGCCGAGGCTGGTGGTCGGGATCGTGCTCCTGTTTCACGGCCGCGCTTGCCACTGAGCTCCGCCGCGTGACGACGCAGGTACGCCTGCGTGACCTGATGCCCCGGGGTCACGAATATATGGCAATTGACGACCGACTCTCGGCGCTCTTCGGGGCCGAACAGACCTCTCTCCTTGCGATCGGAGTCTCGTCGGGGGACGTCTTCAGAAGCGATGTGCTGCAGCGCATTCGGCGTCTCACCGAGGCGGTACAGCAGCTCCCCGGAGTGATCCCCAGCCGTGTGATGAGCATCGCATCGCCGCGGGTGAAAGCACTCACCGCCTCTTCGGACGGTGTGCGCGTCGCCCCGCTGCTCGAGGAAATCCCTGAGGATCCCGCACAAGTACGCGCGCTGCGCGAACGGGTCTTCTCCTATCCCATGTATATCGGAACTCTCGTCACAGTCTCATCACGCTCCTCGGCATCCGAATCACGCCGTGGAGCGCAGTGACGGCCATTCTTGGTGCTTTCCGTCGCCGCGGGACACGCCGTCCAAATCCTGATGCGGTACTACGAATGCTTCGAAGAACTGCACGACAACCGCGCCGCCGTGGTGTTGATCTTCGAGCCGCGCTTCATCCGGAAAGGGGCGTAGCGTGGGGCGGAGCTAGCGGCGTCCGCAGCGCTTGCCCGGGGCTGCACCTCCCGCTGCCCTCTTTTGGCGCTTGAGATGGCCGGAGCGGGCGCCGGCCGGACGGTGCCCGGGGTCGGGTGCGGCGCCTCTTCCAGAACCGCCCGATCCCCGAATCCCGCCTTGCGGCGCCCGTACGGCTCCCCTACCTCCCCTGCGGCCTGCCCGGGGAGGACTTCGCGGTGACTTCCAGCCCCTCGCACGCATCCATCGGCGCGCCGTCGGACGCCTCGCTTGTCTTCGAGCGAGGTCCGGAGGGGGCGCTCCGCCTGCGCCTTTCCGGTCGCCTCGACGTCCAGACCACAGGCCGCGTCTGGCGGGATGCGGTGAGCCGGGTCGACGAGGACGCGCCTCGCAAGCTCGTGGTCGATGCGACACAGATCGCATACTGCGACGGCGCCGGGCTGGGCCTCCTGCTTGGGCTGCGCGCCCACCAAAGCCAGCACGGGCGCCAGTTCGAGCTCGAGGGCCTGCGCAGTGACCTCCAGCGACTTCTTTCGCTCTATGACCCGGAGGCCACGCTCAGTGGGACCCTCCGTCCGCGGCAGGAGATCGGGCTCGTGGCCAGGGTGGGTCGGGCGGCGATCGAGCTCGGCACGAGCACCCGCCAGCTCGTGGGCTTCGTGGGCGAGCTCACGGCCGGATTGCTCTGGGCGCTGCGCCATCCCGGGCGTGTGCGGCGTCGTGACCTGTTGTTCGTTGCCGAGCGCGCGGGCGCCGACGCCCTGCCTCTCGTCCTGCTCGTGGGCTTCCTCATGGGTCTCATCCTGGCCTTCCAGTCCGCAGTGCAGCTCAAGCGCTTCGCCGCGGAGATCTTCGTCGCCGACGCCGTGGGCATCGGTCTGGCTCGCGAGCTTGGCGCGCTCATGACCGCGATCATCCTGGCGGGCCGAACCGGCTCCGCGTTCGCGGCGGAAATCGGTACCATGAAAGTCAACGAGGAGGTCGATGCGTTGACCACGATGGGCCTTGCGCCCGTCTCCTTCCTCGTCGTGACCCGAGTCGTCGCTGCGGTCGCCGTGACGCCTTTGCTCTCGCTCTTCTTCGACCTCGCGGGCGTCGTGGGCGCTCTGGTTGTCATGGTCTCGATTGGATATCCGCCGGTCACCTTTTGGAACCGCCTGATCTATGCGGTCACCCTGCGCGACATCTTGGGAGGACTCGTTAAAGCGTTTACCTATGGGATCCTCGTAGCAGCCGTGGGTTGCTTGCGCGGCCTCCAGACCGGAAAGGGCGCGAGCGCCGTGGGCGCCTCAGCGACCAGCGCAGTGGTGAGCGGCATTGTACTGATCGCAGTGGCGAGTGGAGTCTTCTCCGTGGTGTTCTACGTGCTCGGCCTGTGAGTCGTGTAGGCTCCGGAGCGATGGCAGATCGCGAGGCGATCATTCGAGTCGAGGAGCTCACCGTGCGCTACGGAGACCGCTTGGTCCTCGACCGCATCAGCTTCGAGGTGTATCGCGGCGAGATCTTCGCGATCCTCGGCGGCTCGGGCTCCGGCAAAAGCACCCTGCTCAAGCATATGATCGGGCTCTACCGACCTGAGGGAGGTCATATCTTCGTGTCGGGTGACGACGTCACGACGGCAGAGGGCGAACTGCACAGGCGGATTCTGCGCCGCTTCGGAGTGACCTACCAGAGCGGCGCGCTCTTTGGCTCGATGACGCTGCTCGAGAACGTGTGTCTTGCACTCGAAGAGTTCACGGATCTTCCGGCCGAAGCGCGGAGGCTCGTGGCACGCATGAAACTCAACTTGGTGGGGCTCGAGGGCTTCGAGCGCGCCCTGCCCGCGGAGATTTCTGGTGGGATGAACAAACGTGCGGCGATCGCCCGTGCCATGGCGCTTGATCCCGAGATCCTGTTCCTGGACGAGCCCTCGGCCGGGCTCGACCCCATCACGTCGGCCAGTCTGGATGCGCTCATCAAGAGCCTCGCGGCCTCCCTTGGCGTCACCTTTGTGGTGGTGACACACGAGCTGCCGAGCATCTTCACCATCGCCGATCGCGTCCTCATGCTGGACGGCCGTACCAAGCGCATCGCCGCCACCGGCCGACCCGAAGATCTGCGCGACCACAGCGAGGATCCCTTCGTGCATGCCTTCTTCCACCGGGAGGCCTGGTCCGAGAGCACACAGGAGGCGAGGGCATGAGCGACGAGCGCCGCTACTACCGGCTCGGTCTCTTCGTGATCTTCGGGGTCGTGCTCGCCGTGGCTACGCTCGTCGTCTTCGGCTCCGGTCTCTTGTCACGCCCGGGCCCCATGCTCGAGACCTACATTGACGAGTCCGTGCAAGGCCTCGATGTGGGGGCACCGCTCAAGTACCGGGGGGTGAAGATCGGACGGGTCGAGCAGATCGGCTTCGCTGAGGGTCTTTACACGATGCGCGGGGACAGCGAGGAGGTGCGGCGGCTTGGCCGCCTCGTCGTGTTGCGGATGCGCGTCGACCGGGCTTGGGCAGAGCGTAACGGCTCGGCGGACTACGAGAAGGAAATCATGCGCTTGGTCGATCAGGGCCTGCGCATCCGGGTGGCGATTCAGGGCCTGACCGGGACCTCGTACCTCGAGGCGGACTACCTGAATCCGCAGCGCAATCCCCCAATGAAGATTGCCTGGAAGCCAGCGTACGTGTACGTGCCGTCCGCGCAGAGTGCGATCTCACGCCTTGGGCGCAGTGCCGAGGAGGTTTTCGACCGCATCTCGGCCCTCGATATCGAGAGCGTGGTGTTGCATCTCGACGGTGCGCTCACCGCGATCACCAAGGCCGTGGACGACGCGAAGCTCGGGGCCGTGAGCCAGCAGGCGGTGGGATTTTTGGCCGAGGCACGTTCGACCAATCGGGATCTGGACAAGCTCGTGCAGAGCGTCGACCTCGCCTCGACAGAGAAGAAAGTGGAGACGGTGCTCGATCAGTTCGATACGACGCTCCACCGCGCCGACCTGCTTCTGGCCGGCGGACAAGGGGACTTGGCCGAGATTCTCGACAACCTGCGCGCAGCGTCCGAGAACCTACGGGAGGTTACGAGCAGCGCGCGCACCTATCCCTCCCTCGTGCTCTTCGGCGATGCTCCGCCACAGCGGATTCCCGAAAAGCGATGACCCTTTCTCCGAGCAAGCTGGCGGCGGTTTTTGTGCTCGGTCTTACACTCGTCGCTGCGGGCTGCGGCGTGCTAAGGCGCGAGTACCCCGAGCGCCAGCAGTTCGTGCTCGAGGTGACCCCTCCCCAGACCTCGGATCCGCCTCTGGACGGGCCGGTGCTCGGCGTGTCGCGCTTCCGAACCTCTCCGCTGCTTTCGGAAACGAGCTTCGTCTACCGGACTGGTGACCAGACCTTTGAGAGCGACTTCTACAACGTCTTCTGGACACCCCCTGCGGCCATGGTCGCGAACGAAACCGGAAGATGGCTGCGGGCGTCTGGCATCTTCAGCGACGTCGTCGATCCCACCAGTCTGACCCCGCGGGACTATGCCCTCGAGGGGACGATCGCCGAGTTGTACGGCGATTATCGCAACCCCGGCCAACCGGCCGCAGTGATGGGGCTACGCTTTGCGCTGATGGACGTTCAGGGGAAGGAGCCGAAGGTCGTCTTCCACAAGGACTATAGTGTCTCGCGTCCGATCGCGGCGGGCACGCCGTCCGCGCTCGCCGCGGGATGGAACGCGGAGCTCGGCGAAATCCTCGCAGCACTCGAAACGGACGTCCGCGCGACGGTGCGGCGCTAGCGGAAAGACGCTCGTTCAGAGGTTCCATCGCTCCGATCGAATACCGGCGAGTCGCGCCACAGTCGCATTCGTCGGCGGGCGGCCAGAGGAGACCTACGATGCCTCAAAGCCTTGGCACTCGACCCTACACGCGGGGGCTTCACGATCTCGGGAATGGCTGCTTTGCATGGCTTCTGCCCAACGGGAGCTGGGGCTGGAGCAACGCCGGCCTGGTGACCGATAGCGGAGAGGCGCTGCTCATCGACACGCTCTTCGATCTCAAGCTCACGGCGGAGATGCTGGCTGCTATGCGCGATGCTGTGCCCCGCGCGCCGATCGGCACCGTGGTGAACACTCACGCGAACGGAGATCACTGCTACGGCAACCCCCTCGTGTCGGGTGCGGAGATCATCGCGTCGAAGGCATCCGCGGAGGAGATGGCGCACGACATCCAGCCTGCGCAGTTCGCGTCGCTCCTGCACTCCGCACCGGGCCTGGGAGCACTGGGTCGCTACTTCCTGCAATGCTTTGGAGCTTTCGACTTTGCAGGGATTGAGCCTGCACTCCCCTCGCGGACGTTTTCGGGCGCGCTCACCTTGCATGTGGGGTCGAAGCGTGTGGAGCTGCTCGAGGTGGGCCCAGCGCACACCGCTGGTGACGTCCTCGTGCACGTGCCCGACGAAAGGACGGTCTTCACGGGCGACATCCTGTTTGTGGATGGAACGCCCATCATCTGGGCCGGCCCGGTGGAGCGCTGGATCGACGCCTGCGCCCGGATTCTCGCGATGGACGTCGAGACCGTGGTGCCGGGACACGGTCCCATCACCGACAAGCGCGGCGTCTCGGCGGTGAAGAACTACCTCGAATACGTGCGCGCCGAAGCGCGCAAGCGCTTCGACGCAGGCATGAGCGCTTGCGACGCCGCGCGGGATATCTCACTCGGCGACTTCGCAGGCTGGCTTGACGCAGAGCGAATCGCAGTCAACGTGCACACCCTCTACCGGCACTGGGACCCCGCTGCGCAGACCGCCGACGTGATGACGCTCTTCCGTGAGATGGCGGCGCTCGCCGCCGACCGGGCATAGGGGAAAGCCAGCCGGACCTAAGGTTCGGGCGTTTAGTGCGCGGCACCCACGAGTTGGGGAAGAATCGCGCTGATGGAACCCCGAAGCACAGCGTCGGCCAAATCGTCCATCTGGGTCGGCTCGGCATTCACGATGACGACGCGTGCCCCCGCCCGCTTTGCCGCCGGTACCACCCCGGCTACCGGATAGACGGCGAGGGTCGATCCGACGGCCAGGAGGAGATCGGCGCGGAGCGCGGCCTGCTCCGCTCGCCGCAGATCCTCGGGCACGAGGTTCTGGCCGAAGGAAATCGTCGCGGACTTGAGAACACCCCCACAGCTGCGGCACGGCGGGTCCTCTTCGCCCGCGCGTACCCGCGCGAGCGCCCGCTCCATGGGCGCCCGTTCTCCGCAATCCATGCATACGACTTCGTGCATCGTTCCATGGATCTCGACCATGCGCTCTGGCGAGCTCCCGGCGCGCTGATGCAGGCCGTCGACATTCTGCGTGATGAGGGTGTCGAGCTTGCCCCGACGCTCGAGTGTCACGAGCGCATGATGACCGGGATTCGGCTCGAGCGAGCGCCCCAGCGTGTCAATCCGGGTCCGCCAGGCGCGCTTTCGCACTTCGGGGTCGGCCAGATAGTGAGAGAGTGTGGCCATCTTCTCGGCGGCGGGATTCTTGGTCCACACACCCTGCGGTCCGCGGAAATCCGGGATCCCGGAGTCGGTGGAGATGCCTGCGCCGGTCAGCACGACGATACGCGAGGCTTGATCGATCCATCCGCGGATGGCTGCGATCGCCGTGGTCTCGGCGTCGTCGCGCTTCACCATGCGGAGATCTCCTGCTCCTTTCCGCTCACGGAACCATCCTGTGTGACGAATTCGAAGGTTCCCTTGCGGATGTTGAAGAAGGCCAGCTCGGGGAGGCTAAACAGCGCGCCGCGTGCCCCCGCCGAGAGCACCTCCCCGCCATCCAAAGGTGCGAGAAGTAGTCCGATGGAGGCTGCGCCGATGCCGGATGCAAAGTTGATGGCTCCATAGAGCGGGCGCAGGACCGGAGCATCATCGGTGAAGAAGAGGAAGAACGAGTCGTCGTGGGCACGATGGTACAGGGTCGAGGTCAGCGTGTTCGACTCCCGCAAATACACCCCGACGGGCCCCTCTCGCTGGTAGAGCAAGCGGAGCAGCTCGCGTCGGCGAGACGGCAGCTCATAGCGGTCCACCACGTGCCAGCGGGCCTCCACGCTCGCCGCAGAAACAAAGGGGATGAAGTTCAAATTGAATGCGACGTCGACGTGACCACCCAGACGACGATCCGGGTTCCTCTCGTCTGCCTGCTTCAGGCTGCGATCGATCGTGCGAAAGACCTCGGTGACGCAATTGCGTGTTATTAGGTCATATCCGTAGGTCTGCATGAGCGCTTGCTCGAGGGTGCGCTGCTCCTTCGTCGCACGCCCTAGGGCATTCCCCAGGGCGAGATCGGAGGCCTCGATCTCCGGAAGGTCGGTGCGGCGTGCCGGCCGTGCGGGAATCATCCGCCCGGGGTGGAGCCGGACGTCCCTAGCGCCGCGTGCGCCCTCTTCGAGCTCGAGAAGGCGGTTGCCGGTGGATTCGAGATCGGCAAGGCGCGCCTCCTCGAGCGTCTTTCCGTCGAGTAGCGCTGCGCGTGCGGTGAGGAAGGCGGCGTGGTTCTCGGCGTCGA
>Ga0116216_10002133_pt1 | contig 13302 bp, 15 predicted proteins | sample Sb_taG_11_FD_89696 | JGI IMG/M metagenome (GOLD analysis project Ga0116216, IMG submission 89696) | Peat soil microbial communities from Weissenstadt, Germany - Sb_50d_3_AS metaG | ecosystem: Environmental > Terrestrial > Soil > Wetlands > Peat | place: Germany: Weissenstadt | collected 2010-09-21
GACAAGGATGCCGGCGACGAAGCCGATTGTCCGCCCGGGATCGGTCATGTCGTCTTCCGCGGTAAACCGTGGATCCGAGCAGATCGACGGGATCGCACGGTATTTTGATGCCGGTGGCCCCTGAATGCAGACGCCCGATGTTCCGGTGACGGCGCGATGCCACCTTGGCGGCGTGGCAACGCCCGACCTGTGCTTCCTGCCGGCGAATCTGCGGGAGCCGGCGAATCTGCGGGAGTCCGCAAATCGTCACGTCGACCGCCGAGTGATGTGGCCGGTCGAGTGTGCCGAGGCCCGTGTCGGGCTGGCGAAGCTCATCCCGGCTCACCGCTACGTTGAAACCATGAACAGGAGCTCTGAGACCGATTCGGTCCGTCGAGGGTGATCATCGTCAACTGGTAGCCGTGATGCTCACCGACATGGTGGGCTACTCCTCCCTGACCCAGCGGGACGAGATGCTTGCGCTCGACCTCGCGCATGAGCAGGATCAGATCGTCCGCGCGATCGTCGCAACCTTCGGAGGGCGCACCGTGAAGTCGCTCGGTGACGGCGTCCTCGTTGAATTCGCCAGCGCCTTCGACGCCGTGGAGTGCGCCCTTGAGATACAGCAGGCGATGGACGAGCGCAACTCGGCTGCCGAAGGCGAACACATCACACTTCGGATCGGTGTCCACCTTGGCGATGTCGTCCACCGGGACGAGGATGTGTTCGGCGACGCTGTCAACATCGTCGCCCGTATCGAGCCACACGCCGACCACGGTGGAGTGTGTGTCTCCCAGCAGGTCTACGACCAGGTCCACAACAAGCTGCAGGCGTCCTTTCGCTCAATCGGGACCCCGAAGCTGAAGAACATCGACACTGCCATCCAGCTCTACAAGATCGCCCGGACCGCCGCCCAGCCTCCGTCCGACCCCCGCTTGGCGCCGCCTCCGCCGGAGGAAAGCGTCCGCCGCATCGTCGTACTCCCCTTTGCCAACATCAGCCCCGACCCGAACGACGAGTACTTCGCCGACGGCATGACCGAGGAACTTATCGAGAAGCTCGCCCACGTCTCGGGGCTTCGCGTCATCGCCCGCACCACTGCCATGCACTACAAGAACACCCAGGAGACGGCCCTTGAGATCGGGCGCGCCCTTCAAGTCGGCATGGTGCTCGAGTGCAGCGTGCGGAAGGCGGGAAACCGAGTCCGCATCACCGCCCAGCTCATCGAGACGAGCTCCGAGGAGCACCTCTGGGCCTCGCGTTATGACCGCCAGCTCGACGACATCTTCGCCGTCCAAGACGACCTCTCCGACCACATCACGGCCGCCATCTCCGCCCACGTCTCGGCGCTCGGCGGCACGGTCTCCCTCGCAGCCTCGCGCGGCGAGCAGGACACGAGCGACATGGAGGCCTACACGGAGTTCCTACAGGGGCGGGAGCTGTTCCGTAAGAAGACCTCGGAGCAGACGATTTGCCAAGCTCTCGCTTTGTTCGAGAGCGCCGTTGCCCGCGATCCCCGCTTCGCCCGTGCTCGCGTTGGCATCGCGGACTGCTACATGTGGCTGGGGGGCGAAGGCTCCCTACCATACGCTGACTCGCAAAGGAGGGCGCGAGAAGAGCTCGCCGCAGCGCTGGCGGCCAACGAGGCCCTCGCAGAGGCCCACTCGTCCCTGGCTGCCATGATGCTCAGCGAAGACGATTTCTCGGGGGCCAACCGAGAGGCCCGCCTCGCCATCGAGCTCAACCCCAGCTTCTCCGATCCGTACCGGTGGCTCGCTCAGCTCGAGGCTGGCACAGCGAACATCGATGAGGCCGTGCGACTGCTCGAAGAGGCGTACCGGCTCGATCCGCTCGATGTCAACGTCATCGCCTTCCTCGGACGCGCTTATTTCTATTCCGGCCGAGAGGCAGAAGCCCTCGCCCACTGGGACAAGACCGAATCGTTCGTGGCCTTCCGCACCAACCAGCACCGCGCCGAGTACTACCTCGGCCGTCAGGATTACGTGAAGGCGGAGCAATGCGTTCGCGAGATGGAGCGACTGCGTCCCGGGAATAGCTGGACGCTCACGTTTCGGGGGTTCCTGGCGGCACGACAAGGAGACCCGGAGACCGCCCGGGGCTGTATAGAGTCCCTCGACGAGCTTGACCACGACGGAGCCGTCACGGTCTTCCAAGCCGGCTTCGTCCACTTTGCATTAGACGAGATGGAAGCCTTCTGGGACTGCATGCAGCGGGCCGTCGCGACACCCGTGCTCGAGCTGATGTACTCCCCACTGTTCGAACGGGGCCGAGCCGATCCCCGCTACGGGGAGCTTATTCACCGTGTGCTCCCCGAGTAGATGCCTCGCTCGGCAGTGCTCCTCGAGGTCCATGTTGGAACCGGTTGTCGTCGCGCGAGCGGAGCGAAGCACCCAGCTGAATTCTGGACCGCCAGGAGGGAGCACCCAACCGCGTCCGGCTTCGCTGATGGAGGCGACCGGGGTGGCGCCGAAGCAGCGTCAGCACCGCCTGCGACCGCAAGAATTGGGCCAACTGAGCGGCGAGATCCTTGACCGCGACACCGTGCCGGGAGTCGAGCCGGCGTCCAACAGCAAGCGGGACGGCGGTGTCGCCGGTACGGGATCAGTCGTCGGTCAACGCCTGTTCGACTGCCTGCGCTAGAGCCAGATCCCGCCCGATGGCCCAGGCGGTTGCGAGAGTCTCGGCTTCGAGCGCTGATCGGAGAGAAGCGACAGCGCGCTCGTGCAGGGCGAGCTCCGTACCCGAGAGCGAGACACCGAGTGTTTCGCGTAGCGCCTCGGCCGCGCCGAGCAATCGTGCTGCTTTCTCACGCTGCAACTCGGACGCGGCGACTCCAAGAAGTTGCAGCGCCCATACGATGTCGTCTTGATCTCCGAGCGTCCGTGAGATCACGAGGCTCTGTCGCAGGTGCGCAACCGCTTCGCCAGGATGCCCTTCTTGCAAGGCGACCGAACCCAGCCCGGCGAGCGAGCGTGAGGTGCCGTAGAGATCCGCGTTTTCGTCGAAGTGCTCACGAGCGGTCTGGATCTCCTTTCGAGCCCGGACATAGTCACTGGCGCTCAGCGCCGCGTAACCGAGGTTGAAGTGGGCCATCGCGAGTGTCGTAGTGTCGTCAATCTCGGTCGCGAGCTCCGCCGCCTCCTCGAGGAGCGAGCAGGCGCGCACATGATCGCCTTCGGCGATGGTCACCCGCCCCAGCGTCAGCAGCGACCGTGCCGCGAGGCGAGGCTCGCCGATCTGCAGGCTGAACTGATGGCAATCCTCCGACAAGCGCTTCGCCTCCGGCCAGTCGCCCTGCAATGTCGCCAGTAGCGCCGCGCTGAAGAGCACCTTCGCTCGTGCTCGGCTGCGATCGGACACGGCGAGCGCGTCGGCAAGCCACAGGCGTCCCTCGTAAAGGTATCCCCGCTTGGACCAGAATTGACTCAAGGCGCCCGCGAGTCGCACGCCCAGTTCCGGTGCTTCGGAACGGAGAGACGAGGCGAGCGCCGACCGCAGGTTTGCGTAGTCCCGCTCGAGCAATTCGAGCCAATCGGCTTGTCGCTCACGCGTCAGCTCGGAATCAGCGCGCTCAGCCAGAGCGAGGAAGTGCTCGGCGTGGCGGCGGCGCAATTCGGCGGCCGAATCCAGCTCGTCCAACCGCTCGACCGCGTACTCCCGGATTGTCTCGAGCATCCAGAAGCGCTCGCCAGTGTGGCGGAGAAGGCTCTTGTCAACCAGCGCCTGCAGGGTGTCGAGCTCGGCATCGGCGACCTGCTCTGCCGCTTCGAGCGTGAAGCCGCCGGCGAATACGCTCAGGGAGGCGAACAAGCGCTGCTCGTCCGAGCCAAGAAGGTCGTAGCTCCACTCGATCGTCGCCCGCAGCGTCTGCTGGCGCGGGTTGGTATCCCTGCCACCCTTGAAGACGTCGAGGCGCCCTGAGAGCCTCGCGTGAGCCTGCGCCGGCGACAGCACGCTCGCCCGCGCCGCGGCAAGCTCGACTGCCAACGGCAAGTTGTCGAGCGCGTGGCAGAGGTCGGCGACGGTGGCGTCAGACTCGACACGTGCCCGGGCACAGAAGAGCTCGACAGCCTCCGGATCAGCGAGAGGCAGCACCGGGTATTCGACCTCGCCCCGGACGCGCAAGAGCTCGCGGCTGGTGACGAGCAGAAACAAATTTGGGCAGGCCTCGAGCAAGGCAGACAACTCGGGGGCAACCTCGATCACCTGCTCGAGGTTGTCGAGCAGCAGCATCATCTTGCGCTCGCGGATATGCGTGGCGAGCCCGTCCTTCGCTCCGAGCGTTCTCCCGATTGTCTCGGTCACGAGCCCGGGCTCGCGCAGCGGCGCCAGCCCGACCCAGAACACACCAGCCCCGAAATCCGACGCGAGCCCGGCCGCCACTTCGATCGCCAGCCGAGTCTTGCCAGACCCACCAGATCCGGTCAGCGTGACGAGGCGTGAACCGTCGCGGACCAGGGAGGTCACTTCGTGCACTTCCTGCCGCCGGCCCACGAACGAGCTCGCCACCCGGGGCAGGTTCGTGTTCGAGATCGTCCCGAGCGGCGGGAACGTATCCGTTCCAAACTGGAACAACCAGACTGGTCCGTCGAAGTCCTTGACCCGGTGCTCCCCGAGATCGAGAAGCGGAACCGTGGTGTCGAGCTGGGCGCGTGTTTCCCGAGACAGCACCACCTGGCCGCCGTGGCCGGCGGCAGCTATACGGGCCGCCTTGTGCACGTCGAGCCCCGTATAGCCCTCCGGGGTCAGGATCGCCTCACCGGTGTGAATGCCAATCCGTACGCGTGGAGGACCGCCTCCCAGTGCCTGTTGGGCGTCCGCTGCGGCCGAGACAGCAGCGGAAGCGGACGGGAAGACGACGAAAAACGAGTCGCCCTGCGTGCCCTGCTCGATGCCGCCGTGCGCACGAAATGCCTCACGCAGGAGGCGACGGTGCTCCATCAGCACCTCGGCGTAGCGCTCGCCTAGCTCCTGCAGGAGCCGCGTCGATCCCTCGATGTCGGAGAACAGGAACGTCAGCGTCTCGATGCAGAGAGCGTAGGAGATGAACCGCAGGGGTACAGCGGCTGGATCAGGACACCTGCTTCACGCCAGTGAGATTGCCGCAGGCATACCAGTCGACCTCCGCCCCGTCCAGGGCGGCGAACGCAGAGACTTCATACTTGCCCCAGGCTTCGTAATTGCGATTCACCTCATGAGCGCGTCGAGGTGCTGACAGCTAGGGTGGCAGCAGCGTCGTGACCAAAAGGGGGGCGGTCGCCGCGCGGCTGAGACCGTTCATGGAGGACGGATCGATCGCGAGCTGCGCCATCGTCGACCTCGAAGTTCTCTACTGCGCCCGCAGCCTCGCCGACTATGAGGCAGTGCTCATGGAACGCCGGAGCTTGGACTCGGCTCCAATCACGCCGGCAGTGATGGCAACGGCCATCGACCTACAACACGCGCTCGCTCGACGGGGTCGGCACCGAGTCCCCATCCCGGACCTCGTCATCTCCGCCGCTGCCAAACACGCCGGACTGGTCCTGCTCCACTATGACGCAGACTTCGAGCGAATTGCAGACGCCGGCGGGCCCCACCATGAGTGGGTCGCCCCGAAGGGATCTGTCTGAGAGGGGTGGTGTTCCGTCACGGGCAAGCACGGTGCTGCGCCAAACGCCAGCCATCCGGCGCCAAGAAGACGTCCGACATCTTCGACCGCACGCGCTCATTGGACCCTGGCCTTCGCACGGCCGATGCGTGGACCGAGACCTCCGCGACCATGTCAGGCTGAGCGGACTCTGCCGAGTGCCAAGTCGATCGTTTCGTCGAAGCTGAGCCGTCTACCAACGCCGTAGGCGCGCTCGAACTCGCCGTCGCCCAGCATCTGGCGAAGTCGCGCTCGGTTGTCGTCCCGCATTCGCTCCTTCAACGGAGTCCAGCCCGTAAGCCAGATTGGGGGCAGCGTCGACGACGTCGGAGTGGATGACGTCGTGGAAGCCGGTCAACTGAGCTGCCAGTGGTATGTTGTCGCCGACCTGGCGCTCGTGGGTGGCCGCGTCCTAATAGCCCATGAGGTGTGGCGATGCGTGCCCGCTGTTGCCTGGAAGCACTACGAAGACTGGGAGCTTGACAACGCGGCGGGAAAGAGCGTGGCTGAGATACGGCCCGTGAGAGGCGAGATTCGCCGCAGGTCATCGACCTGTTGGATTGGCTCCGCGATCAAATAGAGCTGCTCGGCTTGCTTGACGCCGGATTCCCTGCCCTACAACCTCATTTGAGGGTTTCGATGGTGCCGGTCAGGTCGACGTCGTATCCACCGAGTTCGGCGATCGAGCTCCGCACGTACCCGTCACGCAGAGCGTCGATCAGCGGTCCAGCCGCGCCAAGCGAATCGGCGCTGAGGGCAATGTCGTAGTCCTCCCAGACAAGGGGCACGAAGTTGAGGTCGAGGGCCGCGGCCGCGGATCGGACGCCAAGTCCCGCGTCTGCGACTCCTGAGGCAACAGCGAGTGCAACTTCCAAGTGCGATCCTGCCACGGGTCCTAGTACCACGGTCGGCAGAATATGCGCGTCGGCAAGCAGGCGGTCGAGCAGAACGCGGGTTCCGGTCCCGAACTCCCGTTTTGCTACCAGCAACGTCCGCAGATCTCCGGGACCAGCGATCCCACGCGGATTCCCGGGCGGGACCAGCAGACCCTGCTCGCGCCGCCAGAGGTGGATCAGACTCGGCTCCCGGCCGCGAAGCAGCGCGCGAGCGAACGGAGAGTTGTAGACGCCGGATCGATGCAGCAGGTGGATGGCAGCGCCGTCGACGGTTCCGCGCCACAATGCGGTGAGCCCCTGAAAACTTCCCCGCGTTCCTACAACGACGACCGAACGACCGGCGCGGCGCAACACGAGATCGAGCGCAGGGTCATCACTCCCACCGAGCCGGAAGGGCCGCTCGCTGCCGAGGAGGCGCCTCGCCGCAAACGCGGCGTCGGTCGCAACTGTTGCCCGCCGGCGCTCGCTTTGCGTGATCACGCCCGCTTGGGCGAGATGGCGGTACGCGCGACTTATTGTCGATGGGGTCGTGTCCCGTTCTGCCGCGAGAACACGGACGCTCGGTAGCTCGGCGCCAACTGGTAGTTCACCGGCGTCCACGAGCCGCGCGATGTCTGAGCTGACATCGAGGTACCGCGTCACGTCGCGGACTCTAGGCCCACAGCAACGCGCCGTCCTCGGACTACTCCGCGGATCGCTACCTCGATAAGCTCAGCGCCTTACTGCGGTAGTACAGAAGGAGTCAGGGTGAGCACGAGGCGAGTCCGAATCGGTTTGGCCGTCACCGCCATGTTTGTGCCCGTGCTCGCGGCCGCCTGCGGCTCGGGCGCCAGCACGCCAGCCACGACGACGAGCGGACCAAGTTCCAACAAGACGCTGATCGTCTTCGGCGCGGGCACCCTCGCGGACCCCTTCGCCCAAGAGATCGCCGCCTTCGAGAAGCAGAACCCGGGCGTGACGGTGCACTCAGAGTTCGGCGCGAGTGGGGACATGACCAAAGACGTCACCCAGCTTGGGGAACCTGACGACGTCCTTGGCGTCGCGGACTACTCGCTCATCCCAACCGAGATGTTCGGGACAGGAGCCAAGCGCTTCGCGAGTTGGTATGTCGGTTTCGTAGCGAATCAGATCGGCTTCGCGTACACGGCCAAGAGCAAGGGCGCCTCACAGCTCACAGCGACCAACTGGTAGAAGATCCTCGGCGGGCCGGGCGTGCGCATCGGACGCTCGAACCCTGCGGCTGACCCATCCGGCTACCAGCTTCTCGAGATGCTGAAGCTGGCTGAGGGCTACTACCACGACCCCTCGCTCTCGGCCGCAGTGCTCAAGAACTCGCCGGATTCGAGCGTTGCGGAGACCGAGACGTCACTGATCGCCGCGCTGCAAACGGGTCAGATCGACTACCTGGCGATCTACCGGTCCGATGCCTTGGAGGGCCACTTCCGCTTCATCAACCTGCCGGCCGCGATCAGCCTGTCGGACCCCGCTCTCGCGAAGACGTACGCGACCGTGCAGGTAAAGGGTGCGACGGGCCTCGTGACCGGCAAGCCCATCATCTACGGCATCACGATCCCGGCGAACGCTCCGAACCCCTCGCTCGCACGAAAGTTCGTCGCCTTTATTCTCGGCCCCAAGGGTCAGGCGATCATGAACGCGAACGGCTTCAAGGTGCTCTCTCCCGCACTCGCTAGTAGCGAGAGCGCGCTCCCCGCCTCGCTGCGTTCGCTTACAACGCCTTGGCCGCGGTAGACACCGATGGCATGATCGAAGCCCGGGCTGCCGCCGGCCGTAACTCGCCCTTCGGTGCCTTCCAGGCACTCATGTGGGTACTCGGCGGGCTGCTCATCGCCTTTATCCTTCTGCCGCTCGTGCGGCTTGCGACGACCTCGACACCCGCGAGCTTGACCCATGCGGCCGAGACGGCCGAGATCCGAGACGCGATCCAGTTGAGCCTTCAGGACGCGGCGATCACTGCTGTGGTGGCCACGTTCCTGGGAGTAGCCCTTGCCTACGTGCTCGCTCGTAGGCGATTCCCAGGGCGAAGCCTTGTGCAAGCGGTCGTGGACCTCCCTCTCGCTGTGCCGCACACCGTCGCCGGTATTGCGCTGTTGTTCATCTTCGGGCGCACCGGCTGGGTGGGTGCGCCGGCGAGTCACATCGGGATCTCCTTCTACGGATCTCAGTGGGGGATCATCACGGCGATGCTCTTTGTGAGCGCCCCCTTTGCCGTCAACAGCTCCAGGGTCGCGTTCGAGGCGATCGAGCCCAACTTCGAACGGGCCGCACGCAGTCTCGGTGCGACTCCGTGGCACGCGTTCCGGCGCGTGACACTGCCACTCTCGGTCCGGGGCGTGCTGACCGGTGCCGTCCTCGTCTACGCACGGTCGATCAGCGAGTTCGGCGCCGTCGTCATTATCGCTTTCTATCCGGTGACTGCTCCGGTCGAGGTGTACAACCTGTTCCTACGTACCGGCCTCACCGAGTCGGCCTCGGCGGCCGTGCTGCTGCTCGCGGTGGCTCTAGCGACGTTCCTCGTGCTTCGTGCACTCGCTTCGGGGTGGGTCCTCTCAGGTATAGACCGTGAGCGTCGCTGACCGCGATCTGGTGCTGAGCGGCCTCAAGACGCGTGCTGGCTCGTTCGAGCTCGGCTCGATCGACCTGAAGGTCTCCCCAGACCGAGTGCTCGTGATTCTCGGACCATCCGGAGCTGGCAAGACGATGCTGATCGACACGATTGCGGGGTTTCGCAAGCCCTCCGCCGGACAGGTCATCCTCTGTGAACGAAATCTCACGTCGCTTCCGCCCGAAGCTCGCAAGATCGGCGTCGTGTTCCAAGACGCAGCGCTCTTCCCGCATCTGTCGGTTCGCGAGAACGTCCGCTTCGGCGAGCGCGCTCGCGGCGCCTCCAGTCACCAGCGCTCCGATGACCTTCTTAACCAATTCGGACTTGGTGCACTCGCGGAACGTGCTCCTCGCTCGCTAAGTGGTGGCGAGCGGCAGCGAGTGGCGCTCGCCCGAGTACTGGCGTCCGACCCAGAGCTGATGTTGCTCGACGAGCCTTTGTCCGCTCTCGACCAGCCGACTCGTGAGGAGCTTCGGTCCGTCCTCCAGGGGTTGCTAGTTGAACTGAAGATTCCCGCCATCCATGTCACCCACGACCGAGAGGAAGCGCTCAGTCTCGGAGACGACGTCGGCATCGTCGTCGACGGGCGGTTTCGCCAGCTCGGAACCCGTCGCGAGGTGGCGAGATCGCCCGCCGACGAGGTGGTGGCCCGGTTACTCGGCTGGCTCGAACTGGGCCACGGGACTCTTGAACGTGGGCGAGTCTCGGTCGGCGACCTCACACTTACGAATATCAGCGATGACTACAGCGGACCTGTCTATGTCTTCTACAGGCCTGAGGAAGTGCTGCTCGGCGATGCCTCACCCGAGGTTTCCGCTACCGGACAGTTCTTCGGGGTGATCGAGAGCGTGCTTCTCACCGTGCCCCTGGCGCGAGTGACTATCGGCTCCAAGCCGAGCGTCACGGTGCTCATGCTTCACCGCGATCTCGATCGACTTGCTCTTCGACCTGGCGTGACTGTTGCCGCGGTGATCCCACCAGGCGCCCTGCGGCTGATCCGAGCGACTTCGGAGACAGAGTGACGACGGTGGTCAAGCTCGGGGAGCGACCACACACGCGAAACCAATTGACCTAGTAAGACGCTGTGATTTTGACAACGAGTGGACCTAATAGGATGTCACTCCAACACCCCTGGCAGGGCCGCTGACCTGCGGATACTCCTGACGGCCACCCCCGTCAGACGGTCGACATCGCCTCGGGAGCCACGTCCGGGGCAACGTCAGCGCCGCTACGTCCGGGTTTCAGCGATCAGGTCGAACAAGGAAGAGGTGCGTTGGCTCTGATCTGACTGCGTCTCACCGAGTGGTGGTCTTCGAGGTCAGCCTTGGGGCGCATGGGCATCCGGCCCAAGCCGGTACATTCGCCGCCGATGACTTACCTGAACGAGGATGCTCGCGCCGAACCTCCCATCGCGGGCGATGAGACTTCCACCCTGCTGGGCTCCCTGGAGCGCCAGCGGGCGATCTTCGCCTGGAAGTGCGGGGGACTGGACGCGGTCGGCCTGATGGCGACGGTCGGTGCTTCGTCGATGACCCTGGGCGGGCTGTTCAAGCACCTGGCCTTGGTCGAGGACGAGTACTTCTCCCGGCGGTTGGCCGGGCGAGAGCTGGGGCCCCCCTGGGACACGGTGGACTGGGACGCCGACCCCGACTGGGAGTGGCACTCGGCCGCCGAGAACACCCCCGAGCAACTCCTGACGATCTGGCAGGACGCCGTGGCCCGCTCCCGCTCCATGGTCAGGGAAGCGCTGGCCGTCGGCGGCCTGGAGCAACTGGCTCGGCGGACCTGGCCCGACGGTCGGGCGCCTAGTCTGCGCCGACACCTGATCGACATCATCGAGGAGTACGCCCGGCATGTCGGGCATGCCGACCTTCTCCGGGAGTCGGTGGACGGGCTCACCGGGGAGGATCCGCCGCGCTGACGGCGCGATCTCCACGAGCCCCGGCGTGATCCCGCCTGCTCTATGCACGATAAGCGAGCGCCGCAGCGCACAGCTGCGTCGCCGTGTCCGTTAGGGCAGCGAAGTGCTTGTCGTGCTCGTCCCCGGGCGCCGGGCCGAAATAGACCGTTTCGTCGATGACGTCGTGGGCCCTGATTGGCGGCTCTGAACGCGTGAGGTCTCCCTTGCTGGTTGCGCAGCGCGCGAGCATGAAGAGGTTCCAGACGTTCCGGTCCAGCCGACGGCCGAGGCGACGCGCCGACGGGACCGCACGGCGGCTCTGCAAGTGCGTCGCGATCGAAGTCGGCGGAGGAAGCCGAACTTCTCAGTTCGACCTACGAGCGGCCAGCCTTCCTATCGTGCGCCGCCAGCACACGGTGGGACGCATAGGACGACACGTGCCGGCCCGAGCCCGTCGCGCGTTGCCGCCGAGAGGCGGCTGCGTGATGATTGACCGGGCGAGGGCTTAGACCCATGGGTTCGCCCAATTCTGTGGTCACAAGTCATCCCCGATGGGCTTGGTCGCTGACGTCGATCCCCTTTTACGGCCGTGCCAGTCGGGGAGCGGTCGCGCGGGTGCCTCAAGGGCTCAACACCTCTCGAGCGTAGTCCCAGGCTCGATCGTGCGAACTCCGAGAGGCGGTCTGAGGCAGGGCGCGTTCCCGGCCCCGGGTGCTGCAGGCTGCGGGTGCAATCCCGGGTCGGGGCCGCCGACACTGAGAGCGGCCGGGCCGAGCAACCGGATTGCTACGGCGTGATCGCGATGTCAATTGGAGAGCTCCCGACTGTGATCGCCTTGCCAGCGGTGTTGGTCGCCGTCGCGATCGGGTTCACCGTGTCCAGCCCATCGTTGGCGACGTAGGCGGTCTTTCCGTTCGGCGTGATCGGGATGGCAACGGGGTCGTTCCCTACCGTTATCGCCTTGCCGGCCTTTCCCGTGACGGCGTTGATCGGGGTCACCGTGCCCGAGCGCTCGTTGGCGACGTAGGCGGTCTTCCCGTTCGGTGTGATCGCGATGGCAAGAGGGTCGAACCCTACCGTTATCGCCTTGCCGGCCTTGTTAGTGGCGATGTTGATCGGGGTCACTGTGCCCGAGCCGTAGTTGGCGATGTAGGCGGTCACCGGCTGAGCCAGTGGGACGAGTGGGGTGACCATCCGGGCCGCGGCTGCCCCAGTGGCTGCGACCAGGACCAGCACAACGCTGGCCACCGCCATCACGATGCGCTTGGTCATGATCCCTCCGCTGCGACTAGTGCCGGCACTATGGCGCGGGATACTGTCGACATCTCAGGGTGGGGCCAGGTCGAGGTCGTCGTAGCCCGCCCTACGACCCTGGATTGCTCCCAGCAGGCGTGAGCTACATCTCCTCTTCTCGGGTGACGTCCAGATTGCGGAACGTCGGAGGGCTGTCACAGAGCTTGGCCAGCTGAGCAGCGAACTCGGCCGTCTCGGGCCGATTCGAATTCTCCATAGCCGCCTCGTAGGACGGGAACTCGACGATGTGGATGTAGGTACGGTCGTTGTCCCGGTCTCGGCCTTGGATGGCCCGACTCGGCGTGCGGACACCACTGGTCTTGGCTAGCCACTCGTCGAGGGTCCGGTTGAACGCGTCGATGTCGCCGGTCTTGAACTCGATCAGTTGGACGAATCTCATTCCTGCCTCCCAGATGGACCGTTGATGATGCCCGACCATAGTGAACGATCGGCCGCTCGTCGAAAGGCCGCGTTGCCGGTCTGAGCCGGTGAACAGAACCCCTGGCCAAGAGCCACTCGAGCGGGATGACCCAGGACCGTGACGTGCCGATGGGTAGCCGCTCAGCCGGGGGGGATACCGCTGCGATGCATTGCGGACGGCACGAGTACCTTGAGATCTTCCAATGGTCAAGAAGGCCTAGTGGTCCGTCGCTTAAATAGCTCGCATAGCTAAGATGTCGGTATGCCGACACTCGCTGATGCGTTGCCCGTCACCGAACAACAGCGTGCAGCACTCGAGCAGATGGCGCGCTCGGGTTCGCTGCCGCACCGACAGGTGGTCCAAGCCCGTGCACTGCTGCTCGCTGCCGACGGTGTCGGCACGAATGAGGTGGCACGGCGCTGCCACACCACCAATGACTCGGTGCGCTCGTGGCGTCGACGCTTTGTCGCCCAGGGCCTCGAAGGGATCGGGCGGATCGCTCCTGGCCGTGGTCGCAAGTCCTGGCTCCCTGAGGGCACCGTC
>Ga0116216_10002141_pt1 | contig 13284 bp, 13 predicted proteins | sample Sb_taG_11_FD_89696 | JGI IMG/M metagenome (GOLD analysis project Ga0116216, IMG submission 89696) | Peat soil microbial communities from Weissenstadt, Germany - Sb_50d_3_AS metaG | ecosystem: Environmental > Terrestrial > Soil > Wetlands > Peat | place: Germany: Weissenstadt | collected 2010-09-21
GCTCGTGGACGCCCTACGTCGCGAGGTCACATCAACCGATGACACAACCCAGGAGTACGATCAGGCAGCAGCCTGAACACGCTGTGACCACCGCTGCACTTCAACAGCGAACGGGACAACGTCATCGACTCTGCCCGCCAACTCACGGAGCGCATCCCCAACGGCCGTTTTGTCGAGGTACCCGGTGGAGATGTCGCGCCACAGACAGAGCATGCCGAGATGATTCTCGACACCATCGAAGAGTTCGTGACCGGTGATCGGCCATCGGCACGGGGAGATCGGTACCTCACGACCATCCTTTTCACGGACATAGTGGAGTCAACCCGGCTCGCAGATACCCTCGGTGATCGAGCGTGGCGTGAGCGACTAGACGTCCACGACGAGATAGTCCGTGGCGAGCTGAGCAGATTTCGGGGCCGAGAGGTCAAGACAACAGGTGACGGGTTCCTCGCGACTTTCGACGGTCCGGGCCGCGCGATCCAGTGCTCTCGTGCCATCCGGGACAATGCGAGGCAGATGGACATCCAGGTTCGGATTGGTCTTCATACCGGAGAGGTCGAAGCGCGTGGGGAGGACATTGGGGGAATCGCTGTCCACATCGGTGCACGGATAGCGGCTGTTGCCAAGCCGGGCGAGATACTTGTATCGAGAACGGTGACCGATTTGGTAGCCGGATCGGGTATCGCGTTTGAGGACAGGGGAGATCATGAACTGAAGGGCGTGCCGGACTCGTGGAGGTTGTTCGCCGCCACCACATGACCGGCAGCAGGCCCGAAGCCCACGGAGTGACGCGCCTCGTCCGGAAAATAGAGGCACTTGTTATCGTGGTCCGCGTGAGGATCGCTGGTCAGGGGCGCCGGCTCACATCAGCTTGAGAGTGAAGGCACCCTCGCTCTCGCTCAGGACGTCGGATTCCGGTGGGTAGGCAAGAGTCGCTTCGCTTCACGCTGTCCACCGAGAATCGTCTGCATCTGGTTCAGTGCCTCAACGTCGGCCTCAGCCCGGTTCTGGCGCTCCTCAGGATCGGCCGTCAGGTTGTGCAATTCGAAGAACGGGTCGGCGGCGGGGCCTGCAAACGGGTTCTTCGGGATCCCGTGGTCGGTGTTCCAGTCGTCGAGTCGCTCGTAGTAGTGGTTGAGCTTCCACAGTTCGTCTGATCGGTCCTTCCCTGTCGGCAGGCTGGCGATCGCGGACTCGATGAAACAGGGGCGATCAACCGGGGGGTAGGCCTTGCCGGTTAAGAGGTTCTGGGCAGAAATGCCCCGGGACATGTCATCCTCGGTCATGAAGTAGAGGGGTGACGAGACCGACTCAGGCGACGCCGATCCCATGATCAGCTGGCTCAGGTCGCGGCCAGGCAGTGGCTGTGCTTCGTCGTGGTGCTCGGCGACTCCGGCGGTTGCCTCTTCGAGGTCGATGCCGGCGAGTCCTAGCAGGGTCGGGACCAAGTCCACATGGCTGGTCGGCATGGCGATGCCACCGGTGAAGGTTGCGACGTCAGGTCCCTTGACGAGCAGCGGGACCCTGACGGACTCGTCGTATGCGTTGCACCACTTCTGCTGCATGCCGCCGTGGGCGCCGAGCATGTCGCCATGATCGGAAGTGAAGACCACGATCGTGTCGTCAGCCATGCCTGACACCTCGAGCGATTCGAGGATCCGTCCGATCGCCTGGTCGACGAGTTTCTGCAGGAAGTAGTACAGACGGCGGTAGCCGACGTCGGTGGGCTGCTCGTAGACCATGCTCCACCAAGCGGTCTTCCACTGCTCCTGGCAAGCGGGTCGCCCGTCGAATGTGTCGGACTGCGACGGTGCCTCGGGAATCTCGGGCACCGTGTCGTCGGGCGGTGCCTGCTTCCATATCTGGTCATACATCGCTCCGTACGCCGAGATGTCGTGGGGGTTGACGAATGACGCCACGGCGAGCCACGGGCCATCGCCTCGAGCCTGCGCCAACTCGCCAAAGAGGTCGACGACCTGCTCGGCGAACACCCCGTCGCGTACGGAACCGCACTCGGCCCGGTTTGGCCCGTGCGGCTCACGACCGATCCAGCCCGAGAACCCGAATGGATCGAGTCGGTCGGCCCTCCGGTATGCCGCAACTGCGTCGGCGATCGGTTTGCCATCGTCGTCGGAAGCCATCAGGCCCTCGTGGCTCCCCGGAATGGGCAGGTCCGCGAACGAGATGTGCCATTTACCCCGGTAGTGCGTGTGATAGCCGCCGGCACGGAACCAGTCACCGAGGGTCGGCACCGAGTCTGGGTCCAGCCAGATCATGCCCGGATCGTCGTTCTTCTTCGACGTCCCGTCGGTTTGCGACACACCGTGGAGCGAGGGGTACTGCCCGGTGAACAACGTCGCCCGACTCGGCGTGCAGGCCGTCGACCCGGCGTAGTGACGGTGGAACTCGAGCGCTCCGGCCCGGATTGCCTCACGTGCTGTGAACTGGTTCTTTCGGAACGCCTTGACCTCGTCGGTCTCATAGGGGGGCGGATAGCGCTCCTCGTCCGTCATGATCAGCAGGATGTTGGGTCGCTCCATGCCTCGAACGCTACCTATGGCCCCGTGAGGTGTCTACGGCAGCGATAGCGCCCAGAGAGTCTCGGTGTCGTCCTAGAGACCCGCCATTACCGTGATTCGGGCGCTAGCCTGAGCCGCCCGGAGGGCCTTGTAATCCCGCTCGTTCTGGTTGGCGTACGCCTCGGCGAAGTCGGCGAGGGCCCGAACGAGGGCGATGCTGCCCGCCGAGTTTCCGAATATCGCTTGCGCCTCACGCGGGGAGGCGACGCCCGATTCGGCGCTATGGCGCTGCTCTCCCCCTTTCTTGCGACGTCCAGTGCGACTCAACTTTGGACAGGGAACAGCCTCCACGATCCCGGAACTCCCTTGAGCTCGTGCTCACCTCGATCGGCAAACTCAATCCCTGAGCCAGCCACTAAGTCGGTGACCGTTCGAGAGACGAGACTCTCCCGTGGTTCTGCCTTCGAGGCAACCCTTGCCCCCATATGGACAGCGATACCGCCAATGCCGTCGCCTTGGTGCTCATCGCCGTCGTTCAGCGATCCGGACGGCAACGGGTGGTTGCTCCAGGAGATCAAGACGCGGCTTCCGGGCCGGGAGTGGGAGGACTGACGATGGAGACCGGCGTCGCTCGCCAACCTGTTGCATGAGACGGCCGAGCATCACGACCCTTTCGAGAAGGCTCACGGTCCGCACAACTGGTGGAACTGGTATGCCGCCTACATGGACGCACGCGAGTATGGGCACACGCCGGACGAAGCATCAAAGGCGGCGGGTCGCTACATGAAGGAAGTCCTGCAAGTCGGGCCCCTATGAGTTGATAGGGCACGACTGGCATCGCAGCACCTTGATGGAAATGAGCTCGGGTCGTCCCGTCAGTCCGTGGGGCGCTCAGCGCTGGCGGGCACGGTAGCTCTCTTCCGGTGAGGTATCAGTCTCCGCCGGTAGCGAAGTGCTCGCCGTAGGGGGTGCCGGCGAAATGATCGCCTATCAGCCGGGACAAGAGGAGCAGCGTGTCCCGGGGTCGGTAGTTGGCTACGATGTGCTGCGCCTGCCCAGCGGCGTTGCGGCTGACCAGGACGACGTTGCCGATTGTCTCGCCACGGACGCGGGCGGTGTAGTCCTCGAGAAAGCCGTTCTCGCCGTAGGGGCCGGCGAAGGTGAACTCCTGGGATTCATAAAGCGTGCGGATGTAGGCCACGATTGAACGGACGGCATCGGCGCCCTGCACGAAGCCGTTCATCGCCGAGCCCTCAATAGTGACGTCGTCGGCCAGGCTGTTCAGCCAGACCGGATGGTAATCGCTTGCGGGGACCGACTGGCCGCTGAAGTCGACGAGCACGTTGCTCTTCATTGACATGCGGGTTCCTCCTCTGTTCGGAACAGAGCCGTGCCTTGTGCGCCGCCCAAGGTGATCGTCACGGGTTGCCGGCGGTCAAACCGGTGACCGCTGGTCCATGGCCTGGGGTTAGGTGCAGGTCTCATGATCGTCCATCCAGCGGCCCTTCGCACCTATGAAATCTCTCGTGGGCCAATTGGTCGACTTCTTGGCCGATTACCCAGTCCGTGGAGCTGCTCGCTACCGCATCTTCCAGGGCCTTTCTCCACTCATTTCGAGTTGAGCGGACCGATCGGGGATGCTGGGTACTGGTCCCCCTTTGACCGGCTCCGGGGGGTTGTTCTGTCGCGTCGATAGGAGTCCTCGTCCGGTGTAGGAGACAGTCGCTATTCGGACCGTGGTTCGTTGCACCCGAGGGCGAAAGGGAGATGAAGCGCCGCCGCGCACCCCGGCTCGGCCCGCGCGGATTAGCTCAAGTTATGGACCGACAACCTCTTCAACGATCGACTCAACTGCGTCGAAGGGCGCACGCAGGGCACCCTCGATGTGGTGCCGCTCGGCCAGGAACTCCGGTGCGTTGTAACTCACCGCGACCGTTCCCTTCCCGTCCTCCCAAATCAGCACCTTGAGCGGGAGATCCAAACCCGCTAACGGCACCGCGACCATCACCGCCGCGCCCACAGTCGGCTTCCCAAACATGACGAGTTTCGAATCGGGCATCTGCACACCAACTTGTTCGGCTGTGCCGCTGTGATCAATGACCCTGAACAGCGTGAAGCCTCGATCCGCGATCACACGCGTCAGTCGATCGACGGTCTGTGCGACGGACTTGCTGCTGTGCTTGGTGATGATCCCGGCCAAAGATTGCGGGTTGTCCAACATCAGGACTCCTATCTTTAGGCCTTCGTTCGCGCGCATGATTCTTGCACGGGGCCTCGCCACCTCGTGAGCGCGCTAGATTGCCCGCTCTGGGTCGCTTATGCCACCCGGAAGGTCGCACAGATCGACGAGACGCGAGTAGGTCGGATCGCCCCGACCGCGTACGGCATCGAAATCGCCCGAACGTTGGCTGACACGGCACTAGCTACTTGAGGAGGGTGGCGTCCCGTCCCCGGTGTAAATAGACGACGGGCGTAGGTTCCTTCAGGAGCTACCAACTCACGAAGGAGAACCAACGCCCGTGTCCACCCGAGTATCACCCACCGAGCGCATCCGCGCCGACATCGACCATCTGTTCGCCTCCGACCGGGATCTCGGCGACGTCCTCGAAGACGTGGCCCGCCTGGGGGTTCGCCTGCTCATGCAGGCGGCCCTCGAGGCCGAGGTTCACCGAGTTCTTGGGCCGGGACCGCTACGCCCGGGGCGAGAGGTCCCGGGAGGGCAGCCGCAACGGCTACTGCCCGACCACCATCAAGACCACGGCCGGCCCGGTCACCTTGGAGCGCCCGAAGCTGCGGGGCACCGATGCCCAGTTCGCCTCCCGGCTGCTCGGCACAGGGGTCTGTCGGACCAACGCCTTGGAGTCCCTCGTCATCGCCGGGTTCGTCCGGGGACTGTCGGTCCGCGACGTCGAAGCCACCCTGGCCGAGGCCCTCGGCCCCGAGGCGGCCCTTTCCAAGTCGACGGTCAGCCGGATCTGTGAGGCCATCAAGACCGAGTTCGACACCTGGCGCACCCGGGACCTCAGTGGTCTCCGTCTCGACTACCTGTTCTTGGACGGGAGCCACTTCAAGTTCCACGCCGGCGCCCGGTCCGAGCCGGTGCTGGCGGCCTGGGGGATCACCACCGACGGTTCCCCCGTCCTCGTGGCCCTCTCCCCGGGCAGCTCGGAGTCCCACGACGCCTGGGCCGACTTCTTGAACGAGCTCTTGTCCCGGGGGCTCACCGAACCCCTGCTCGTGATCTCCGACGGTGCGCCGGGACTGATCGGCGCGGCCGAGGTGGTGCTGGCCCGCTCGCTTCGCCAACGTTGTCTGATCCATCGGTGCCGCAACGTGCTGGCCAAGGTGCCCAAGGCCGCCCAGGCCGAGGTGAAGGCCGAGTACTGGAAGATCTTCGACATCGACGCCACCCCCGGCCAGAGCGCGGTCGACGAGGCCCGTCGGCGGATCGCCCGCTTTGAGCAGCACTACGAGAGCGAGTACCCCGCTGCAGTCAAGTGCCTTGTGACCGAGGTCGACTCGCTCACCGTCTACCTGCGCTTCCCGAAGGAGCACTGGTCGAGGATCCGGCACTCCAACTTCATCGAGCGCACGTTCGGGGAGACCCGCCGGCGAGTCAAGGTCATCGGCCGGCTCCCCGGCGAGCGCAGCTGCCTCAGCCTCGTCTGGGCGGTGCTCGACCGGGCCTCACGGGGGTGGCGCGGTGTCAAGCACACACCGGCCACCACCCGGCTGCTGGCCGACCTGCGCCGCCAGCTCCTCGACCCGCCGGTGTCGATCGCACCCGAACCGAGCGAGGAGGTGGCCATCGAGACGGTCACAGCCGTCGCGTAACATCATCAACCAGGAGCCTGCGTTCGTCGACTTTTACACCGTCAGTGGGACGCCACCTTGAGGAGAGGGGGTGCCGGTCAAGCAGCCACCGCCGGACCGGGGTTTCGCTGAGGTCTTACGAGGGCTATTCGAGACACGGTTGTGGTGCCCGGCCGCCTCAGCGATTGTTTCCTGGCCACAGGTGTGGATGTCAGCTGCCAAGGAAGGCGTGAACATCAGCGGCGAACTCGGCGTGGTACTGGAACAAGAACCCGTGGGCCGCGTCCGAATACACCTTGAGTCGTGCGTCTGGGATCAGGCCGGCGAGCAGGTACGAGTAGTGCGGTAGGACCATGGGGTCGCTGTCGCCGTTTGCGACAAGGACCGGGACCGTGATCGCCGCGAGTCTCTGTAGCAGGGAGTGGTCGGGGATGCCCCAGGCGCAGACGGCATCGTACTGGGCCAGCCGCGTCTGCCAGGTGGTCGGTGTGTCCCGGTTCGCCTGCCTGGCGATTATCCGCTCGAGCGACTTGCGCCCGGCGGCACTGCTGGTAGAGGTATGGGTGTAGAAGACCCGCAGGTAGCCGTCAGGGTCGCTGCCGGGCTTTCCGACGGCGTCAATGACCTCGGGCGCCCACCCGTGCATGCCGGCTGCCCCTTTGGGCGCGGACGACGCCAACACCAGTTTGTGGACCAGGTCGGGCCGGACGAGCGCCATCTCTTGGGCGACGAAGCTGCCGATCGAATACCCCAGAATGTCGACGCGCTCCAGCCCCATGGCCGCGACATACGCCAGCGCGTCATGTGCCATCTGCTCGATGGTGGGGGGCGTGGCCGCTGAGCTGCCTCCCACGCCGGCGTTGTCGAAGGTGATAACCCGGCGATCGACCGCGAGGCCGTCGACGAGGGCCGGGTCCCAGTTGTCGAGGTTTCCCCGGAAGTGCTGCAGCAAGACCAACGGGACCGGTCCGGTGCCCATCTCTCGATAGGCGTAGGTGACGCCGTTGGCGGCGCTGCTCGCCTGGTTGGGAGCCTCGGAATAGGTGCGGGTCATCTCGCGGGCCTCAACCTTCTGGTCACAGATCCCCCGCTGCAGGTCAATCCTCCCACTCCCGGCCCGGCAGTCGCACCTTGATCTCCTGGAGCAGCCAGGCGTTGCCGTCGGGGTCGCTGAACGAGGCGTACGTCTGGTAGGAGCGACCCTCCGGGTCCGGACCCGCCACCGGGCCACCGGCCAAGTGGAACAACTCGCTGATCTCAACTCCACGGCCGATGAGATCCGCACGAGCCGCGTCGATGTCGGAGACGACCAGCAGCAGACGCTGAGCCGAGCCAGGCTCGGCCGTGGTCAGACCCTTCCCGAACGCGATCGAGCACGAAGAGCGCGGCGGCGTAACCTGGACCACCCTGAAGGTATCTCCCGCCACGATGTCGGCGTCCAGGCGCCATCCCAGGCTCTGGTAGAACCGCTTAGCCCGATCGACATCAGAGACGGGCAGGGTCACCACCTCCAGCTGCATGTCGATGGCCCCCACCTCCGGGGTCTCGCTCGACGTCTCTGCGGTCACGCCACTGCTGCTCATCTTGACCTCCATCCGACGGACTCATGGCGAGAGCAGTTTTCCATTTCGAGGTCCCGTCGCGCCCGTCCACATCTCTCTGGGTCGTGCCCCCTGGTCGGACCAACCCATCGACGTGTTCTCCACGCTCGCAGTCCTCGAGCTACGACTCTGAACCAACTGCGGCACTCTGGACACCGCCAATACCCGCCAGGCCGGGACAAGAGACACCAAGCGAAGGACCCCTGACCGGATGCGTCCCGGTGCGTCCTTATCGGCCCGTCCAAACCCCTCCGCCGTGCCCACTCATACCGGCCAACGACTCCCACCGCACTGCCGGCCTACCCGCAATACGACTTTCCATTTTGGTTCTGAATTCACAGAAATCGGGCGACGAGGGCGCCTGCGCCGGGGCGCCACCGGCCCCGTCTTCCTCGGGTGTAACCAGCGCTGGTTGCTCTCGTCTTAGAGAAGGACCGACCCGAGGAGGCACGATGAGCAGGCAGGGAGTGGAAGAAGCGGTTGAGCAGCTGTGGGTCGACGAGCCGCTGGCGCGAGCGGTGGCCGCCGACGGGGTGGAGGCATTGGGCTCCTTCGATCTCACCGACGACGAGAAGGCGGGGCTGGTGACCGCCTTGCGTTTGGACATTCAGGAATCCCTCGGTGACGTCAGCGGGTTCGCCCTGGACGCGATGGCCGTTGGTACCGTGAACCTGGGCAACGTCACCACTTTCGGTCGCACGTTTGGAGGACCGAACCTCGGCACGGCCGGGCACGAGAAATGGATTGAGTTCACCAGTCCGGGAACGAACGAGTTCTAAGCAGAACTAAGCAGAGGTGCGGCTTCGCATCCTGGACGCCGGAGCCGACCAGTTTCCTGAGTGGTGGACGGCAGCGGCTATTCGATCGGGTTTCAACGTCGTGTCGACACGACCGGACGCGGTGGTCCTGCCGATGCCGCTGCATACGTGGACCAGCGGTGATTTCGAACGGGCGAGCGACTTCGCCGCCGCGGCCCGGGTCCCCACCGTCGTGTATGACCCCTTTGACAGCTGGGACGACCCATCGAGGGGCTGGCGTGGTGACCAGAGCTGGACGGCGGACGTCCAGCACTACGTCCTTCGGGCGACGATCGTCGCCGGGCCCCAGCTCCCGGCGGAGGGGGGCCCAGCGCATCCCGTCCCGCTCCCCTATCCGCCGGTGGTCCGCCGCGTTCCCGCGCCGCCTGACCTTGGCTCCTCGACCGTCGATGTCCACTTTGCCGGTGTCTTCCGCGACGAGGGCTGGGCAGCGCCACCCCATGACACCCGAAACCGTCACTACCGGGGTCATCTCGTGGCCACGCTCCAACGAGCCCTGCCCGACCACCGCCTCGCCATCCGTAACGTCGAATACCGGAGTGAGCCTCAGGAGGGACGCTCGCGGCTGCGCCGGCAATACGTCGCTGAATTGGACCGATCCACCATGGTCCTCGCCCCTGCAGGCTTCGGCTATTTGACGTTCCGGCACTCGGATGCGTGGGCGCGCGGTCGCGTGCTGCTGTCCGAACCTGTGCAGCGCCACATCGCAGTCCCCGAGCCGCAGCGGTGGCAGTCAGGAGAGGTCGCGGTGCTGTACGACCCTCTACGTGACGACATTGCCGATGTAGTGGCTAAGAGCCTCAAATGCCGGAAGGGCCTGGCCGACATCGCTCGTGCCGGCTGGGAATACGGACGCCGATGGACCGCTCCGGAGGCGCAGGTCGCCGCGCTGGTGCACGCCATCAGCGAGCACGGCTGAGCGTTGCTCAGTCGTGGCGTTCGACGACCACGTCGACAAGGTGGATCTCGGTCGGACCACCGGGCGCGGCGAACCGTTCGGTGAGAGTGTCCGACAGCTCGGGCGGTCCCACGGGACGGATGTCGGCGACGAACCCTTCGGCCACGAGCCCAGCCGCGACCTTCTCCAGCGGCCGGGACGACTCGAAGCGAGGGTCGATGCACTGCACGATCGCCGTTCCCCCGCTGGCCAACAGCGACGCCGCGCCGTGAATGAAACGGGTAGGGAGCTCGAGCCCGTCGACCCCTCCGTCGGCCCAGATTCGCCGATCGGCTCCCGTCGTGATCGATCTCGAAGGAACCCATGGAGCATTGGCCACCACCAGGTCGGCGCAACCAGGTCGAAGGGCCGAAGCGACGTCACAGGCGCACGCGGCCATCCTCCCCTCGAATCCCGCGTTCAGGCGAAACGTCAGCGCGGCGAGGGCGGCAACGGAAGGTAAGAGATCGACACCAATGGTGAGCTCATAGCGTGGCGCCAGGGCGACAGCGATGTACCCCGTGCCCGTGCCCAGGTCCACCGCCACCCGCCCGCCTTTGGCATACGACCACGCTCGCTCCAAGAGCCACTGTGAATCGGGCCCGAGGTAGACATAGGCGGCGTCCTCCCGGTCCTGCAGCGGGACGACGGTCAGCATCGTCCCGCCGGCCAGGACGACGAACAATGGCTCGACCGTCTCCGGCAAGAGCGCCACTGCTCCCGCCGCGGCGAGCGCGTCGAGCCCGTCGTCGCCCACCGCCTCGGCTACCCCGTCTCGTGCAGCTGGATTGCCGCTCGCCAGTACCTCGATCGCCGACGCCGCTTCGTCGAGCGAGCGGCCGCTGCGATAGTGCAGCTCGCGCAGACGAGCACCCAGGCCTTCGAAGGCGGCCACGGCGGCCGGAATGGCCAAGGTGCGTCGGGCGTCGAAGCCCGTGCGTCCTGGCGGGGGGCTTGCCGGGTTCTCGATCAACGCTGCCCAGTCGCGCGCAGTGGTCCCGAGGAGGTCCAGGCTTGTGCCAGCCCCCTATCGAGCGGCGGCGCGATCCTTCGCCACCTCGTCGTACTCCTCGTAGTCCGAGCCCGTGTCATCGGCGAACTCGAAATCGAGGAGGCCCGCCTCGCCCCACTTTTCGCGCAGTCGGCCCCTTTTCTCGTCGAGGAGGCCGAGCTTACGAACATTGGGCACGAGCTTTGCGAAAAACCCATGTTGGAATGTCGTCAGAAGGTCGACCTTCGACTTCTGGGCTGACTCCCTCATGAACGGGAGCACCTCTTCCACGGTGACGCCCATCCGCTCCCAGATCTCCGGCGTCGTGGAACGAGCTCTGCTTCTCAGTGTCGCGTCGAGTAGGAATTCCTCACGATCTCGAAGCTCGGCTTCATCAAGTTGGCGGTAGTACTCGCCCAGGCTGAGTACTCCGAAGGCCACGTGACGTGCTTCATCCGACATAACGTAGCGAAGCAGTTTCTTGAGCAGCGGCTCATTCGTTGCTCGGAGCATGCTGCCGAACGCGGCAAGCGCCAGGGATTCGATCACGATCTGCATGCCCAGATACGCGATGTCCCAACGGCTGTCGCTGATCAGTGCATCGATCTGTTCCTCCAAATATGGACTCATGGGATACGCCTCGCCCAGTTTCGTATGCAGGTACTTGGCGAAGACCTCGGTGTGGCGTGCCTCGTCCATCGTCTGCGTGGCTGCGTAGTACTTGGCATCGATCCACGGCACGGTCTCGACGATCTTGGCGGCAACCAGCATGGCGCCCTGTTCGCCGTGCATGAATTGGCTGAGGGAGGCCGTCAGGGACTCGATCCCGAGTTGCAGGAACTCCTTCTCCCCCCAATTCGCAATGGGCGATCCCGGCAACTCAGCCGCACCTCGCGCGAGTTGCACGATAAGACTCTGCTGAGGCGACGTCACCACCAACGCCTCGGGATCCACCTCGATCGACCAATCCAGGTCGATCACCGAGCTCCACTGCGAGCTCATCGCCTTGTTGTACAGCGTAACGAGTTGGTCTCGACTCCGTTCGTAGTCCCACAGGAAGATGCGCTGAGCGTTGTCGGTGATCAGCTTGATACTCGCGTCGACGACGTCTGGATCGGGCAGCTCTGTGGTCGTCACGGTTGAGACCTCCCCTTCGTAGCTCTACTTCTGGCGTGCTGGATCACCGAAACTGTCGACGACCCTGGTGACGAGGGTGTCCTCGCCCTCCGGAGGTGTTAGCACTGCTGACCAGGCACCAACTCTCCGGCACTAGGTCCGCCCGTGTACGTAAACGTTCCGAGGTACGCCTGCTGGGCGGCGTTCCATTGGCCGCTGAAGACCACGTGGAGCGTGGAGTAGAAGCCGGTCTTCCACGTCATCTTGATGGTTCCGCGCCCGCCAGTGTACTTCCCAGAGTCGTTTCCCCCAGTACCACCACCACCAATCCATGCATGACCTGTGCCAAAGGTGATGTCATCACAGCTGTTCGTGGGCAATTCTAAGACGGTCCAACTGCCGCCAGGCTTGATGCGCGCCGCGGAGGCACTCGGTATTGCCACAACACCTACCAATGCGAATGCCATAAAGGTCCCGACGACGATCTGTCCTACTCGTCTCGTCTTGGTCACGCGCCGCATCGGAGGCTCCTTCCCCTGTGAGTTGCCCTGCGCAGGCCGCCGAAATCGGGCGTCTCCACGCGCTCAGGAGTCTAGGTTCTTGCCGGAAGGCACGCATGCCCAGTTCGGGACCGCGACTGTAGGTCGCCTGATCAGTCTGAATCGCACCGGGTTTGATGGAGACCCCTCCATTATGCGCTGATCCCGTCGACGAGGGTCTCCTCGACGGCTATTTCTCCCCGGTGGTCGGTGCCACCGAAGTCTTTTGCGGGGCTCTCGGGCGAGCTGAGCGCCCCGGTTTCCCGGCTGTCGCGCCAGGAGGCCTCGAACTCGGCCGGCGGGACGTCGCCGATGGGTTCGAGGATGCGCTGGTGGTTCCACCAGTGGACCCAGCTGAGGGTGGCGAGCTCGACGTCTTCGACCGTGCGCCACGGTCCCTCGTGCTCGTTGTAGATGAGCTCGCTCTTGTACAGGCCGTTGATCGACTCGGCCATGGCGTTGTCGTAGCTGTCGCCCTTGGAGCCGACCGAGGGGATCACGCCCGCCTCGGCCAGGCGTTCGGTGTAGCGGATGGACAGGTATTGCACGCCGCGGTCGGAATGGTGAACGAGGCCGCCCAGGTCGTCGTGGCTGCGGGTCCAGATGGCCATCTCCAAGGCGTCGAGGGCGAGGTCACTGCGCAAGGTGTTCGACACCCGCCAGCCCACGATGCGCCTCGAGAAGACGTCGAGCACGAAGGCGGTGTAGGCGAAGCCCGACCAGGTGGCCACATAGGTGATGTCGGCCACCCAGAGCTGGTTGGGCCCGGTGGCCCAGAAGCGCCGTTCGACGAGGTCATCGGGGCGCTCGGTGGTCCTGGCCGGGATGGTCGTGCGTCGGGAGCGTCCGCGCACCCGCCCGCAGAGGCCCATCTGGCGCATGAGGCGCTCTATCCGGCACCGGGAGACCTCGACGCCCTCCCGGTTGAGCTCCTTCCAGACCTTGCGGGA
>Ga0116216_10002144_pt1 | contig 13278 bp, 12 predicted proteins | sample Sb_taG_11_FD_89696 | JGI IMG/M metagenome (GOLD analysis project Ga0116216, IMG submission 89696) | Peat soil microbial communities from Weissenstadt, Germany - Sb_50d_3_AS metaG | ecosystem: Environmental > Terrestrial > Soil > Wetlands > Peat | place: Germany: Weissenstadt | collected 2010-09-21
CGTCGACGAACCGGGCGTTCTCGGCGGGCGTGCCGATCGTGATGCGCGCCCAGGTCGGCAGCCGCCAAAGGCGGCCGGGCCGGATGATGACGCCGCGCGGCAGGAGACGCGTCGCGACATCGGCGGCGGGCTGCCCCAGATTCACGAGGATGAAATTCGCCTGGGTCGGCAGATGCTCGAGGCCCATCTCGGTGAACGCGCGCGCGAGGAACGCCTTCCCGGTCCGGTTGTTCTCGAAGGCGGCGTGCCGGTACGCGTCGTCCTCAAGAACCGCCAGCGCGCCCGCCTGCGCGAGCCGGTCGACCGCGAACGGCTCCCGCACCTGATTCATCGACGCGATGAGCTCCGGGTCGGCGATCGCGTAGCCGACGCGCAGGCCGGCGAGGCCGTAGATCTTCGAAAACGTCCTGAGCACGATGAGATTTCGGTGGCGGCGCACCACCGCCACCGCGTCGGGGAACGCGGGATCGTCCGCCCACTCCCCGTAGGCCTCGTCCATTACGACGAGCGTGTCGTCGGAGACGCGCGCCAGCAGCGTCTCGGCCTCGGCATGCGTGATGATCGAACCGGTCGGATTGTTCGGGTTGCAGACGATCACGGCCTTCGCGCCGTCGGACGCGTCCGCCATCGCCTCGACGTCGAACCGCCAGCCCGCGAGCGGCACCTCGATCGGGATCGCGTCGAGCAGCAGCGCGAGCGCCGCGTACGCCGTGTACGTCGGCGCGCCGATCACCACCCGGTCACCGGCGTCCAGACACGCGAGCCCCAGGCACGTCAGCACGTTGTCGACGCCGTTCGCGAAGAAGAGATGTGAGGGGGTCACGCCGAGCCGCGCGGCGACGGCCCCGCGCAGCTCCGTGCATTCGGGATCGGGGTAGTGGTGGATCCGGTCGATCGCGTCCACGAGGGCCTGTCTGACGCGCGGCGAGACGCCGAGCGGGTTTTCGTTGCTGCCGAGCTTCACGACGTCGGCGAGATGGTAGCGTGCCTTAATGTCCTCGGCGGAGAGCCCGGGGATGTACGGCTCGATCGCCGCGAGGGCCTTGCGCGCGAACGGACGCGGCTTGCTCACGCGTGCTGACTCCTTCCGTGTGGTCCGTGGTCGTGGGCCGCGGCCGGCGATCTCGTGCGCTCACGCTGAGGCCGCGCGTTCAGGGTACCGAGAAACTGCCCCCGGTGTCCAGGCCCCGCCGGTCAGCGCGTCCGCGCGCGCGTGACGCCGTTCACCACGAGCTCGGCGTACCGCCGCAGAGCCGCGGCGCCCGCCGTGCTCGTCAGTCCCGCGTGCGCCGCCCACTCGCGCAGCCGCTTGTCGGTCACCGATGCCACGGCGCTGGCGTACGCGGATGCGGGTTCGGCGACGCGGCCTCCGGGCGCGTGCGCCGCGGGATAGGCCAGGCGCCGGTCGAGCGCCCGAAGGAGGCGCCGGTGCTCGGCGCTGATCTCCCGCGCGGCGGCGGGCCGGGTGGGCTCGGGCTCCCGCGGGCGCCGGCCGCCCGCGGGATGGCCGAGGAGCGCGTCGAGCGGGACTCTCAGGACGTCGGACAGACGGACGAGGTCGGACAGGGGGATTCGCCGCTGGCCCATCTCGTAGCGGTCGATCGCGCTCGGGGAGCGGTCGAGCCGTGCGCCGAGCGCCGCCTGCGAGAGACCGGCGGCCTCCCTCAGCGCCCGCATCCGCTTTCCGAGCCGCGCATAGTACTGCTGGGATGAGGTCGTTGACATTTTGTCACGAGGAACATACCAAACTATTCAGACTATTGCAAGACATCCGTCAGACTGTTCAATGACAAATTGGTGAGAATGGATTGACAAATCGTCAAGTCATCGCTACGCTGGGCCCAGCCGGAACGGCCCGTACCATCGCGGGGAGCGCGCGAATGCGAGTGCGTCTCAAGCGTGCAGCAGTCGAGATCGTCCTGGTGCGCCGCAACCTGACCAAGACCGCGCTCGCCCTCCATGCGGGGCTCCACCGGACGCACCTGTCCGACCTGCTCGCGGGGCGCACCGCCCCCGGGCCGCAGACGCGGCGCCGCTTGCTCGAAATTCTCGGCGGTGAGTTTGACGACTACTTCGAGATTGAGGAGCGGCGCGGCCGGGCGTCGGACGAGGAGCGGGTGCTGGCGGCGCTGGAGTTTCGCCGCGGGCAGGCCGGCGCGGCGGCGGCGGAGGCCCTGCGCCGTCTCGTGTCGCTGTGCGGCGCGCTGCGGGCCGGGGTCCGGCTGGACGCGGCCGACCGCGTGTGGATCGAGAGTGAGTGGAAGCACGCGCAGGCGGGACGGCGGACCGCGGTGGCAGGCCGGCGGGGGGCCCCGCGGCGGGCGAGGTAGTGCCGTCAGTCCGGGGAGACGCCGGACTCGAGGATGGTGACGATGCCCTGGGTGGCGTCGAGGCGCGCCCGCACCCCGACCGGCAGGGTGAGATGGTACGCGCCGTGTCCGCAGGCGAGACCGTAGATCGCCGGTTTGCCGAGTGGGACGATGCAGTCGTCCAGGATCTCGCGCAGCGCTAGGCTCGGCCCCGATTCCGCGGGATAGCGGCACTCGCCGATGATGATCCCGGTCACCTGCTCGAACACGCCCGCGAGCCGCAGGTGCGCGAGCTTGCGGTCGAGCCGGTAGAGCCGGTCGCCCAGGTCCTCGAGGAACAGAAGCCGTCCCCGAAACTCCGGTTGGTACGGCGTGCCGAGCAGCGCCGTCAGCAGCGCCGCGTTGCCCCCGATCAGCTCTCCCTCGGCCTCGCCCGCGACCAGCGTCTCGATCTGGGGCGCGCCCGGCGGATTGGCGAGCGCGCCGAGCGGCTCGGGCCGCGCGACCGCCCGCAGGCACTCGAGGAAATCGTGCGGGTCCGGTTGCGACAGCGCGGTCGTCATCGGTCCGTGGAACGTGACCACGTGGCAGTGCGTGTGCAGGGCCAGGTGGAGCGCCGTGATGTCGCTGTATCCAATGAAGACTTTGGGGTGGGCGCGGAGCAGGTCGTAGTCGAGCGCGTCGAGCAGGCGGTGCGCGCCGTAGCCTCCGCGGATGCACAGGACCGCGTCCACGGAAGGATCGCCGAACATCACATGGAGATCCGCGACACGGCCGGCGTCGCTGCCGGCCAGATAACCCCGCGCGTCGAGCGCGTGCTCGGCGATGACGGTGCGGAATCCCACGCTGAGCAGGCGCCGCCGCGCGGCCTCGATGTGCTGCGGGGTGGTCGCCCCCGCGGCCGTCGTCGGGCCCGAGGGCGAGACGAGCCCGATCGTGTCGCCCGGAACGAGGCGCTTGGGCTTGCGAAGTGCGGGCATGCCGGGTGTTTCGCGGGCAGCATCCCCGCATCCTCGCTGCTCTCCGAGTGGGGCCGCGAGCTGATACGCTTGAGAGGCGTCCGTGGTGCACGATAACGTATGGACCGCGCGCTCCACGGCGCGGTGCAGATGGTATTGGCGTGGCTATCGCGAACACCCGAGCCTAGCGGTGCCCGAGGTGCTCGGGTGGACCAAAGGAGGATGTTGATGTTCAGACGTGTCGGGGTGGCTACCGTGGTCGTCGTTGCGGTGGTGCTGATGGGATGGGGGCGCATCGGAGTCGGTCGGGCGGCGGTGCTGGCGCCGGGGTCGAGGCCGGCGGTCCAGGTGGGGATGGTGTATTCACAGACCGGTGCGCTGTCCGGCTACGGCGCGCAGTTTCGCGAGGGCTTCGAGGTGGGTCTTGCGTATGCGACGTACGGCACCGGAGCCGTCGGCGGACACAAGATCAATGTCACCTGGAACGATGACGCCGGCGATCCGGCCAAGGCGGTCTCGGAGGTGAAGGATCTGATCGGGCAGGGCGTCAAGGTGCTGTCCGGTCCCGTGAGCTCCGCCGTGGCGCTTCAGGTAGCGCCGCTCGCCGCCCAGAACCACGTGCTGCTGATCTCCGGCCCCGCGGCCGCCGACGCGGTCACGGGCGTCAACCGCTACACGTTTCGCTCGGGACGGCAGACCTACCAGGACATCCTGACGGCGAAGTCGTTCGTCGGCGATCTGCGCGGCAAGAAGGTCATGGTCTTCGCGCAGGACTACGCATTCGGTCAGGCGAACGTGGCCGCGGTTCGCACGGTGCTCGGCGGCGAGGGCGCGCAGGTGAGCCAAGTGCTCGTGCCGCTGAGCGCCAACGACTTTACGCCGTTCGCGCTGCAGGTCACGCAGGCCAAGCCCGATCTGCTGTTCGTCGCGTGGGCCGGCAGCACCGCGACGGCGATGTGGCAGACGCTCGACCAGCAGGGCGTGTTCTCGGCCACGACCGTGATCACGGGACTCGACCAGCGGTCGACGTACGCGACCTTCGGGCCGGTGGCCGCGAAGATCGGCTTCCTCTCTCATTACGTCTATCAGGCGCCGCGCAACGGAGTCAACACGTATTTGGTCGATGCGCTCAAGAAGAAGGGCGCCGTGCCGGATCTGTTTGACCCCGACGGGTTCGTCGCCGCGCAGATGATCGCGCACGCGGTGCAGATCGCCGACGGCGACGACGTCGACAAGATGATCGCGGCGCTCGAGGGATGGAGCTTCGTCGGCCCCAAAGGGGAGCAGTTGGTCCGGGCCGCCGACCACGCCATGCTGCAGCCGATGTTTCAGGTGAAACTGGTGAGCGCGGGCGCCGGGTTTGAGCCGCAGCCGGTGAAGACGCTGCTGCTGCAGGACGTGGTGCCTCCGGTTACGCCCTTCAAGCCCTGAGCGAGGTGTCCGTCCCGCCGCGCCCGGATGACGGGGGCGCCGCCGCGACGGCGGCGGCGCCGGTCCTGCGGACCGAGCATCTCCGCTTCCATATCGGCGGCGTCATGATCGTGGACGGCGTGTCGCTCGACGTCCGGGCGGGCGAGTTGGTGTCTGTGATCGGGCCGAACGGCGCGGGCAAGACGTCGTTCTTCAACCTGCTCTCGGGACTCTACCGGCCGACCGGCGGCCGGATCGAGCTGGCCGGCCGGGACGTGACCGGCGCGCCGCCGCCGGATCGGGCGCGCGCCGGGTTGGGCCGGAGTTTTCAGACGGCCAGCGTGTTTCCGGGGCTCAGCGCGTTCGAGAACGTGCGCCTCGCCGTGCAGCTGCGGAGCGGCGGCGGTCCGCCGTTCCGTCGGCGGCGCGCCGACCGTGAGGAAGCCGCCCAGGCGCACGACGCGCTCGGGCAGGTCGGCCTCGCGGGGCGCGGCGGCGACCGGGTCGGGACGCTCAGCCACGCCGACCGGCGGAAGGTTGAGCTCGCGATGCTGGTGGCCGCGCGGTTCGACGTGTTGCTGCTCGACGAGCCGACCGCCGGGCTGAGCGTGGAAGAGATCCCGATGGTGCTGGCCGTCATCAGAGCCGTCCACCACGACCGGGGCACGACCGTGCTCATGGTCGAGCACCGGATGGACGTCGTCGGCGAGCTCTCCGACCGGATCGCGGTGATGCATCACGGCCGGCTGCTGAGCTATGGCCCGCCCGCTGAGGTCATGGCCGATCCCGCGGTCCGGGAGGCGTACCTCGGAGCCGCGCCGTGACGGCGCTGCTCGAGGTGCGCGGTCTTCGCGTCGCGCTCGGCGGATCGCGCATTCTCGATGACGTCAGCTTCACCGTGCCCGAAGGCGGCGTGACGGCGCTGCTCGGCCGCAACGGCGCGGGCAAGACCACGACCCTGCGGGCGATCCTGGGGCTCGTCCCGCGGTCCGGGCAGGTCGTCCTCGCCGGTCAGGACGTGGGCCGGCTCGCCGCGCACGAGGTCGTCCGGCGAGGGATCGGGTACGTGCCGGAGAACCGGGACGTATTCAGCGGGCTCACGGTGGCCGAGAATCTTCGGCTCGCCGAGCGCATGCCGCAGCCGCGCTACGGTCTCGTCTACGAGCTCTTCCCGGAGCTGCGCGATCGCGCCGGGCAGCGGGGCGGCACCCTCTCCGGGGGCCAGCAGCAGATGGTGGCGATTGCCCGCGCGCTCCTGAATCCGAATCGCATCCTGCTGGTCGACGAGCCGACCAAGGGCCTGGCCCCGATGGTGGTCAGGCGCGTGATCGAGGTGCTGGCCGAGGTGGCCCGGAACGTGACGGTCCTGCTCGTCGAGCAGAATCTGGAGGCGGCCCGGGGACTCGCCCGGCACGCGATCGTGCTCGATCATGGGACGACCGCGTACGCGGGTCCGTTCGCCGCGCTGGCCGGCGACGCCGAACGCATCCACCGGCATCTCGGCGTGGCGCTCGCACCGGCGGACCCATGACCACGGTCGTCCTCCTCGGGGTGACCGGGCTCGGTCTCGGCGCGCTCTATTTTCTGATGGCCTCGGGGCTCTCGCTGACCTACGGCCTGCTGCGCGTCCTGAACTTCGCCCACGGCGTGTTCCTCACGGCGGGGGCCTACACGGCGTGGCTGATCGCGACGCGGATCGGCGGTCCGGACGGCGTCCGCGACGCGGCCGCCGTCGCCGGCGCGATCGTGGTCGGGGGGATCCTCGCGGCCGCCGTCGAGCTGGCGCTGATCCGCCCGCTGTACCGGCGACACATCGAGCAGGTGCTCGCCACGGTCGGCGTGGCGCTCGCGCTCGGGGCGCTGGCCGAGGGGATCTTCGGCGCCGACGCGAGACCGGTTCCGGTCCCCGCCTGGATGCGGGGCGTGACGCCGGTGCTGGGTGCTGCGGTGCCGAACAGCCGGTTCGTGACGATCGCCGCCGCGCTGCTCGTCCTGGTCGGTCTCGGCGCGTTCCTGCGCTTCACGCGCTGGGGGCTGGTGGTCCGGGCCGGCGTCGAGAACCGGGAGTTGGTGCGGGCCCTCGGCATCGACGTGCAGCGCGCGTTCACCCTCGTCTTCACGCTCGGCGGGGTCGCCGCCGCGCTCGGCGGCGCGCTGAGCGATGGGTACTTCGGGACCGTGGACCCGCAGCGCGGGACCGCGATGCTCATCTACGCGTTCATCGTGGTCGTGATCGGCGGGCTGGGGTCGATCGTCGGGTCGGCGGCGGCCGCGGTGCTGGTCGGGCTCCTCCAGCAGTTCGCCAACTACTACGGGTCGGTCTGGTGGGGCTTTCCGTCGGCGGGGGACCTCGCGATCGTGCTGCTGCTCATCGTGGTGCTGCTCGTGCGTCCGCGGGGGCTCGCCGGAGGCCCGGGATGACGCGCGGCCGCGTGCTGGCCGGTCTCGCGGTGGCGCTCGCGGCGGTGCCGTTCGTGCCGGCGCGCATCCCGGGGATCTTCCCGGCGCCGCTCAACGCGCCCGGCACGCTCCAGCTGCTCGCGCTCTGCCTGGTGTTCGGCGCGGTCGCCCTCAGCTACGACCTGCTCTTTGGGTACACCGGCCTGCTGTCGTTCGGGCACGCCCTGTTCTTCTCCGCCGGTGCGTACGCCGTGACCATCGCGCTGTCCCGCTGGCAGTGGCCGCTCGTGCCCGCGCTGGCGCTCGCCGCCGCGGTGGGTCTCGTCCTGCCGCTCGCGCTCGGGGCGGTCGCGCTCCGGGTCCGGGGGATCGCGTTCGCGATGGTGACCTTGGCGTTTGCGCAGGCCGGGTCGATTCTGGTGTACAGCAACCCCGGGGGCCTGACCGGCGGCGAGGAGGGCCTCGGACTCGTGGTGGACCGGCTGCCCGCCCAGCTCATCGGCGTGGCGAACACCCGGTACCTGTACTGGATCGCGCTCGCGTACCTGATCGTCGCGTGCCTCGCGGCCTGGGGCGCTGTCGCCTCGCGTCCGGGCCGCATCTGGCCGGCCATACGGGAGAACGAGCTGCGGGTGGAGGTGCTCGGGGCGCACACGTACCCGTTCAAGCTGTTGAGCTTCGTCGTCGGCTGCGGGCTCGCCGCGATCGGAGGGGTCGTGTACGTCCTGCTGGTCGGGGGCGCGTCGCCTTCGATCACGACCGCCGCCCTCAGCCTGGCCCTGCTGGTCATGGTGGTGCTCGGCGGCGCCGGCAGCCTGTGGGGCGCGGTGCTCGGCGGCGCGCTCTACGAGTACCTCGACTTCCGTCTCGTGGCGCTCGCCGGGTCGTCGGGGATCCACGCGCTGCCGGCGTGGTTGAGCGTCCCGCTCGGCGAGCCGCTGTTCATCCTGGGGATCTTCTTCATCCTGCTGGTGCTGTTCTTCCCCGGCGGGATCGCGGCGGTGCCGGGCCGGTACCGGATGGCGCGTGCCGCCGCCCCGGACGGGCGCCGGGTTCCCGGTGCGAGCAGCGCCCCATGACCGGGGAGCGCGCGGGGCGCGAGATCGATTTCCGGACCGGCGGCGGCCGCCTGCACGCGCTGACATGGGGCCCCGCCGCCGGCGATCCTGTGCTGTGCCTGCCCGGACTGACGGCCAATGCCCGCGGCTTCGACCTCATTTGCGAGCGTCTGGCCGCCGCCGGCCTGCGCGCCGTGGCGCTGGACCTGCGGGGGCGCGGGCGCAGTGAGGTGACGCCGCCGGGGACCTACGGGTGGGAGGCGCACGCGCGCGACGTGCTGGAGGTCGCGGCGGCGTGTGGGACCCGGCGCGTCGGCATCATCGGATGGTCGATGGGTGCGTTTGTCGCGATGCAGGCGGCGCGGACCGCGCCCGGGCGCATCGCCCGCACCGTCCTCATCGACGCGTGCGGGCAGCCGCCCGACGACGCGATGCCGCTGATCCGCCGCGCGGTCGACCGGCTGGGCGCGTCGTACGCGTCCGCGGACGAGTACCTCGCGCGGCTCCGGACGCTGGGGACGATCACCCCCTGGCATCCGCTGTGGGACGGGTACTTTCGGTACGAGCTGGTCACCGCCGCCGACGGCGTGCGCGCCCGCACGAGCGCCGAGGCGGTGCTGGAGGACCTAGCGTACGGAGACGCCCACGACCCACGCGCGCTGTGGCCGGCGCTCGACATGCCGACGCTGCTGCTTCGCGCCGCGCGGCCGCTGGTGCCGGACGGTCCGTGGATCGTGCCTCCCGAAGATCGCGACGCGTTCGCGCGAGCCGTACCGGGCGCCGAGGTCCTGGAGGTCGACGCGAACCACTACGGGATCGTCACGCATCCAGCGGCGCCCGAGGCGATCGCGCGGTTCTTCGGGTAGGAGGGCCGCGCCGCGTAGCCCCGCGGCCGTCGGCGGCGTCAGTGCGAGGCAGCGCCTGCGGGCAAACCGCGCGGCGTCTCCCGTCGGCCGCGCCGCGGGCATGTATACTTATGGGCGGGCTGTGCTGGCCCGGCTCAGGAGGGAACCGTGGCGAACGGGCGGCAGCGATCATCGCCGAGGCGCGCGTCGGCGAGACGTCGACGGATACCGTGGATCGCGATCTCGCTCCTGACGGCGGGCGCGATCGGGCTCGTCTTTATCTTCGTGCGCCTATTCGAGGGCCCCGGGTCGACCGCGGACGTGGGACCGGCGGCGTATCCCTACCCGTGCCTGCCGAATGAGGGGACGGCGCAGCACATTCACCCCTACGTGCGGATCGTGCTCGACGGCGATTCGATCACCATCCCCGCGTATGTCGGCATCCGCGACATCGGCGGCACGGCGTGCTTCGAGCCGGTCCACACGCACGATGCGTCCGGAATCCTGCACATCGAGTCCGTGAGCCCGACGCAGCTGTTCACGCTCGGCGATTTCTTCGCGATCTGGCGCGACACGTACCGCACCGCCGAGGTGCGCAACGCGACCGTTCCGGTGAGCTATACGGTCGGGGATCTCTTGGGACGCCCGATCGACGCCGGCCACGACGTGCGGCTGCTGGTCGACGGAACGCTGTCGCGCGCCGGCCCGACGCTGGTGCTCAACGCGCTCGACTACTGCACCGCGGCGATGACGAATCCGCCGTGCTTCCCGACCGCGGTCGCCGATCCGTATCCGCCGTTCCTCGTGCAGCGATACGGGACCGGCCACGTGATCGTCCTGCAGTACGCGGCGCGCGGCGGGTCCTGACCGGACCGCCGTCCGCGTGTCCGGAGGGCCCGGCGGAGCGATGACGAATCGGAGAGCATGGTGACTTCGGCCGGTGAGGGCGTGACCCTGAAGCGCCTCCTCGTCCCCCTGGACGGGTCACGGCTCGCCGAGTCCGTGATCCCGATCGTGGTGTCCCTGGCCGCGCACCTCGAAGCCCGCGTCACGCTGCTGTACGTCATGGAACGGCAGACGCCCGCCACGGTGCACGGTGACCGTCACTTGCACGGCACCGCGGAGGCCGACGCGTACCTCACGGACCTGTCCGCGCGGATGCTCGCGGCGGGCGTCGTGGCCGACCGCCACGTGCACCCGAACCAAGAAGGCGACGTCGCCAAGAGCATCGTGGACCACGCCGGCGATCTCGCGGCGGATTTGGTCATTCTCGCCACGCACGGCGGGGGAGGGGCGCGCCGCGTGCTGTTCGGCAGCGTCGCGCAGCAGGTCCTCCGACGCGGCACGCGGCCGGTGCTGCTCATCCGTCCGCCCGAGACGGCGCCGTCCGCGTCGGCCGCGCCGTTTGACGTGCGCCGGCTGCTGGTGCCGCTCGACGGGCAGCCCCCCGCGGAAGCCGCGATGCCGTTCGCGGCGACCATCTCCGCGGCGTACGGGGCGGAGGTGCTGCTGGTCCGCGTGGTCCCGACGCTCGCCACCCTCGGCGGCGACCGGGTGAGCGCGGCCCGCCTGACGCCGACCGCGGCCGCGGCGTCGCTGGACTTGGAAGAGGAAGAGGCGCGCCACTACACCGACACGATGGTGCGCCGGTGGGAGGCGGACCGGCGCCGGGTCACCGCGACGGTCATGCGGGGCGATCCCGCGCAGATCCTGCTCGACGTCGCCGCGCAGGCGCCGGTCGACATGGTCGTGATGGCCAGCCACGGCCGCGCCGGCCTCGACGCCGTGTTCTCCGGGAGCGTCGCGTCGCGGCTCGCCGGACGGATCCAGGCGCCGCTGCTGCTCGTCCGGGCGCCGTGACCGGCCGGCGCGCGTCCCGCGGCGCGCCTCCCATTTGACACGGTAGAGCGCCGGGGCTATACTCGTTCAAAAGTTCACACCGTGACGTCCGGAACGCACGAGACACGGTCGCATCAGGGAGCCGATCCAGAAGAGACGCAGCAGCCGACGACGGAGCGACGCTGGACCACGATCGTGGTACGGGCCGGACGAGCCACGAAGCTCAGCCGGGGAGCGCCAAACGCTCCCGCGCTGGGCTTCTGCGTTTTGTGTAACGGCGGCGGACCGGTGGGAACGGCGCCGGAGTTAGGCACGTAGGTTCTGGGGTAGAACGGGAGCGCGGGCCGGATCGCGCCGCCGGAGTGCGGACGACGAAGCCGCGGGGGCGAATGAGCGGGATGAGCGAAATCACGACGGTCGAAACTTACGTGGCGGCAAGCCGGCAGAACCCGCGTTTGGCCCGCACCACGCTGCACTACATCGCGGACATGATCGACTACTTCGGCAAGGCGCGCGTGTTCGAAGGCATCTATGGCATGGACCGGCAGCTGGACGACATCGTGGACTTCTTCCGCGGGTACGCGATGAGCATGGAGCGCCGGCTCCTGCTCCTCGTGGGGCCGCAGGGGTCCGGCAAGTCGATGACGGTCGACAAGCTGAAGCGGCGGCTCGAGGAGTACTCGCACAAGCCCGACGGTATCCTGTACGCGGTCGCCGGATGCCCGTTTCACCAGCACCCGTTCGATCTGATCCCGCTGGACGCGCGCGAGGCCGAGGGCATCTGGTGGCACGAGGAAGCCGTGCCGTGCCCGGTCTGCGAGCGGGCGGTGGCCGCGCGCGGCGACTGGCGGACTGTGCCGGTGCGGCCGCTCCTGATCTCGGCCCGCGACAAGGTCGGGGTCGCGAAGCACACGCCGACCGACCTGCGCCGGGAAGACATCACCAATTTCGTCGGCAACATCAACTTCGCGATGCTGAAGGAGCGCGGCTCAACCTACGATCCCGACGCGTACGATTTCGAGGGCAAGGTCATCTGGGCGAACCGCGGGATCCTGGATTGGACCGAGGTGTTCAAGAGCCGCCGGCAGCTGCTGTCGCTCCTGCTGGAGCTGATCCAGTCGAAGCGCATCGACCTGGCGAACTTCCCGACCGTCCACGTCGACGAGGTCGTGGTCGGGCACACGAACTATCCCGAGTACAACGTGTTCCTGTCCGAGGACATCATGGAGCCGCTCCGCGGGCGGATCCACAAAGTGGACTTCCCGTATAATGTGGACATCGGCGGCGAGATGCGGATTTATCGGGGACTCGTCGAGCGCGCGAACCGCGCCCGCGGGGAGCAGAAGCACGTCCCCGGGGACGTGTACGAGCTCGCGGCGACTTATGCGATCAAGACGCGGCAGGAGTCCGAGGGACTCCGCGGCCTGTCTCCGCGGTTCTTCGAGGACGCGTTCTCGCTGGCGTACACGCGCGCCAACCGGTGCATCGACCTCGAGGTGATCACGGACGCGATCGAGCAGACGTTCGCGCACCAGTCGATCAAGGACCTCAACCTCAAGGACCTGCTCAAGCTGTTCGAGGAGACGAAGGTTGAGTTCATTCACAAGAAGGTCGACGTGATCGTCGAGGAGATCGTGCCGAGCCACTTCTACGACTACGGCCAGAATCTCTACCTGAACTACCTCGACGTCGCGGCGCGCAGCGTGCTCGGCGAGGCGATGTCAGACAGCGACAAGGAGCTGCTGGACGACATCGAGGGCGTCCTGGTGCAGAAGCGGCAGATCAGCCGGCAGGGGCGGATCGCGTTCGAGAACGTCCTGCTGGAACGCCGCGACGAGCTGCGGCGCATGAGCTACCGCGACAACGAGCATCTCGCCGGCGCGATCAACGAGATCGTGTTTAACAAGAACAAGAACTGCCTGCGGTTGTACGACAAGACCGAGGAGATGGACGCGAAGAGCCGGGACCTGCTCGACGTGCTGCAGCGCAGCGCGATCGAGGAGCACGGCTACTGCGCGTCGTGCGCCAGCGCGCTGTTCAAGATCATCGGCCGGAGCTTTTAGCCACGGCCGCCCGGAGCGCGGGACGATGAAAATACACCGCGGGCGGATCGCCCAGTACAAGCACGACCAGATGCTGCGGGATTACCTCAAGCAGAACCTCAACGAGCTGATCCAGCAGAAGGAACTGATCGTCGACGGCCGGGTGAAGACGCAGATCGCCACCCTGGATCTGCCGACGCTCAAGTTCGGCGAGGAGTCGCAGTTTCTCGCCCAGGGCGGCGGCAGCGGGGCCGGTCCGGGCGGGGGCGCGGCGGGCGCCGGAGGCGACCAGGTTCAGGCGCTCGGCGGGCTCCTCGGCGGCGATCACCACGGCAAGGAGCTGACGGTCGAGCTGGATTTCGATGAATTCGTCCGGCTCGCGCAGGAGGTGCTGCTGGACGAGCTGCGGCTGCCGA
>Ga0116216_10002148_pt1 | contig 13257 bp, 13 predicted proteins | sample Sb_taG_11_FD_89696 | JGI IMG/M metagenome (GOLD analysis project Ga0116216, IMG submission 89696) | Peat soil microbial communities from Weissenstadt, Germany - Sb_50d_3_AS metaG | ecosystem: Environmental > Terrestrial > Soil > Wetlands > Peat | place: Germany: Weissenstadt | collected 2010-09-21
TCGAGGATCGGATTCGCGCGCACGCCCTGATCAGTCAGGCGGTGGTGGTCGGCGACGCCCGTCCGTTCGTTGCCGCGCTGATCACGATCGACCAGGAAGCGTTCGCGACCTGGGCCACCCAGGGCGCCCTGGGCGGGACCGCAATCTCCGAAGGCATGGATCATCCGGCGTTGTTGGCGCAGGTCCAGGCAGCGATCGACGATGCCAACCAGTCGGTGTCGAGAGCGGAGTCGATCCGCAAGTTCGCCGTCCTGCCCCACGACCTGACGGTCGTGAACGGCGAGCTGACCCCGACGCTCAAGGTGCGGCGCGCCGTTGTGGAGAAGGTCTACGGCCAAGTCATCGATGACCTCTACGGGAGCTGAGCACACACTGGGGTCTGCCTCGGCCGTGCAGAGCGCGTGATGTTCGAGTCACCCCCGACCTCCATGCCTGAATCGACGGGCTCTGTCCACGAGCTGGCCGACCATACCCACGTGCTTGTGCGACCGCTTCTGCACAGCGACCGGCACGAGCTGGCGATCGGCTACGAGCACCTGTCGGCGGAAGCCCGCCGCCTCCGTTTCTTCTCCGCACCTGCACGGCTCTCGGACGCCGATCTGGAGTACCTCACTAATCTCGACTACCACGATCACTTCGCGTGGGCGGCATTCGCGATCGACGAGCCCGGCCAGCCCGGCATCGGCGTAGCCCGCTACATCCGAGACCCCACCCGTCCCGACCAGGCCGAGGTAGCGGTCACGGTGCTCGACAACTACCAGCATCGGGGTCTGGGCACCCTCCTTCTGAGGATGCTCGCCGATCACGCCCGCTGCAACGGGATCACGACCTTCGTCAGCCACATCCTCTGGGATAACCGGGAGATCCTCCAGACGCTGGCCGCGGCCGGTGCCCGCATCGAACCAGAGGAGCCAGGAGTCGCACGGGTAGCCATCACGATCCCGGCACCCGAGAGCCCGACCCTTGCCGACGTCTTCCGGGCCGCCCTGCACGCTCTCGGGCGCGCAACCTGGAAGGTCCTGGAGTTGAGGGCCGAGCCGAAAGCCGGCGGCGGCGAGGTCCAGCTCGAGTAGCCAGAGCTTGAGGCGCACCGAGCACCCGATCTGGATGGTCGACGGCCGGACCAACGTGGGCCTTGTGGCCGCCCCGATCAGATGGGTCGGGATCGGACTTGCCGACTCCAGAACGCCGAGCAACTGAAGCTCGTCTAGATAACGGTCCGTCTTGACGCCGGCCACCGTCTGACTGCGCGGTCCCGCGATGCGTCCGGCGAGAGATTCGGCGCCATCCGACCTGAGAGGCAAATCAAGCACCTTGGCGCTGGCAAGACACGACCTTCAGCCCTGGCGCCCGATGGCACCTACGACACACAATAGGGCGAGAGGGAGGTCGCCTTCTCCGCTTCGGATGCAAGGAGCCGAGACGCTGGGTCCTCTCTCCGCAGCGTACTGGGGCTGTTAGGCGAGGAGGTCGACATGACCGAAGGTCAAGACCGGGCCAAGTGGAATGTCGCCGAATGGCACGGCAAGATGCTCGTAGACCGCAACGGCGAGAAGATCGGCAAGCTGCAAGATGTCTACGTTGATGTCGAGACGGACGAGCCGCAGTTCGCCACTGTCAAGGAAGGCTTCATCGATCGTCACCTGACCTTCGTGCCACTGGGCGGACTTCAGATCGGTCCCGAGGACCTGCAAGTCACCGTGACCAAGGACCAGGTTCGGTCTGCGCCCGACATCGAGATGCATGGCGAGGAACTATCTCAGGCAGACGAGTCAACCCTGTATCACCACTTCGAGATGAACTACACACCCATTAACACCGAAAGCGGGCGCCGCCTCGCCCGCCGATGACCGGCGTGCGGCACCGTGGAGAGAAGTCGGGATAGGGACTGGTTGCCGTGGATGCGCGGCTCTCCAATCGTACGAGCTGGCGATCTTCCTCGGCGTAGCTGTCATCCTGGCCGGGTTCTGCATCTGGCGGGTCCGCCACCGCCTTTCCTGAGTGGCGGAGCATCCAGACCGCACCCCAACCGAGCAGTGACGTGATCGGCAACGTTCCGGCGGCGCGTCCACCACTTTGACCCCGCAGTCGAGAGAGTTTGCCGCGGCCGAACGCGTACGGGTCCGAGAGATCCATGAATGAGGAAACCAACTAGGTGCCTCCCGGGCACCTGCGGATATTCCGACTCGGACTCATCCATGAGTCGACGTGGCCTGCTCAGGTCCTTACCACGCCGATGCGGCCCCCCGGTGCGCAGAGGACTTCGAGCAGCCGAGCAGCGAAGGCTCGCGGGTGCAGGACGAAGCCCGCGTGGCCGCCAGGGAATTCGACAAGCGGTCTGCCCAGCTCGTCTGCGAGAGCTTGGGCGCATCGATGGACGAAACCGTCACCAGGCGTTCGCCCCGCCGCAGGCACAATTCGACTGGCGCAGGCGTGCAGCGCATCCAAGTCGAGGCGGTAGCGACGGACGGCCGGGGCGTCGTGGGTCAGGAAGAACTCCAGGTTGGCGACTCGCTCAGGCTTGGGTTGCGCGATCTCGACGTCGGGCTCCCGGTCGTTGAGGTTGACGCCGGTGATGGCGACGAACCTCCTCATGGCTGCGCCGACGCCCTCTCGGCGGTAGAGGTCTTCGACCTCCTCCTGACCCCGGGCAGCTTCATCGCGTTCCGGCGCGGCGAGTAGTTCGGTGGCTGGCGGTTCGTGTGCCACGAGGAGCTGCACCTGCTCTGGGTGGTGAGCGATCAGGTCCAACCCGAGCAGTGCCCCGAGGCTTGCGCCGAAGACCAGCGCCGGCTCGTCGGTCACCGCCGTGAGTAGCCGAGAGGCGTCGTCAGCGTGCGTCGACAGATCGAGAGCGGCGCTTGGATCGTCGAGCGTGCTGCGCGAAAGGCCTCGCCGGTCATAGCTCAGGACCGTGTAGCGATCCACCAGATGTTTGGCCAAGGCATCCGTGCCGTCGGCGTCGCCGTCGCCGCCTTGGAGCATCAGCAGGAGTGGGCCGGTTCCTTGGGTCTTGTAGTGGAGCGCGGCACCTGGAACCCGCAGAAAGTCCCGTTCGGACCCACTCATCCCGAGCCACCCCGCCTTCTTCATGTCTGATGAGACCGACATCCACCGCCGGTCACGGTGATGGCCGACCTTGCACCTGCGAAGCCGGCAGGTGCCGTCGCGAACAGATTGACGCACCAAAGGCCGCGTCGACAATCTGTACACGGCGTGTCCATCGTCAGGAGTCGCCACTCGGCTTGGAGCAAGCCCATCATGACCGAGTCGGCCCGACCGCGCTCTGGGCGGCACCGTTATCCGGGCGACCGAAGGACGAAGACGCCCCATCCGAGGCAGCGGCGCTCGTTGGCGAGATAGTCGCGTCGGGAGATATTGCGCTCCTCGAGGATCTCGGTCGCCTCTGGATCTTCGGGGTTCGCGACGAGCCAGTCGGAGACATTGAGCCACTGGCTTGCCGCGTAACGGTCCCAGTCCTCGGGGCTGGCGAGGACCATCTCGACGAGCTCCACACCGGCAGCCTCGAAGCGGTCCAGCGTCCCGGCAAGATCGGCGAACTCCTGTCCGGTTCCGTGTTTCTGCTTGACCTGAGGAGGAGGTGGCTCGGCCCAGTAGACCTCCCCGACGAGAAGCCGGCCACTGGGCGCGACCCACTGTCCCATCAGCTCCAGGGTGCCGGGTAGCCCACCACCGATCCGCGTGGCGCCGATGCAACTCACGATGTCGAAGGGCCCGCCGAGGCCGGGCGGGTCGCCAGCATCACCCTCGATGAAGGTGACGGCACGCTCGACTCCAAGCTCGGTGGCTCGTGTCCGAGCGTCTGCAAGAAACGGAGCGTGAATGTCGATGCCGACACCGGCGGCACCGAAGTCTCTTGCGAACAGGCAGAGCATCTCGCCCTTTCCGCAGGCGAGGTCCAGCATCCGCGTGCCCTGCCCGACGCGGCAGATGTCCCCGAGCAACAGCAACTTGTCGAGAGAAAGCGGGTTCATGATCCGATGGGAGGACTCTGAGATCTCGTGGTACCGGAGGACGCTGACCATGGGGTCCCTTTCATGGAGCCGGTAATAGCCGTGACAGCCTTCGACGGCGCGATTCTTGACCATTTCGCAGCCCCGTCCCGGCAACCGGACCCGGACGGATAGGCGCCTCGATGCGACGGCCGGCCGGTCCTGGCCCTGACCGCCGAACGCGAATCCGTGCTCATTTCCGCAGCGTGGTCGGAATGACAACAACTCGTTAGCATCCGTCCAAGGCCCGGTCGGGCAGGCATCTTCACCTCTCAACCGATGGTGAGACGCGGAAAGGACCGTAGAAATGGCGCTTGGTATGTACTTCGCACCCAGCTCGTTCACTCCGGCACGATACGACGATGCGATCAAGCGGCTCGAAGCCGCTGGCGCCGGATCGCCGGCCGGAAGGCTCTATCACGTTGCGCTTGAAGCGGACGGCCAGATCCAGGTGTTCGACATCTGGGACTCTGAAGAGTCGTTCCAAGCTTTTGGGGAGACGCTGGTGCCGATTCTGGCCGAGCTAGGCGTTGACTCTGGTCAGCCGCAGGTCTCGACCGTCCACAATGTCATCAAAGGCTGACGCGCGTTCGCCCAAATACCCACCACCGGCGATCTGAGCAACACTTCGGGGAATGTGCCCGGCGTGAAGGCCCCGCCCGGTGACCTTGGGCCGAAAGGCGAGGACCAGAGCTCGAGACCCAGGCGCCACGACGACCCGAGATCAGCTCCGATGGGTCCTCAGTGACCGGCGGGCCCTCTGCGGACTACATCTTCGACGATCTCCACCGGGGGCTCACCGGGACCGAAGGATTCGAGCCACCAAGTCATGCCGACGGCTTCGAGCGCAGTGAACCCCTCAGAGCGCTCGCCAGGTTCGACCAGGGTGGACACTCCGCGGCAGACGATGTCGATGTCGGCGGACGCGCCCCGCGCGATCAACTCTGATCGCACGGTCGAGACATCCGCCGGATCGGGAAAGACCGGGATGTCCCGCCCACCTTGATCGAACAAGGGGAAGCAACCCTGGTGCCGAGCCGCCCTGGCAAGTGGTCTCCTGTACGGCCAGCGGCACGCGACCCATACGGGTAACGGGTCTTGGACGGGCCGAGGCAAGAACGAGGCGCTGTCCACGGCAAAGTGCTTTCCCTCCCACAGGACCTCCCGTCCTGACCAGAAGCGTCGTAAGAGGTCCAGCGAGTCGTCGAGGATCGGCGCGCGTTGCGCCGGTTCGACCGGCTCGCCACGAAACGAGCTGAACTCGCGCCAACCGTCGTCACCCAGACCCGCGCCGACGACGAGCCGCCCTTTCGAGAGCCGATCAAGCGTTGCGGCCTCACGTGCAACCACCCAGGGTCGCCGCCGCGCCAGTGGCGTGACCAACATCCCGAGGCGCATCCTCGCGGTCGCTTGAGCAATTGCGGCCATCGTGATCCATGAGTCGGCGACGGGCATGCCGGGGACTGCCAGAATGTGGTCCCACAGGAAGAAGCCGTCCCAGCCCGCCTGCTCAGCTGACTGCGCGAGTTCGACGACTCGGCTTGGCTCGGCCAGCTCTGCAAATGGCGGCACGAAAAGACCGAATCGCAGCGACATCGTGGGTGACTCTACGGCAGGTGAACCCTGGCGGGCCGGTCCGGATCGTCCGGGCGCGTATATCGATCGATCCTGAGAAATGCCTCGCTAGCGGTACGCGTGGCTCGGTCGCCCAGCTGACTCCGGTTGGTCCCGTCGCCTGATCCACACCGACGCGTGGGCGGGCTCGACCGCCCGGTTGACGACCTCGAGTAGCTCGCGGCGCACTGTCTCCGGGTCGACGGCGTCCCGAAGCCGTGCCGTGAAGGTTGCAACGGTCGCCTCCGCGTCATAACGGGCCCGGTTGAAGCGACGGTCGACGATGCGCTGGACCCGGATTCGCAACGGGTTGAAGAGAGCCACGGCAGCCAGGGTGGACGCAGCCACGGCGACGGGCGACGAGAAACCGAGCACCTTGGTCACCAGCGTCACGATGCCCACGTACACTCCGACGACGAGGCCGGTGACGACGGCGTACGACAGGGTGCGGCTGATGAGGCGGTCGATCTCATAGAGGCGGTACTTGAGGATCCCGACGCCGATGCTGATGGGCAGTGCAGCGAGTCCGAGAAAGGCGAGTCCGTTCAGCACCTCGGGAAGCACCGAAGAAGGGTTCCCGGTCAGAATGAGGATCGGCAAGGAGACAACGCAGCACGCAGCTCCTCCCATGAGCCACTTCAGCTGCTCGTGACGCTCGCCGGTCGAGTGACGAAACCTCACGACCTGGAGGACGAGCCATGACAACCAGCTCGCCAGGAGCACGATGAAGAACAGAGCCTGGGCAACGGCAAACCATGCGTAGGTGGTCACGTTGTCGAGGACTGTGAGCCCGCCGCCGGAATCGACGTGGATCTGGTGCTCGAGGATGACCCTGGCCGCGATCGACAGAGTTCCAACCACGAACAAACCGCCCAAGCCAAGATAGGGCCACAACACCCACTTCCAGCGCCGAGACGGCAGCCGACCGTCAGGGAAGAGCAGGATCGTCAGTCCGAGCAGCGCGATCGCAGGTGCCCAGCTCGGTGCAACGAGCACGGCCACGGCGCCGAGCGGCAGAGCTCCGTGATGCATTCGATAGTCGAGCACGGAATAGTCCGAGCCGACTCCCGAGAGCACCAAGAACAACCCCACGCCGACCAGCAGCCATCCCATCGGATGGCTCGGTTGCCGCCAGGCAATGACGACACCCACTGCCACGAACGCCAGGAGCACGACGGCCTGATACCCCCCGTTGGAGAACCTGAGCTGGTGAATCAGATTCTCGAGCGGCAGGTCGGCAACACCGAGAGCCACCGCCAGGGCACCCAAGATGATCGCGGTCCAAGGAGACGCCAAGCGGAGGCGGCGAGTCGCGACCTCGGCTGTCATCGCCTCTTGCCCCGACGCCGGCTGCGCTTTGCCCACCCAACGAACCGTACGCCTGGAGCGTTCCGAGATCGTTACGGCTCAGCGGGCGGATTCGCGCCCACGGCGCTTCGCGCGCGGATCGACCTTTCAGCAAGGGACATAGCCGAATCCTGGCACTGGCCACAGTCCCTGCCCCGGCCCTTGAGGAGCCGCCTTGAATCAGCTCCGCTCGTGAACGATGCCTCAATGGGACCCGCAGCTGATCCTCTCTGACGGATTCACCCTGCGTGGTGGCTAGATGGCGTCTCGGCCGCCGGCCGGTGGGCCCCCGGCCTCACGACGGCGAGAGCATCATGATCGGCCCTGTTAGCGGCGAGGGCTCCGGGGCTCGACGAGTTGTGCTGTAACTATCGCGTGCCGACAGGCTGGCCCGCAGCGTCAGCCAGGCCGACCGCGATCGGGTCCTGCTCGATGCCCGGGCCTTGTAAGTGAAGGCTGAGCAGGCTGACAGCCAAGCCGATTTCATCATCGGTTACGCCGGCCAGCAGACTGCCATCTGGCGGATCCGGCGCCGGCTCAGGGCCTGGCGGTCCGCCGCCACCGCGCCGCGGGTCGGCCGGGCCCGTTGCAGAATTGCCCCAGGCGCCCACCACGCCCAATGCGCTCAGTCCGAACCCGATCATCGGGAAGGTCAAGCAGATGAGGAAATACGCGACTGCGTCTGTGCTGGCGGTTAGCTCATGGCTGTAGGCGACGGCTCCCAGCAGGTGCTGGCCGTACAGCCAGTGCCGCAGCCATGCCGCCTTGGACATCAGCGCGATCGTGCCAGTGCCGAGAAGGGTGACGAACAGCGCGCCGACAAGGTTCGCGAGAAGACCCGCTGCGATGCCCTGGCGCATCTTGGCGTCGGCGAGCGGAAGTGAGCTGCCCGATCCGGAGTAGCGCCGCCCGGCTACAAGAGCAGCCGCCACCGGCGCGCCGAGAAGCAGCATCCATGCGAGCGCCACCAGCGGATCGACGCCGGATCCCGGTAACCACGGATTAGTGGCACTTTCGCTGAGTCCAAGCGGCGCCACGGCGTAGATGACGACGCCGAGAACGATGCCCGCACCGGTGCCGATGGCCAGCGTGGCCGGCACCACCGGTGACCGCCTCGAGGTCAGCCAAAGGATGGCAGCCACGTAGCCGGCCATGATGACCAAGAACAGGATCTCGCCGAACCAGTGGTAAAGGGAAGCGGGCGACCCATTGCCCTGGATATCACGGTACAGGCGCAGATAAACGCCCCCCTGTGGCACAGCGTCGGCGAACTGCTCGACACTGGCCTTGGCCAGCATCAGGGCCAGGATCGCCGCATACCCACCGACGCGAAGGAGCCGGGCCATCCGGCTGTCGCGAGCCGGTCCGAAGAACCGGCGTGCTAGTAGCGCCAACCCGGCCAGCAGCAGCACCGTCGTGATCACATCGACCCGGTCGACCAAGGTGGCAGCGTTGGCCGAAGAGCCTCGCCAGGCTCTCGAGGCCACAAACGCCACCGCCACCGCGAACAGCATTGCGCTGCCGATCCTGCGCGCAATCAACGCCTCCCTCGCTATCAGCCGCACACCGCCCGCACGCCAAGCCAGCCGCCGCAGCCCGGGCGACACCTCGTGCGCCTCGGCCCAGACCGCCTCGGCCCAGTCACGCCGCCCGGCCGGCACCAGCCGCGCCGCGCCGCGCCCGACCGCGGCGGCCGCGCGGCTCAGCCTGCCCATGGCACCACCCGGACCTCCACACCGCGGCCGGTCCGCGCCGCCCGTGCGCCCGACCGAGCGGCCGCCAGCTCGTCCCCGCTGGCCAGCGCTTCCGCGGCCGCAGTCAGCCCATCGGCGGTCAGCCGGTACAGATGCCGCCGCGGCCGGCCCGCGACCGGCTCGTCCTGCCAGCACGCCTCGACCAGGCCCCGGTCGGCCAGCCGGATCAAGATCGGGTACAGCGTGCCGGACTTCAACCGGGTCTGCTTAGCCAGCGCGTAGCCATGCCGCCACTGCGACGGCTGCGAGCACAGCGCCGCGAGAACTGACTGCGTCTGCGCCGAGAACCCGGAACGTGCTCCCACAGATGTGACTCTACATAGGTAGAGAATTGATGTCTAGATGGATGGAAAACGCTCGACCCTCAGAGACGCAAGCTTGTACTGCTGATGCCAGTCGAGGCCGGTCGACCCTCCGGCTCGTCTGCGTCCGGCAACGTCAGGACAACACCCTGCGTTCTGGTCAGACTTGGCCGGGGCTCGGCTCAGCGATTATGGAGCGCCTGTGAATGCTGACCTCTGGCAGCGGCCACAGCCCCCGCGCCGACACTGGAGGACCCGCCGGGAACAGGCCGACCGATCACACTTGGTTTCTCGGCCCTACTCCCGTCGCCTGATCCACACCGACGCGTGGGCGGGCTCGACGGCCCGGTTCACGACCTCGAGTAGCTCGCGGCGCACTGTTTCGAGGTCGACGGCGTCCCGAAGCCGTGCCGTGAAGGTGGCAACCGTCGCCTCCGCGTCATAACGGGCCCGGTTGAAACGACGGTCGACGATGTGCTGGACCCGGATTCGCAACGGGTTGAAAAGAGCCACGGCAGCCAGGGTCGACGCAGCCACGGCAACGGGCGAGGAGAAACCGAGCACCTTGGTCACCAGCGTCACGACACCCACGTACACCCCGACGACCAGGCCGGTGACGATGGCGTAGGCGAGCGTGCGGCTGACGAGGCGGTCGATCTCATAGAGGCGGTACTTGAGGATCCCGATGCCGATGGCAATCGGAAGAGCGATGATCCCGAGCCCGAGAACCGATCCGACGGCGGTCGTATTGAACGTGGTTCCCAAGATGAACGTGACGAAGGCGATGGCGGCGCCCCACGCGAGCCACTTCAGCTGCTGGCGGCGCTCGCCCGTCGATCGGCGCCAACTGAGGAACTGGTAGACGACGAACGACAACGTCAACAGCCCGATCAAGACCACCGAGGCCAAGAATGCAACGGCCAGAATTCCGGTCGGGTGACCCCCGCTTGTGATGTCGCCATAGGAATCGAGGTGGATGTCGTGATTGGCGACTGCAGCGACCGCCTGGGAGGAGATACCGGTCGCTACGAATCCACAGAGCGCGAGATAGCCCCAGAGCACCCACTTCCAGCGCCTCGAAGGCAGTCGCCCTTCAGGGAACAAGAGGATGATGAGTGGGAACAGTGCGACCCCGAGTGCCCACAAGGGGTACAGCACCACTGCGACTGGTGCGAGCGGTAGGCCGCGGTGACCGAGGGTGTAGTGGAGCACTGCATACGTGCCGAGCTCGTTGCTGAACACGTACAGGAAGATGGTCATCAGCAGGATCCATCCGAGCGGGTTGCGCGGCTGACGCCGCGCGACGATGACGCCGACAGCGGTGTAGACGAGGACGGAGAGGCCCTCGCCAACGACATTGGAAACTGTCAGCTGATGCGCCGCGTCCTCCAGCGGTACCGACGCCACCGTCACGCCGAGCACGAGGGCACCGAGAACCGTCGCGCTCGCCGGCGACAGAAGGCGAGATCGGCGGGCCGGGCGGTCGGCGTCGTTCGCCGTCCGTTCAGGCGTCATCTGCGCCGCGCTCATGGATGGAGACTCTACGGCCGCACCGTTCCGAGAACGTTACGGCGCTCGGGCGAGGCCGATGCAACCGTTCGGCGGCACCGCAATACTGGGTTCATGAGCATGGACGCGTCCGAACTTGACCAGTTTCTGTCCCAGACGTTCCCAACTCCCCTCGGCGTCGTCGGAACCCTGCGAGCGGACGGATCGCCGAACCTGACGCCGGTCTGGTTCCGCTGGGACGGGACCTCGGTGACGATCTGGACGACTGACACGCGGGCATGGGTACGCAACGTGTACCGAGATCCGCGGGTCGCTTTCTCGGTCCAGACGTTCGATCCACCGTATCCGGCCGTGGTCATGCGCGGTCTCGCGACAGCGACCGGCGGCGATGACTACGACATTCTCGGCGAGATTCGAGCGATCACCAAGCGATACGTCAGACCCGAAGGCGTCGAGGCCTACATCGCCGAATGGCCAGCTCTGCGCACGATCGTCAAGATCACGCCGGACCGCATTATCTCGTGGGCCGAAGGCGGCTGACGGCGGCGGGCAGGCGGGCAGGCGGGCGAGACGACAGGGGACCATCGGCCCTATCGGATCGCGGCGTGCTGGAACACGATGGTTGTGACCGAATGTCTAGTTACGCCCCTGAACGCAGAGAAAGTCCATGTCGACACGTCTGGTGAGAAGGGATTCGGCAGGACGGACTGCCCGTTGTGGGCGCCTCGGCGGGGCTCGGAGCACCGTTCCGCGCAAGCCCCGAGGCGAGCCCCGATGACGACTTTCGCCGGCTCGAACGCCAGTCCAGCAGCAGAGAACGGGGTCGTCTCCGTGAGGGTCGATCTGGTGCACGGACCCAATCGATGGGTGACCCTTGCGGTGTTGTGCGTGAGTCTGCTCATCGTGAGCCTCGACAACACGGTGCTCAACGTCGCCCTTCCCACCCTGGCTCGTGACCTGCACGCGTCGTCGAGTCAGCTCCAGTGGATCGTCGACGCCTACGCCGTCGTGTTCGCAGGCCTGTTGCTGGTGATCGGGAGTCTCGGAGACAGGCTCGGCCGCAAATGGGTGCTGATGGCGGGCTTGGCCATCTTCGCAGCTGGGTCGTTGACGTCGGCGTTCTCGGGCACGGCGAACATGTTGACCGCGGCCCGTGCCTTCATGGGAATCGGCGCAGCCGCCATCATGCCGTCGACGCTCTCCATCCTCACCAATGTCTTCACGCGCGGCGAACAACGCGCCAAGGCGATCGGCATCTGGTCGGGAACGACCGGCCTCGGTGTGGCCCTCGGGCCGATCGTGGGCGGGTGGCTGCTTGCCCACTTCTGGTGGGGCTCGGTGTTCTTGATCAACGTCCCGATCGCGTTCGTCGGGATCCTGGCCGGCATCTGGCTGGTGCCCAACTCGAAGAACCCCGCCAGCAAGCGCGCTGATCCGCTCGGAGCGGCGTTGTCGATCACCGGGATGAGCCTGTTGCTATGGGGCATCATCGAGGCACCGAACCACTCGTGGACGTCGCCCCTCGTGCTCGGGGCCCTCGCCGTCGCCATCGTGGTCCTGGCTGTCTTCATCAGATGGGAGCAACGCTGCACCCACCCGATGATCGAGGTCTCCTTCTTCAAGTCACGGCGGTTCTCGGTGGCGATGGCGGCGATGGCCATGGTGATCTTCGCCCTCATGGGCGGCTTGTTCCTCTTGACTCAGTATCTGCAGTTCTCCCTCGGGTACAGCCCGTTGCAGACCGGGCTGCGCATCGCGCCCATCGCCGCGGTGCTCCTGATCGTGGCTCCGCTGTCCAGCGTCCTGGCAGGGTGGATCGGGTCGAGACCGGTCGTGTCGACCGGCATGGCACTCATCGCCGTGGGCCTGGTGATCCTGGCCCGCACGACCGTCCACGGCACGTGGCTTGACGCGCTGCCGGGGTTGTTCCTGTTGGGGATCGGCACGGGTTTGGCGTTCGCCCCCTCGACCGAGTCGATCATGGGCTCACTGCCGTTGGAGCGCGCGGGCGTCGGAGCTGCCATCAACGGTGCGGCACTGCAGACCGGCGGCGCGCTCGGCGTCGGAGTGCTCGGCAGCCTCCTCAACACTCGTTACCAGGATCGGATGACTCCGGTGCTGGCGCACCAGAGCATCCCCGCCTCGGTGATGCACCTGATCACCGGGTCGCTCGGGGGCGCATTGGAGATCGCGCAGAAGGTTGGCGGGTCCCTGGGTGCGGCGCTCGCTGCGATCGCCCGCCAGTCCTTCGTGAGTGGCATGGACCTTGCGATGCTGGTGGGAGCGATCGTCGTCGGCGTCGCCGCAGTAGTGGTCATGGTGTTCCTGCCCAACCGGGGGCAGCCAGCGCCGCACGAGGACGAGGTGCCGGGAAGCGAGACCTCCACGAGTCAGATCCTCGAGGCTGACAAGCCCGCACCCGAGCCGCGGCCGAGCGTGCCGGCGAAGCCCTGAGCGTGCCGGGACTTCCACTTTCGAGCACGGGCGAAAGGCTCGTTCGAGTCCCTGGAGGTACCCTCTCATCGTGCGCAACCTGCTCGCTGCCCTCGGACTTATCGCCGTGAGCATCGGGGTCTCTGCTTGCAGCGGAGCCGCGTCGGGCACCTCGACGACCTCGTCCGGCGCGCCAGGCACCCAGGCGTCCACCACGACCCTGCCGGCGAAGCCCGGCACCGGGAGTCAGAGTGCGACCGAGACGATGAAGGCGGCTCTCAAGAA
>Ga0116216_10002155_pt1 | contig 13231 bp, 11 predicted proteins | sample Sb_taG_11_FD_89696 | JGI IMG/M metagenome (GOLD analysis project Ga0116216, IMG submission 89696) | Peat soil microbial communities from Weissenstadt, Germany - Sb_50d_3_AS metaG | ecosystem: Environmental > Terrestrial > Soil > Wetlands > Peat | place: Germany: Weissenstadt | collected 2010-09-21
GGTGCGGCGCCGCCCTGGCGTCCGAGGCGCACGCAAGCCGGATCATCAGCGACGTGGCGGCGCTCGACCAGGCCGGCCCCGGCGACCTCACATTCCTCGACAATTCGCGATATCTCGACGCTTTTCGCTCCACTCGGGCCGCCGCGGCGCTGGTCGCCCCGAGACATGCCGAGTCGACTCCGGCCGGCTGCGTGGCTCTCCTCACACGCGAACCTTATCGTGCGATGGCGATGGTGATGGCGAAACTCTATCCCGGCGCGGTCAAGCCGGGCTCGGTCTTCAACGAGACCGGCGTCTCGCCCGCGGCCTTCGTCCACCCGTCCGCACGATTGGAGGCGGGCGTCGTCGTCGAACCTGGCGCGGTGATCGGCCGGGGCGCTGAGATCGGCGGGGGCACGATCATCGGCCCCAATGCGGTCATCGGCCCCGAAGTGCGCATCGGACGGGATGGCGCGGTCGGCGCGTCGACGACGATTGTTGCGGCGCTGATCGGCGATCGCGTGATCATTCACCCGGGCGCCCATATCGGACAGGATGGGTTCGGCTTCGCCCTTGGTCCGCGCGGACATCTCAAGGTGCCGCAAATTGGTCGGGTCATCATTCAGGACGACGTCGAAATCGGGGCGGGCGTCACGATCGACCGCGGCGCAAACCGCGACACGGTCATTGGCGAGGGCGCGAAAATCGACAATCTCGTTCAGATCGGACACAACGTCGTCATTGGCCGGCATGCGGTTCTGGTTTCGCAGTCCGGCGTCTCGGGATCGAGCACGATCGGGGATTTCGCCGCGCTGGGAGGGCAGGCAGGCATTGCAGGCCACCTGAAGATCGGCGCGGGCGCCCAGGTGGCGGCGGCGGCGGGAGTGATGACCGACATTCCCGCGGGCGAGCGCTGGGGCGGCGCGCCGGCTAAACCCATTCGCGAATTTTTTCGCGAAGTCGCCGCCTTGAAGCAGTTCGCCGCCGGAAAATTCGGCCGCGACAGCAAACCGGACTAGCCCGTGGGTCCCGATGCGCCAGACGGAAAGGGGAGCGAAGTGAACGAAACGACCGAGCGAGTGTTTGAGAGCTACGACATTCAGAAGCTTCTCACGCTGCTGCCCCATCGCTACCCGTTTCTGCTGGTTGACCGCATCGTTGAAGCGAGAGCCGACGAGTACGGGGTCGGCGTCAAGAATGTAACGGTCAACGAACCGCACTTTCAGGGCCATTTCCCGGGCCGGCCGGTCATGCCCGGCGTGCTGCTGATCGAAGCGATGGCGCAGACCGCCGGCGCGTTATGCGTCGCATCCCAGCAGGCGACCGGCGCGCCGAGCGTCGTCTACATGATGACCATCGACAAAGCGAAGTTTCGAAAGCCGGTCGTGCCCGGCGACCAGGTCCGGTTCCACATGACCCGCATCGCCAAGCGTCGCAACATGTGGTGGTTCCGCGGCGAAGCCAGAGTGGACGGCGCGCTCGTCTGCGAAGCGGAAGTGTCCGCGATGCTGGTGAGCGAATGACAGCGTGTATCCATCCGAGCGCCGTCGTGGAGGACGGCGCCCGGCTTGGCGCGGACATTGACATCGGGCCATTCTGCCATGTCGGGCCGCAGGTAACGCTTGGCGACGGCGTGCGCCTTGTCTCGCATGTGAGTCTCGCTGGCGACACCCTGGTTGGCGCGCGCACCCGCATCTTCCCGTTCGCCTCGATCGGACATCCGCCGCAGGATCTCAAGTACCGGGGCGAGCCGGTGCGCCTGATCATCGGCGACGAGTGCCTAATTCGCGAAGGCGTGACCATGAACCCCGGGACCGAGGGCGGAGGGTCTGTCACCATCGTGGGGCCGCGTTGCGTTTTCCTCGCCAATGCGCATGTCGCCCACGACTGCCGTCTCGGCGAGGGCGTGATCCTGTCCAACAACGTCATGCTGGCCGGCCACTGCCAGATCGGCGACTTCGCCATCATGAGCGGCGGCGCGGCGGCGCATCAGTTCGTTCGCATCGGAGCGCATGCGTTTGTCGGCGGCCTCGCCGGCCTCGAGCATGATCTCATCCCGTTCGGCATGGCGCTGGGCAATCGGGCGGCGCTGGCGGGACTGAATGTCGTCGGCCTCAAGCGGCGCGGCTTTTCGCACGAGGCGATCCATGAGCTCAGGCGCGCGTACAAGACGCTGTTTGGCGGCCAGGGAACATTGAAAGAACGCGTCAGCGACGTGGCGGAGGCCTATCCCGATCAGGAGGCCGTCCAACAGATCGTCGCATTTCTGCGGCAAGGGGGCGATCGCGCGATCTGCGTTCCGCGGTCGGGCAAGGACGACGAGGCGTGACAGGAGAGGACGGCGGCCGGAAGCCTGACGGCGCAGGCTTCGCCAAGCCTCTGGCGATCCTGTGCGGCGCCGGCGCTTTCCCGCTGGAAGTCGCGGCGGACGCGCGCCGGGCCGGGCGGGCGCCGTTCCTGATCGGTGTGGTCGGCTCTTCGGAGGCGGGGATCGAAGCCTATCCGCACGTCTGGTTGCGGATGGGCGAGGTCGGCAAGCTGTTCGCGGCGCTGAAGGAGCGCGCGATCGGCGAAATGGTGATCGTCGGCGCGATGTCGCGCCCCGATTTTGCCGATCTGAGGCTGGACTGGGGAGCGATGAAACGCGCCGGGGAACTCGCACAGCTGTTTCGCCGTGGAGATAACGGCCTCCTGGTCGGCCTTGCTCGGATCATCGAGCGCGAAGGCGTCCATATTGTCGGGGCGCATGAGATCGCGCCTCGCCTCGTCGCACCGGTTGGATTATTCGGCGCCCGCGACGTCTCGCCGGACGACGAGGCCGATATTGCTTTCGGCAGGGACTTGCTCGAGGCGCTCTCGCGCTTCGACGCGGGGCAGGCGGCCGTGGTCGGCGCCGGCCGGGCGCTCGCGATCGAGGCGGCCGAGGGAACCGACGCGATGCTCGCCCGCATCGCCGACTTGCGCGCCGGCGGACGCGTGCGGCGCAAGGGGCCGGCAGGGGTTCTCATCAAAGCGCCCAAGCGCGGGCAGGATCTACGTCTCGACATGCCGGCGATCGGTCCGGACACCATTCACAGCGCCGCCAAGGCGGATTTGCGGGGGGTCGCCATCGCCGCGGGCTGCGTCCTCGTCGTCGAGCGGGAGCGATGCGCGCGCGAGGCGGACGCCGCAGGACTTTTTGTCTACGGCTTCAAATCGTGAGCGGCGTCGGATCGCGCCGACTGCAAATCGCGCTGGTCGCGGGCGAGCATTCGGGCGATCAGCTCGGCTTCAGGCTGATGGGCGCGCTTCGCCAGTCGCTGGATGGCGAGGTCGGTTTTTTCGGCGTCGGCGGCGAGGCGATGGAGGGGGAGGGGCTCCGGAGCCTGTTTCCCATCAGCGACATTGCGGTGATGGGGATCATGCCGGTGCTCGCCCGACTGCCGACGCTCATCGCGCGCATCCGGCAGACGGCGGGGGCGATCGTCGCCGCGAGACCGGACGCGCTCGTCATCATCGACAGCCCCGATTTCACCCACCGCGTCGCGCGCCGCGTGCGCAAGGCGATGCCGAACCTGCCGATCGTCGACTACGTGAGCCCAAGCGTGTGGGCTTGGCGGCAGGGCCGGGCGAAGGCGATGCGCGCCTATGTCGATTGCGTGCTCGCGCTCCTGCCCTTCGAGCCCGCGGCCTATGTGCGGCTGGACGGCCCGCGCTGCGTCTATGTCGGCCATCCGCTGATCGAGCGCCTCAACGATCTGCGGCCGAACCCGGATGAGGCGCGGCGCCGCGGCGCCGAGCCGCCAATCGTCGCTGTGCTGCCGGGATCGCGCCGGTCGGAAATCCGCCGGCTGATGGACGACTTCGGCGGGGCTCTACAGATTCTCCGCGACGTGCTCGGATCATTCATCGCCGTGCTGCCGACCTTGCCGCATATCGAGGACGAGGTTCGCGCACGCGCGGCCCTTTGGCCGCAGGCGCCGCAGATCGTGGTCGGCGAGACGCCGAAATTCGAGACGTTTCGCAACGCCCGCGCCGCGCTCGCAGCGTCGGGCACCGTGACGCTCGAGCTCGCGCTTGCCGGCGTGCCGATGGTCGGCGCCTACAAGGTGGGGCTCGTCGAGGAGCAGCTCAAATACCTCATCAAGGTCCCCTCGATTCTCCTGCCCAACCTGATCCTCGGCGAAGGCGCGATTCCGGAGAAGGTGCAGCGCGACTGCACGCCGGCCGCGCTCGGCGCGGCGCTGACGGACCTGGTGCGTGACGGGCCGCAGCGCCAAGCGCAGGCGCAAGCGCTCGCCCGGTTCGATCAACTCATGCGCCTCCCCGACGGCCGCGCGCCGAGCGTCCACGCCGCAAGCGCGGTGCTCGAGACGATCGCGGCGCGCAAATCCCACCTTCGTGAGCCAGGGCGGGTGACTGGCTGATCTGTGGGCCATGCAAGGGCTCAGCGGTTGCCGATCGGCTTATATTCGCGCGGCCGCGCGCCGGTATAGAGCTGACGCGGGCGGCCAATCTTCTGGTCCGGGTCGTCGATCATTTCCTTCCACTGCGCGATCCAGCCGACCGTGCGCGCAACCGCGAACAGCACGGTGAACATGGCGACCGGGAAGCCCATCGCCTTCAGCGTGATGCCGGAATAAAAGTCGATGTTCGGATAGAGCTTCTTCTCGATGAAATAGTCGTCATGCAGCGCGATGCGCTCGAGCTCCATCGCGACGTCGAGGAGCGGGTCGTCCTTGATGCCGAGTTCGTTGAGAACCTCGTGCGCCGTCCTCTGCATGATTTTCGCGCGCGGGTCATAATTCTTGTAGACGCGGTGGCCGAAGCCCATCAGGCGGAAGGGATCGTTCTTGTCCTTGGCCCTGGCGATGTATTTGGGAATGTTCTCCACCCTGCCAATCTCGCCGAGCATCTTCAGCGCCGCCTCGTTGGCGCCCCCGTGCGCCGGGCCCCACAGGCACGCGATGCCGGCCGCAATACAGGCGAAAGGATTGGCGCCCGAGGATCCCGCGAGACGCACGGTCGAGGTCGAGGCGTTCTGCTCGTGGTCCGCGTGGAGGATGAAGATGCGATCGAGCGCCCGCGACAGCACCGGATTGACCTTGTACTCCTCGCAGGGCACCGAGAAGCACATACGCAAGAAATTTGCTGTATAGTCGAGGTCGTTCTTTGGGTAGACGAACGGCTGTCCGATCGAATACTTGTAGGCCATCGACGCGATGGTCGGCATTTTGGCGATCATGCGGATCGACGCGATCTCGCGCTGCCACGGATCGTTGATGTCGATTGAGTCGTGATAGAAGGCCGCGAGCGCGCCGACGCACGCCACCATGATTGACATCGGATGCGCGTCACGCCGGAACCCGTTGAAAAACCGGTTCATCTGCTCATGCACCATGGTATGGCGCGTGACGCGATAGTCGAAGTCCGCCTTCTGTGCGGCGGTTGGCAACTCGCCGTAAAGCAGCAGATAGCAGGTTTCGAGAAAATCGCCGTGCTCGGCGAGTTCATCGATCGGGTAGCCTCGGTAGAGAAGAATGCCCGCGTCGCCGTCAATGTAGGTGATCTTCGATTCCGTGCTCGCCGTCGAAGTAAAGCCCGGATCGTAGGTGAACATGCCGGTCTGGGCGTAGAGCTTGCCGATATCCACGACCGACGGCCCGATGGAGCCAGTCTTGATCGGCAATTCCACGGACTTGTCGCCGATTTTAAGGGTCGCGGAGGTCTGGGTCATCGCGCGTCTCCTGTGGCGCCTGCGCCGTTGCGCTGCAAAAGCGTTATCGCAGCGCAGCGTCGGGAACAAGTCAAACCAAAGGAGCAGCGAAGCGCCTCAGGTCACTGCGGGTTCTCGTAGCTGAAGGTCTGCGCATTCTCATCGTATGCAAAAAGCTCGCCATAGCGGCCGAGATTGATGATCGCGCGGAGCGTACGATCGGCGTAGTCCTCGGACATGTAGTCCTCGAGCTCCTCGCGGAAACGGGTAGCTGGCGCCCGGTGGCTCGGTCGTTCGTCGAGAACCCGTTTGATATGGGAGGCGAGCGGGATGTTCGCCAGGAGCTGCTCGCCAAGCACCTTCTTGCGCTGGTCGACGTCCATATCGACGAAGCGCTGGCCGAGCGGCGTCAGCTTGATGTCGCCCTCCTCGAACTCGGCGAGCTTCAGGAGCTGTAGGGTCTCGCCGAGCGGGAACAGGTCGTCGATTTCGAGCGCCAGCGAATCGGCCAGATGCGGCAGATCCGCCTTGCCGTTGTAAGGCGGCGCCGCAATTTCCTCGAGCATGCCGGCCAGCGAGTTGGTCGAGACGAGCGGCAGGGACATCGCAAGCCCCAATGAGGTCGCGGGGGCAGGGTGCTTTGTCGGATCGGGCCGCTGGGTCATCAGCGCGTAAATTCTGTCGACCAGCGCGCGGAAGTCCGGATCGAGCCGGTCGCGCGGATGCGGGATCGTGACTGCGATCTCGGAGGCGATGCGGCCCGGATTGGACGACAGCACGAGGATGCGGTCGCTCATCAGCACCGCTTCCTCGATATTGTGGGTGACCATCAGGATCGACTTGATCGGCATGCGTCCCTCTTGCCAGAGGTCGAGCAGGTCGGTGCGCAGCGTCTCGGCTGTCAGCACGTCGAGCGCGGAAAACGGCTCGTCCATCAGCAGGATCTTCGGCTGCATGACGAGCGCGCGGGCGAACCCAACACGCTGGCGCATGCCGCCCGAGAGTTCCTTGGGATAGGCGGATTCGAAGCCGTCGAGGCCAATGGTGTCGATGGCCTTGAGCGCCCGCTGGCGCGTTTCTTCGACCGGCACGCCGTTCGCGCGAGGCCCGATTTCGACGTTGTCGAGAACGTCGAGCCACGGGAACAGCGCAAAGCTCTGAAACACCATCGCGACGTCTTCGGCCGGACCGGTCACCTCCTCGCCCGAGATTGTGATCGTCCCTTCCGTCGGATGGATCAGCCCCGAGATGATGCGCAAGAGCGTGGACTTGCCGCAGCCCGACCGGCCGAGCAGAGCGACGATCTCGCCGGTCTTGAGACTCATGGAAACGTTATCGAGCACCGGCTTGCGGCTTTCGCCCGAACCGGTGGTAAAGACCTGGCTCACTTTGTCGACGTTCAGGAGCGTCGTAACCGCGGTGTCCAACATCGGGAAATCCTCTTGAAGGAAGGTCGACAGGTTCAGAGGCGCAGGCGCCGCTCGGCGTAGCCGTAGAGCTGGCGCCAGAACAGGCGATTAAGCAGCGTGACGAAGATCGACATCATCGCCACGCCGAGCACGATTTTCGGGAAGTCGCCTTTGTCGGTCGCTTCGGCGATATACGAGCCGACACCCTGGGCGGTGACGGTGTGGTCCTTCCACTTCACATATTCCGCCACAATCGAGGCGTTCCACGAGCCGCCCGACGCGGTGATCGCGCCGGTCAGATAGTACGGCGCGATGCCGGGAAGCATGACTTGCTTCCACCATTGCCAGCCATGCACGCGGAAATTTGTCGCCGCCTCGCGCAGGTCGTTGGGAAAGGCCGCCGCCCCGCCGATCGTGTTAAACACGATGTACCATTGCGTGCCGAAGATGATGAGGAAGCTCAGCCAGATGTTCGTGTTGAGGTTGAAGGCGAGCACCAGACTGACCGTGGCGCCGAACAGCAGGTTGACCGGGAAGGCGGCAAGGAACTGGGCGATCGGCTGGATGGCCTCCGCCCAGCGGGGCCGGAGGCCGATCCAGACGCTGATCGGCACCCAGATGATTGACGCCAGAAAAATCAGCACGAGAACGCGAATGAGGGTGTAAGTGGTGAGGACGAAGACGTGAAGCACTTCGTCCCACCCGACCTCCGTCGCGATATAAGTGACCGTTAGCCAGGCCGCCCATGCGGCCACCGCCAGAACGACGAGGATCCAGAGGGCGTCGGCAATTCGCGAGGGATGTTGCTCTTCCTCCGACCTTCTCCGCTCTAGAAAACGGGGGAACCGGATGGGCAACAGGCTAATGGCGCGCAGCGCCTCGAAGACCGGGCGAGCGCCGAGGCGGATCCAATAGGTGCGCTGGAGCAGGTTGAGCACCCAGGAACTCCCGACGTCCTGGCTCTCCGACAATTCGACCTTGAATTTGTCGGCCCAGGCGACGATCGGCCGGAACAACAGCTGATCGTACAGCAGAATGACGATCCCCATCGTCAGAACCGCCGCGCCGATCGCCGACCAGTTCCCCTCGTCGTTCGCCTTCGCGATGTAGGAGCCGACTCCGGGCAGGGTGATTGTGGTGTCGCCGACAGTGATCGCTTCCGAGGCGACGACGAAGAACCAGCCGCCCGACATCGACATCATCGTGTTCCAGATGAGGCCTGGCATGGCGTAGGGCGCCTCGAGCTGCCAGAATTTCTGCCAGCCGGTCAGGCGAAACCCGCGGGCCACCTCGTCGAGATCGCGCGGCACAGTGCGAAGCGACTGGTACAGGGAAAAGGCCATGTTCCAGGCCTGGCTGGTGAAGATCGCAAAGATCGCCGCCAATTCAGCGCCAAGCGTATTGCCGGGAAAGAGGCCGAGAAAGAACGTCACGGTGAACGACAGAAAGCCCAGGATCGGCACCGACTGCAGGATGTCGAGGATCGGAATCAACACCATCTCTGCCCGCCGGCTCTTGGCCGCCAGCGCTGCATAGGTGAAGGTGAACACGAGCGAGGCGGCGAGCGCGGCAAACATCCTGAGCGCCGTGCGCAGCGCGTAATAGGGCAGGTTCGAGTAATCGAGCGAGATGACCGGTTCGTTCGGCGCAGGCAAGGGCGCCGAAATGCCGTGATAGCTCTGCGCGACCGCCGTCAGCACCGCCATGATCGCCGCGAACGCGATCAGATCCCATTGGTTCGGCAGGACCCGTCGTCCGGCGGAGGCGATGCTGTTCAACATGGGCGATGTCCGGCGGCGGGAAGCGTAAATGACAGGCGGCCATGCGGGCGCGCAGCATAGGACACACTTCCCGACGCCGAGGCAATCGAAATTCAGCCGCCCGCCTGAATCGCCACGGGAGCCTTGGGCAAGCGATATGACAGGGCGATGACAACGAGCGGGCGAGCGCGCGTCCCGCGCTGATCGCTGCGGCTGATCCCGATTTGACTCTTTCAGGACCCCTTGCGGGCCTCCTGGCTTTGGTCCGATCGTCAGGTCACATGAATGGGCGCTCGGCCTCGCCCACGCGCGCTTGCGTTTCCGTTCCCGCTCCCTTATATGCGCGCCATTCCACAGGCGGATTTTTTGCGGCTCCTGTTCCAAGGTTCCGCTCCGGTGGCGAGGCTCGCCTCGCCGTTATCTGATCCGCCGAGGCTCAACCGGACAAGGACAATCTATGGCACTGCCTGACTTCACCATGCGCCAGCTGCTCGAGGCCGGCGCGCATTTCGGCCACCAGTCGCATCGCTGGAACCCAAAGATGGCGCCCTATATCTACGGCGCGCGCAATTCGATTCACATCATCGACCTCGCACAGACGGTGCCGCTCTTGCACCAGGCGCTGAAGGCCGTGTCCGACACGGTCTCCAAAGGCGGGCGAGTGCTGTTCGTCGGCACGAAGCGTCAGGCGGCCGACGAGATCGCCGACGCGGCGAAGCGCTCGGCGCAGTATTTCGTCAACGCCCGCTGGCTCGGGGGCATGCTGACGAACTGGAAGACCATTTCCGCCTCGATTACCCGCCTGCGCAAGCTCGACGAGATGCTCAGCGAAGGCGCCAAGGGGCTGACCAAGAAAGAGCGCCTGATGCTGTCGCGCGAGCGTGAGAAGCTTGAGACCGCGCTCGGCGGCATCAAGGATATGGGCGGCGTCCCCGACCTCGTTTTCGTCATCGACACCAACAAGGAAGCGCTGGCGATCAAGGAGGCAAACCGCCTCAAGATCCCGGTGATGGCGATCCTCGACACCAACAGCGATCCCGACGGCATCGTCTATCCGGTGCCGGCGAACGACGACGCCGGCCGCGCCATCCAGCTCTATTGCGACCTTGTCGCGAAGGCGGCCATCGACGGCATTTCGCGCAGCCAGGGCGCCCAGGGGGTCGACGTAGGCGCGGCGGAAGCGCCGATCGCCGAGCCGCTGCCGGAAGTCGCCGAGCCCGAGGCCGCATCCGCGACCGACCACTTCGAACTCCTTGCCGCGCCGCGCGGCGCGCCGGACGATCTGGCCAAGATCACCGGCGTCGGTCCGCAGATCGAAAAGAAGCTCAACGAACACGGCGTGTTCCATTTTTGGCAGCTCGCCGCGATGACCGACGACGAGGCCGCCAAGCTCGACGCCGACCTCAAGTTCAACGGCCGCATCGCCCGCGACAAGTGGAGCGATCAGGCCCGCGCCCTGATGGCCGCCGAGTAGGCGTTATCGACGTTCAGGGGCGTCGGCCCGGGCCCGGCCGCAAGGCGGTCCGGGCTTGCCCGTGTTATGGCTGTCTTTGCGTCGCCGCTCGTCATGCGGCGACGAGAGCATGAGGAAAACCGATGGCGACGATCACCGCTGGGCTGGTCAAGGATCTGCGCGAGAAGACCGGTGCCGGCATGATGGATTGCAAGAATGCGCTGAGCGAGACGGGCGGCGACATCGAAGGCGCGATCGACTGGCTGCGCAAGAAAGGCCTCGCAAAGGCGGCCAAGAAGAGCGGGCGCGTCGCGGCCGAGGGCCTTGTCGGCGTCGCAGTCAAGGACAATGTCGGCGTCGTCGTCGAGGTCAATTCCGAGACCGATTTCGTCGCCCGCAACGACGACTTCCAGGGTCTGGTGCGCGGCGTCCTCGCGGTGGCGCTCGACAAGTCGCCGAACGTCGACGTCGGGACCGTACTCAGCGCGCACTACAAGGGCGGGGGAACCGTCGCAAACGCGATCGCCAATGCGATCGCGACCATCGGCGAGAACATGACGCTCCGCCGGGTACACGGCCTCAGGGTCGCCGAAGGCGCGATCGGCCACTACGTGCACAGCCAAGTCGCCGACGGGCTTGGAAGGATCGGCGTGACCGTCGGGCTCGAATCGAAGGGGACCCGCGACGCCCTCGCCGCGTTCGGGCGGCAGGTCGCGATGCACATCGCCGCCGCGAGCCCGATGGCCCTCAATTCGCAAGGGATCGATCCGGCGACGGTGGCGCGCGAGCGCTTGGTGCTTGCCGACAAGAACGCCGGCAAGCCCGCGAACGTGATCGAGAAGATCGTCGAATCGGGCCTGAAGACCTTTTACAAGGAAGTGTGCCTCCTCGATCAGGCCTATGTGCACGATCCCGCCAAGAGCGTCGCCCAGGCGGTCAAGGAGGCCGAGAAAACGATCGGGGCGCCGGTCGCGGTCACCGGCTTCGTGCGTTACGCGCTCGGCGAAGGCGTCGAAAAGCCGGCGGAAGAGGCCTGACGGCCTTCGAGATTGGAAGCGGCCTTTGGGCCGCTTTTTTTTGAGCCCGACCCCTCGGGCCGATTGCGCGGCGCGCGCCGGCGTGCGGCTATCGGCGCCGCGGGCCAAGCGAATCGGTCCTCTAAGGAAGCGTCCATGACCACGACTGCGAAACCCCTGTTCAACCGCGTCGTGGTCAAGCTTTCGGGCGAGGCGCTGATGGGGCCGGATCCGTTTGGCCTCAACGCCCCGACGGTTGCGCGCATGGCCGCCGACCTCAAGGCGGCGGCGGATCTCGGCGTGCAGGTTGCGGTCGTGGTCGGCGGCGGCAATTTCTTCCGCGGCCTGCAGGGCGCGGACAAGGGCATCGAGCGGGCGCGCGCCGATTCGATCGGCATGCTGGCGACGGTGATGAACGCGCTCGCGATGGAGGGCGCGCTGGAGCAGATCGGCCAGGCCGCGCGCGTGCTCTCGGCGGTCGCGATGCCCTCGCTCTGCCAGCCCTATTCACGCCAGGCGGCGCTCGCGCATCTCGTCAAACGTCGCGTCATCATCCTGGCGGCAGGCACCGGCAATCCCTTCTTCACCACCGACACGGGCGCGGCGCTTCGCGCCTGCGAGCTGTCATGCGACGCGGTGATGAAGGCGACCCAGGTCGACGGCATCTACAGCGCCGACCCCAAGAAAGACCTCAGCGCGACCCGCTACGAACGGCTCAGCCATGACGAGGCGATCGCCCGCAAGCTGCAGATCATGGACACCGCCGCCTTCGCACTTTGCCGCGACAACGGCATCCCGATCGTCGTCTTCTCCGTCAACGAGCCCGGCGCGATCCCGGCGGCGCTGCTCGGCAAGGGGACGGCGACCTACGTGATGCCCTGAGGGGCGCCAATGAGCGCCCATCGGCGCCGCGCGCCCGCAAACACGATAGGCCTTTGAGGTTTTTCAAAGGCTTAGGCGCCAAAAGATGATACTTTCATGGGGGGACACCGCCGCCGCTCGCGCTCGCGCAGGCCGGCGCCATTTTCGGGCGCGGATTCCATCCTTTCAGAGGCTTGCGGCGCCATCATTTCCAGGCCTCTCACCCTTCCTCGCGGACGGCCTCGAGCGCGTCGTCGGCCGCTCAAAGCCTTTCTTCCCGGGGCAAGACCTCTCACGCCCCGAACGCCCGCGCGGCCAGCGCGATCATCGTCAGAAAAGCGCCGAGCGCCACAAGCTCGGCGAAATCACGCAGCGTCTCAACAGCGACTCTTTGCATCATGGCCTCCTTGATCACGATAAGAACATGATATGTTCCTTTTCTGTTCTTGTCAACCGAATGCCGGCATTTGCGATCGGAGGCGTCGCGAGATTTGCCGCCGGCTTTGGACGCGCGAGCGCGTGGAGCCCGTCCAATTGCCGGCCGCGCCATTGCCAATGTCTCGCGCGCGTGCTGAAGGCGGAGGAACACCGGCGACGGGGCGGCTCCAATGACAGTCTGGCGCAAGCGCGCCCGAACCTTAACGTTCGCTGCGTTCGCGCTCGGCTCGGCGTCGCTCGCCTCGGCGCAGTCGACCAACGCCTTGCCTGACCTGACGACGAGCGAGGCCGCGTTCGACCCAGGCAAGGCCGCGGGGCTGCCCGACGCGGCGAAGGCGGCCGTCGCGCAGGCGATCGCGAAGATGAAGAGCGGCGAGCTCCTCGGCTTCGTCCTCGCGGCGTCGCCGGATCTGAAGATCTGGACCTTGAACAGCGCGCCGAGGACCATGGCGGACTACGTCCCGTCCGACGCCGGACGGCAGGCGCTCGAAGTCTGCGAATTCGAGGCCCGGCAGTCTTGCGCAATTCTCTCCGTTAACGGCTTCCAGGCGCGGCGGAACGCGCCCGGCTCGGCGCCGCCGCCGGAGATGCTGTTCAGCCGGCCGAGCGATTTCGACGCA
>Ga0116216_10002161_pt1 | contig 13210 bp, 12 predicted proteins | sample Sb_taG_11_FD_89696 | JGI IMG/M metagenome (GOLD analysis project Ga0116216, IMG submission 89696) | Peat soil microbial communities from Weissenstadt, Germany - Sb_50d_3_AS metaG | ecosystem: Environmental > Terrestrial > Soil > Wetlands > Peat | place: Germany: Weissenstadt | collected 2010-09-21
CCCCACGGTATCGGCGACGATCGCGAGCGCCACCGCCGCCATGCCGACCCCGAAGATTCGCGCATACGAAATGAACGCGCCGAAGGTGGAGATCGCCTCCATCACCCACATCAGGCTGCTGAGCGACCACGACAAGACCAGCACCAGGACAAACAAGACGACCACGCCCAGGATCACCGGGCTGAAGAACGCCGTGGGCAGCACCTGCGCCTGGGTCGCGACCCACAGGAACATCGCCGTCCCGCCGCTGAGCAGCGCGATCGCCTCCAACAGTCCCCGCCGGTCGTGGTGCCGGACGGCCTTCATCATGTGCATGATCTGGCCCAGGTACACCTGCGCCAGCCCGAACCCCACCGACAGATACAGGTACGTCGTCAGGCCCGTGACCCGGTCGAAGATGGGGTGAAACCCCGGAATCACCTGCTGCGGCAGCTGCCCGAAGAACTCCCCGAAGATCACCCCGAAGATCATGATCCACACCGTCATATAGGTGAGCAGGGTCGTCACCTGCCGGAGCACCGTCGGGGACAGCGTAAAGCCCAGGTCCAGCCCGGCGATGACGGCCCGCCACGGCCGGCCCGCTTTCGCCTTCCCAGCGAAGAACAGGGTCATCGCCACCCAGATCAGGCCGTACCCGACGTCGCCGACGATCAGGCCAACCCACAGCGGCAGGGCGATCGCGAAATGGATGGTCGGATCGAACTCGCCGTACCGCGGCGGATCGAAGATCCCCAAGAACAGCTGGAACGGACGGAGCCACGCGGGGTTGTCGAGCAGCACCGGCACCTGCTCCGCGTGATGGACCGGCGCCGGCTCGTCGTAGACCACGACGTCCTTCGAGAACCGCTTCGCCATCTCAGTCCGGACCGTCGGGACCTCGCGCGTCGGCACCCACCCGTACAGGAGAAACGCGTGCTCCGACTGCGGCGTCTGCAGCATCAGCTCGAAGCGGTGCACCGCGTCGCGCGCGACGGTCGCGATCGCCACGACCTCCGCCCGGGACTGCTGCGAGAGGCGCATCAGGCGTCCTCGGATCTCCTCGAGCTCGCCCGGCAGGCGGCGGCCGCGCTCCTCGAGGAACGGCACCGCCTCGCGCAGCGGCATCCCCTGGACGCTCGCGGGCAGCCGGAGCTCGCTCGCGCCGGCGCGGGTCAATGTGGCCCGCACCGCGTCGGCGTCCTCGGGCGCGAACGCCACGACCACGCCGATCCGCCGGTCGTCGACCGGGCGCATCACCGAGACCGCCCGGTTCTGCGTAGCACGGGCGAGCTCGCTCCGCACGGCCTCCGCGGCCCCCGGCTTCGCCTCGAGCATGAACCCCGCGGACTCCACGCGCGTGCTGCCCTCCAGCAGTGCGAGCAGCGGTCCGACCACGCGGATCGTCGATCCGTACGCGCGGAGCAGCTCGAGCTCTTCCTCGGCGTCAAGCAGCTGGCGGGTCAGATCCTTCGCCTGCGCATCGACCGGGGCCACCCGATCTCGGAGGACGTCCGGGGTCTGCGCGGCGTACGATGCCGTCTCCACCGGTGGAATCTCGATGACGGGAAGGAGCGCGAGGACGCCCTCGGCGAGCGCCCGCGTGCTGTCCCACGCGGCGCGGGCACCCTGGTCGGTGTCAGAGAGTGCGCGCGGGGCGAACGCCTCGTCCGCGGGGCGGACGTGGTCCACGTGGAGCGCGCCCAGATCCTGCACCGACTCGACGACCCGCCGCTGCAGGCGCCGGGGCCCGACGACGGTGACCCGGCTCATCGCAACGATCACGCACGACCCCCGAGAACCTCGTGCACCACGAGCTCGACCGCCTGCGGCACCCGCTGCGCCGCGTGCGCGCGAATCGTCTCGGCGTCGGCCTGTGCGCGCTGCAGCACCTCCGCGGTGGTCGCCTTCGTCTCCGCCGCGACCGTGGACGCAGCGGCCGCTTCCTCGCGGGCGATCTGTTCACGCGCGGCCGCGCGGATCCCGTCCGCCTCGCGCTGCGCCTGTTCCACGACCTGCGCCGCCTCGGCGCGGGCGCGGACAAGTTCTTCCTGGAGCGTACGTTCCGTTGCGGCTAGTTCGTGGAGAATGCGGTCGTCGGAGGACAGGTTGGAGGTGTCGGGCTGCGCCATGAACACTCCCATAGACAAAAAAATAGCGACCGTGAACCGAGCGTCATCTCGGACACGCGGCCCGGACAGACCCAGGCCGTTCGCGCGCTCAGATCGTAACAAACACGTGAAGGGGTGTCAAGACAGAACGCACGAAAGGCGCGTAAAGAGAGGGTCCTACGGACGGAGCAGGATCGAAGCGGTCTGGGCGAGCCGGACGAACGGCTCGGGAAAGACGCCCAGCACGAGCGTGCCGGCGACCGTCAGCCCGAGCACGGTGCGCACCAGCCCGTCCTCCGGCAGCGGCGACGGATCGGCCGGGCTCTGCGCGTACATCACCCGGACCACCCCCGCGTAGTAGTAGAACGAGGCGGCGCTGTTCAGGATCCCCACGATCGCCAGCCAGCCGAACCCGCTCTGCAGCGCGGCGGCGAACAGGTTGAACTTGCCCCAGAACAGCGCGGTCGGCGGGACGCCGGTGAGCGAGAGCATGAACACGGCCATCGCGAGCGCCGTCCACGGCGCGCGCTGCGCGAGCCCGGCGTAGTCGCGGATGGCGTCGGACCCGAGCGCCCGCTCCACGACGATCACGACGCAGAACGCACCGACGTTCGTGAACACGTAGGCCATGAGGTAGTAGAGCAGCGCCCCGGTCCCGGCGCCGATCGGCGTCGGCGAGGCCGCCAGCGCGACGACGCCGATCAGCATGTACCCCGCCTGCGCGATCGAGCTGTACGCCAGCATCCGCTTGATGTTCTGCTGGGCGAGGGCGGCCAGGTTCCCGAGGCTCATGGTCACCGCGGCGAGCGCGGCGAGGATCGGCACCCACGCGGCCGGCGGCAGGGCCACCTCGAACACGCGCAGCAGCGCGGCGAACGCCGCGGCTTTGCTGCCGACCGAGAGGAGCGCTGCGACCGGCGTCGGCGCGCCCTCGTAGACGTCGGGCGTCCACTGGTGGAACGGCACGAGCGAGGTCTTGAACCCCAGCCCGGCCAGCACGAGCACGGAGCCGACGACCACGAACGGTGTCGGCAGGGCGGCCAGCGCGCGTCCGAGCTGCACGAGGTTCGTCGTGCCGCCGGCGCCGTACAGCAGCGAGAACCCGTACACCATGGCCGCGGACGCGGCCGCGCCGTAGAAGAAGTACTTGACCCCCGCCTCACTGCTCTTGCGGTCCGATTTCAGCGAGCCTGCGAGCACGTACGAGATGAGTGAGACGAACTCGATCGCCAGAAACAGCACGATCAGGTCCGTGGCCGCGGCCATCGCGGCGAGCCCGAGGACCAGAAACACGATCAGCGCGTACGTCTCGCCCTCGTGCGCCGAGGGACGGCCGCGGAAGAACTCCATCGCCGACAGGACCACGAGGAGCCCACTCACCACCGCGATGAGCTTGAACAGCGCCGCGAACGGGTCGACCGCGTAGGTGCCGGCGAACGCCGTCCGCGGCGCGCCGGCCAAGAGCGCCGCGGACGGCACCAGCACGATCAGCAGGCCGACCACGGCGACCCAGCCGACGATCCACTTCTCCTCGGGCGCTGTGCACAGCTCGAGCACCACGAGACCGAGCCCCAGGCCTCCGAGCAGCAGCTCCGGCAGAATCAGTTGCGCATTCACGCGCGTCCTCCCGTCACCGGACCAGGCTCAGGATGCCGACCATCGCGTGATTGATCACGTCCACGAGCGGCCGCGGGAACACGCCGAACAGCACCATGAGCGCGCCGAGGGGCACCACCGCCCAAAGCTCCCGCCCGTCCATGTCGGGCAGCGCCGCCCAGCGCGTGTTCAGGGGGCCGAAGAACAGCCGGGAGATTGCCCACAGCAGGTACGCGACGGTCAAGACCACGCCGGCGAGCGCCAGCACCGTCAGCACCGGGTAGATCTGGAACGCGCCGAGGAAGATCAAGAACTCCGCGACGAACCCCACGAGCCCGGGCAGCCCGAGCGACGCCAGCATCACCAGCATCGTCATGCCGGTAAACACCGGCAGGCGCGCGCCGAGGCCGCCGAACTCGGTAAGGTTGCGGGTCCGGGCCTCGCCGTCGCCGAGCACCCCGGCGAGGAAGAACAGGGCGCCGGTGATGATGCCGTGCGCGACCATCAGCAGGGTTGCGCCCGTGAGGGCGATCGTCGCCGCCTGGACGTTGCTCCCGGCGGCCGCGGCGGCCGCGACGCCCAGCATCACGTAGCCGAGGTGGCCCACGCTGCTGTACGCGATCAGGCGCTTGAGGTCCGTCTGGGCGGTCGCCACCAGCGCCCCGTACACCGCGCCGATCACCGCCAGCACGGCCACCAGCTCGGCCATCGGGCGGAACGCCTCGGGCAGGAGCGGCAGCGCGATCCGGATGAACCCGTACGCGCCGAGCTTCGACATCACGCCGGCGAGCAGCACGCTGCCGGAGGTCGGCGCCTCCGCGTACGCATCCGGCAGCCAAGTGTGGAACGGGACGAGCGGGACTTTGACGCCGAACCCGAGGAAGAATCCCCAGAACGCGAGCGCCGCGAGCGGCAGGTCGCCGGCGAGCGGATGCTGCGCGACGAGCGCCGGCAGGTCGAACGTCCTCGGGGTCGCGTGCAGGTAGACCACCAGGATGGACAGGAGCATCGCGAGCGACGCGGCCAGCGTGTAGAGGAAGAACTTCGTCGACGCGTACGCGCGCCGGGGGCCGCCCCAGATCGCGATCAGGAAGTACATCGGAATCAGGCTGACTTCCCAGAACACGTAGAACAGGAACAGGTCGAGGGCCAGGAACACGCCGATCATGCCGCTCTCGAGCAGCAGGAGCACGATCATGTACTCCTTGACCCGCACGTCGACCCGCCACGAGTAGATGACGCACAGGACGACGAGCAGCGCGGTGAGCACGACGAGCGGCAGGCTGAGCCCGTCGACGCCGAGGTGGTAGCTGATCCCGATCGACGGAATCCAGGAGACCTGCTCCACCAGCTGCAGCGTGCCGGCGTGCGCCCGGTCGAGCGCGCCCACGGCCCAGCATGCCGCCGCGAGGTCGGCGAGCGCGGTCCCGAGCGCGACGCCCCGCAGGGCCGCCAGCCGGTCCCGGGGCACGACCAGCAGCGCCAGCGCGCCCGCGACCGGCAGCCACAAGATGACGCTCAGCAGGCCCGTCACCAGACCAACCTCACGACCACGATCACGAGGGCGCCGAGCGCGGCCAGCAGCAGATACGTCTCTTCACGCCCCGTCTGCAGGACCCGCACGCCGAACCCAACCTGGCGCGCGAGCCATCCGAGCAGGTTGACGAGCCCGTCGATCGCGTAGCGGTCGAACGCGTCCGCGATCCACACGATGACCGCGCCCCCACGCACGAACACCCAGTCGTAGACCACGTCCACGTAGTACTTGCGCACGAGCAGCGTGTACAGCCACGGGAGCCCCTGGCGGAGCGCGGCCGGCGAGACCAGGCGCCAGGGGTAGAGCGCCCCCGCCGCCGCCCAGCCGAGCACCGCGGCGGCGAGCGACGCGCCGACCAGCCCGAGCGTCCCCGGCGCGGCCGTGAGTTCGGGGAAGGAGATGAACCGTGCGAACGGATTGCCGAACACGTCCGCGCCCACCCAGCCGAGCACCACGGCGAGCGCCGCCAGGATGATCAGCGGCACGGTCATGACCCGCGGGCTCTCGTGCGGCGCGCCGTGCGCGGCCTCGGGGTCGCCCCCGCGGTACGTGCCGGCGAACGTGAACCAGCAGAGCCGCCCCATGTAGAGCGACGTGAGGAACGCGCCGGCGAGGCCGAGCCCCCACAGCGTCTTGTCGTGCAGGTAGGCCGCGACCAGGATCGCGTCCTTGCTGAAGAAGCCCGCAAACGGCGGGATCGCCGTGAGCGCGAGCGTCCCGATCAGAAACGTCCAGAACGTGACCGGCAGGGCGCGCGTCAGGCCGCCCATCCGCTTCATGTCGTTCGTGCCGACCGCGTGAATGATGCTGCCGGCCGCGAGGAACAGCAGCGCCTTGAAGACCGCGTGGGTGAGCAGGTGGAACATCCCGGCCGTGTAGCCGAGCGTGCCGAGGCCGAGGAACATGTAGCCGAGCTGGCTCATCGTCGAGTAGGCGAGGACGCGCTTGATGTCGTTCTCGACGAGGCCCATCGTCGCGCCCGCGAGCGCCGTGATCCCGCCGACATAGGCCACGATCGTCAGTGCCTGATGGCCCGGCGTCAAGAAGAACAAGGGATACGCCCGGGCGACCAGGTACACGCCGGCGGCGACCATGGTCGCCGCGTGGATCAGGGCGCTGACGGGGGTCGGGCCCTCCATCGCGTCCGGCAGCCAGACGTGCAGCGGCACCTGCGCCGATTTGCCGACGGCGCCGCCGAACACGAGCAGCGCCGCGAGCGTCAGCGTCGGCCCGCCGAACGTCCCGGCCCCGAGCGCCCGGAAGATCTCGTCGAAGCGCAGCGATCCCGTGTGCAGGAACAGCAGCAGGATGCCGATCATCATCGAAAAATCGCCGACCCGGGTGACGACGAACGCCTTCAGCGCCGCGCGCGAGGCGGCCGGCCGCTCGAACCAGAACCCGATCAGGAGGTACGAGCACAGGCCGACGAGCTCCCATCCGGCGTAGATGAACAGCAGGTTATCGGCGAGCACCAGGAACAGCATCGAAAACTGGAACAGCGACAGGTACGCGAAAAACCGCGGGTAGCGCGGGTCGCCCGCCATGTAGCCGACGGAGTAGATCGTGATCAGCGAGGCGACGACCCCGACCATCGCGAGCATCACGGCGCTGAGCGGATCCACCACGAAGCCCACGACCAGCGGGCGCGTGCCGAGGGTCAGCCACGTGTACGTCACGTCGGCCCGGGCCCCGCCGATCACGTCGGCGAGGACCACCAGGCCGGCCGCCCCGGCGAGCACGATCCCGGCGATCGAGACGTACGCCCCACGCCCGGGCAGGCGCTCGCCCCAGAACGTCACCGCGACAAACGCGGCGAGGGGCAGGAGCGGGATCACCCAGACGAGCGAGGTCACCGGCCGCCTATCCCTTCATCGTGTCGAGTTCGTCGACGTATGTCGTCTCGAACCGGCGGTACGCGGCGAGGATCAGCGCCAGGCCGACCGCCGCCTCGCACGCCGCGATCGTGATCACGATCAGCGCGAAGATCTGCCCCTGCATCGCCCCCGGTGCCGCGTACTTGTTGAACGCGACGAGGTTGATGTTGGCGGCGTTCAGCATCAGTTCGATGCCCATCAGCATCGCCACGGAGTTCCGGCGCGTGAGCACCGCGTACAGCCCGAGCCCAAACAGGAGCGCGCTCAGCACGAGATAGTGGGTGAGCGTGATCATCGTCAGTCCTCTTTCCGAGCGATCAGGATCGCGCCGACCAGCGTCACGAGCAGGACGACGGAGGTGCCCTCGAACAGCAGCAGGTTCGGGCCGAGAAAGCTCTCCCCGATCGCGCCGGGCGTGTAGGACGGCAGCACGCCGGCGCCGTGCGCCCACGGCGTCCGGGTCGCGACGGCGATGAGGACCGCCGCGGCCGCCCCCGCGACCGCCGCCCCGATCGGCCCCTGCTCATTCCGCTGCGGGACCCGCAGCCCGGTGGCGCCCTCGGTCAGCATGATCACGAACAGGATCAGCACCGTGATGCCGCCGGCGTAGATCAGCACCTGGACGCCCGCCAGGAACTCCGCGTTCAGCAGGATGTACAGCCCGGTCACCCCCAGCAGCGCGGGGACGAGCGCGACCGCGCTGTGGACGAGGTTCGGGCTCGTCACCACGACGATGCCGGACGCGAGGGTGATCGCCGCCAGCAGGTAGAACGCGAGCGCCTCTCCGACCATCAGTGCACCACGATGACGAAAAACGCCGTCACGACGAGGTTCGCCAGCGCCACGGGGATCAGGATCTTCCACGAGAAGTTCAGCAGCTGGTCGATCCGAAACCGCGGATAGGTCCAGCGCACCCACATGAAGACGAACACCAGCACATACAGCTTGATCAGAAACCAGACCACCGACGGCAGCACGGGACCCTGCCACCCGCCGAAGAACAGCGTCACGGCCAGCGCTGCCATCGCGAACATCTCCCCGTATTCGCCGAGCTGGAACAGCGCGAAGCGCATCCCGGTGTATTCGGAAAAGTACCCGGCGACGAGCTCGCTCTCGGCCTCGACCAGGTCGAACGGCGCGCGGTTCACCTCCGCGATCGCCGCCACGAAGAAGATCACGAACGAGACCGGCTGCGAGACGATGAACCAGAGGTGCGTCTGCGCGTTCACGATCGTCACGGTCGAGAGCGATCCGGCGAGCATCGCGATCGTGATCAGCACGAGGCCGATCGGAATCTCATAGCTCACCATCTGCGCGGCCGAGCGCAGGCCGCCGAGCAGCGCGTACTTGTTGTTCGAGCCCCAGCCGGCCATCAGGATGCCGACGACGATCAGCGACGACGTCGCCGCGAAGTACAGCACACCGATGTTGAGGTCCCGGTAGATCAGCGGCCCCGCGCGCGTGGTGCCGAACGGCAGCACGACGTAGTCCAGCAGCGCGGCCAGCGGGACCACGATGACGGCGCTCGAGAAAATCACCGCGTCGGCGTTGCGGGGGAGGATGTATTCCTTCTGGAGCAGCTTGACCGTGTTGGCGACAGTCTGCAGCAGGCCGCGGGGGCCGACGTGCACCGGGCCGATCCGGCTCTGGATCCAGGCGCTGATCCGGCGCTCCAGCAGCACGCCGAGCATCGCGGTCACGATCGCGACGGCGCTGAAGATGATGATCGTCCCGACGATCGCCCGCAGCACCTCGACGTACCAGGGCATCACGTCCATTCCAGCGCGCCCTTCCGCCACGCGTACGCGAGACCGAGGACCAGGACCGCGAGAAAGACCACGATCGAGTAGAACGCCGGCGCGCCGAGGCTGCGCGCCACCACCGCCCACGGGTACAGGTAGATGATCTCAACGTCGAACACGACGAAGATCAGCGAGAACAGATAGTAGCGGACGTTAAACTGCGACCACGCCTCGCCGATCGGCGCCATCCCGGACTCGTACGTCTCCCGCTTGTGAGGATAAGAGCTCCGCGGGCTGATGAGTGCGATGATCGCGAGCGGCATCGACACCATGCCGGCCCCGACGAGCGCGAAGATCGCGACGTATCCCCAGTCGAGCAGCATCTCGTCTCCTCAGCCGCGCGCCGTCCGGCGGACACACCGGGACGGCGGCGGCGTTGCTGACCCCGGCCGGGGCCGGCCGGGACGCCTGGATCACCAGTCAGGGGCGGCCGGCGCACGCCGGCGCCGCCCCCGGGGCGGGAGGCGCGCCGCGGCCGTCAATATCCGCATGGTTCGCGCAGCGGTGGCAAACCTCCTACACGCGCGCGACGGCCCGCGCTTCGGGCGACACCGAAGCCAGGAGCTGGATCAGCACCGCGGAGATCTTCCAGGGGTCGTGGCGCACGAGGGCCTCTTCGCTGATCAGATCGTCGGGAATCACCCGCAGGCCGAGCGCGCGAATCGCGTCCACGTCCGGCTCCACCGGCGTCGCGCCCTCGTGCCCGTAGCGCGCGAGCAGCGCCTGGTTCCGCGGCCGGCGGTTGTTGACGAGCACGTATTCGAACAGCCCCGCACCCGCCTGCTCCAGGAGCACGCGCACGTGGTCGGACGCGGTAAACCCAAGCGTCTCTCCCGGCTGCGTCATGACGTTGCAGATGTAGACTTTGAGGCCGCGCGCGCGGCGCAGCGCGTCCGTAACGCCGCCCACCAGCAGGTTCGGCAGGACGCTTGTATAGAGGCTGCCCGGCCCGAGCACAATGAGATCCGCCTCTTCGATCGCCTCGAGCACCCCCGGCAGCGCGGGCACGCGCGACGGCTGCAGAAACACGCGCCGGATCGTGCCGCCGGCCCGGGTGATCGCGGACTCCCCCTCGATGATCGACCCGTCCGCGAACTCGGCGCACAGCGTGACGTCGTGGAGGGTCGTCGGGAGCACCCGCCCGCGGATCGCGAGCACCTTGCTGCACTCCCGGAGCGCCGTCTCAAGGTCGCCCTCGACCTGCAGCATGCTCGCGATGAACAGGTTGCCGAAGCTGTGTCCGTCGAGGGCGCCGCCCGTGAAGCGGTGCTCGAACAGGCGCGTCAGGAGCGGCTCCGCCTCGGAGAGCGCGACGAGGCAGTTGCGGATGTCGCCCGGCGGCAGGATCCCCTGCTCGCGCCGCAGGCGCCCCGACGAGCCGCCGTCGTCGAACACGGTGACGACCGCGGTCAGGTTCGTGCTCTCCCGCTTGAGCCCCCGCAGCAGCGTGCTGAGCCCCGTGCCCCCGCCGAGGACCACGATCTTGGGGCCGCGCTGCAGCTGCCGCTGCTGCACCAGCATCTCGACGAGCCGGGGATCGCCGCGCGGGAGGAACACGTCGACGAACGACCGGATCGTCTCCCGCAGCCCGTACACGAACACCGCGACGCCGAGCACCAGGAGCAGCAGGCCGCCGAGCACGGGCGAGAAGACGTGCCCGGTGACCCGGTACGCGACGTCGATCGCCTGGATCAGCGCGACCTCCAGCACGTCGAGCAGCTTGACGTTCACGATCAGCGCCGCGCCGGAGCTGACCAGCAGGATGCCGACGGCCATCACCGCGACCCACCGCTTCACGCCGAGCCCGGGCTCGAGCCAGCGCAGCCACACCCGCAGCCGGCCGAGCGGCGCCCCGTTCCCCGACCCGTTCAGGCTCATTCTTTCCTCACGTCCCGGTGCTTGATGCGGACCGGGTACCCCGCGGCGCGCAGAAACTTGGTCAGATCGTCGCCGATCACGACCGACCGGTGCTTTCCCCCCGTGCAGCCGATCGCGATCGTCAGATGCGTCTTCCCCTCCGCCGTGTACTGCGGCAGCAGGTAGGCGAGGAGGTCGTGGAAGCGCCGCTGGAACTCCCGCGTCTGCTCCCACTGCAGCACCCAGTCCCGCACCTCGGGGCTCTGGCCCGGGAGCGCGCGCAGCCCCTCGACGTAGTACGGATTCGGCAGGAACCGGACGTCGAAGACCAGGTCGGCGTCGATCGGAATCCCGTACTTGTAGCCGAACGTCGAGACGCTGACAGTGAGCGCGTTGGCGCCGGGGGTGCGCAGAAACGTGTCCGCGAGTTCCTCCCGCAGCTCCCGCGCGCTGAGCCCGGTGGTGTCGATGATCTTGTGCGCGCGCTCCTTCAGCGGCTGCAGGCGCTTGCGCTCGCTGCGGATGCCGTCGAGCACGCTGCCGCCGAGCGGGTGCTTCCGGCGCGTCTCCTCGAATCGCCGGACGAGCACCTCGTCGGAGGCGTCGAGGAACAGGATCTGGTAGTTGATCCCGAGCGCGCTGAGGGCGGCCAGGGCGGCGTCGAGGGTGTTGAAGAACTCTCCGCCGCGCACGTCGATCACGAGCGCGACCCGGCGGATGCGGCCCTGCGATTCCTGGATGATCTCGGCGAACTTCGGAATCAGCGCCGGCGGCAGGTTGTCGACGCAGAAGAACCCGAGGTCTTCCAGCGCGTGCGTCGCCTGCGACTTGCCGGCGCCGCTCAACCCGGTCACGATGAGGAACTCGACGCGGTCGGCAAGGGCGCCGGCGCTCGGGCCCGCCATGGGCTGCGAGCGGCTCACTAGTCGACCACCGCTTGGGAGAGGATGAAGCTGATCACGCTCAGCACGAGCGCGCCGATGAACGCGGACAAGAAGTTCGCAATGACGAGATGGTGGGTCACCGCGGAGACGATGTAGAGCATGACGGCGTTGACGACGAGCGCGAACAGCCCGAGCGTCACGATCGTCAGCGGCAGCGTGAGCAGCAGCACCACCGGCCGCAGCAGCGCGTTGACGATCCCGAGCACCAGCGCGGCGATGATAAGTCCCTGGATCCCGTCGACGCGGATTCCGGGGACGAGCAGCGTCGTCAGATAGAGCGCCACCGCATTGATCGCCCAGCGAATGAGCAGCCCGAACATCGACTTATTATAGCAGGTCGGTCCCCGACCGCGCCGCGCCCGCGCGCCGGGCGCCCCGCGCTACGACAGGCGCGTCTTGACGAGCTCGGCGACGCCGCTCGGGAGCTCGGCGACGCGCGCGCCGGCCGCCTCGAGCGCCTTGATCTTGTGGTCCGCCGTGCCCTCGGTGCCCGAGATGACGGCCCCCGCGTGCCCCATCCGCTTGCCCACGGGCGCCGTGCGGCCGGCGATGTACGCGACCACCGGCTTCTTGACCTCGCGGGCGATGTACCGCGCGGCCTCTTCCTCCGCGCTCCCGCCGATCTCCCCGAGCAGCACGATCGCGTGCGTGTCGGGGTCCCGGTTGAACAGCTCGAGCGCCTCCACGAACGAGGTCCCGACGATCGGATCGCCGCCGAGGCCCACGGCCGTCGATTGGCCGAGCCCGGCCCGCGTCAGCCCCCACACCACCTCGTACGTCAGCGTCCCGCTGCGCGACACCAGCCCGACCGGCCCCGGCCTGAACAGCTGCGTGGGCATGATGCCGACGCGGCACAGTCCGGGGGTGGTCACCCCGGGCCCGTTCGGACCGAGGAGGCGCACATGATGCTGCCGCGCGTACGCCAGCACCTCGATCGCGTCGTGGACCGGCATGCCCTCGGTGATGATCACCACCGGGTTCAGGTGGCTCGCGATCGCCTCGAGCGCCGCTTCGCCGGCGAACCGCGCCGGGACGAAGATGCAGCACGCGTTGGCACCGGTCTGCCGGACCGCTTCGTCCACGGTGTCGAACACCGGGACGCCGTGCACGCGCTCCCCGCCCTTGCCCGGGGTCACGCCCGCCACGACCTTGGTGCCCGCCTCGAGCATCAGCTTCGTGTGGAACGCGCCCTGGTACCCGGTGATCCCCTGGACGAGCAGGCGCGTCTTGGCGCCGACGATGATCGCCATCAGCGTCCGCCCCGCTGTCCGGACGCGGCCTTCGCGAGCTGCACCGCCACGCGCGCGCCCTCGTCGGGATCCATCCCCGCGGCGATCCCGGCGTCTCGTAGGATGCGCTGCCCCTCCACCTCGTTCGTCCCCGTCAGGCGGATGCTGGCCGGCACCTTCGGCGGGTTGTCGACGATCCCGCGCGCGACGTCGTCGCACCGGGTGATCCCGCCGAAGATGTTGATGAACACCGCCCGCACGCCGGGCTTCCGCTGGACGATCCC
>Ga0116216_10002162_pt1 | contig 13209 bp, 10 predicted proteins | sample Sb_taG_11_FD_89696 | JGI IMG/M metagenome (GOLD analysis project Ga0116216, IMG submission 89696) | Peat soil microbial communities from Weissenstadt, Germany - Sb_50d_3_AS metaG | ecosystem: Environmental > Terrestrial > Soil > Wetlands > Peat | place: Germany: Weissenstadt | collected 2010-09-21
AAAAAGAAAGAGGCTTGGGAGATTTTCAGCGCGGCCGCTGAATCGTTGCGCGCTCGTGGTTCCCTTACCGCCGCCGAAGACATTCTGAGACGGATGCTGGTCCTCGATCCCGGCAACAGTTATGTTCTGCTGCTACGCGGCCGGGCCGCCGTCGAGAGTGACGATCCCAAACACGCCATCGAATACCTGGAGAAGGTTCCCGACCTCGATTCTCATCCCGAAGGTTTACGCGACCTGCTGAAGGCGTACCTGCAGGTCGGAGCGCTGCCCAAGGCTGGCCCCATCGCCGAAAAGCTACTGTCGGTGCACAACGATCCCGAAGGGTTGTTTTTGATGGCGGAGGGTTCCGCGCGCCTCGGTCAGTATCACGAAGCGCTCGACGTTTACACCCGCCATGCCGACCACCTGCTGGCAACGGACTCGGCCAAATTGCTGAGCAGTCTGCACAGCATGATCTCTCATGTGCGCGACGATGCGGGCGCACTGGACGCGCTCATGGCGCTGCTGAACAAGGCCGGCGACACCACCCACGTCAACGAAGTCACCGAGCTTCTGGCTCACACCTCCGTCAAGGACGGAAACCTGGCCCGCGCTCGCGACCTCTACCAGATGCTGGCTACCTCCGAGCCTCAGAACCAGCTGCACATGCAGAACTATCAGCAGGTGGTGGAGCGCATGGAGGGAGTTGCGCCCGCCGCCGGGATCACCTCCGAAGAAGGGGCGGTTATCGTCGAGGAGTTGGAAGCGACCGCACCGGTCATCGATCAGTCTTATCCCGACCATATCGCGATCGCAGTGCGCTCCGCGGTCACCGATGCGGACCTGTTCCTCTCTTACAATCTGCCCGACAAAGCGATAGTCCCGCTGCTGGGCGCCTTGCCTCAGGCGCCGCGCGACGCGCGCCTGAACCAGCGTCTGGCCGCTCTCCATACCCGCTTCCAGCGCTTTACCGAAGCTGCCGTTTGCTGCCGCACACTGGAAGGTGTGTACCACGATGCGGGCTACCCTGATGAAGCCGTGCGCTATGGAGAATTGGCCGCGCGCTACGAACAGAGCGCCGAGACCACCGCTCCGTTGCCTGCTACATCCACACCATTATCATTGCCTTCCGTACCATCGGCGTTTGCGCCTGCTGCTCCTCCGGTCGCTGTTCCACCGGTCGCTGCACGGACCGCTGCCAGCGCTGCCGCCGTGGCTCCGTCCGCGCCCTGGCCGATGGCTCCGCCCGCCGCCGATCACGAAATTGCCCCGCCCGCCCCGGCCGCGCATCCGGAATTCGCCGTCCCGGAACTGCCTACAAACCCGCCCGCCGACCCGCACGACCTTTCTTCCGAGTGGGAGCATTCCCTCTCCGTTGACGAGGCTGCTCCGGCCGCGGAACTGCCGGCGACCGTCGAAGCTGAAGCTCAACCCGCAGCCGATGCTTCCAGCAATCCCGAGATCGCCGAGACAGTCGAAGAAATCCGATTCTACCTCGAGCACTTCATGACGGACCAGGCTCGCACCGGGATCGAGAAGCTCGAATCCCTGACCAGCGATGCCCGCATTCTCGATCCGTTGCGCGCCGCCGTCGAATCCGCCAGCCAGCCGGCAGCCGAGCCGGAATCGGAGATGGCGGAGATTAACGCCGACGAGATCAATGCTGACGAGATCAGTGTTGATGAGATCAGTGCTGACGAAATCAACGCCGACCAGCCCGCGGAATTCGAAGTTGCAATGGAATCTCCGGACGGGCCCGAAATCGCCGCATCCGCCGATTTGATGGGTGGTTACGACCACGAGATCCGCAGCGCGCCGCCGGCGAAATTGGCGCCTGAACCTGAACCGGCATACCCAGAACCCGCTCACGCAGAGCCCGTACATGCGGAGGCCAACGACCTGACCGCGCTGGTCGCAGATTTGGAAGCTTCCCTCGGCGATGCTTTCCCGCAGGCGCCGCCCGTGCCCGAGCCTCCTGCAACTCGTCCGCCCGCAATCCAGTCACCGGCAGCTAAGTCACCCACAGCTCAACCATTGCCGAGTAAGCCGGCTGCGCCAGCGCCGAAGCGCCCCGCGGCAACGTCCGTCCCTCGAAAGCGCGAGCCGGAACCCGAGCCCGTGGCCAACATCGAAGTTAGAACTCCGGCTGCGCCGGCTATGCCCGCGATGGCAGCATCGGCTGGAGGCGCCGCAACCGCCGCCGCTCCTGCACAAGTTAAACCTGCCATGAGCTACAGCTCCGCTCCCGTGCGCCCGTTGGGCGCTGGGGCCCAGGCCATGCATGCCTCCGACAGCGTCGATCTTTCGGAGATGTTCGGCGAGCTCAAACAAGAACTAGAGGAAGACGTTGCCGCCGGCGATGACGATCCGGAGACTCACTACAATCTGGGCGTTGCCTTCCGCGAAATGGGCCTGCTCGACGAAGCCATCGCGGAATTGCAGAAAGTTTGCAACTCGATTGAGCGCGGCAAAGCATTCTCGCAGCCCGTCCAGACCTACACCTGGCTGGCCCAGTGCTTCCTCGATAAAGGAGTCCCTGACGCCGCCATCCGCTGGTATGAAAAGGCGCTCAACATCCCGGGGCTCGATGACGAGGCGCGCCTGGCCATTAACTATGAACTGGGCTCGGCCTGCGAAACTGCCATGGACAAGCCTGCCGCCCTGCGTCATTTCACCAGCGTTTACGGTTCGAATATCGATTATCGCGACGTGGCCGAGCGCATTCAGGCCCTGAAGTCGTAGAATGCACCCAGTGGGTTCGAAATTTGCGCGGCGGATGCCACTGGACTCCGCGCCCACCCCACGGCCTAACTGATAACGACGCGTGCAATGATTTCCGATCCCAAGCTACCCTTTGCCAGCAACTCCACCAGTGTCGGGGAACTCAAACCCCCACCCGAAGCACGCGTCCCGGTCGTTCTCCCACCAGCGCCGGTTCCAGTCTCCGTTGCGAAACCCTCGCCTTCGGTCGCGCGTGTGTGGCTCCGCCGCGTCGGCGTGCTACTGTTCGTGTTTTTGTGCGCAACGCTTGGGGTCATGCTCATGATCCTGCCCTGGCGTCCGGAGTGGTCAGACAACCCGCTGCTCCTGCCGTACCCGCAGCTGCGCGCCGTGGTAGCGAGCGGGTTCGCGCGCGGCGTCTCGACCGGCCTGGGCGTGATCAATGTGTGGATCGGGTTCTGGGAGGCCATTCAATATCGGGAAGAGGAATAAACAATTGAGACATTGAATGATTGAGTCATTGAATCATTAACCCCACCGCCCAATGATCCATTTCTCAATGACTCAATACCTCAATGATTTAATGTCTCAATACTTTTATGACTGATCAAAAGCTCAAACCCGCTCCCCTCGCGTATCAGAACGAGCCGTTTCTCAACAGTCCGGACGGCAGAATTTTGCGCCTGCTGTCGGAGTACAGCGAGCCGCTCTCGCGCTTCCGCCGCGAGCAGATTCAGGACACGGTCGTCTTCTTCGGCTCCGCCCGCATCCATAGCCACGACAACGCCAGCGACCGGCTGAACGAAATCCACGGCAATGGCGCTCGCGTCTCCCCCACCCAGCAGGCCCAGGATATAAAGCGCGCCGAGGCCGCCGTTGACATGGCTCGCTATTACGAAGACGCGCGCCGGTTGGCCCGCCGGTTGACCGAATGGTCCCTCCAGATCCCCGCCAAACGCCACCGCTTTGTGGTCACCACCGGCGGCGGCCCGGGCATTATGGAAGCCGCGAATCTCGGCGCCCACGAGGCTGGAGGAAAAACCATCGGCCTCAATATCGCGTTGCCCTTTGAGCAGAATCCGAATCAGTACATCACGCCTTCGCTCAACTTCGAGTTCCATTATTTTTTCATGCGGAAGTTCTGGTTCGCGTACCTGGCCAAAGCGCTGGTGATCTTTCCCGGAGGTTTCGGCACGCTCGACGAATTTTTTGAGATCCTCACCCTCGCCCAGACGGAGAAGCTGGCCAAGAAAATTGTCATCGTCATGTATGGCAGCGAGTACTGGAAGAAGATCATCAATTTCGAAGCCATGGCCGACGCTGGTATGATCGCGCCGGAAGACCTCGAACTATTCAAGATGTCCGATTCGCCGGAAGAGAGCTTCGAGTTCCTGAAAGAAGGACTGACCAAGTACCATCTCGGCGCGCAACAGCCCAAGCGCACCTTCGACGCGGCTGTCCCCGAAATCGCCAGAACGCGACCGTAAGCCCGTGTGGCGCGGGCGCCCCCGCCCGCGCGCCCTCACATGAACGCCTGAGCGACGGGCTTCTGCGCCCACTCAAATTGAACTCCGGTTAGGCGGATTCCTTATACACTCCAAATCGGTCACTGTTTTCCGGAGACAGAATCAACATGGCCTCAAGAACATTCTTGGCGAAAGCGCTCTGTTGCTTGATTTGTTTCTGCGCAATTTTCTGCACAACTCCTGCGTTCGCCCAACTGCCTGCCGCCAACCAGATGCCATCCGTGATCCAGGTTCCCGCGGAAGCGCAGGCCTCGTCACACTTCGATCCCACCGCGGCCACCAATGCTTACCTGGCGCAGATTCCAGCCGACAAGACGGCCCGCTCCGACGCCTATGTCGAAGGCGGCTACTGGCTGATTCTTTGGGAATTTCTCTCTGGCGTCGTGGTTGCCCTGCTATTCCTGAATCTCCGGTGGTCCGCCCGTATGCGCGATCTGGCGGAGCGTGTCACTCGCTTCCAGCCGGTGCACACGTTCGTGTACTGGTTGCAATATGTCGTTCTCACCAGCATCTTCATTTTCCCGCTCACCGTTTACGAGGAATACTTCCGCGAACACAAATATGGACTCGCCACGCAAACCTTTGGCCCCTGGATGGCAGATCAGCTAAAGGGTCTAGGGGTGGGACTGATGCTGGGCGGCGTGCTGGCGATGCTGCTGTTCGGCGTTGTCCGCCGTTTTCCGCAAGCCTGGTGGATCTGGGGTGCGGTCGTAACCATCCTCTTCTCGATCTTCACCGTGCTGATCGAGCCGGTCTACATCGTGCCCCTCTTCAATAAGGTCACACGTCTCGACGATCTGAAGATTGTCGATCCCATCCTGAGCATGGCGCGGGCCAACGGAATCGCTGCCAACGATGTCTACGAGATCGACGTTTCGCGGCAGACGACGCGGATGAGCGCCAACGTTAGCGGCTTTGCCAATACCTTGCGCATCACCCTTAATGACAACCTTCTGCGCCGTGGATCGCCGGAAGAAATTCAGGCCGTCATGGGACATGAGATGGGGCACTACGTTATGCACCACATCTATGTTGGCATCATGTTTTTTTCGATCGTCACAGTGCTGGCTTTCTCCTGCTTGCGCTGGGCACTTGATTGGACGCTCCAGCGCTGGGGTGCGAAGTGGCAGATTCGCGGCGTGGACGACCCGGCTGTAGTTCCGCTCGTTGTGCTGCTGGCCCTCGTGTTTATCTTCGTCGCTACTCCCATTTCGAACACCTTTAGCCGTACCCTCGAATACGAAGCCGACATGTACGGCCTGAACACGAGCCGTCAGCCCGACGGCGAGGCCCAGGCGGATATCCATCTCGGCGAATACCGCAAGATGAATCCCGGCCCCATCGAGGAGTGGATTTTTTTCGATCACCCCAGCGGACGCAATCGAATTTATGCCGCAATGCGCTGGAAGGCTGAGAATTTGAAGTTGTTCACCGCGCAGCAGTAATGCAAGTATGGAGACGGGCTCTGCTCTGCCCCGTCCCAGTTCGCGGAGGGACGGCCCTCACAGCCTGCCCTGAGCGAAGTCGAAGGGTCCAAGCCGAGCGCAGCTTTGCTGTCTGTCCACGCCGCCTCTCGTAGTAGGCTGAGAGCTGATGGTGGACCGCTGTCTGCTCTATTACATCACCGATCGTAGCCAGTTTCACGGCGACGAACTCGCCCGCCGCCGCGCCCTGCTCGCCAAAGTCGCCGAAGCCGCGCGTGCCGGAGTCGACTACATCCAGTTCCGCGAAAAAGATCTGAGCGGGAGAGAACTGGAAATGCTGGCCAAGGACGCCCTGTCTGCCATGCGCAACGACCCTCCACTGAGCACTGAGAACCCGGAATTGAGAACTGGTCGTGAACTGAGAACGCGTCTCCTCATCAACTCCCGCACCGACGTCGCACTCGCCGTGGGAGCCGACGGCGTTCATTTGCGCGCAGACGATGTCGCGCCTTATGAAGTGCATCAGGTGTTGAAGCTTTCTGTCCACCAGCCACTGACCACTGACCACTTCCTGGTTGCCGCCTCCTGCCACACTGCCGCGGATGTCTTCGGCGCCGAATCGGAAAAAGCCGACTTCGCGGTATTCGCACCGGTTTTCGGAAAAAGAGGCGTCGTCGGAACGTCGCCCGCCGGCCTCGCCGCCTTGCAAGAAGCCTGCCGAGCGAAAATCCGAGTCCTTGCTCTCGGCGGCGTCACGACGGACAATGCCGCATCATGCCTGAACGCGGGAGCAACCGGAGTCGCCGGCATCCGCTTGTTCCAGGAGAATAAGATTGAAGAGGTCGTCCGCGCGCTGCGGGCGCTCTGACACCATGGGTCCGACGTATTCAACGCAGCCAATGCAACTGCTTTCCCCACGCCGAGCGCAAGAAGAAGATTGCGTTCCCGCGCTCGTCCGCATTCCCGCCGGATGGTTTCTCATGGGCTGCGCTGCTGGACAGGACAACGAAAAGCCGGTGCATCGTGTCTGGGTTGACGAATTTCTGCTCGCCGACCGCCAGGTCACCAACGCCGACTATGGTTGCTTCCTGCGCGACAACCCATCATTTCTGCCGCCGCCGTTCTGGACCGACCCCGCCTTCAATCATCCGGAGCAGCCCGTCGTCGGAATGTCGTGGCACGAGGCCGTCGGCTACTGCGGATGGCTCAGGGCAAGCAGCGGCAGAAAGTTCCGCTTGCCTACCGAGGCCGAGTGGGAGCGCGCGGCTCGCGGAGGACGCGAGGAAACACTATTTCCCTGGGGCGATACGCCTCCGCAGTCGCTGCCCAGCTATGCCGATCGCTGCGCCGGTCGCTGGAAGACCGGCCCAGAACCCGTTGGCCGCGCCGAACCGAACGCGTACGGCCTCTACAACATGTGCGACAACGTGCACGAATGGTGTAGCGACTGGTACGCGCCCGATTATTATGCGGTGTCGCCCAAGCGCAATCCCGGCGGCCCGGAAACCGGAGAGAGGCGCGCTTCCCGCGGCGGTTCGTGGCGTCACCATGTCAAGATGTCGCGCTGCGCCGCCCGCTCCAGCATTCCTCCGGAGTTCAAGTACGCGGACTATGGGTTCCGCGTCGCCTGCGACGTAGCACTGGTGTAAATTGTGAGCATTCTCGCGAATGGAAAATCATGTACTCTCTCCGTTCCATCGATGTCAACTCCTGCGCCAAGATGAGGCTCATCTGACTTCTATGCCAGACCTCGCTACCCACTACCTCGAAGAAATGAAGCGCCAGTTCCGCGGCCACAAGCGCATGGGCGAAGCCGCCATGGCGCAGCTGCAGGAAAACGATTTCTTTGTCACGCTCGATCCGGAATCGAACTCTATCGCCGCCCTGGTCAAGCACATTTCCGGCAACGCGCGCTCACGTTTTACCGACTTCCTTACCAGCGACGGCGAGAAGCCGGACCGATTTCGCGACCAGGAGTTTGAGGTCCCAGCAAAAACCACGCGCGAAGAAGTCCTGAGCTGGTGGGAGCAGACGTGGTTCCATGTTTTCTCGGCGCTGGACTCTTTGAAACCCGAAGATATGCAACGCGCCGTGACCATCCGCCAGGAACCGCACACGGTGATGCAGGCGCTCAACCGCGCGCTCGCCCACTACGCGCAGCACATTGGACAAATCGTCTTCCTCGCCAAACACCTGCGCTCAAGGGACTGGAAGACATTGAGCATCCCGCGCGGCAAATCCGAAGACTACAAAGCTGCGAGCCCGCAAACGCATACTCGCGGAACGTACAAGACGCGACCGTGATCGCGAACCGGCGGCCAGCCGGAACGGCCTTGGGTCCGCAGAAAATCAGGAACGCAGTTTCGGCGGTGTAGAATAACTAGTTTGCTCTTCTAATTCCGTACTCATAAGGGGGCTTCCATGCCCAGCACCATGCTCGCGGTGGTCAAGCCGGAAGCCGCCCCGGGCGCGGAAATCCGCGAAGTCAAAATCCCCGGCTACGGACGCACCGACGTCCTGGTCAAAGTCAAAGTCGCCTCCATCTGCGGCACCGATCTCCACATCTATGAATGGGACCGCTGGGCCCAGGGACGCATTCATCCCCCGCTGATCCCCGGACACGAATTCTGCGGCGAGGTGGTCGCCTTCGGCGATGAAGTCACCAGCGTTAAGGAAGGCGATTTCGTCTCCGCCGAAATGCACGTGGCCTGCGGCAAGTGCCTGCAGTGCCGCACCGGCGAAGCCCACATCTGCCAGAACGTAAGAATCATCGGCGTAGACAGCGACGGAGCTTTCGCCGAATACGTCGTCATCCCCGAATCGAATATCTGGAAACTCGATCCGGCCATCCCGCAGGAATACGCCTCCATCCTCGATCCGCTGGGCAACGCCGTGCACACCGTGCTGGCCGGAGAAATCGCCGCAAAAACTGTGGCCATCACCGGCTGCGGCCCCATCGGACTGTTCGCGATTGCCGTGGCGCGAGCCGTGGGTGCAACCACCATCTTCGCAATTGAGGTCAACGAGCACCGGCGCAAGATCGCGACCAGGATGAACGCCGACTACGCGCTCGATCCCTCCAAAGAAGATGTCCGTGCCATTGTCGCCGAAAAAACTGGAGGCCGCGGCGTGGACGTGGTCCTGGAAATGGCCGGCCATCCCGACGCCATCCGCACCGCGTTCGACATCATCCGCCGCGGTGGACGCATCTCTCTGCTCGGCCTCACCTCGAAACCGATTAAGTTGAATTTCTCGGAAGACATCATCTTCAAAGGCCTCACCATTCAAGGCATCAATGGCCGCCGGATGTACCAGACCTGGTACCAGATGACCGCACTGCTCAAAAGCGGACGCCTCGATCTTCACCCCGTAATCACGGACCGCATCCCGATGAAAGATTTCTCCAAAGCCATGGCCCGCCTGAAAAGCGGCGAAGCCAGCAAGATACTGGTGTATCCAAACGGAACGCAATAACGGGTGGCGATCTATCCTGACTATTTAACACTGTAGTAAAACTGTAGTAGTCGGAGAGGTGGCCGAGTGGTTGATGGCACCGGTCTTGAAAACCGGCATACCTGAAAGGGTATCGGGGGTTCGAATCCCTCCCTCTCCGCCAGTTTTGAAACCTCTCACGGGCTCGAAATAATAATTAATCAGTCCTGCGACCGGCCGACGCAACTCGTCATCTAAACAAGCCTCCAATCGGGTCAAGCCGGGGGTCGGCTTGCCTACACGGAGTTCATTCGTCCAATCAGCGCGGCCAGACGTGGAGCCTGAATGCTTGCTGCACAAAAAGGCGTCGCAGTCCCTCACGAACTCAGCGAGCGAATGTCTGATGCTCGCCAGCGCAGCGATGCGTTCTTCAGGTTCTTGGACGCCGACTCGTTTTATGAGCGACCGATTCCGGAGCGTCACCGGATCATCTTCTACGTAGGACACCTCGAGGCATTCGATTGGAATTTACTGAACGGAAACGTCTTCGGGATGAAGAGTGCCCATCCTGAGTTTGATCGGCTGTTCGCCTTCGGCATCGATCCAGTCGGCGGCGGACTTCCAACCGATCTGCCATCCGACTGGCCCTCTCTGGACGCGGTCCGCGATTACGTGGGCAGCGTCCGCGCTGCTCTCGACGCGAATCTTGAAAAGGCAATTCTCGACGCGGACTCCCACGCCCGTGACGCCTTTCCGCTGCACACTTTGCTTACCGTTGCGGTTGAGCATCGGCTGATGCATGCCGAAACCTTGGCCTACATGTTCCATCAGTTGCCGCTCCACATGAAAGTACGGCAGATGGCGCGTCACCCGAACGCACACCTGCTAGGTCCCCCAATCGTCCAGCGAATGGTGGCGGTCCCCGCCGGTGTCGCGACGCTCGGTCTCGCTCGGAGCACTGAGGATTTTGGCTGGGACAATGAGTACGAAACTCACACGGTCGACGTTCCTGCGTTTGAGATCGATCAATACCAGGTGACAAACCGGCAGTATCTCGACTTCATGGCGGCGGGCGGCTATGAGACGCGGGCTTTCTGGAACGACGATGACTGGAACTGGAAGACCGCTCATGGGATTTCTCATCCATTGTTTTGGAAGACGGCAGGAGATCGATCGACCGGCCGCACATGGCTATACCGAACCATCTTCGACGAGATTCCGTTCGACGCAGTGCCCACAACACTGGATTGGCCTGTATATGTCAGTCAGGCCGAGGCAGCGGCCTACGCGCGCTGGGCGGGCAAGTCGCTCCCCACGGAAGCGGAGTGGCACCGTGCTGCCTACGGCACCGTCGACGGACAGACCCGGTCTTACTCGTGGGGCAGCGAGACGCCCAGTGACGAGGTCGGCAATTTTGACTTTCACCGCTGGGACCCCGTGCCCGTGAACGCGTTTTCGAGTGGCCAAAGCGCATACGGCGTTCACGGCATGTTGGGCAACGGATGGGAATGGACGTCCACCGCCTTCGCTCCGTTTCCCGGTTTCGAGCCATTTCCGTTCTACCGTGGGTACTCGGCTGATTTCTTTGATGGCAAGCATTTCGTCATGAAGGGCGGCTCGGCGCTTACTGCCGCGTGCATGCTCCGACCGACGTTTCGAAACTGGTTCCAGGCTCATTACCAATACGTGTACGCGGGTTTCCGCTGCGTTCGCCGCTGACTAAGGGAAGGGGACTCAGAAATGCTGGTTTACGCGATTAACAATGTCGCTTACGGATTTGCTTCTGAAGTCCGCACCGGGCTTACCCGCCCGGGACAGAAGGAACTCCCCTCCAAGTACCTCTATGACAACGTGGGCTCGGCGCTCTTTGAAGTGATCAGCCATCTGCCCGAGTACGGACTCACCCGGGCCGATGAACGTTTGCTGCAACGACACGCTCGTGAGATCGTCGAGCGCCTGGACGCTCCGCTCGCCGTGGCCGAACTGGGCAGCGGCAGTGGCAAGAAGACCCGCTGGATACTCGAGTCGCTCAGCCAACGGGAAAGGACATTTTATTATCCGGTCGAAATATCCCGCTCCGCCCTGGCCATGTGCGAGCGCGAACTCAGCGACATTGATTCCATCAGCATCGTGGGGTTTGAGCGCGAGTATCTTGATGGCTTGATGGAGGTCGCCGCGCACCGCCGGCCCGGCCAACATCTCTTCGTGTTGTTTCTGGGAAGCACCATCGGGAATTTCGATCGTCCCGCGGGGGTGAAATTTATGGCGGAGGTTCGGCGCATTCTCGAGCCCGAAGATTCGCTCCTTCTGGGAACGGACCTGGAGAAGCCCAGCACGCAATTGCTCAAGGCCTACGACGACGAACTGGGAGTAACCGCCGCTTTTGATCTCAACCTGCTGGCTCGCATCAATCGCGAACTCGATGCCGATTTTGACCTTGGCCAGTTCGCCCACGTGGCCAGGATCAATCACAAAGCTCGGAGTGTTGAGATGCATCTGCGATCCAAGCGCCGGCAGACGGTGCGCATTCCGGCAGCGGATCTGACCGTCGAGTTTCTAGAGGGTGAGACCATCTGGACGGAGAGCAGCCACAAGTACTCGGCCGATGAGGTCTTCCAGATGGCGCGCGATGCCGGTTTCTGTTGCCAGGCACAATGGATTGATGAGCAGTGGCCCTTTGCGGAGAGCCTGCTCATCGCCGAATAACTTGCTCGTGAAAAGAAGGAGGAACCGATGCCACAAGAATGCACGCACCTTGATCAAATCAAAATCAGACAGACGAATAAGCATGTGTGTGAGGACTGCATTAAGACAGGCGATACCTGGGTTCACCTGCGCATGTGTCTCATTTGTGGACATGCCGCATGTTGCGACTCATCCAAGAACAAGCATGCGACCAAGCACTTTCATCACACGAAACATCCGCTTATGCGCTCGATCGAACCGGGAGAAGCCTGGATATGGTGTTATGTCGATGAGATCGAGGCAGGAGAGGTTGCAGCTTGAGCGCACCGGTGGTATTCACGTTGATCACCCAGGCTAATACCGTTTTATGGCAAAACCAATTTTGTTAAGTGTCGATGACGACTCCGATGTTCTGCGAGCGATCGAACGCGACCTGCGCTCGCAGTACGGTGCGGAATATCGCGTCATAGGGAGTGACTCTCCCGACGGAGCATTGGATCTGTTGAAGCAGTTAAAGGTCCGCAATGACAGCGTGGCCTTGCTGCTCGCGGACCAGCGCATGCCTCGAATGGACGGGGTCACATTTCTGCAGGAAGCAATGCATATTTATCCCGATGCAAAGCGCGCGTTGCTCACCGCATACGCCGATACAAACGCCGCCATCAGCGCCATCAACCAGGCGAGCATCAGCTACTTCTTTTTGAAGCCATGGGATCCGCCGGCCGAGCATCTTTATCCGCAACTGAATGACTTGCTCGATGATTGGCAAGCCTCCTACCGGCCGGCGTTCCAGGGAATTCGCGTTCTCGGCACCCGGTGGTCGCCAAAATCCTATGAGTTGCGCGACTTCCTCGCGCGCAATCGCGTTCCCTATCAGTGGATTGACGTGGAAGCTTCCGCCAATGACCCCGAAACCAAGCGTCTCCTGGAGGCTCTGGGTCCAGAAGCCGCCAGCCTTCCCGTCGTGCTCTTTCCCGATGGAACAAAGCTTCTGGAGAGCTTGCCCGCGGACGTGGCGCAAAAAGTCGGCTTGCGCACGCGCGCGCAAACCGACTTCTACGATCTGGCGATTGTTGGTGGCGGCCCGGCTGGCCTCGCGGCCGCCGTCTATGGTGCGTCGGAAGGCTTGCACACGGTGATGATCGAGCGCGAAGCGCCGGGCGGCCAGGCGGGCATGAGTTCGCGGATTGAGAACTATCTTGGATTTCCGGCGGGGCTGAGTGGCAATGATCTAGCCCGGCGCGCGGTAGTGCAAGCGCAACGCTTCGGCGTGGAAATTCTGGCTCCTCAGGAAGCGGTCGGCGTGCGCACCGAAGGATCGTATCGCATCATCAAGCTGGCCGACGGCAACGAGATCTCCTGCCACGCGCTAATGATCGCGAGCGGAGTGCAGTGGCGCAAGCTGGACGCTCCCGGAATCGATCGACTGCAAGGCGCCGGCG
>Ga0116216_10002163_pt1 | contig 13207 bp, 6 predicted proteins | sample Sb_taG_11_FD_89696 | JGI IMG/M metagenome (GOLD analysis project Ga0116216, IMG submission 89696) | Peat soil microbial communities from Weissenstadt, Germany - Sb_50d_3_AS metaG | ecosystem: Environmental > Terrestrial > Soil > Wetlands > Peat | place: Germany: Weissenstadt | collected 2010-09-21
AAACCCCGACATCCGGCTCCTTCAATCGCCTTTTGCACCCAACCCGACGCGCCCGACCCCGCGCAACCCGCAAAAATCATTCATGGTGATCAACGCCATCCCCAGTCCGACAGGCTGCTAGGCCCAATCAGTTCGCCACATCATGACGGCTGCGATCGTGACGTTTGCGGTGCAGCTTGTTGCGAGCTGCGGGTGGCGATGCGTGCGCAGTCCTCGAGCGGAAGAATGCGCTCGCCCTAGAGCACGCCGCGCTTTGACGGAATCGTCATCGCGAGGAGCGAAGCGACGCGGCGATCCAGGGGATCGTAGGGCTGCGGCAGTGGCCCTGGATCGCCACGCTTCGCTCGCGATGACGATGCTGGTTCCGTCTAATCGAGTCCTGCTCTAGAAAGCGCCGCCGCCTGTCGGCTGTCGTCTGAGGCATCGCCTGCCATAGGGCCGGGCGGACGGCACTAGTCAGAGACATTGCGACGCGAACGTCGCCGAATCCGCCGGGGGTCACTTCGAGTGCGATGCGGACGTTCGCGCGAATCAACCATCGCATGGATTTCGTGGCGCGCCTCGCCGGCCGCCGGCCCCTCACGACGTAGCCCTTCAGAAAATAGGCGACGAGTTCGATCGACAACCCGTTGATGACGAGCAGGAAAGAGCCCGAGCATCAGCAGGCTGACCGGCAAGGTGGGGATCATCGGGACCGGACGCACGAACGCGATGATGGTGATGACGAGCAGCCCCGCGGCGATCAGCAGCAGGCCGCTCGTTGAAGTTCGCTTTGACTTTCCTTTCCGTGGGCTCAAGAACTTCAATGTCACGCGGGCGGACTCAGCGCGCGACGACAATTGCCGCTTCCCCAAGGAAAGGAAATGTTGACATGCTAAAGGTAATCGAAGGTTCGTACGCATCCCAGTTTCCCTACGAAATGGACGCAATGTTCCGTAACAGGGCGCAAATCTTTTCGGAGCGACTAGGGTGGAATGTCTCGGTCAGGAATGGACGCGAACGCGACATGTTCGATGACGCGAACCCGCTGTATCTCGTTTCGGTCGATCCCTTGACACAAAAATACAGGGGATCGGTGAGACTTCTGCCGACGACCGGTCCGAACATGCTGCGGGACGTGTTTCCGTTCTTGCTCCAGGAGGACGAGTTCGTCGAGAGCCCAACAATTTGGGAAATCTCGCGGATTTGCGCTGCTACGTCGGAATGCCAGCCCGAAAGAACCAAGAATGGGTTCAACCTCGTGCTCGGAGAGCTGATCCTTGGCATCGTCGAAGTGGGACTGATGGCCGGACTAACCCAGATCGTCGCGGTGTTCGACGCCCGGATTTACCGTGTGGTGAAAGCGGCCGGTTGCAATCCGCAGCTGATCGGAAAACCCCAGCGAATTGGAGACACGATGAGCTACGTTGGGGTCTTCGATACCGGCAATAGCCCGCTCAGGGCAATCCGCCGGGCGGTCGGCATCGAAGGCCCGGTGCTGGTCCCCGAAACCAGAGAGCTTGCTGCAGCTTAGACGATACGCGCCTCTTGCGGGCTGGGGCAGACTCCAAGAGGCGCGTCCCTTTTACCGAGCTGTCGGATGTCGCCTGAGCAATAGTGGATGGGATGACCAACCGGCGTTAAACCACACGTGAAAAAGCCCGGCACGACTGTCGCAGGAGATATTATTTCAGGGACTATCTCTCAATGCCGCTGCCGGAATCACGCCGGTCGCCACTGCGACGCCTACGGCGTGGGTCAAATTTATGCAGTGCAGCTTGTGGCGCGCGGTATCCAAGTGCGTCTTCACGCTCCCCAAGCTTAAACCCAATATATCGGCCGTTTCCTGGTAGGTTTTTCCCCGCGCCACCCAGACTAGACATTGCTCCTCTCGCTGCGACAGCTGAACGGGGCTCGGAGGCTGTTTTGCGGCGATGCTCGCTGCGGAATCGATCAAGGCGGACAACTGTTGGAGGTAAGTCATATTCAGCTTTTTGAATATCTCCCATTCGTGTCTTGGAGTATCGCAGCTAAACGATACCAGAGAATGGCTGTTCTTTCGATTTCGCACGGGAATTGACAGTCCGTTGCGCCCGACGCCGTGACGCACGGCGTCGGCAAAGAAACTTTGAGCCGCCGGATCCTCTCGATCGAGGGTGTCCCAATCGAACGGCAGGATCGCCGCGCTGCCGCGCCTGATGACCGGGTCGGTCAAGCCATATCGTTTTATAAAGTATCGAGCCTGCCAAATTTTAGAATAAGTGACGACAGCGGTAAGCAAGCTGACGTCCCAACTCCTGTTGGAGGCAAAACGTACATATGAAATATGAGATACGCCGACTTCCGAAGCAACTGCTCTCAGGATCCCAGCCAAGTCGTCTGAATTGTAACCGAGTATTTTATCAGTTAATCTGGTGGCCGCCGAGCCAACGCCTGCTGTTCCAGCCCAGCCAGGGCTTGGGACGCGCAAATCGAAAGCGGCGAACGGTGGCGAAAGCGAGTCCTGCGAGCTTTCCATTGCAACATCCTACGCTATCAACGAGGTTAACGCAACATCCATTACATTGACCCAGACGTCGGAAGGCGACGATCCAAGGGAATGCGTTCTGGCGCCGGCACGGAAATTTCGGGGTGGCGCACTTCACATGTATTCCCCGTATTGTCCATTTTTGATCACGTTATGATCTAGCCAGATTTGGGTCTTGGCAACGATAGGTCGCTTGTTTACCCTGATCGCTGTAAGCGGTGCCTCAAGTTAAGGCGAAGCGAGGAGCCCGTGTCAAGGTCGGAGATGCTAGAGTTAATTGAAATAGAATTGACCAGAGCGCGTAACATGGCCGAGCATCCCGGTGATGACGTTCTCCGTTATCTGATCGACATGGCTATTTTAGAGGCAAGAAGCAAGAATCGTTCTCAAGGCGCGGGCAGAAACGATAGAAAGGAGTTCTCAAAACGGATCGATCGCAACAGAGCGAGTTGACATGGGAACCGGGCTATCCATTTTTTTGGAGTCGTGACAGCTCTGCAACGAACTTGATGATTGCGTCCCGTACCTCAGGTTGCCTGATATCCAAAAAAGCATGCATCAGCCGAAGACCCTCTTCCGGCTTCGGCCTGGAAGAGATTGCGGTCCTGTCGCCTTGTTCGTCGTGAGCCGACACATTGTCATTTCCAGTCGAATATGCATCTTTCTTCGCCATCGCGGCCGCCCTGACTTACCAGAAGTTACATAGCTAGTACGACTAATGTCAAGCGCAGCCCATACAGGCTGTCCTGTGGGACAACGTGGTGTTCGCAGGCAGTACGCTCCGCATTCAAACACGGATCAAAGTTTCGCGCTACTGACCAAACGGAAGCGCGGGCGCCGGCGACCACGCCGGCAAGAGTTCTCGTTCCAATGGACGGGTACGCCTGAGCCGTCAAGCCGTCGAGCGGGTCAGTTCGCGCAAAAGAAGGCTGCCATCGAGATAGTCTTTGGTTCGCACTCCTTCGGTGAACCAGTCGTGGACCGGCTTCAGGACCGCCACGGCCTCGTCGCGGTCGCCCCGCTCCGTCAGCAGGCGCGCGAGGGTTGTGGCGGCGCGAAGCTCCCAGGATTTGGCATGCTGACCACGCGCCACGTCGATCGCTTTGCGCAGCGTCGCCTCCGCGGCCTTGGGGTCGCCCTTCTGGATCGAAAGCCAACCGCTGAGGCGAAGCACCTCGGCATGATGCGCGCGCTCCTCGCCCTCCTCGATTCTGGCGACCGACTCTTCCATCAGCGCTGAGGCCTTATCGAGGTCGCCAGTCCGCGCCAGGCCTTCCGCCTGCAGCGCCCGGAGGTACCAGATCCAGATGCGATGGCCCGTTTGGCTCAGAAGCTCGATCGCTTCTCCGAGCTGCTCGGCCCCGTCGGCCGTATGGCCGGCTCCGAGCCAGGCGACGCCGCGGGTGATCTCGGCCATGATCTCGCCGAGCAGGGTGATGCCATGCTCCTTGCCGATGCGCTCGGCCTCCTGGGAGCGGCGGAACAAGGCGTCGTATTCGTGCAAATAGGCATAGAGCTGCGCCCCGAGCGTGAGCGCAAAGGCGAGGTCGAACGGATGGTCCCGGCGTCGCGCATTGGCTTCCGTCGCCTCGTTCGCCGCCTTCGCCTGGTCGGGGTACCCCAGAATCCAGAGAAACTGGGAGCGGTAGATGCCTTCGCCGGTGAACGGGTCGCTGTTGGTGAGCAGCGCCAGCCGCCAGTGGCGCTCGGCATCATAAAGCTCGTGGATCCGATCGCCCGAGCGGCGCGCAGCGAGGAAATCGCCGCGCCAATAATTGGTCGCGACGGCCGAACGATGCCCGACGATTTCGAGACTGTCGTCGCCGGTCTCCGCCGCGGCCTTCAGGAGCTCGTCGGCGCGGCGCAGCGACTCCTTGAGCGCGCCCGCCGACATATAGTGCACGGCGAGCGAGCTCAGGATCGGCAAATAGGCCGGGAGATGCTTGCGCGCCTGGGCGCGCCTCCAGGCTGGCTCGAGGACCTCTCTCACTTCGGTGTGCGCCCACCCCTGCTGCGCCACCAGCGCGGGTCCGAGCGCCGTCCTGAGCGAGAGCTCCATCAGATCGCGGGTTTTCGACGGCCGAAATTTGCTCAGCGTCGACATGCCTGTCTTGAGATGGGTGATTCCTTCCGACAAGGCGAAGCGCTGAATCGCGATCTCGCCGGCGCGCAGCCAAAGCGGCGCCGCGAGACTGTGCTGTTCTGCCGCGGTATGATGATATGCGAGCAACTCGGGCGCGGCGTCGCGCGTCTCGGGCCACCGCTCGTTCAACAGGCGCGCGATGTCGGCGTGCAACTGCTTGCGTCGGCTCTTCAGGATCGAATCGTAGGCCGCATCCTGGACCAGCGCATGCGAGAACGCGTAGACCGCGTTGGGGATTTCGCCGTTGGAGGTCGCGATCCCCGACGCGGTCAAGAGCCTGAGCGCCATGCCGAGCGATTCCTCGCCCATCAGATCGAGACCCGCGATCAACTCGTACATGAATTCGCGGCCGATGACCGAACCGACCTGGGCGACCTCTTTGGCCGCCGGGACGCGATCGAGGCGAGCCATCAGCGAGTCGCGCAGGGTTTCGGGGATGGAGACGTTGGCCGCCGGACCGGCGTAACGGAAGCGATCCCCGTCGACGACCAGGTCGCCCGATTCCAGGATCGTCTTGGTCAGTTCCTCGACGAACAGAGGCACGCCGTCGGTTCGCGCGATGATCTGCGCCGCGAGGCCGTCCGGCAGCGATTTGCCGCCGGCGACCCTGTCGAGCAGCGACCGGGTTTGCATGGGCGTGAACCTCGCCAGCTGGATTTCGCTGACGGCGGGTCCCTGTTTCCAGGGCGGCTTGAATTCAGGCCGCGCGGTGACCACCAGCAGCGCCGGGATGTTGGCGAGCTTGTCGACGATGCGTGCGAACACGTCGAGAGTGGATGGGTCGGCCCAATGGGCGTCTTCGAACAGCACCAGCGTCGGCTCCGCGCGCGCCTGGGCGCGCACGACCTCTACCAGCGTTCGCATCGTGTCTTCTCTGGCGAGCTTGGGCGAAATCAGGATAGCCCCATAGCGCTCGTGGAACGGGATCGACAGCATCGCAGCGATGAAGCGCAAATCGTCCTTGGCGAGTCCGAGCTTGTCGACAATCAGCGCCTCGAGCTTGTCGAGGCGCGCGTTGGCGTCCTCGTCCTGACCGAGGCCCAATGTTCGCTCGAACCAGATCCGGATCGGATAGAACGCGCTGTTGACAAAAAAAGGCGAGCCCTGAAACAGCGGCGTCCGGCTGACCTCCGGCCCGAGACGCTCGCGCAGCGTATCGACGATCCGGCTCTTGCCGATGCCGAGCTCGCCGCGCAGAAGCACGACCCGTCCGGCGCCGCCTTCTCGCACGCTTTTCCAGGCCTCGAGAGGCGTTCCGACCTCGGCGTCGCGTCCGACCAGCGGCGTCAGGCCGCGCTGGACCGCGGCGTCGAACCGGCTTTCCGCTTCGGTGACGCCAATGACGCGATAGACATGCGTCGGAGTGTTGACGCCTTTGAGCTCTCGCTCGCCGAGGTCCTCGTATTCGAACAGGCCGTCCGCCAGCCGTCTCGCGCGCTCGCTGACTATCACCGTGCCCGGTTTCGCGATCGTCTGCAGGCGGGACGCGAGATTCATCGTCTCCCCGACCGCGTTGCGCTCGCCGGAGGCGACCACGACCATGCCGGTGGCGATCCCGATGCGGACATGCAGCCGGCCGGCGTCGCGGATCTGAAGAGCGGCCAGGGCCTCGATGATGTCCAGTCCGGCGCGAATGGCCCGCTCCGCCTCGCCTTCATGGGCCAGCGGATAGCCGAAGAAGGCGACGACCCCGTCTCCCAGGGTCGTGAACACATAGCCGTCGTAGCGATTGACGCAGGTTGCGCAGGCGTCCTCATAGGCGCGGACGACGACCTGGAGCGTCTCCGGATCGAGCCTGTGCGCGAGCTTGGTGAAGCCGACCATGTCGCAAAACAGCACGGTCAACTGGCGCCTTTCGCCGGCCGGAGTCCCAGCGGCGGCGGACGGCGGAGACGACTTTTCGCGTTGCCGCTCCTCGGCGAGCAGGCTGAGGATTCGCTTGCGCGGCCCAAAGGGCAGTCCCAGCTCCTTCAGATCGTCGTCGGTCAGGAGCCGCAGCGTCTGCAGATCGACTTCGTTCTGCTCGATCAGCGAAGCGAAGCGCTCGAGCCCGTGAACCTTCAGCCACTCGGCCAGCGTCGAGATCAGCACGGCCGGCCTCCATCCATTTCCGCCGTTCTCACCAGCACGCCGTGATTGATGAGCCAGCCTGCGATGGCAAGGCCGGATTCGAGCGGCATCCGGATCGACCACGCGCGCGCGATCTGCAATGGCGTGCGGCCCGGAGGCAAATCCTTAAGCAGCGGCGCCAACGCCCGACCCGCAAGATAGGCGACCGGGGTCTCGAGGCGCGGGTGACGCAGGGCCGGAGCGACGCCGACGAATTCGCCATCGAGACAGGGCGTCTCGACAAACGCCGCTTCCGGCGAAACCTCGACCGACATGGCCGCCATCGCGCGGGCGTCAACGGGCTCGAAAGCTGGGGCAGATTCCGCGGCCTCACGCCCTTTGGAGCGCTCCGTCCAGAACTGGCCGCCGCGGTTCGCGGCGATTGTTCCGTAGTGATCCGCCGCCCACCGGCGATGCCGCTCCGAGGCGTCGCTCAACTGGTCACGATAAAATCTCATCGCGAGATCGGCCGCATAAGGCCGGCGAAGCAGGGTGTTGGCGACTATGGCGCCCGAGAGCGCGCTCTGAATCGCTTTTTGAACGCCGCTCGAGGAGATCGGGTCGATGGACAGCGCCGCGTCTCCCAGGCGGATCGCGTTTGCACCGATGCAGTCGCCCGCAAGATAGGGGGTCGCGTCGATCGCCCGCACTGGTCCGATGCGCTCGGCGTCGCGGCAATCGTCCAGGACGAGGGATCCCGCGAGCCGCTCGAGGAACCGGCGCTCGAGCGCCCCGGGCGCGGCCCGGAACGCCTTGGGATCGACGAAGGCGAGCGCATTGTAGGTTCCGTTCGGCAGCGGCACGCCCCAGAACCAGGCCTCCTCTGCGGCTTCGATCCGCGGCGTCGCCGGCAGGCGCGCCCCTCGCCAATAGGCGTGGACCGCGAGCGTCGCCGCTCCCGTTTGGACGCGCGGCCTCCCGGAAGCGGCGCTCCGTCCGCCGGCGTCGGCCAGAAAGTCGGCCTCGAGCGTTTCCCTGCGCCCCTCGATGTCGAGGGTGAGACGCCAGCGTCCGCCGAACTGCCGCCGGTCGACGACGCGCGCCGGCTGCAGGACCTTGACGCTGTGGGAGCGCGCGCCTTCGACAAGGGCGAGATCGAAAGCGCCGCGGTCGACGATCAGTCCCTGCTCGCGCGGGTCTTCGCGCAGTCGCGGTCCGTCCGCCCAGTTGACCCAGACGTTGCGCACCCGGGTGACTCCCCGCGTCTCGAGCGCCGTTTCTAGGCGCGCCGATTTGAGCAGCGGTTCGACGCCTGGACTCAAGGACTCGCCGAGGCGGCTGCGCGGAAAGCGCGCCTGTTCGATCAGCCGGACCTGGTGCCCGAGCTGCGCCATCCGCGCCGCAAACACCGAGCCCGCTGGACCGGCGCCGACCACGCAGACCTCAGCCATACGACGTCCCGATCGAATCGAGTGCATTCTCGACCGGCTGCGGCGAGAGCCTCAGATAGGCTTCGAGGCAATAGTGCAGCCAGCCCCGGATATAATCGCAGGCCGGCCGCCCGCGCCGCAAGACCTCATGGTGGCAGCCGCCGCCGCAGAGGTAGCGCGCCCAGCAGGACCGGCACGGCTCCTGCCGGTGCACATGGCGCTCGGTCAGCCATTGCGCCTGGCGCGTCCGGTCGACGCCTTCCGCGAGCGAGCCCATCGCCCCGTCCTCGTCGCCGACGAAGCGGTGGCAGGCGGACAGTTCGCCGTCCGCCGACACGCCGAGATAGCCCGCGCCGGCCCCGCAGGGATAAGGCCGGTGCGTGCCCCGGTGGATCTCCCGCATGGCGTTGACCATGTTGGCGAAGGGATAGCGCTCGCCGAGCCTCGAGCGGCGCTCGTATTCGCGTCCGCAGTCGATCATCTCGCCCAGCATGAGTTCAAGGTCGCCCGATTGCAGTTCGCCTTGACCGGCTGGCGAGCTCAGCATGGGCGAAAAGCCGACGCTATGAAAACCTGCCGCGACGAATGTGTCCAGCGTTCGCCGCAGCGACAGGTTCGTCGGCGTGACCGTCACGCGCGCCGAAACCTGCATCTTGTGCTGCAGGCGCAGAAGGGGAGCCGCGCGCCGCATAATGGCGTCGAAACTGCCGGCCCCGCCCTTGTATGGCCTCAGCGCGTCGTGGACCTCGCGGGGGCCGTCCAGGCTGATGGTGACGGCGAAGCCGAACTCCTCGAAGAAGCGTGCGTCGTCTTCGGTCAGCAATGTGCCGTTGGTGGTGATCGAATAGTTGACGGTCGCGCCGCGCGTCTCCGCAAGCTCACGCGCGCGCCGGGCGGCGGCCCGCAGCGTCGGCCGGTTGACAAGCGGCTCACCGCCGAGGAACGCGAGATTGAGGCGCTCGCCCGGCTCCGCCTCGCCAACCAGCAACTCGACGGCGGAGAGCGCGTCGGCCAACGACATGTTCTTCGCCGGCGCTCCGAATTCGCCCTGCTGGGCGTAGCAATAGGCGCAGCCGAGATTGCATTTCTGCGCGATCGCGAGCGACAGCGCGCGAATCTTTGGCGGCGGGAGCGGCGTGTCGTCGATCATTGGCGGGCCGTCGACGCCCGCCTGTTGCAACAGGTCCTCGATCTCGTCGCTGTCGCCGCGGGCCATTGCGGCGCCGCAGCGCCGGAAGAGTTCCGCCTCTGTGTCGAACAGCCGGCTGCCGTCGACGACAAAGAGATGGAGCCCGAGCGAGCTTTCGATCAAATGGGCTTGCGGCGCCCTCGGCGCCGAGACGCTTACGTACCGCTGTGCGTCGTGAAGGCTCACACGTCCCGTCCCCCGATCTGGAACTTCAGCAGCTCTTCCCAGCCGCGGAACAGTTCGTCATACATGACAAGGCGAGCGTCGGCGTAATCGTCGGGGACATAGGAACCGGTCCGTTTCTTCTGGAACCAGTTGTCGCCCTTGCTCAATCCGCCGGCGTCGATCTCGACGTTGACAAAGTCCGGGCGGGCCGACGCCCAATAGTAGCACGAGCACTCGCGATAGTCGTTCTGCCAGGGAGAGCAGAGGCCCTGCGTGAGTTCGCCCGCTTCCGCCAAAGCCCTCGATATGACCGCCGTGTCCTCCTCGAAAAACGGGCGCACCTCGAACTCGATGCTGACGTAATTCGCGGGTTTCTCGCTGAGTGGCTGTTGCTGGTCCCAACCGTCTTTCGTGCTGAAGTCGCAGCGTACCATCTTGCCCGCGTGAGGGAGGACATACGCAAGGGCGTTCGACCACTCCAGCGGCGCCAGCCCTGCGGGATTCATGTTCGTCGTCAGTTCAATGCGACCGTCGGGATCTGAGGAAGCGGGTCCGTAGATGTTCGTCATCATGCGGTATTCTTTGGCGCCAACCCACACGCGCAGCAGCCGTTTCCCCTGAAGCCCAGCGACCGTGGGTTCGTCGCTATCGACGCGAACGACGAGATTGTCGTATTCGCGCAGCTCGATTCCCTTGAACAGCCGCCGCCAGACGGCGCGGAAGTCCACCTCGAGGCCCGGACAGCAATTTGCGACTGAGGTTATCGGATGCGAGCTGATCGGGTTTCCCTTCGCCTCATGATGAATCTGGGCCGAGAGGTTGCGCGGGGTCAGCCGATGCGAAACGGCTGCGGGTTTGCTCTCAGCGCTCGGCGGCGGATCGCTCGCGGCCTTTTCGATGGTGTGGATCTGGCGCCACGTGAGGGCGAGATAATTGTTGTCGGCACCGCACATCAGCGCCGGCATCTTGCGCCGCCCGCGGTCGGTGAAGTCTGCGGCTTCGTCGGGCCGACGCAGCAGCTGCTTAAACCATGGCGCCGTCCCCGCCCGAAGAGCCGCGTAAGCCTGCTGATGCAACGCCGTAATTGCTTTGGTGTCGACGGCGCCGGGGTGCATCACCGGGCGGATGGCGCGTTCGGTGTCAGCGGCTTCCTCCTCGGGCATGGAATCGAGCGACAGAGCGGGCCTGCCCTTGAAGGCATTGCCGTTCATCACGGCCACGTTCATGAAACGGACAGTCTCGAAAGCGCGCCGGACGATATCCTGGGCGCGAGCCCGTGTGATTTCGGCAGGTTCCTCCTCGGTTGACTCCTCCTTGCGCACCTCCGGGCCGAACAGCACCTGATCGAGATCATCGGCAAGCGAGCGCACGAACAGCGAGTCCGGGGCCATGGCCGGCGGCCCCGAGCAGATTCGCGCCGTCGCTCTCAGCGTGTTTTGGTCGGGATCCTCGCCAGGCCGCGCAATCCGTACCTCAACGAAACCGTCGCAAGCGTCATCGAGATAGCCACGACTGATTGCCACGTTGTCGTAGAGCCACGACGGCGCCGGCGGATTAATCGCAAAGAGCCCCGGAGGGAGGGTTTCGTTGTCGAAATCCCGGCTCCAGTTGTTGTCGTCCCAGATCCTGTTGCGCCTCGGCTTCCAGTCCTTAAGCTTGGCGTCGTCTTTATCGCAGGGCTCGGGGTGTTCCGAGACGTCCTGATAACCTGCCCAGATTCCTTTCTCCGGGTCGTAGATATCCTGGTTCGCCGGTATCGCGTAGAGCGGGGGACCATGGTTGGAGGCCTCAGAATCAGAAGGTCGCCGTCCCGGCTTCGACGTGGGCCCATAGATGAGGCCCCGCGCAGGAGTGAAACGCAGGCGAATCTCGGGATGCTTCGCGTTTGGCTTGATGAAGCGCACCTGCCCGAACACAATGAAGTTCTCGTGGGCGGACTCGAAGTTGTTACAATACCCATGCAGGGTCTTGATGTCGTGATCGGCGACGACCACTTTTTGGACCACTTTGTCTTCGGCGAGCACGTCATTTCTGTCGACGGGTTGGCCTGTCTTCTTGTTGACCTCTCTATCAGTTGTGACCACGTCGTTCTTGTCGCCAGTTCGCCGCACCACCTTGCGATTGGCGACGGTGATCGTCCAGGACACATCCTTCACGCTGAAGTCGTTGTGGTCCAGGAGGTCGACCGTCAACGGCACAAGCCCGTCCTCTTTCTTGTCGTTTTCGACGATGGCGAAGACTTCGAGGAACGGCGCCACCGGTCGGATCTTGTCGCCGATCTTGAATTGGAGAGGCAGCGTCGGGATTCGCACCGCTTCGATCTCGCCGGAGCGCTCGCCGACGATAAGCGTCGGGAGGGGCTTCAGCGCGCGATAGCCGAGCGGCCGGTCCTGGTTGGCCGGCGCATCGAGTTCGATTGTGTAATTGTCCATCGGCTCGTCGGCTGAACCCAGCCGTGCGATGGCGAACGGCGGCAGGATTCTGAGGCCTTTGATCGTTCGCGTCATGATCGAGCCGCCCCTTTTGGGCCCTCACCGGCGAGGATCGCTTCGAACCAAGCCTGGGTTTGAAGATCAAGATCCTGCAGCGCGCGCAGATAAGATTCGGCGCCGGTCGCGGCGGCGAGGTGATCCTTCACTCTGCGGCCGCCTGGACCGGGGTCTGAAGCAGCGTTGAACAGTTTCCTGCAGGCCTCGAGCGACGTCCCGATCAATTCGCGGTGCTGGCGCCAGACGTCGACGTCCGCGTCCGGCAGGGTGAAGGAGTACGGCATTTCAAACGGAGGCCCCGCCCACCCGTCCTTGGGATCGTCGGTGCGCGGCGTGCGCACAAGCAGCCCCGCGAGCGTTTTGAGGTTGTACATCTCGCCGAAGACACGATGCATGAGCAGCGACCGAATGTTCGGCCGGTCGACGGGCTGGGTCTTGGCGAGTTGGAAAATGTGGCCAAGATAGTTGAGCAGCAGGCGGTATCGGATGTTGAACATCTGGCCGAGACGCTTGGCGACCACGGACTGGAGTTGGTGATCTCCGGCTGCGAGCGGCGGCGGGGGCTGACGGGTTGTAGGATTCGAACAGACGTCCTTCGCGGGCGACCATCCGGGGTTCCCGTCGATCTCCTCCTTCAGTTCCCTATACGCCGCCATAAACCGGTCGAAATGGGAGAGCTCGTCGGAACTCTTCAGGTGCTTCGTCACACTGAGATGCGGCGCCTCCCCCTGTTTCGCGATCCAATCGAGGGCCTTCAACGCTTCCGTTCGGGTCGCAGCCCTGTCGACGCGCACGAAGGACTCAGCGACCATTTGCGATGGTTTCCAGTCTACCCGGGCGACTAACGGGGCGGCGCCGCCGCTCACTTTGATCCGGCGTTCCTTGGCGACGTCGGAATCGTCGTTCGAATCGCCATCGTCATCGACTGGGTCGTCCTCGTCCTCGACCCGGTTGCCCTCGGCGTCAAGGTCATGAGGGGTCGGCTTGTAGCCGCGGCCCCATTCGTCCCATGACGCCTGAAATTCATAGCTCGCCTCGTCGAACGCTTCGTCCGGGATTTTGTCATGATCCCGGAGCACGGTCGTGATTTCCTGGTAGAGTTGCCCGACCCGGTGCACGTCGAGGGGCATCGTACCGTCGGGGCGGCGAAACGCCTCTTTGTCAAATCTCTCTCTTACCCTTTTTACGACGTCCTCCAACGATTCGCTCAGATCCGGATCCATCGAGTCCCTGAAC
>Ga0116216_10002165_pt1 | contig 13206 bp, 10 predicted proteins | sample Sb_taG_11_FD_89696 | JGI IMG/M metagenome (GOLD analysis project Ga0116216, IMG submission 89696) | Peat soil microbial communities from Weissenstadt, Germany - Sb_50d_3_AS metaG | ecosystem: Environmental > Terrestrial > Soil > Wetlands > Peat | place: Germany: Weissenstadt | collected 2010-09-21
ACTCGGTCCGGTGGCTGTGAGCGGCGCGTCGGCGACGGTTGCGGTGCCGGTGGCGCTGCTTTCGATCGCTGCGTGGGTGACCGTCACCGTGAGCACCCACGAGCCACCCTCGGCGTAGATGTGGTTGCCCATGACCGTGAAGGTCCCGCCACCTCCAGCGACGATGGCGGCGCTCGTTGTTCCGTCGCCCCAGTTGATGTTCGCGGGATATTCCGACGCGAGCGGGGACGGATCGTTTGTGGTGAACGTCGCAACGACGCCATTGAATTCGGCGTACTCGTTCACGGCAAGCGATGGCGCTCCTACCGTCACCGACGCGTTTGCGGGCGCAGCGGTCAACGCGGTAGCGAAGAGCGCTGCAATCAACACGGCGATTCGGCGAGCCGGTGTCACGGCAGCCACTGTACGCAGCGGCGCGGCGGCACAAACGCCGGCTGGAGGTCTTCGCTGCATCGGGGAGACAGGATTTGAACCTGCGACCGCCCGGCCCCCAGCCGGGTGCGCTACCAGACTGCGCCACTCCCCGTGGCTGACAATCAGAGCCTACCCATAGGAGAGCTCAGAGCGGGCGACGGGAATCGAACCCGCCCTAGAAGCTTGGAAGGCTCCTGTGCAACCACAACACCTCGCCCGCAAGCCGACATCAATCTTATCGGCCCAGGGTCGGCTGGGATCTGGAATGGCGTGGAGACCCCCCTTCCCCTCATCCCGTTGCTGGGTTGCGTCGCTTCTCCGTCGGCACCTCGCCCGACTCATCCGCCAGCCCAGCGGGCGGCCACGGACCCAGCCAGTTGTCGCGGGCCCCATCCAGCGTGATCGTCGCTCCGTTCATAGCTCGCCCGAGCGGCGTCGCCAGTAGGGCCACGAGCCACGCGTGCTCCCCTGGGCGGCCCAGGCGCTGCAGCGGGACCGAGCGTGCCATGCCGGCGCGGACAGCGTCCGGGTACTTGGCCATCACCTCCGTCTCGTAATGCCCAGCCGCCACCGCCACGACTGAAACAGCGTAGTCCGCCCAGCGCCTGGCGAGCTCGCGCGTCAGCGCCTCGACCGTCGCCCTGGCCGCGCCCGAATGAGCCATGCCGGGCATCCCGTGATGAGGCGAGAGGGTCACGTTGACGATCATCCCCCGACCTGCATCTCGCATCGCCCCCTCGAACGCGGCGTCGGCCATGTTCCTCGTGCCGTCCACATTCAGCCGCCACACCGCCCGCCACCCCTTGACCTTGATCGCCTCGGCGGGCACGAAGTACTGGCCGCCGGCGTTGTTCACGAGCAGATCCAGGCGCCCGTGGCGCCCCATCAGCTCTCCGACGAGCCTGCTCGCTTCGTCATGATCGCGGATATCCCCGGCGATCCAGCCGCAGCGCTCACCGATCTCGCCAGCTGCAGTCCTCAGCACCTCCCCCCTGCGCCCGGCTATGACCACCCTCGCCCCGCAGCGCACGAGCTCGGCGGCGGTCGCCCTGCCCAGACCGGTCCCCCCACCGGTGACCAGGGCCACCTTCCCGGCAAGAATGCCGGGCGCGAATATCTCGGATCCCCGATTAGAGGATCGTCTATTAGAACAACCCATAAACGCACCCGATCATATGGCCCCCATCTTCGGCGCCATCGCTCCATCCGTCAGGGCATCTCTCTAGGGTCTGACTCCATCGGACGTCCCCTCCTCCGCTCCAAGCGAGCCCGCCTGGGCTTGGCGGCACTGCTCGTGCTGGCGCTCGCCATCCTGCTCGGAGCCTACCTGTACAAGCGCCACCGCACCGGCAGCATCTACCACCCCCATGCACCGTTCGTCGCGCAGCCCACTCCTCGCCTGCCCGTCGCCGGACCCGACCGGTTCTCCTGGCCGCTCTACGGCTACAGCAAGAATCACGCTCGCTTCTTCCCGGCGCCCGCGAGCGTGCACCCGCCGTTCCGGCAGCTATGGGTGCACAACGAGCACTCTCTGCTCGAGTTCCCGCCGGTCATCTACGGCAACCACATCTTCCAGCTGGCCGACGACGGCGTATTGATCGCGATCGACAAGCGCACGGGCCGCACCTTCTGGGCTCACTCGCTGGGTGTCCTGTCCGCCTCCACACCGGCCGTCAGCGCGAGCACCGTCTACGCGACCGTCCTCTCCACCGGCAAACCGGGCATCCCCGGACGTGTGTTCGCGATCGACTACAAGACAGGCAGAACGCGATGGTGGCGCGATTTGCCGAGCCCCAGCGAGTCCTCGCCGCTGCTCGACCGCGGAAGGCTCTACTTCGGCTCGCAGAGCGGAACCGTCTACGCGCTCGACGCCCGCAACGGACATGTCGTGTGGACCTACCACGCGGACGGTGCGGTCAAGGCGAGCCCGACCCTCTCGGGCGGGCTGCTCTACTTCGGCGACTACTCCGGTCACGTCCAGGCAATCTCCGAGCGGACCGGTCAGTGCGTGTGGCTGAGCAGCTCCGAAGGCGCGCTGCTCGGCAGCGGCACGTTCTACTCCACCGCCGCGGTGCTCTACGGGCGCGTCTTCCTCGGCAACACCGACGGGCGCGCCTACGCGTATGACGCATTCACGGGAAGGCTCGACTGGGCCGTGCAGACGGGCGCCTACGTCTACTCCTCCCCCGCGGTCACCGACGCACCAGGGCTGGGCCCAACCGTCTATCTCGGCTCATACAGCGGCACCTTCTACGCGATCAACGCGCGCTCCGGACGTGTCAGCTGGCAGTTCAACGCCCACGGGCGCATCTCCGGCTCACCGACGATCATCGGGCGCACCGTCTACTTCGCCGACCTGGGCCAGCGTCACACATACGGTCTCGGGATCTCGACAGGCCGCGTGCTCTTCGAAGCGGACACCGGGTCCTTCGATCCGGTCATCAGCGACAGCAAGGACATCTACCTGACCGGCTACACCGGCCTCTACAGTCTCGCTCCCCGCTAGCGCGGCGCTGCTGCCAGCACTCGTGCGAGAAGGTTGCGGGTCATCGCGACCACCCGCGGGTCGGGCTTGAGCGGCGCGTCGGGCGAAGCCTGGGGTACGGGCGCGAGCGCGTACTCCCAACCGAGCGTGCCGGTGGCGAACACGAGCGCGCCCGAACGCGCGGTGTAGAGGGTGCTGTCCGCGCTCTGACCGCGTACCGGCGAGGGCTCCTGCGCGCTCATGCAGGGGGCGCTCCCGCCGCCGATGACTTTCGTTGCGGGTGGAGCGCCGGGCGCGCGCTGGTCGAGCTCATAGCCGACGATGCCGGGGATGCTGCTCGCCGCGGTCACGCCGCTTCCAGCGAACAGCCACGCGGGCTCCAGGCTCAGAGCGGGACGCCACGCGTAGTAGCGATACACCGGCGGGTGGGCGGGAGCCGACTTTTCCACGCGCGGGGTGATGCAGCCGTCATACGCGCTTCCCACGAGGTTGGCCCCGCCCTGGGGAAACAGCCCCGAGGGCTGGGCGCGGTCGGGGTCACGGGCGACGTTCTCCTTGTAGGCGACGATCACATGATCTCGTTTGCCCGCCTGGCTGGAGGCATTGCTGGCGTCCTGGAAGCGCACGCGCCAGGCCATCGTGTCGGAGCTGATGAAGATCAGGCTTGTCCCCCGGTCGCGCGCCCGGGCGAAGGCCTGCTCGTCGCGCTGTGACCAGTACTCGGAGTGCCCCACGTCGATCAGCGCCCGCGGGTGGGTGGGTCCCAAAACCTGACCGGGGTCGCCGTCGATCGACTCGATCGTCGTGTAGCTCACCGGGTAGCCGTAGCGCTCGAGGAAGCGCACCATCGCGACCTCCCTGATGAAGAACTGCCCGGCGCCCGTCTGGCTGTCGTACGGGCGGTCGTAGGAGACTTCCACCCCCTGGTGGGTGTGCGTGACTCCGACGAGCCTCGCGCCGCCCGGGTAGAGGCTGTCGCCGCCCCAGGCGTTGTATGCCTCATACGTAGCCGTCGGGATCTCCACGAGCAGCGGCGCCGGGCGCGCGGAGCGCACGACGAACAGGCAATCGCTCTGCGCCCCGTTGCTCGCGCTCAGCTTGACGATATACACCCCGCTGGGCAGCGCTTCGGGGATCGCGAAGGACAGCGTCGCGTGCCAATCGCACTCGGTCAGGCCCGTGGAGTATCGGTGCGTGCATGGAGGTTGGCGGACCGCCGGCAGCGAGCTGCTCTGGAGCACCAGCCGCCCACCAGTACCCCAGTACCAACCCATTCGATACACCTGAACGGTGACCCTCCGCGCACTCGGGGCGTTCACGTACACCCTCTGGGTTGCGCCCGGCGCAATGGCCTGCTCGGCCACATAGCCGTCGACCGCGCCGTGCGCCGCGCCTCCCTCAAGGCCCACCGGCCCGGGCAGGCGCCAGGCGCGGGTTCCCCGCGCCCGGTTCTCTCGCGCGATCGACGGCGGGGCGCCCGTGGTTGCCACCAGCCAGTGGTAGTAAGAGGCAGCTGCGCGCGCACCGGAGCTGCCACCTTTGCTGGAAGCCTTGTGGGCGCCACCGCCGCCGCCGCAAGCCGACATGCTCAGCACACACAGGACGGCGGCGATCAGTGCCACGCGTTTGGTGGAATGCCCCATGCAGAGTGCAACCCTAGTGTCTTGAGTCATAAATTCGATGACATTCCCGGCGCCTGCCCGTGCCCGTCAGATCACGACCATCCAGCCGGGAAACCAACATCGAATTTATGACTCAAGACACTAGGGTTGGTGTAGACGGCAGGTCCCACTGAGTCCCAGCGCGCGAGAGACCGAGAAGCGTGCCGCGACGCGCACCTGCCCTGGGGCGCTTACCGTCACGAAAGTCCAGCCCCCGGGCGCTTGTGCGACGCATCCCCTGCCCGCTGTGATCGTCCAGTAGCGCGTGTAGTGCACGCGCACGAGGAAGTTCCCCGACGCGGCGGCGCGCAGCGCGAAGGAGTCGTGCCCGAGCGAGGTCAGCCGCCCGGGGCCTTCCAGCAGCGGTGTCGGGTTGCGCACCGCATACACCGTCCAGTGCCTGCTCTTGAACACCTCTTGCAGATATGACAGGCCGCGGCGGATCAGCCGCCCCTCCTGAGCACTGGAAGGATCGAGCGGGGTATCGGGAAGCGCTACATAGCTCACCGCCTCCTCGTGCAGCCACCGGGAGTACCCCGCCGCGGTCAACCCAGGCTCGAGCAGCACCCCGTCGTAGCGCTCGTCCAGCTGCTTCTCCCATCCTCGAGCGAGCGAGAGGAAAGGCGCGAGCAGCGCCGCCTCCCAGTGGCCGCGTGTGAGCGGCACCTCCAAGCGCACCAAACCCCCTCCGTGACCTTCGAGGAATCGCCTCACCGGGGTGTAGTAGGAGGGATTGGTGGAGGCGTTGCCAGCCACCGCCACCGTCTCTCTGACAGGCCCCCAGACAGTCCATACCGCGATCGCGCACAGCGCCAGGATCACCCGCGGCCCCCAGACCTCGCGCCCCAGCGAGCAGATGAGCAGAGGCCCGGCGAGGAGCACACCGTAGCGCTCAATGTTGCTGCCCATCGGGGTGTGCGCCATCAACAAGGCAAAGCAGACCACGAGATAAACCAGTCCCCCGATCCGCAGCTGACGCTGCTCCGACGGCAGTGCCCAGAGAAACAGGAGCGTGACGAGCACGGTCGCGGCGAACGACGTGGCCGGAAACGGCTCGAAGCCGCCCTCTCCAAACACAAGCGCAAGGGGCACAACGACCATGGCCGCCGGCACACCCAGCACCACCAGGGCACGCCCCGAGCGCCGCGCGAGCGCACCTGTCAACCCGGCGAGCGCGAGCAGGACGCCCGCGACGGGACTGGCGGCCGCGCACAGCGCCGCCAGCAGACCGGCAGAACGTGGCCGCCCGTAGACGAGCGCGAGCGCGGCGGCGAGCGCGAACGTGACGCCCAGCGCGAACGTCAGCCGCCCGATCCAGACATCACCAACGGCCGCAACCGCAAACCAAACGGCGCCCCAGCGCGCGGATCGGCCGTACACGGCCAGCGCCAACCGCTCGAACAGCGTGGCGGAGGCCAGCACCGAGGAAGCCGCGAGCAGACGCAACCCCAGCAGCGAGGCGAGCGGCGCGAACAGCAGGCTATACCCAGGCAGGGCATGCCCCGCGTACCAGTGCTCGTCCCAGACGGCGAAGGAGAGGTGGTGGAACAGGTCAACGCGGTATACCTGCGCCGCGAGATCCGGGGTGCGCGGATCGACCAGCAGCCAGACCGCCACCAGCACCGCGGCGAGCCTTACTGCGGGACGTCGTCCACCGAGTACGACCGGGGGCCGGTGCGCTACCACACCGGACCCCGTTCCGCCGCACGTGCAGCGGATATGCACCCGTGAGAACCGTCGAGCGGCTCCGAAGTAGCTCTCGATGCAAGACGGTCGATAATCGGCACGTGGAGATGATGACGAGCATGGACACTCGAGCGCGGACCAAAGGCCCCCGCCGGGCGGGGCGAGCGACGCATACGGGCATTGCGCTGGCGGCGCTCTGCGCCGTGCTGGCGGCCGTCGGGTGTGCGACCGGCCATCCACCTCCAATCGCGGCGGGAACCCTCGCGGAAGCCGAGACCTTCCCTTACTTCAGGGTCTACTGGGTTGGGCCCAGCTTCGCCGATCAGCCCCTCGCGGCGGCGGATGGCCAGCAGGGCTACAACAGCTCCGTCGGGGACAGCGTCTACTACGGCGACTGCGTGCAGCGTAAAGGCATCTTCGGCGGCGGCAGCTGCCTGTTGCCGCTGCAGGTCACCACCGTGATCTACGGGCCACACTCCAACGCCACGCTCGGCTCGCAGCGCAACACGGTCATCCGCGGGGTCCCCGCGACCGTGTATGACGAAGGGCGATCGATCGAGCTGTACAGCGGCAGGGTGGCGATCGATATCTTCTCCGATGACTTCTCCCACTCCTACCAGGCGGCGCTCGAGCTACGTCCGCTCAACGCGCCCGGCTCGGCGGCCGGGAAGCTGCCGTCTCCCGTCTACTGCCCCGGCCTCTCCGGGGCGATGAGCACGGAACTGAGCCGCGTGATGGCGAGCCTGCCGGGACGCGCCTGCCAGCGGGCAGCCGCCGCCACGGCCTTCGCCGAGCGCCTCTCGCGGTGAGCTATCCCGGCGCCGGCGGCGCGACGGGACGGCCGATCTCGCGGCGCAGGCTGAGGAACGCGAGCGAGCCGATCAGCGCCGGGATCCACAGCGAGATCGCCCGGTAGACGAGCACCGCCGCCACCACGACGACGGCCGGGCGGACACCGAACAGAACCAGCATGCCCACGAGCCCTCCTTCGACCGCGACGAAGCCCCCGGGGATCGGCAGCGAGTTGGCGAGCATCCCCACCAGGTAGGCCATCGCCACGACCCACACGCCGGGGGTCGAGCCGAAGGCCGCCAGGCACGCGTACAGAGCGAGGTTGTCGAACAGCCAGTATCCGACCGCGCCGAGCATCCGCCAGTCGTGCCGGCGAATCAACCGCAAGGCGTCCTCCACCCCGCCGCTCAGCGCCACGAGCGTAACCGCCAAGCGGCCCTGCTCCAGGGGCCTGCGCGCGGCCGCCCGGCGGGCCCACGCCGCAAGCGCGAGCGTGCCGAGGATGGTCGCCAGCGCTGCCGCCGCCGGCAGCAATGTCAGCAGCGGGTTGCGCGAGCCCGGCAGCAGGCCCAGCCACATCGGCACGCCGATCAGGACCACCGCCCCGACGTTGACCGCGCTGGTCAGCACGAAGATCAGGACCGAGCGCTTCGCGATCCGCCGCACCGAGACGCCCTTGCTGCGCAGCACCCAGGCCCCCAGCGCCAGGCCCGCTAAGCCGCTGACCGAGACAACCGAGTTGACCGCGAGCTCCGACAGCGACAGCCGGGAGACCAAGCGCTTGCCGAGCATCCCGAACACCAGCCCGAACAGCACCACATAGCCCGCGCACGAGAGCAGCTCCAGGCCGACGGCGGCAGCCACCCACCAGGAATTCGCATCGGTCAGATCCTCGGCGACCGAGTGCAGGCCCGGCACCGACAGCAGCAGCGCCACGACGAGACCGAAAAACACAGCGAGGCTGATGATGCTGTTGCGCAACGTGCGCGAGTGCGCCGCGAGCTCATCGGGTGTCTCCTGCATGGATTTTGGCTGTTCGGCGATTTCTCCGCTCCCGTCGGCTTTAATCACATCATCGCTGACCTAGCCGCCCGCATACTGGTCGTCGACGACGAGCCCGCCGTCCAGACCGCGCTGTCGCGGGCGCTTGCGCTGGAGCGCTACGAGGTCGCGCAGGCGGCGGACGGGCGCGAGGCGCTGGAGCGCCTGGGGGCCATGCCCTACGAGGTCGTGATCCTCGACGTGTCGATGCCCCACGTCGATGGTCTGGAGGTCTGCCGGCGACTGCGCGAAGGCGGCGATAGGACACCGGTGCTGATGCTCACCGCCCGCGAAGGGGTCGACGACCGCGTCGCCGGCCTAGATGCCGGCGCCGACGATTACCTCGTCAAGCCGTTCGCGCTGCGAGAGCTGCTGGCGCGTGTGCGTGCCCTGCTGCGCCGGGCCGGCGAGGACGACGAGCAGGCCAGCACGCTGGCGTTCGAGGACCTGCGACTGGACTGCCTCGCCCACGAGGCGTGGCGCGGCGAGCGGTTGTTGGCGCTCACGCGCACCGAGTTCCTGCTGCTGGAGATGTTCCTGCGCCACCCCCGGCAGGTGCTGACCCGCTCGGCCATCTTCGAGCACGTGTGGGGGTACGACTTCGGCGCGACCTCCAATTCGCTGGGCGTCTACATGGGCTACCTGCGCCGCAAGACCGAGGCCGGCGAGGAGTCCCGCCTGCTGCATACCGTCCGCGGCGTCGGTTACGTGCTGCGCTGCACATCGTGAGCTTTCGCAGGCGCATCACCCTCGTCTCGGCCGCCGCGGTGGCGATCGCCGTGGTGCTCGCCTCACTGCTCACCTACCTGCTCACCTCGCACGAGCTGCGCGGTCAGGTCGATTCGCAGCTGAGCAGTCGCGCCGACAGCCTGCGGTTCGTCGCGAGCGGCCCCGCGCGTCGTTCGCGCAGCGCGCTGCTCGACCTCATCAAAGGTCAGGACTCAGAGCAGGCGCCGAGCACCAGGACGCCGCGAGGCGTCACCCCCCTGGGCAACCTGCCGCCACGGCCCGGCCAGGTGCGCGGCTACCAGCAGCTGGTCGACGAACATGGCCATGTCCTGTTCCGCTCCTCGGGGAATGTGACGCTGCCGGTAGACGCCCGCATTCGCGAGCTGGCGAGGAGCACGGGCGGACGCTATTTCCGAGACGCGCGCGTGAACGGCCTCGACCTGCGCATCCTTGCCGAGCACATCGCGCCGGGGCGCGCGGTTCAGGTCGCCCAGCAGCTCACGGAAGTCGACCGGCTGCTGCGCCACCTGCGACTGATCCTGGCGCTGCTCGACATCGGCGGCATCGCGCTCGCGGCGCTGCTCGGGCGGCTCGTGGCCGGCGCCGCCGTGCTGCCTGTGAAGCGCCTCACCCAGGCGACCGAGCACGTGACCAGAACGCAGGACCTCTCGCAGCGCATCGCGCCGGTGGGCGAAGACGAGATCGGACGGCTCGCGACGAGCTTCAATGCGATGCTCGACGCGCTCGAGCGCTCGATGAGCGCACTCGACGCGTCCGTGCACGCCCAGCGCCAGCTGGTGGCCGACGCCTCGCACGAGCTGCGCACGCCCGTGACCAGCCTGCGCACCAACATCGAGATCCTGCAGCAGGCCCACGACATGGACCCCGACGAACGCCAGCGCCTGCTGGCCGACGTGGTCGAGCAGATCGGGGAGCTGACGCTCCTGATGAACGACCTGATCGATCTCGCGCGCGGCGAGGAGCCCCGAGCCGACACCGAGGACACGCGGTTGGATCTGATGGTGAGCGAGGTCGCCGAACGCACGCGCCGGCGCGCGCCGGCCACTCCTTTCCTGCTCAATCTGGCGCCGACGATCCTCCCCGGCGTGCCCGCGCGGCTGGAGCGTGCCGTGGCGAACCTGCTCGACAACGCGGTCAAGTACAGCCCCCCGGACGAGCCGGTCGAGATCGAGCTCCATGGCCAGGAGCTGACCGTGCGCGACCACGGGCCGGGGATCTCCGCAGAGGACCTGGCGCACGTGTTCGACCGCTTCTACCGCGGCGCGGAGGCCCGCGGGCGCCCCGGCTCGGGGCTGGGATTGGCGATCGTGCGCCAGGTGGTCAGACAGCACGGCGGTAGCGTCACCGCCGAGCGAGCGCCTGGCGGCGGGACGCTGATGCGCTTGCGCCTGCCCGGCGCCGAACCCGTTGAGGAGGACCCCTACGACGCGTATCCCCAAAGCGCGGGCGCACGCCGACCGATCTCCGATCGATCCACCGTCTAGACGCGCCTGGGTGCCTGCTCGCGAAAGCGTGCCGGCGAGAGGCCGTAGTGGCGACGGAACGCCTGGGCGAAGTGGGGCGCCTGCCGGTAGCCGACCAGACGCGCCACATCGCGTACCGGGATCGCCCGTTGCTCGATCAGCAGCTCAGCGGCGGCCACCATCCGCCGCGCGAGCAGATCCTCCTGGAAGGTGGTCTCGCCAAACTGCGCATACGCGCGCTGCAACTGCCGCGGCGAGCTCGACAGCGCGCCGGCCACGACGGCGAGCGTGAGCGGCCGGCGATAGTGGCGCGCCACCACCACCCGCGCGAGCAGGTACAGCCGACGCCGCGTGCTGAAGGTGTCGGAGCGCACACCCCCTACTCCGACGGCTACCCCCTAGACGGGACAGTCACTCCTCGCCCAGTTCGAGCACCGCCAAAAACGCCTCCTGCGGAACCTCCACGCGGCCCACCTGCTTCATCCGCTTCTTGCCCTCCTTCTGTTTGGCAAGGAGCTTTTTCTTGCGGGTGATGTCGCCCCCATAACAGCCCGCAATCACGTCCTTGCGGAAGGCTTTGACGGTCTCGCGGGCGATCACGCGCGCGCCGATCGCCGCCTGGATCGGCACGTCGTACTGCTGGCGCGGGATCCGCTTGCGCAGCTTCTCCGTCAGCGTGCGACCCACCTCATAGGCCTTGTCGCGGTGCACGACCATCGATAGCGCGTCGACCGTGTCGCCCGCCAGCAGCACGTCGAGCTTGACCATGTCCGAGACGCGCATCCCGTCGAGCTCGTAGTCCAGCGAGGCATAGCCGCGCGTGCGCGACTTCAGCTGGTCGAAGAAGTCGAGCACAATTTCCGCGAGCGGCAGCTCGTAGGTCATCTGCACTCGCTCGGGCGAGAGATAGTGCATGCCCGAGTGCTCGCCGCGGCGTTCCTGGCAGAGCTCCATGATCGCACCGACGTACTCTTTCGGGGCGATCACCTGGGCCTGAATGAACGGCTCACGGATCTCCTCGATCGTCCCGGGATCAGGCATATCCGAGGGGTTGTGCACCTCGAGCTCCTTGCCATTGGTCAGAGTCACGTCGAACTCCACCGAGGGCATCGTCGCGAGCAGCTCGAGGTCGTACTCGCGTTCCAGGCGCTCTTTGACGATGTCCATGTGCAGCAGGCCGAGGAAACCGCAACGGAAGCCGAAGCCGAGCGCGTCGGATGTCTCGGGCTCCCAGGAGAGGGCGGCGTCGTTGAGCGTGAGCTTCTCCAGCGCGTCGCGCAGGTCCGGGTAGTCGTCGGAGTCGATCGGGAACAGGCCGCAGAAGACCATCGGCTTGACCTCGCGGTAGCCCGGCAGCGCCTCCGTAGCGGCGCCGGCGCTGGAACCGGAGTGGGCCCGCGTCGTCAGCGTGTCTCCCACACGCAGCAGCGTCACGTCCTTCAGACCCGTGATCAGATAGCCCACCTCGCCCGCCGCCAGCTGATCCGTTCCCATCATCTGCGGGCTGAAGAAGCCGATGTCATCGATGTCCGCCTCCGTCCCCGCCGCCATCGCGCGGATCGGTTCCCCCTTTCCGAACACGCCGTCGACCACACGGATGTAGGCGATCACGCCGCGGTACTGATCGAACTCCGAGTCGAAGATCAGCGCCCGCGCCGGACCATCGGGGTCGCCGCTCGGTGGCGGCACGCGCGCGATCAACTCCTCGAGCACCTCTGCAACGCCCTCCCCCGTCTTGCCGCTGATCTTGAGGATCGACTCTGGCGCCCCGCCGATCAGATCACTGACTTCGCCCGCCACCCGCTCCGGCTCGGCGCCCGGCAAGTCGATCTTGTTCAGGCACGGGATCAGCTCGAGCCCCGACTCGACCGCCAGATAGGTGTTCGCGACCGTCTGCGCCTCCACCCCCTGCGCCGCGTCGACGACCAGCAGCGCCCCCTCGCACGCCGCCAGCGAGCGCGAGACCTCATAGGTGAAGTCGACGTGCCCAGGCGTGTCGATCAGATGTAGTTGATAGGTCTCCCCGTCCTTCGCGGTGTAGAAGACGCGCACCGCCTGCGCCTTGATCGTGATCCCGCGCTCGCGCTCCAGGTCCATCGAGTCGAGCACCTGCGCGCGCATCTCGCGCGGTGTGATCGTCTTCGTCAGCTCCAGGATGCGATCGGCGAGCGTCGACTTGCCGTGGTCGATGTGCGCGATGATCGAGAAGTTGCGGATCTTTGCCTGGTCCATGGGCCGTACAGCGTAGACGCGCTAGCCTTAACGGTCCGGCGGATCGCCAACTCGACAAGGATGTATTCAGCCGCGGCTACGCGCCGATCTTCGGACCGGCGGCCTGTCCAGGTGTCGAGAGTGTCACGCCGCCCAGGCAAGACACACAGTCCTGGGACGTAAGTAGTAAGCGGCGATCTATGTCCGGGTGCTGGCCGATCGGAGATCCCTAGGATCTCCGATCGGTCGGGTGCGGCCTCGGCCCACCCGGCCTCTGCTCGACCTACGCGCGCCCCAGCTGCGCCCTGATCAGGCGACTGACCTGGTGGGCCTCGGGGATGCGCATCGCCAGCACGGCACGGGCGTACACGAACAGCCCGGCCGCAGCTGCGCCTGCAACGCTCACGATCTGGGCGGGCAGAGACACGCCCAGGACCCCGTCGAGCAGTCGCCATACAAGCCACGAGACACATGCCAGCAGCGCCGAGGCGACGGCAATGCGCGCGGTGATCATCGCCGTTTGAGCGCCTTCCAGGCGCCCGTTGAAGCCGATGCGCAGGCGCTGCATCTGAAGTGCGGTCATCACCGCGTTGGCGATCACGGTGCCAATGATCAGACCGGCGATCCCCAGCGGCTTGTACAAGGCGGAGCTCACGATGATGTTAACAACTATGTTCAACGCCGCCATGCGCGTCGGTATCAA
>Ga0116216_10002167_pt1 | contig 13202 bp, 10 predicted proteins | sample Sb_taG_11_FD_89696 | JGI IMG/M metagenome (GOLD analysis project Ga0116216, IMG submission 89696) | Peat soil microbial communities from Weissenstadt, Germany - Sb_50d_3_AS metaG | ecosystem: Environmental > Terrestrial > Soil > Wetlands > Peat | place: Germany: Weissenstadt | collected 2010-09-21
CGGCGTTTTTGCGCAGTGGTTCCACCTCTACGAAACCGACCTGCCGACCGTCGAGCTCGTGCTGCGGACCTACAGTTCCGTGTTCGACCATGTGTCGGTGTGGTACACGATGCAAACGGATGTTCTGCTGCTCGGCTTCCAGTCGCCCGAGCATGCGCTGGATGTAGAGCGGATCCGGCAGCGCTTCGAGCGTCCGGACTTCAAGGAGGGATTCGCGCGAGCGGGGATTCAGAGCCTGCCGGCGCTGCTCAGCCACGAGATTCTGCCCCTCGATACGCTGGCAGCGGTGCCCCTCGTGGGCCCCGTGCACACGCTGCGCCATCCCATCCTGAGTGACTGGGCCGCGCGGGCTTTCTTCGTCGGAGCTATGGCGGAGCTGCCGCGGCTGGCATCGGGCGCGAGCGCCGAGGTGGGTGTACGCAACTCGCTGCTGCGCCGCTCGAGCGGCCTCGACGACGGCCCGGTACCCGAGGAGCTGCTCTTCGCGCTCGCCAAGGAGAGCAGCCGGCTCGGGAACGGGATCGTGTGCGCCGATGTCATGGCGCGCGCCGCGCGCGATCACTCCGAGTCCGATCGCCTGCGGGATCTCCGACAACAGCTCCTCGCGGCCGGCGGAAAGTGGACGCAGCTCTTGGGGGAAGATGAGCAGTCTGCCCTGGTCGAGCTTTACGGCGGTGAAGCGAAGCGGACGGCGGCAGGGGCTGTGAACGCTGCTGAGGTCGCGAGGCAGCTCACCGACCGGTTCGTGCGCTTCTTCTATCCTGCGATCCCATTCGATCGGCAGGTGGTGGAGCAGGCCTGGGAGCGTTGCGCGAAGGCAGATGCGAGCGGTGTCTGCGCCGCGGGCCGCGCGCAAGCCCGTAAACTTCTGGGTTTCGACTGAACCTCGCCATCAGGGCTGTGAGCGGCAAAAGACGTTCTTTGCGCCTCTATCCCGCGGATCCCTCACCAAGACTGGTACTTCTTGAAAAGACAGGGTTTTTGGTCCACACGCGCGCTTGCCCCACTGGGACGCCGCGCCCTTCTATGCGGCCCATGGGGGCGGTGCGTACTCGTCGAGAAGGACCGGCTCGTCTCGGCCGCAGCACCCCCGCACCCCAGGCGCACCCTGCTCTCCAAGAGCGCGCGCAACGCGAGCGCGCGTACTGAGGAAAGCCTAAGACACCGGGACGTTAGATAGCTCCCCGGAAAGCACGGAAAGGGGCGGCAAGAGCGGCATAGGCATGCACGGAGGACGGCCCCACGGCCCCCGCGTGCCGAGCTGCAGCGGCGGGCGCGCAGCGCGACGTGCCGCTATCTCTCCGCGCCCCCAAGGATAATCGGCAGCCCCGACTTCGGATTCCCGATCACGACGATCTTCGAGTTCGCGGAAAGCGCGAGCTTTTCGGTCGCCTCGATCCCCTTCCACTCGAGCAGCTGCGGGCTGATTCCGGACGCCACGATACGCTGGAAGTCCGCAATGCCCTGGGCCTCGATGCGCTTGCGCTCAGCCTCCTGCTGCTCCTTCTGCAGCACGAACTTCATCTGCTCCGCCTCCTGCTCACGCTTGAGCTTCTCCTGGATCGCATTCGAGACGACCGCGGGCAGTCCGACCTTTCGGAGCAACACCGCCTCCACCACGATGCCGCGCGCCTGGGTCAGCTTCGCGAAGAACTCCTGGATCTCGTGCGCCACCTTCTCGCGCTCCGAGGAGTAGAGCGCCTTCGCGTCGTAGGAGGCCGTGATCTCGCGGATCGCCGAGCGGAACTGCGGCTCGACCGTGACGCTCTCGTAATCGCGGCCGACCGTTTTGTACATGTCGGCGGCCTTCTCCGGATCGAGCCGGAACAAGAGCGACGCCTCGAGGTCCATGATGAGGCCCTCCTGCGAGGGAACTTCGGCGGTCTCCTTGATCTCCTGGGTCTGGATCGACATCACCACCACGCGCGTCATCGGAACCACGAGATGGACACCCGGTGAAAGCCCGTTCGGCGAAACGACCCCGAAAAGGTCCTTCACGCCCACATGGCCGGCGGGAATCACCTTCACGGGGTTCAAGAACAAGAAGAACAGCAACAGCAGGACCAAGGCGACGCCCATCCAAACGGCTCGGGCAGGAAGCGTATCGGGATCGTTCACGTTGAACTCCTTGGGCGCCATCGCGCCTCCTCGCAAGAGATCGGGAACGCGGCTTTGTGACGCGCAGTCTATCTTGCATAGGTGCGGTATGTCATCGTCGCGCAGCGCATACTGGGCATTATGACAGGTGTTATCGCCCGCACTTGGGGCGCGACGCCCGAGAATCTTCCCGGGCGACCGCACGGAAGACACCACTGCGGATCGGTTCTCGCGCGGAGTCGCTATTGAAGCACCGGGCGAAATCGTGTTCCGCTGGCCCGGTCAGCTCCGCGCCGCACCGTACGGCTACTGGATCGACAACGGCGGCCGGCGCAGTCCTCGCACGCTGACACCTGGGCTCGAGCAGCTCCTCCGAGGACAGGCCGTGATGTCGCTCTTCCGGCACGAGGACTTCGAGGTGCCCGTCCAGCTAACGCTCGCGTCGCCGCCTGGCTCGCGGGGCGCGCGCCTTTTCAGTGTCATGCGCGTCACCGACTGGGTACGCGGCACTGCCGTCGGTCGCGTAGCGGCCGCTCGTCAAGCTGCGCGTTCCATGCACGCGCGGACCCTGGGGACGCACTGCGCGCGGTTCTCGCTTGGGGCGATCTCGTGATGACGCGGCGGCTGCTGAACCTGAAGGCACTCGCGGAAGCGGCGGGCTAGATCGAAGGCTCGCGCTCGTCAACCGCCAGCTCGAAGCTTTGCAGGAACCGCACCCAATCGCCTGGTAGCCCGTGCTCGGCCGCGCCCTCGACCAGGAGGCGCATGTAGCGCGGCGACGGCCTGCGACCCACGACGGTGCGCGACGAGCGGTATGTGAAGGCGGCCACCGCCGCCTCCTCGGCATCGACACGGACCTCAACGGGGACGCGCCGGTAGACGCCCACGTGCACGCCTTCCGTGCGATCGAGGCGGTCGCAGTCCTCCGCTGCGAGTAGGTGAAGCACCCCGCAGGTGCGCGCTCCCGGCTCCGGCTCGAGGTTGGCGACGCCCCGCTCGCCGGGCCCGACGGGCAGGTTGAAAGCGAGGCGATGGTCGTCGAGCCAACCGACACAGCTCGATCGCGGGTGCAGGCCGCGGCGGCCGAGAAGGATTGCGCGGCTCATGTTGCTGCCGTAGCTGAAGTACCAGATCGGGTCCCGGATACTCACGCGTACATCGCCCCAATCTCCTTCGTCTACTTCTCGGCGCTCGGTAGGCGCCGCGTAAGCGGGCATTCGCGCTTGATGCATGGGCATGACGGGAAAGCCCCGCCTGGCGATCTTGCGTGACGCCCAGTGGCAGGAAGGTCGGGCGGGTGCCGCGGCCGAGTTCATAAGCGACCTGCAACCTCCGCGCGCGCCGGCCATGCAGCCATGGGACCTTCGGATCGCCTATGTCGTGGATCCATCCGGGGTGCTTTGGCACATTGGCGAACGGCGCGATGGCGCAATACACGACTAGGCAACGCCAATCAACGGTTCGAAACCCGCAGCTCCCTGCCACCCGCACGGGGTAGTCCGCTATGGCTGCGCTTCGAACACTAGATTCACCGGCGTCTGGGTAGCTCGTCGGAAGCGTGTAAACCCGCCCCCAGTGACAACCTCGCGAATGCGAAGCTCGCCGGCCTGGGCGCCGAGTGCAAGCCCGACCTCCTGCGATAGCGATGCAGGGGTGCAGACCTGCGTAGACGCGCTGTACATGATGCGACCTATGGGATTGAGATTCTCCTCTACGCGGTCGTTCGCGAATGGCTCGACGATCATCCAGCTCCCATCAGGTGCGAGTGTCTTCAGCACGTGCGACGCCGCACCCACCGGGTCGCCCATATCGTGCAAGCAGTCGAAAAAGGCGACCAGGTCGTAGCCTTCACCGGGATATTCCTGCGCTCGCGCGACCATGAACCGAATCCGCTCATCCACGCCCTCCTGCTTCGCCAGCTCTTGCGCGCGAGCGATCGACGCCGGGTGATAGTCGAAGCCAAAGAACGTAGAGCGTGGATACGCCTTTGCGAGAAGACGCGTCGATGCGCCGAGGCCGCATCCCACATCCGCGACGCGTGCACCCGCACGCAGCTTTTCCTCAACTCCGTCCAGCGCCGGAATCCATTCCGCGACGAGGTGGGCCGCATAGCCCGGCCGGAAGAAGCGCTCGGTGCCGGAAAAGAGATCGGTGTGGTGGTCATGCCACCCAACGCCCTGGCCAGTCCGGAACGCATCGAGCAGCTTTTCCTGTGCGCGGGAGGCGGCAACTGCGCTCTGGAAGCCGCCCGGGACGAAGGCTGGACTCGACTCATCAGCGAGCGCAAACGCTTGCTCTTCATCAAGCGAATATTTCCCGGTCGCAGCGTCGTAGTTGGCATAGCCGCTAGCGGCCTGCGCAGCCAGCCACTCTCGGATGTAGCGCTCGGCAGTGTTTGTGCGTTTTGCGAGCTGGTCTGAGGTCTGGGGGCCACCCTCTGCGAGGGCTCGGTAGAGGCCCAGCTTATCGCCAATGACGACCAGCGTGGCGTGGAATGTTGCACCTAGATCGGCAAAGACTTGGTTCATGAAGCGGTCGAGCTTTGTGGGGTCGATAGCCATCTAGCTTCTCCTCTGTGGAAGTTATTTAGCGCCGGCTCTTGCGCCCGAGTCAAGCAGTTCCGAGCGCTGAGTCCGATGTCGCTCGGACGCTGGCGCTCGGTGTGGCTACCCCGAGGCGCGCTCAACGAGCGAGGCGCCTCGCGCAAGGAGCGCCACAGTCCTCTTTCGTGTCGGAGCTGTGCTACTCGATTGCGAACAGGAAGACCGTCGCAAGCCAGCCCACCAAGATTGCGGTCGGCACGAAACTCTCGGGGGTCGCAATGAGGTGCCTCCTTCTTTCTGGAGGCATTCTGCCATGCGCGAGGCGGCGGCGCTGTGAACTACTTCACAGGCTTCTTCCCTCCCTCGTACATAATGAGCATCAATGAGACCCGGCTGCGTTCGGAGGATCTTGCACGAGCTCAGCCCTTCGAAATAGTCCCGATCAGTGAGACACCTCGCGCACGGTGGCGTCGGACGGCGATGCCCCACCGCAGAAACGACGACGCACAGACCGAAGCCGGAGCATGTCGATGCCGAGTGATGATGTGACCGCTGCAGTCGTGGGCGACGCGCTCCGACGGCCGTGGAGCCTGCGAGACCGGAGCCGAGGAGCAGCAGCTTCCCGGGTCTCCGGGTCGAGACGCTCTCGCTGTCAAGCCGATAGGCGCTTTCGACCGGCCAAGGCGCCCAGGCCTGCGACCACCAGCAATGCGGTGTTGGGTTCGGGGACGTACTGCGTTCCCGACATCGACGTCAGGCTGAAGTCTGAGACTGGATTGCACTGCGAGTCGCTGGATCCCGGCGAGGGTCGCGCCGAGGCTGCTATCGGCGGTGCCATAGGCCCAATCGAGCAGCCCCACGTTAAGCACCCATTGCTGACCCACCACCACCGGAAGCCGCAGGCTCTCGAATGTTCCCGAGCCCGATAGCTGGCCCTGCGACGTGGTCCAGCCGGCCGGAGGTGTTCCACCCAAAACTGAGCCGGTGCCGCCACGGCTCACGGTTGCGCTCATGATTCCGTAGACCGGCCCTCCGTTCATTGTGAGGGACAGCTGCCATAGGTGTTGCCGAACAGGAACGGCCCCGGGGTACCCAGCGCCGAAAAGCTTCCGTTCACGGCGAAGAGATACTGCACGAAGGCGGCACTCCCGTTCACGAGCATGGGACTGGTCACGGACAGCGCGTCGGTGAAGAACGAGGCACCCTGGGAGTCGAACAGCGCGACTGGGCTCCCCGGGGTGCCACCCGAGATGTTGGCGTGCGCCCACGCGCTGAGCGACGCGTAGTTCGCCGTCGAGTTCGACGTGCCGTCGAAGTAGCCGCTGAAGCCGGGGTTGCCGAGGATGACGGGCGCGAGGCTCGCGCTGTTGGGGAGCGGGCCCGATGCGGCTGTGAGGTCCGTCCAGCCGCCGCTATAGCCGCAGGTTGTGTTGCCGCCCAGCACCTGCATCCCTAGCGACTGCGATTCGAACATCGGGGCGAGCTCTGCCGGCGGGCCGAAGGTGGTGCAATTGTTTGGAATCGACCCCGTACCTGCGCCACCGACGACACCGGCCCAAGCCTCAAGGCTCGCGGCGCGGGCCGACGTCACAGGGGACTCGACGAGCGTGGCGGAGGCAAGGACCATGGCATTGGATAGATACGACAGGGTTCGGTGCACGGCTTACTCCTAAGCGAACCGGAAGCGTCCGAAGCAGGCACCCGTCGCGGCTCCCCTTTGCGTCCGGGTCCGAAGGGTCCGAGTCCGCGGGCCTGGCGGAAACAACCCCAGCGACCTCTGAGGCATCGCAGGCCTCCAATCCCTCTGAACGGAGGGTGGCCACATTTCGTAGCGGGGTGGCGTAGAAGACTTCGTGTGTCTCAAGGAGCCCCGCGGAGGCCGCTGCCCGGCCGGCGGACGTGGCGGCGGGGTTCGGGGAGCGTGAGGTGAGCGTCAGCGGATGAAGAGGTCGCGCGAGAGGCGGAGGTCGCGCGAGGACGCTCCTACCGAGACCTGGTACTTGCCTGGAACGATCCGCCAGCCCGCGGTGGCGGTGTCCCATATCGCCAGGGATTCCGAGTCGAGATCGACGGTCAAGCGCTCCCGCTCCCCGGCTCGGAGCGCCACTTTGCGGAACCCGACCAGGCGGCGGGGAGGTTCGCCGGTGGCTGCTGGCAAACGAAGATAGATCTGCGCCACCTCCGCGCCATCCTGGTAACCGACGTTGGCCAGCTCGAAGGTCACCCGCAGGCGGCGGCTCGTGCCTTTCCTCTCGTCCCTCTCCTCGTCCCCGTCCGAAGACACTCTCAAGTTTCGGTACCTGAAATCGGTATAGGAGAGCCCATGACCAAAGGGGAAGAGGGGCTCAATCCCCTTGGCGTCGTACCAGCGATAGCCCATGAAGAGGCCCTCCGCGTAGTCGACCTCGTTGGTGAGGCCGTACACGGTCGGTGGCGTGGCGCCGGTGGGCAAGTCCGCCTCGCTCTTCGGGAAGGTGATGGGGAGCTTGCCGGAGGGGTTGACGTCTCCGAAGAGGAGGGCGGCGATCGCCTGTGCGCCGCGGATCCCCGGGTACCACGCCTCGAGCACCGCCGGGACCTCGTCGATCCAGGGCATGAGGACCGGGCTTCCGTTCTCGAGGACGACGACGGTCCGCGGGTTGGCGCCCGCGACGCGCGCGATGAGGTCGTCCTGCCCGTCGGGCAGGGAAAGCGTGTCGAGGTCGGCGCCCTCCAGCTCCCACTGGTTGGCGAAAACGATGGCGACGTCGGACGAGGCGGCCAACGCCGCGGCCGACGTGGGATTGGTCCCATCGTCGAACGCGATCTGTGCCCGCGGCGCTCGCGCCTGGAGGCTCTGCAGCGGAGAGGAGGACATCCAAAGCTGGCACACTGAATTGAAGGGACCGAACAGGATGCAGGTGGGCGGAACGGCGGAGCCCCCGGGAGGGATGACCTGGGAGGATCCGCCACCCGAGAGCACCGCGACGTCCGCGTGTGAACCGATCAGGGCGATCGAGCGAAGCTTCCCGGCGTCCAGGGGGAGGGTGTGGCGCTCGTTTTTGAGGAGCACAGCGGCCTCCTCCTCGGCCCGCTGCGCCACCTCCGCGCCGGCGTCCAAGTCGACGGGCTGGATCACGGGCGGGTGATCGAGCAGGCCGACCTCGATCATCGAACGAAGCTTGCGGCGCACCATGTCGTCTAGTCGCGACGCGGGGACGGCGCCGCTTTGCACGGCGGCCTCGAGCGCAGGGCCGAAGAAAGCCCCAACGAACTGCTCCTCGTCGAGACCGCTGTTGGCCGCCAGAACCGTGCTGTGCGTCGCACCGAAGTCGGAGAGCACCCAGCCCTTGAAGGCCCAGTCACCCTTCAGGATGTCGTTCAGGAGGTGGGCGTCCTCGCAGGCGTAGACCTCGTTGACCTTGTTGTAGGCACACATCACCGAGCGGACGCCCGATTCCTTCACGCCAATCTCGAAGCCGCGCAGGTAGAGCTCGCGGAGCGTCCGTTCATCGATGTTGGAGCTGCTGGTCATGCGGTGGGTCTCGATCTGGTTGCCGGCGTAGTGCTTGATGGTTCCCACCACGTGCTCGGACTGGACGCCGTGCAGCTTGGCCGCGACGATCTTGCCCGCCAGGAACGGGTCCTCACCCAGGTACTCGAAGGTGCGTCCGCAGCGCGGCTCGCGCGCCAGGTTGAGGGCGCCCGCGTAGGCGACGTTCATCCCCTGCTGCCACTCCTCCCGGCCGATGAGTGCGCCCACGGTGAAAGCGCTTTCCTGGTTCCAGGTCGCCGCCTGGGCGATCCCGGCGGGCAGCGCCGTCGCCTGCGCATCGGGGCGGCCGGCACAGTTGGCGACGCCGACGGGTCCGTCGTTCGAGTTGAGGTCCGGAATGCCCAGCCGGTCGATCCCCGGGATGAACCCAACCCCACCTGCCGTGGGGCCGCCGAAGAAGAGGCCGCAGATCCCTGCGCCGTGGACGAGCTGGATCTTCTCGTCGAGAGTCAGCTGTGAGAGGAGCTGGTCGGCGCGGATGTCGATGACAGATTCCGGAGTCCTCGGAGCCGGAGAGGGATCGGCCCAGGAGGGGACCTGCGGTACCACGAGCAACAGCGCGGCGACGCCTGCCGCGAGGGCCCTCCGCTGCGAGATCGAGATCAAGATACGAGGGCGAGCGTGCATAGGCCCCTCCGCGGCGGGTTCACCCAAACCCCTTTTAAGGTCAGGAGACACTGGGTGCAAGCGCCATACCCAGACGAGAACCGCTGTAGGTGCTCGAGAGAGAACGGGAGCGCCTGTCCCCGAACGTCGCATCATGACAAGGATGCACGATCCGACAAGTACTGATCGCTAGGCACCATGGCACTCTAGAACGCGTAGCGGCCCAATCCCCCATTCCACCCGGAGCACCACGCCGGTGATGTAGCGGGCTCGCGGCGAAGCCAGGAACGCGATTGCAACCGCGAGATCCTCCGGCTCACCGAACTCGCCGAGCGGGATCTTCGTTTCCGAGATCTGCCTGCGCTGCTGGAGTGGAATACTCCGGCGTATCTGCTCGGTGTCGATGCGACCTGGCTGAACGCTGTTGACCGTACACACAATTACAAGAGCATTTCGGGAAGTAAAAGCGCGGAAGGGGGGGTGGGGTCTTTTGCGCGACCAACGCGGCGAGGTTATCCGGCTTGCACGATTTTCCGGGTATGCGTACTTTTCCTGTTGGCGCCAACTCATGAGGCGCCGGATTCGACTATCGGGCCGATGACCTGTTCAGGGCTGCAGCGGCGCGTATGAGCGTCTTGAAGGCATCCTCATCTATTTCATCACCCTCATGGAAATCGATAGCGCGCCTGGCGTTGCCTTCAAGGCTGGAGTTGAATAGTCCAGAAGGGTCCTTGAGCGAAGCGCCCTTGGAGAAAGTCAGCTTCACGACGCTCTTGTACGTCTCGCCGGTGCAGATCATTCCATCGTGAGACCAAACCGGAACGCCTCTCCACTTCCACTCCTCGACCATCTCAGGGGCAGCCTGTTTGATGAGAGCGCGGACATGGGAGAGCGTCTCGCCCCTCCAGTCGTCCAGTTCCTTGATCCTCGCGTCGATTAGCCGAGAAGGGGATTCGCCCTTAGTCGTTGCGCTCTTTTTCATATTGTTTGCACCTCATTCGGCTGTTTTTCTATCTTGCGAAGGTACCAATCACCAATCATCCGCGCCGGCCTGCATGAGGCCGTCTCCCGTGGTAGGGAGGAACACGACGCCGCCATGCGCGAGGTGCCTCACGCTGGTACGGCTGCACGCGGTTCCAACATCCGCCCACATCCGGGCGAGAGCGTCGGAAGGTTCGCGCGCCCGTCGCTAAGAGTAGCTCGAAGAGCAGACCGAAGCGGTGCTCTAGACCGCGTCGCGTCACAACTCTTCTGTATGGTGCCTAATCCGCACGAACTGCTGAATTACAGCGAAGAGGATCGCCGTCGATAACCCGAACAAGAGCATCCCATCGGCTGCTTCCAGCGGCCCGAGCAGTCTCCAGTGCGCCGACATGACAATGTCGCCGTACCCCAATGTCGTGTAGTTCACCGCCGAGTGATAGAGCGCTGGAGCGAAATGGATGAATTCACCGCACAACACAAAGACGAACGCCCAGACTACGGCCTCGATCAAATGGGCTCCGAATGCGATGAAAGCGGCTGTAGAGACGAGAACGACATCCGCCGAAAAACGAACACCAGCAATCCCGCGCAGTCGCGCACGACGGACCAAGTGGATGATTCCGATCGTGGCGATCGCATGAATGAAGATTGTGCAGAGGATTGTCGCTGCGCCAACGGTCAGAGGTAAGAGAAGACCGATTCTATCGTCCGAGAGAGTCATGTGGACCTCGGTTGCCGAAACACCGTTCCGCATCGATCTGGGTTCTCGGCGCCCACCGATGCTCAAGCCGGGGCACTTTTCGAGCGCCCGGCGAGGCTTCTGGACAATCCGCGGCACCGGCCCAGCGATGTCTTAATGAGTTCTATCCCGTGCGCTTGTGGCATATGTATGCCGGAACGCGAATCCCACAAGCTATTGGAGATCCATGAGAATCCAAGAAGTCGCCGATAGCTTACCAAGCTGAGTGTCGCGGGTTCGATCCGCGCGCTTCGCTCCCGTTATCTCGGCGTCCGTATGCAGCGCTCCAGCGATCATAACTCGGATGTCGACTCATGATGCGCAACTTGGCCACTCCTCGTCGTCCTCGCGTGACCTCTGCGCCGTAAGCGCGTGAATTTCCATGGAATGCATCAGATCTCCGAAGCTGGGGGTCGCGCCGCGCGAAGACCGAGAGAAGGCAACAATCTAACATCAGATGGGGTCCAAGGTGATCTTCCTGCCATAAACAGGCCCCACCAAGGGTGCGTCCGATCCTGATGAAGCGTACTGCTCAGGTTGGGGGCTACGCCGGAACGTCCGTCCGACCGTCCGAACTCAGCCCTTGTAGGAGCCGGAAGCCCGGTGCACGCGCTGGCCGGCGTGGCGGCGGGGTTCGAGCGTAGGAGAGAGCCACGGGCCGTCTGCATATGGGGCATACCGGCCACCGTGACCCCTGGGCTTGGTATTCTGCAGAAGCAACGAGTTTCGGCGAGAATAGGTACGGTCCCGGCGGCGCGTGGCTGAGCCCAGTCATCAGCGAGTCGCGGCACACACAGAGCGCAGATCCGTTGGTCAGCGCGAGGGAGGCTCGATGATGATCAAGACGCAAGGCCTCACTCATATTCATCTGGTTGTTCGAGACCTTCAGTGCTCTCTTCGCTTCTACCAAGGGGTCTTCGGAATGCAGGAGCGCTTCCGCTCAGGCGCCAAGATGGTCTTTCTGAATACCCCTGGAAGCCAGGACCTCATTACTCTTAACGAGGATCCGGCAGAGGCGCATCTCGCCGGAAGCGCCGGCGGCATCGCGCACTTCGGGTTTCGTCTCGCAAATCCTTCCGACCTCGATGCCGCAATCGCGGAAGTCGAACGCGGGGGAGGCAAAGTACTCTCGCGCGGCGAACACGCGCCGGGAGTACGGTTCGCGTACATCGCGGACCCGGACGGCTACGTCATCGAACTCTGAACGTTCTCCGCCTGTGGCGAGTAAGCCGCCGGTGCTGGCGGGCGTGGCGGCCGGCTAAGGGGAGAGCGGGTGAGCGGGGACCGGCGGGAACCACATGCCGTTGGATGGGCCCCGCGAGTTCGTGCCAAGGGGTCGACCAGTCCGTCTTTCCCAGCTCGAGAGCCTCCATTTCGTGGTCCCGTCGCGATGGGCACCCACGACGGCGGGGGCCCCATTTCGGGTTCCCCCCCACGGTCCTAAGCGCTGCGGGGCTCTCCGGAACGATCGGACACAACCAGGAATCGGACTAACGGCGCCGCGATCCGCCGGGGGCTTTCGCAGCGCCGTCACGAGTGTTGCGGGGATGCGCTGTTGATCCGGGGGATAAGAGGGCCCCTCCCCCCTATCGTGGTGCCAGTCAAGGCCCGTACCGCGGCTCCGCTCGGGGCTGAGAGCCCGACCGTGACTGGCGGGAAGGCGCCGCGAGAATCGCAACCGACCGCGCCCAGGAACCCTCGGCCGTGGTTCCCGGCTTCAGGGATGCCCGGGCCCGGCCCGCTCGATTGACCTCCGATTCTCGGAGGCCTTATGCCACCCGGAAGAGGTCAACGACGACGCAGGGTTCGCGGGCTGCGCACACGAACGTTTCTCGAAGGGAATTCAGGGAGGGGTCGACGCTTGACGCGGATCTTTTCCATGAGGCCGCTGCACGCCGTATCTGTGAGCGCACGCTTCGTCACCCAGCCGCCGAGACCGACATTTCGAGGTTCCGAACACGAAGTCCAACGGCGAACACGCGCCGCGCGATCTGGCGCCTATCGGCGGGCGTGTGGTCCGAGACGGAATGGCCTCGCGCCGCATGATCCAGCCGAGCATCGACAGGAGACTTCTCCGCTCGGCGCGAAGTCCATCGAGCATGTGCTTGGGACCCTGCGTCGACTCTTGGGTTTCGCGGAGCTGCAAGACCTTGTAACCGAGAACGCCGTCGAGCGGTGGAAGCGCGGCCTGCGACTCGGACGCCGTCGCAGCGCGCCCACATACAGGGTAAAGCGTGAGAACGTCCTTGACTCCGAGGAGCTGGACCGCCTACTCGCCTTGGCTGCGGGAGATACCCCGGACCACTTCGGGCTCATCCTCTTCCTCGCGGACACCGGAGCGCGTCTTGGCGAAGCGCTTGCTCTGCGTTGGGTCGATGTGGACCTCGAGCGCGGCATGGCCCGCGTCTGCCGAAGCTATTCCGATGGCAAGTACATCACGGAGACGAAGACAGGCCGAGAGCGTCCAGTCGAACTCTCGCGCCGACTGCGCGCCGAGTTGCAGGCCAGGCGCCCGGACCCCTTTGGTAACGACACGCCTGTTTTCCCGATCTCATGGATCCGCACAACTTCCGTGCTCGAGTGTTCGACCGGCTTGTGCGGTCCGCTCTCGGGCCACAGCGCCGCTTCACGCCGCATGGCCTGCGGCACACGTTCGCAACCCTTCACCTCGCCCGCGGGACGCCGATCAAGTGGGTGC
>Ga0116216_10002177_pt1 | contig 13151 bp, 11 predicted proteins | sample Sb_taG_11_FD_89696 | JGI IMG/M metagenome (GOLD analysis project Ga0116216, IMG submission 89696) | Peat soil microbial communities from Weissenstadt, Germany - Sb_50d_3_AS metaG | ecosystem: Environmental > Terrestrial > Soil > Wetlands > Peat | place: Germany: Weissenstadt | collected 2010-09-21
AGCAGTTCGAGCAGCCCCTCGAACAGCCGGACCTGGGCGGACGGATCGGTGCCGTCCGAGGCCACGATCTCCTCGTCCAGCCCGGGAAGCAACGCGGCCAGCTGCGCGCGGCTGCCGCGCCCGAGCGCCGCGAGCGCTGGATGCCGGGACCGGACCAGCGGCCTCAGCGCGCCGATCAGCGGCGCGTAGGGGAGCTCACCGTCCGCCTCCTCGACGGCCTCCCCGCGGAGCACGAGCGCGTCTTCCTCGTAGGAGCGCCGCTCGAACTCCCGTACCAGTCGTGTCTTGCCGACGCCCGACTCTCCGCCGAGCAGCACCACGACCGGCCATTCACCTACGGCCTCACGTAAAGCGCGGTCCAGCTCCGCGAGCTCCCCGGTGCGGCCGACGAAGTGACTTGATGTAACCCTCGCGCGTATGAAGGAAGTATCGCGAGAAGGCGCGACGGCGCCAGCCACGCTTGCTGGTGACCTCGGACGACCACCGTTGCTCGCGGGCGGCCCGCTGGGCGTCCTCGATGTGCTGTGAGGCGACGGCTTGGGCGATGCTGGGGTGCATTGCTCGTTCCTCTCGATCGAATCCTGCTTTTCCACTGCGATCAGGATGAACTGAGAGGGGTGATCCGACATCGGGAGAACGGAGCCGCTTGGGGCCGTCCACCCCTTACTTCACCGACCCCCACCCCTTAGTCGCTGATCCGGTCGCGCCCCCTAGTCGACTCGCAACAGGGCCTTGCCGTTCACGCGCCGGTCGAGCAGCGCCTCGATCGCCTGACCGGCGTCGCTCCACGACAGCGTGAGATCGATCTGGGGGTCGAGCTTGCCGGCCGCGATCAGGTCCGCCAGCCGGCGCAGGTCGGAGCCGCCCGTGCGCGTGTGCTGGAGCTCGCTGAAGATGTACAGGCCGTAGAGCTTTGCTCTCGGTGCCCGAGCGAACAGCTCGCGGGCCGGATAGGAGACCGGCTCGGGCACGGTTGACGCAAAGCTCACGACCGTGCCGCCGGGTGCGACGCGCTGGATCGCGGCGCCCAGGACCCCGCCACCGACGGCGTCGACGATCAGCTCGTAGGTGGGTCCGTCGAGGTCGATCTGTTCGATGACCGCGTCCGCTCCCAGCTCACGCAGGCCTTCGGTGCGGCGCGCGAGCGCGGTGACGTGGGCGCCGGCAAGCTTGGCGAGCTGGATCGCGAACCGCCCGACTCCGCCGCTCGCGCCGGTCACCAGCACGGGCTTCTCGACGAGGAAGCCGCCGACCTCGAGCGCCCTCAGCGCGGTCAACCCCGCGACCGGCAGCGCGGCGGCCTGCTCGAACGAGACCGCGTCGGGTAGCTCGGCGAGCCAGTCGGTCCCGACCGCGGCGAGCTCCGCCCACGCGCCGGCGGGGACCAGGCCGACCACGCGGGCGCCGGGTCGCGGACCGCTCCCGTCGGCCGCCGCCTCGTTCACGACCCCGGCGAGGTCCCAGCCGGTGACGGTGCCGGGCTCGAGCGACTCGAGCCTTCGGGTCTCGCCGCGGTTGAGGCTGAACGCCTCGACCTCGACCAGCGCCTCGTACGGCTGCGGCGTGGGGTCCGGGACGCCGGCCAGCTCGGCGTAGGGCGGGGACTGCCTGGAGACGAGCGCTCGCACCGGCCGAGAGGCTATCGCTTCCCGGCATTACGATCTGGATCACCGATCCGGCGGATCAGGCACATGAGTTTGACGAAGGGGCTCTGTCTCATCGGAGCTGCGCTGAGCGCGCCGCTCGCACTTGCGACGCCCGCGCCGGCATCGGCCCGGGCGCTTACGCCGACGCGGATTGCGCACGTGCGGCTGTCCTCGCTTCCGCAGGAGCTCGACAACGATGTCCGCGAACGTCTCACGTTCGTCGGGTGCGGCGGTCCGGGCAGGCTCGTGGTGCGCATCAGGGGCCGGCCCGAGCTGTCGCGCTTTCAGGCGCAACGGTGCCGGAACCGCACGATGACGTGGGACGCGCCGGCAAGCGCCGCCACCGCGTATCAGGTATCGGTGCGGATCAAGATCGGCCGGCGGCCGTGGAGCCGGGTCGCATCGGTGGCCGTGGGGGCCGCCGGGGTTGGCGCCGGCGCGGTGGGTGTATGGATCACGAGCGCTGACATGAGCGAGGCGCTGTCGCCGTTGCCACCGGTGTCGTTCGGAGCGGTCAACCCGGCGATCCCGATGATCGAGGTCTCCGACAGCACCCGCTACCAGGAGATCATCGGGTTCGGCGCAGCCATGACGGACAGCTCGGCCTGGCTGCTGTATGACGAGTTGCCGCCGGCGCCACGAGCCGCGGTGATGAGCGCGCTGTTCGGTGGTGAGGGGATCGGACTCAACTTCGTTCGCGTGCCGATCGGCGCCTCGGACTTCACCGCCACCGGCGTCCCGTACACCTATGACGACGTGGCGGCGGGTGAGACCGACCCGTCGCTCGAGCACTTCTCGATCGCCCACGACGAGGCGTATGTCCTCCCGGCGCTGCGGATGATGCTCGCGCTCAAACCGAGCGTCGAGATCCTCGCCAGCCCCTGGAGCGCGCCGGCGTGGATGAAGGCCAACGACGCGCTCGACGACCTGGGCTACGCCGGCGTCCTGCTGCCGCAGAGCTTCGACGCCTACGCCGGGTACCTCGTCGCGTTCATTCGCGCCTACGCGAACGCGGGGGCGCCGATCACTGCGATCACCCCCGAGAACGAAGCCCACACCGCCACGATGTACCCGGGTATGGATCTCGACGAGGACGGCTTCATCACCCGGAGTCTGGTGCCGGCGCTCCGCGCTGCGGGCCTCGGCACCGAGGTGTACGGCCTTGACGGCTCAGGCTTGGCGTACGCCGAGGGAATGTTGTCCGACCCGACGGTGCGCGACGACATCGCGGGGATCGCCTGGCACTGCTACGCCGGACTCGAGCAGATGTCCCAGCTCCAGGCGCTCGACCCGCCGGCGAGCATGGTCATGAGCGAGTGCTCGCCGGGCGTGACCGCGTATCCGACCGCCGAAACGGCGATCGTGAGCCTGCGTAACGACGCCCGGGCGGTCGACCTGTGGAACCTCGCGCTCGACCCTTCCGGCGGGCCAAAGCAGCCGGTGCCCGGCTGCACCGCATGCTCCGGGCTGGTCACCGTCCACGAGCAGTCGGCGACCGCTTCGCTGAACCTCAACTACTACCAACTGGGGAACGTGTCTGAGTTCGTGCATCGTGGCGCCCGGCGGATCTCATCTGATCGTCCGGTGTCAGATTTCGCCAACCCCGACGGCAGCTACGGCGTCACCCCGGGGCTCGACGACGTCGCCGTCGAGAATCCGGACGGGTCGAAGGTGCTGATCGCCTACGACAACAGCACGCAGCCGGTCCGGTTCCAGGTCGGCTGGCGCGGCCGGGCGTTCTCGTACACGCTCGCGGCCGGCGACACCGCCACGTTCGTGTGGCGCTAGGGTCCGCGCGATGCGGCGGCTGGTGGCTCTCACGATGTTGTGCGCGGCCGCATGGCTCGGCGCGCCGGCGCACGCCGCGCTCATGAAGGTCGAGTGGATGCGCGGCGCCCCGTCGGCGGGTACGCCGGCGCGGTACGACAAGGTCGGCGTGCTCAAGGTCGGGTCGCCGCACGCTCGGAACGTGCTCGTGCTCGAGCCCGGGACGTCCGCGGGCGCCGCCTACTTCGTCCCGCTCGCGCAGTGGATCGTGGCCCGAGCGCCCAAATGGCAGGTGTGGTCGGTCGAGCGTCGCGAGAACCTGCTTGAGGACCAGTCGGTTCTCGACCTCGCCAAGGCGGGGCTCGCCACCTCCACCCAGCTGTTCGACTACTACCTCGGCTGGCTCGACCCGGCGCTCGACGTTCAAACTCACATCGCCTTGATCCCGAACGCGAGCGTCACGTTCGCCAAGCGGTGGGGGATGAGCGTCGCCGTCGGCGACCTGCGTCGCGTGATCGACGCCGCCCGGAAGCTCGGCGGCAAGGTCGTGCTCGGCGGCCACTCGCTCGGCGGGGCGGTGGTGACCGCGTACGCCACCTGGGACTTCGACGGCCTCGCCGGCGCCCGCGACCTAGCCGGGCTGGTGTACATCGACGGCGGCAGCCTGCCGGCGGTGAGCGCCGGCGCCGCTCGGTCGGAGCTGCGCGGGCTCGATTCAGCCGAGACGTCTCCCTGGCTCACGTTCGGCGGCATCCCGGCGCCGTTCGCGGGGCTGTTCAGCATGACCGGCGCCACCGCGGCGCTGATCGACCCTGATTCCGCCTCGCTCGGCCAGTCCTCCGGGTTGCTCAGCGCCTTCCATCTGTCCCCGTCGGTCCCGGTCACCAACCTCGCGCAGTTCGGCTACGCGCTGAACGTCGGCACCTCGCCGATGAGCCTGCTCGCCGCGCAGGCCCACCTCGGCCGCGGAATCTCTCCTACCGGGCCGCTCCACGGCTGGGACGGCGCCGGCGCCCTCACCCCGATCACCCGCTTCGCAACGATGTTCTCGGGACTCGGCGTCGCGAACGCCGACGGCACCGAGTGGTACTTCCCGGAGCGCCTGACGATCGACTCGGGCGCCGTCGATAACGGCAACTCGAACCCGGCCCAGCGCGTGCTGGGAGTGAGCGCCACGCTCGGCCGCCGTCTGCCGCGGCGTCTGTTGATCTACGCCTTCGGGGCGCGCCTCGGTGGCTCCGGCGTGCTGGTCGACGCCAAGCAGATCGCCGCCCAGTCCGGGATACCGGCGAGCAACCTACTGCTGATCAGCCGGCAGAGCACCTACGCGCACAACGACCCGGCGGGCGCGTACCCCCGGAACGCTTTCTTCGCGGGCCTCATGCGGTTCTTAGCCCGCGTGGCCCGGTAGCACAAAACCCGGCCAGCGCAGCGCGATTGCTGGATTTTCCGCGCTATACGCGGTAAATCCAGCACGCCTTCCGGTCGTCCGCGCAACGCGCCACCCACCCTCTTGACAGCGTTCCAATTGGCACAAGCCGCTGGTAGCGTCCGCACCGTCTGGAACGTTCCAGATAGTCGCAAGAACGTCGGAGAGGCGAAGCACGATCGGAGGGCTGTAGGAGATGAGCAGCGTCACTGGTGCGCCGACTAGCGCGACGACCGGGGCCCGCCCGACCGCGGGTCTGTTCACCCGCCAGGCCTCGGGGCTGGTCCGGGAGCTCGGCATCCTCGCGGCGACGGGTATCGCGCTGGCTTCGGTCGCGCTGCCCGACACGTTCATCAACTTCAACGCCGGGCTGACTGACTTCAGTGGGGTCGAGTTCTACCTCCCGCTGCTGGCCGGCGCGTTCATCTGGTTCGTGGCGATGTTCGCCTACCGCTACCTGGTCGAGGCGATCCCTCGCGCCGGCGGCGAGTACGTGTTCCTGTCCCGCATCGTCTCGCCGGTGGCGGGTTCGATGGCGGGCATCGGCCTGGCCGTCGTGTTCACGTACGTGCTCGCGACCAACGCCCACTTCTTCGCGGCATACACGCCGTTTATGCTCACCGGCCTCGGCGACGCGTTCTCGAGCCACGGCATCGCGAACGCCGCCAACCACGTCGGCAGCAAGGGCGCCATCGCCGCGATCAGCGTCGGGGTGATGCTGGTCGTCGCCGCGTTCTCGTTCTTCTCGCTCAAGCGCGTGGCGCAGATGATCATCGCGTTCATCTGTCTCCAGCTGCTCGCCTTCCTGGTCCTGGCGCTGCTGCTGGCCGACCACTCGCGCACCGACTTCATCAACGCGTTCGCCAACTACAGCAACCACCCGGGCGCCTACCAGGACGTGATCACCGCCGCCAAGTCCTCGGGAGTCGTGTTCGGCGCCTCCGTCGGGGCAATGGTCGCGACGATCCCGTTCATGGTCGTCAACTACAACGGCGTCCTCTACTCCTACTACGTCGGTGGCGAGCTGCGCCGGCCGGCGCGAACGTACCTGTACGCGTCCGCGATCAGCATCGGGCTGCTCGTCGTCGTGTGGGTCGGCGTGTGGGCGCTGCTGCGGCACACCGCCGGGCTTCACTTCATGCAGGCCCAGGCGAACCTCGGCAACAGCAACCCGACGACCTACGGCAAGATCACGAGCCTCCAGTCCTCGGCCGGCGGACTCGGCTACGGGCTGGCGTTGTCCAGCGATCCGATCTCGAAGATCCTGCTGGCGACGACGATCCCGCTCGCCGCGGTCGCGGTCAACATCGCGTTCCTGGCGTGCACCGCTCGCGTCCTGTTCGCGCTCGCGTTCGACCGCCTGCTGCCCATCCGCGTCGCGCAGGTCTCGGAGCGCAACCACGCTCCGACGACCGCGATCGTGATCGTGATCGTGATCGTGCTGATCGTAAGCATCCTGTTCTGCCTGCTCCTGGCTTTCGTGAACATCTCGAACATCGTCGCGCTGGAGGCGCTGTTCTTCGCGCTGATCCTGCTCGCCGGCGGCATCGCCGCCACGTTCCTGGCGCACCGTCGTCCCGAGTTGGTCACGCGCGCGGGACGGGACGACGTCGACCGCTTCGCCGGGCTGCCGGTGGTCACCTGGGTCGGAGGGGCGACGACCGCGCTCGCCCTGTTCACGGTCATCGAGGTCATCGCCCACCAGAACGCGTACGGTAAGTTCAGCTTCGAGTCGGTGGCCGCGCTCGTGATCGTGCTCGTCGCCGGCCCGGTGATCTACGCGATCGCACGGGGCATGCGCAAGCGGCAGAATTCGCTTGACCTGAGCATGGCGATGCGCGAGCTTCCACCCGAGTAGTCGATGTTCGGCCGGGACAAGGGGCGCCACAGACAGCGGGCGCTGCGGATCTACTTCGCCACCGATGTCCACGGCTCGGAGCGGTGCTTTCGCAAGTTCCTCGCCGCCGCACGGATCTACGAGGCCGATGCGCTCGTGCTCGGCGGCGATGTCGCCGGCAAAGGACTCATTCCGATCGTCGCCGACAACGGCACGCTGAACGCCACGGTCAGAGGGGAGCATGTGACCCTGCCGACGACCGAACGCGAACGACTGGACGCCGAGATCAACAAGCTCGGCTTCTATCCGGTGCAGATGGAGCCCGGTGAGATCGCCGAGCTCGAAGCCGACCCCGGCGCCGTGGACCGACTGTTCCGCGAGGAGATCGTGGCCCAGATCCAACGTTGGTGTGACCTCGCGGCCGACCGCCTGGCCCCGGAGGTGCGGTGCATCATCACGCCCGGTAATGACGACCCGATCGAGATCGACGCGGTCCTGCGCGACGCCGACCGGATCGAATGCCCGGAGGGCGAGTACTCCGAGGAGGAGCTGGCGGAGCGGATCGCGGCGATCATGGACCAGGTTCCGCCCGGCCAGGCGAGCGTGCTCAACTTCCACTGCCCGCCGTACGGCTCGGGTCTCGACACGGCTCCCGAGCTCGACGAGACGCTCAAGCCGGTGGTCCGCGGCGGACGCCCCAGCTTCGTCCCGGTCGGCAGCCACGCCGTCCGCGAAGCGATCAAGCGCTATGAGCCCGTGGTCGGGCTCCACGGCCACATCCACGAGTCGCGCGGCGCGCAGAAGATCGGCAAGACCTTGTGTCTCAATCCCGGCAGCGACTACACCGCCGACCTGCTCCGCGGCGCAGTGGTGGACATCGCCGAGGATGGAAGCTGCCTTGACTTCCTCCTCACCGCTGGATGATGAGCGCCACTTCGCCCGACTCGAGCGCCGGCAGTAACGGGGCCGCAAACGCCACGCTGGCCGACCCGATCGCTGAGGGCCGGCGCGTGGTTGCCGGCGCCGGCGAGAAGGGCGTCGTCCTGCGACTGCTGGGCGGCGTCGCGATCGTCCTTCAGGCGCCCCATGGCAAGCCGCTCCTCACCCGCGAGATCAAGGACATCGACGTGGTCACGCCGCGCGGCAACAAGAAAGCGGTGGCGCAGGCGTTCCAGGCGCTTGGCTATGTCGACGACGAGATGTTCAACGCCTTCCCGATCGCGGAGCGCCTGCACCACGAACCGCTGACGGTCCCGCTCGCCGAGTTGCTGCTGACCAAGCTCCAGATCGTCGAGTTGAACGAGCGCGACGAGCGCGACATCTACAACCTCTGCTTTCACCACGAGATCAGCAGCGCCGGCGAGCCCGGGATCGAGGGCAGCCTGATCGGGGACCTGTGTGCGCGCGACTGGGGGCTGTGGCGGACGTGCAAGGGGACGATCGAGCGCTGCCGCACCGACCTCGTCCACTACGCGCTCGGCGCGAGCGAACGTGATCTGATCGACGCCCGGCTGGCCCATCTGTGGGACGTGATCGAGGCCGCGCCGAAGACGTCGAAGTGGCGGTGGCGCGCGAAGGTCGGTGAGCGCAAGCGGTGGTACGAGGAGCCCGAGGAGGAAGGGCAGCCGGACTAGGCGGTGATTCCAGCCGCGGAATCAGTCATCTCGGCGCCACCGCCCAGCCGGGTGGCCGGTCGCTACTTGGTAGGGCTTGCCTGACCCCGGGATCGGATCTCGTCGAGCGCCACCCAGCGGCCCTCCGCCGCGGCCCGCTCGATCGCCTCGCAGCCCGCCTGGACCTCGACCCCGGTGGCGAAGTCGGGCGACCACGTCCCGTCGGGCCACTGCTCGAGCAGGTCGGCGGCCTGGTTGACGAAGCTCGCGCCGTAGCCGATCCCCTGGCCGATCGTCCACCAACCCTGCGTCTCGGGATGGACCGGATTCTCGGCGCGAATCCGGCGCATCCCGTAGAGCTCGGGCTCTTCCCCGCCGTCTCCGTACCAGAGCTCGTTGAGTCGGCCATAGTCGAACCGCAGCGTCCCGCGCTCTCCGTTGACCTCGACCGTGAAGTCGCACGGCCGCCGGACGCACGTCTTGGCGACCTCGAACACGCCGAGCGCGCCGGACCGGAACCGGAGCAGCGCCGAGGAGGCGTCGTCGACGTCGACCTCTCGCACCTCTCCGTCGGCCCCGGAGCGTGCTGGAGTGAAGGTCCGCGGCTGCGCGCTGACCGCCTCGATCTCGCCGACGAGCCAGCCAGCGAGGTCGAGCAGGTGCGCCCCGAGGTCCCCGATCGTGCTCGCCCCGAGGCTTCGGTCGAACCTCCAGTCGAACGGGATCTCGGGGTCGACGAACTCGTCCGACAGCCAGCTCCCGCGCCACAGCCGGACCTTGCCGATCCGCCCCGAGTCCACCAGCGTCTTCTCGCACACGATCGCCTTGCCGCACTCGGCCGCCGCCTCGACGATCTCTGCGTGCGTGCCCGGGGGCGTGCAGATGTCCACGATCGTGACGTCGGGGGCCTCGACCAGCTCGCGCCAGTCGGTCGTGAACCGCCCGGCTCCGAAGTCGCGGGCGGCGCGCTCGACGGCGTCCCGGTGACGGCCGCTGATCGCCCGAACCCGCGGTCGCCAGGGCAGCGAGCGGATCTGCGGCGCCGCCGCGTACGCGTAGCTGTGCGCCTTGCCCATCGTGCCGTAGCCGACGATTCCGATCCCGACCTCGCGAGCGCTGCTCACGCCGGCACTCTCGACCCAGCATTGCGGAGCGCTTCTGCGGCCAGCTCGGCCGAGGTGAGCGCGGCCACTGCATCAGTCGCGCCGGCGCCGGCCGCCTCGCCGCTTCGGACAGCAGCGGCGAATGCCTCCGCCTGGGCGACCAGCGCGGCGTGGAACACCTCGTCGCCAGGGCCGGTGGGCGGGCCCCAAATAAATGGGATGCGCTCGTAGCCGGCCGTGCCGAACACCTCGACCCAGCAGCAGTCACCCTCGGGGAAGATCCGCCCGACCGAGACGGTCAGCAAGGTCCCGCCGGCGAGACGGGCCACGATCGTCGCGACGTCGGGATCGGCGTCGGGGTGCTCCCCGCCGCCGCCCGGCATGGCTGTCACCGACGAGAGCTCCTGTCCGGTCAGCCACCGCGCCTGGTCGAGCTCGTGCACCGCCATGTCGACCGCGATCCCCCCGCTGTGGGCCCGGAACTGAGCCGACGGCGGCTCGGCGTCCCATTGCAGGCAGGAAATCTGGAGGAGTTCGCCCAGCTCGCCGGCCACGATCCGCTCGCGCAGCGCCCGCAGTTCCGGCACGAACCGCCGCCAGTACCCGACCTGGAAGGCGACCCCCGCCCGCTCCACCGCGGCGGCCGCCGCCGTCGCGTCCGCGGCGCGCGTGCCGACCGGCTTCTCGCACAGGACCGGGACACCCGCGCCGACCACCGTCTCCACAAGCTTCAAGTGCTGATCGGTGGGCGCGGCGATCAGCACTCCGTCGATCCCCCCTCCCTGAGCAACTCGGCGACGGTGGTGAACACCCGTAATCCGCGGCGGGCCAGATCGCTGCGCGTCGACCCGACCGGCTCGACCACCGCCTCGACGTCGACCTTTTGCGAGCGTTCCAGCGCCGCGATGTGCACGCGCCCCATCCGGCCGGCGCCGACCACGGCTACCCGGAACGCCTCTTCGCTCACAACCCGCGGGCGCGCAGATACTCCCGGTTGCGCCGCTGCTCGGCCGCGGGACGCTCGGGGTCGGCGGCGTCGGGGAGGACGTCCTGCTCGACCACGAGCCAGCCCGAGTAGCCGACCTCAGCGATCGCGTCGAGCACGTCGCCGACCGGGATGTCGCCCTCGCCGAGCGGGCAGAACGCCCGCCGGCGCCAGATCTCCTGAACCGGTGCTGCTTCGGCCACGATCTCCTCGAGGATGTCCAGCCGCGCGTCCTTGAGGTGCACCTGGTTGATCCGAGCGGCCCAGGCGCGGATCGCGCTCACCGGCTCGCCCCGGCCGAGCAGCAGATGACCGGTGTCCAGGCACAACCCGACGTCCGAGACCTCGAGCAGGCGCTCGATCTCCCACTGCGCCTCGACGAACGTCGCCGTGTGGTGGTGGAAGGTCGGCTCGAAGCCACGGTCCCGGCAGCGCTCCACCGCGATCGCCAGCCCGGCCGCGAACCGCCGCCAGCCGGCGTCGTCGAGACCGACCGAGGGGTCGAGTGCCGCCCGGCCGGGCAGCGCCGCGCGCGCCGGCGAGCCCGCATCGGCGAGCGTCGGCCTCGGCGGCCGGTCGGCGCTGCCGGCGAGGTCGAACAGGTCGAGCAGCTCGTCGAGCTCGCCGAGCGCGGACTCGAGCCTGCCGGGCTCGCTGAACGACAGCTCGAGGTAGCCACCGGCGAGGCCGAGCCGCCGCTCGGACAGCCGCGTCGAGAGCAGATCGCCGGTGCCGAGATATCCCGCCGGACCGAGATCGATCCCGACGTATCCGGCCGACGTCACCGCGTCGAGCAGCGCTACCGGATCGGGAACGTTCGGGTCGACGCCGACCGTGATCTCAAACGCGCCGTAGCTGACCGGAGCATTGGCGATCCACACACCGGCGGGGCGCGATCGCTCGTCTTCGGCGACCGGCATGGCCGGCGGCTCCCGATGCGTCGTCAAAGCACTCCCGTCTCGATCCGCGACGCACCATCACGCCTGGCCGACCCCGGCGCGCGCGCGCCGTGAGTGCGTGCGATCGCCTCGGCGAGCCGCATGTCGCGCAGGCCGTCCTCGCCCGAGGTCCGCGGCTCGCGCCCATTGCGCATGCAGTCCGAAAACTCGACAAGCTCACGCTTGAACGCCTCCTCATAGGAAACGATTTCCTCGCGCTCCCAGCTGCTCGCGCTGAAGACTTCGCCCTCCTCGATGAACAGCCGGCTCGGCATGCTGCGCAGGAACGGTGACGGGAGCTCGAGCGTCAGCCGCTCCGCCGGCGCGTAGAAGCACAGCTCCTGGCGGTAGCGCGCGATCCCGGGCAGGTCCACCCAGGACAGGTGGCACTCCGCCTCGCCGAACTGCATGTCGATGCTCACCGAGCGCGGCGAGAGGTGCGCAAAGCGGATCTCCTCAGGCGCGCCGAGCAGCCCAGCGAGCATGTTCAGCTCGTGCACGAGGTTGTCGAGCATGATCCAGCGATAGCACCAGCGCGTCGTATCCTCGACCTCGCCGAGCGCCGCGTCGAGCGCCGGCCGCTCCTCGTCGCCGATCGCGGGAGGGAGCGCCGGCGCCGCGAAGTCCATGCCGATCAGTGGATAGTGGGCGACGTAGGGCACGAACGGCGACTCGAGCGTCGTCACCCTGATCAGCCGGAGGTCCGAGACGGCCGGGAGCAGCTCGGCCAGCCGCTCGTAGGCAGGGTCGTAGCGCTTCATCGTGCCGACCATCAGCCGGACGCCCGCTTGCCGCGCCGCCTCCACCATCCGCTCGCCGTCGGCGCTCGAGAGCGCCATCGGCTTCTCGACGAACACGTGCTTGCCGGCGCGGGCCGCGTCGATCGCGATCGGGGCATGGTCGCCGGAGGTTGCGATCAGCACCGCGTCGAGCGGCTCGTCGAGCAACTCCTCCCAGCGCGAGCAGACGCGCGGCACCCGGAAGCGGCCGGCGCAGCCGGCGGCGACTTCCTCGCGCAGGTCGCACACCGCCGCGATCTCGAACCGGTCCGGGAGCTCGGCCAGGTACGGGAGGTGCATGACCTCGGCGATCAGCCCACACCCGACAACTCCCACCCGCACCCGTTCAGCCACCGGCTCTCCTCCGAACCCTCGTCCATCTGGAACGTTCCACATGATATCCGCACTCACGTGTGCGGATCAAGTCGCGGGGTCATGTCCGGCGCCGCGGATCTCGCGGCCCGAGGCGCCGCCGAAGCCGTATGATCGCGCCAAATGCCCGCAACGCGCGCTCGCATGCGGCGACAGCGGAAGGCCCCGACGATCGTTGACGTCGCCGCCGCGGCAGGGGTCTCGAAATCGACCGTCTCCAACGTCGTCCGCGGCGTTGAGGTGTCAGAGGCGACACGCGCGCGTGTGGTGCGGGCGATCGAGCGGCTCAACTACAAGCCGAACGCGATCGCACGACAGTTCGTCAACCAGCGCACGACGATCCTCGGCGTGCTCGTCGGCGACCTGAGCAACCCGTACTACGCGCAGACGGCGCAGGTCGCCGAGCGCGCCGCGTTCGGGTGCGGCTACACGACGATGTTCTGCAACATCGAGGGCGAGGAGAACATCGCGGTCGCGGGCGTGGAGGCGCTGCTCGAGCATCGCGTCGCCGGCATCGTGTTCCTCGCGTTCATCTCGAAGACCTCGCAACTCGAGGATGCGCTCAAGCGCGCCGCGTTACCGATCGTGTTCCTCGGCCTCAGCGAGCAGTGGGGCGATTCGGTCGGGCCGCAGGACACTCAGGGCGGACGGCTCGCCACCGAGCACCTGCTCGCGCTCGGTC
>Ga0116216_10002180_pt1 | contig 13131 bp, 11 predicted proteins | sample Sb_taG_11_FD_89696 | JGI IMG/M metagenome (GOLD analysis project Ga0116216, IMG submission 89696) | Peat soil microbial communities from Weissenstadt, Germany - Sb_50d_3_AS metaG | ecosystem: Environmental > Terrestrial > Soil > Wetlands > Peat | place: Germany: Weissenstadt | collected 2010-09-21
GACGCCGTGATGCGGCAAACGCAGCAGCGACTGGTCGAAGCCGGTGCCGAGCAGGCCCCCGTCGGCCTGCGCGAAAAGCGACTGCGCCAGCTGATAGCTGCCGCCCACTTCCCGGTGGTAGAGGACGGGGTCGAAGGGGTGCTCCCACGCGTCCACGCGCGCGTGGACGTGGCTGACGTGGCTGGCCACGAACCAGGCGCCCAGCGCGAACAGCGCGAGCCCGATCAGCGGGAACGAGAAGCGCCCCGTGGCCACGTACAGCAGCGCGAGGAAAGCGCCGTAGAACATCAGCGACGTCCCCAGCTCGCGGGTGATAAGTAGCGTCGCCATCGCCGCCCCCCACACGACCAGCATCGGGCCGAACTGCTTCATCGGCGGGATCGTCAGCCCCAGCACGCGCCGCCCGGCCGTCACGAGGATCTGGCGATTGTCGCGCAGGTAGCTCGAGAGGAAGATCACGATCGCGATCTTTCCCAGCTCGGACGGCTGGAAGGAGATGCTGCCCACGCGGATGTCCAGATAGGCGCCGTTCACCTGCTCGCCGATCACCGGCAACCGCGGCAGCACGGTCATGCCTATCCCGACCACGGCGATCGTGTAGCGGTAGCGCTCGAGTACGCCCACCCCCTGGCGGCGCAGCACGAGGATCGTCGTCGCGAACAGCACTAGCCCGAGCACCATCCACTGCGCCTGCTGGCGAGCCAGCAGCGGGTCGATGCGGTACACCATCACGATCCCCACACTCGCGAGCACCGCGGCGAGCGGAAACAGATATGGATCCGCATGCGGCAGCGCGAAGCGGATAACCAGGTGCGCCGCCAGACACAGCGCCAGAAAGAGAGCCCCGTAGGTGAGCGACACATTGGAGGCATGGTTGAGCGTGAGGTTGGTCGAGGCCCCCGGCGAGCTGCCCTCGTCCTGAATGAAGATCGCAGTGAAGCCCGCGGTGACAAGCAGCGCCGCGGGGATCAGGCCCAACAGCTCGCGGTTTCTCGGGCTGAGCACTGATCGAGGGTAACCGTCAGCCCGGCGCGGGCGCCCCGATGCGCTCGCTAGACATGCATTCTGGCGTGTGCACGCCGTACCGCTCGCTAGCCTTGGTGTGCGCCTAACGACCAAGGACCCCCGCAAAGTTCCCGCATACTGTCTTTTACGCTCGCTAGCCTTGGCGTGCGAGCGTGCAGTCGGGGGGCGGCGCCCGCCTTGCCCAGCCATATGAGCGGCTATCCCGTGATATCCGAGGACGAGCGCCCGCCCGCGCTAGGGCGGAGCATGTGGAAGCGCTTTGCGCTCGCGGCGGTCCTGATCGTCGCGCTCAGCGGCGGCGCAACCGCGACGGTCGCGCTGAACAAGATCACGTCGATCGCCGAAGAGGTCTTTCCGAAGCTGAACGAGATCATCGCGCCGAAGGGCGTGGTCACGTCCGAATACAGCGGCGGACCGGAGACGTTCCTGATCCTCGGCTCAGACAGGCGCGTGGGCGCCAAGGATGCCTACGACCGCGAAAATCCGCCCCACTCGGACACGCTCCTGCTCGTGCGCTTCGACCCCGAACAGGGCCAAACTTCGGTGATGTCGATCCCACGTGACCTGATGGTCGACATCAGGACGACCGGCGGCCAGGTGTACGCCAAGGAAAAGATCAACGCCGCCTACACGATCGGCAACAAGCTCGCCGGCACGCGGGGCGGGATGGTGCTCGCGGCCGAAACGATCGAGCGCGAAGTGTTCCCCAGCCTGAAGCTGAACGGCATCATCGATGTGAGCTTTCAAGGCTTCATCAAAGTCGTCGACACGCTCGGCTGCGCGTACGTGAACGTCGATCACCGCTATTACAACCCGCTCGGCACCGGCTACACGGCCATCAACCTGCAACCCGGCTACCAGAAGCTCTGCTACGAAAGCGCGCTCGACTACGTCCGCTACCGCCATACCGACTCGGACTTCGTGCGCGTCGCCCGCCAGCAGGACTTCATACGCGATCTGCGCCAGCAGATCTCGCCGGGCAACGAGCTCGGGCAGATCGACACGGTCGCCAAGGCCGTCGGACACGCGATCTCGAGCACGATCCACGGCTCCGCCAGCGCGCTGATCGAACTCGCGAAGCTGATCGCCTTCTCGCAGACCAAGCCCCTGCGCCAGGTCAAATTTCAGAGCGCGAACGTTGACTACCAGCTCGGCGGCGTCTCCTACGTCACCACCACTGCCGCGCTCGAGCAGGCGACCCTCGCGGACTTCCTGCGCGGTCACGAACAGCCGAGCCTGCCGACGCCCAAGCCCGCCGCGCACGCCGCGCGCCACGGTCATCGCCGCTCCAGCGGCGCCTCGCCGCGCGCGCTGAACCTGTTCCCGACATCCTCGGCCGGAGACGGCGAAGCGGTGAAGGCCGCCGTCAACGTTCCCTTCGGAGTCCTCTACCCGACCCTACAGACCGGCCAGAGCGAACAGCAGACGGTGCGCGCCTACGCTCTGTCTGACCAGCATGGCCATCTCCACCACGCCTATGTAGTCGTCTGGCGCCAGAACGTGCTCGGCGGCTACTACGACTTCGAGGGCTCCGACTGGCTGAACCCGCCGCTGTTCGCCCACGCGCGCACGCAGCTCCTCGACGGGCGCACCTACCGGCTCGTCGACGACGGCTCGCACATCCACATCGTCGGCTGGCGCTCCGGCCACGTCCTCTATTGGCTGACCAACACGCTGCTGGAGGAACTCTCAAACGCGCAGATGCTCACAATCGCCGCCTCGGCCCAGCCGCTGCACTGATCGCCGCACCGCCGCGGCCCGGTCCTGAAAACGCTCACTTCGTCAGCTGGCTGACGACTCAGGCGTGCGGCGAGGAACGTCTATCTCAAGGCCGGTCTCGCACTCAGAGACCTCCCACAGACGGGCAATCGCCTTGTCCATGCCGATTCGCCGCAGGATCGGCCGGCGAACCGGAGCACCGTTGTTTACGAACCGCGGCACGTAGAGCTCGCCGCCCTTGGCCGCAGGATCGGTCGCCGCACGCAGCTGTGGTCGCGCGCCCTGCTCGGGCGACATGCCCATGCTGCCGGCGAGGCCGTGGAAGAACCTCTGGCTGAGGCCACCGTCGGTCTCCTTGACGCTCACCGCCTGCAGATCTGTGTTGGACAGGCCGGGATGGGCGATCAGGCTCGCCGCCGGCGCGCCCGCGGCTTGCAGAAGCCGCTGCAGCCCGATGGCGAAGTGGAAGTTCGCCAGCTTCGCCTGGCCGTACGCTCGCCACGGCCCGTACCGGCCCTCCAGGTGCGGGTTGGCCGGATCGACGGCTCGGCCCATGTGACGGGCGGTGCTCGTCACGGTGACGATCCTCGCGGCGTCCGCCCGCAGCAGCGCCGCCATCAGCAGCGCAGTGAGGGCGTAGTGGCCGAGGTGGTCCACACCGAACTGCATCTCGAATCCGTCGACGGTGCGGCGCTCGGGGATGCCCATCACGCCGGCGTTGTTGACGAGAATGTCGATCTTCTCGTGCGCGGCCAGGATGCGCTCGGCCGCCTCACGCACCGACGCCTGCGAGCCCAGGTCAAGCGCGACCACCTCCAGCGATGCGTCCGGCGCGCCCGCGCGGATGTTGGCGACCGCCTGCGCGGCCTTGTCCTGGTTGCGAGCCGCCATCACCACGTGGGCGCCCGCGCCGGCCAGCGCGCGTGCCGTCTCAAGACCGAGCCCTCCGTTCGCGCCGGTCACGACCGCGGTTCGGCCTGTCTGTTCAGGAATGTCAGCGGCGGTCCAGTTCACGAGCTCCCTCATTTGATAGTTCTAAGTATGTGTTGAAAATAAAACGTATCGTGCGCCATTGTATATATTGAGTAGATACAATGGCACACGCTTGCTCGGATAGGACTTTCAATTTGCGCTCACTGAGCTCTATAGTATCTACCGTGTATATACAAAAGCACACACTGCGGAAAAAATTGAAACGCTCTCTCAGTAAACGATGTGGCCCCTAGCCCGACGCCACCGCGCGTGCCTGGTCTAACGCCGCGTTGACGAGCGCGTCGGCGTGCTCGTTCTGCGCGCGCGGCACCGTCCGCACAGCCCAGTGCTCGAACCCCCGCAGCGCGGCCATCGCCTCCAAGTACAGCGGCCTCATCGCCGCGTGTTTGACCTTGTAGACACCGTTTATCTGCTTGGCGATCAGCTCCGAGTCGTTGACGACCTCAACTTCCTCGGCGCCCAGCTCGCGTGCGTGCTCCAATCCCAACAGCAGCGCGCGGTACTCGGCCACGTTGTTCGTCACCGCCCCAAGCAGCTGCGTGTGCTCTCCAAGCACCTTGCCCTCGGGCGAGGAGATCACGCACGCGGCCGCGGCCGGGCCGGGGTTGCCGCGGGCGCCGCCGTCGACGTGCACAATGACCTTCGTGGCCTTCACCGTCGCGCAGTATGCAGGGCGGCTAGGACGCGGCGCGGGCAAGCGGGGGTAGATCGCCAGGCACACGCGCCCTGCGGCGGTCGCGCACCATGCGCTGCTGCCTCCCGTCCGCGGCGGGCTTCGTCGCGACCGAACGCCCCTGGCGGGCACGCCGGTCGAACGCGCGCCGGTCGACGATCACCGTCACGTTCTCCTCCCGCTCGTAGTGCTCCACCAGCTTCGGATACAGCTCATCGGCAAGGGGCTTTGGCACCACGCAGTAGATCATCGCGCCCTTGATCCTACTCCCCATTCGCGCATTTGCAAGGGGGCCTTGCCCTCAGACGCCGGACAATGACAGCGCACCGAGCTCGTCAGCTGCTCCGTTCGCGAGCCGGTCCTCTTCTGCGAGTTCTCCCAGCTCCGTGCCCTGGGCCACCACTCTGGCGCCGGCCGCCTCATCGCCGAGGTCGACCTCATACCGGTACCAGCACAGCTCCCACGCGACCACGATCGCTACCACGCTCCCCGCCTCATCTACAGGGCGCACGCTCACGCCGGGCGCGCCCAGCGAACGCGCGACACCAGCCACGCGGCGCGGGTGCTCGCCGGCGTTGAACATCTCGAGCGCCTGCTCGACCTTCAGATCGCCGCCGGTCAGCACAGGCTGGCCGACCCAGCCATCCGGGCTGCGTGCCCCTGATCCGTTCTCCGCCGGCCCTGGTAGCAGCCCCTCTGCGACTCCCGGCAAGCCGTCGAGGAAATCATAGGGCTCCTCCGAGAGTGCATCTGTCCGGAGCGCGTAGACCCCGATCGCGGGAGCCGCCCCCGCGGAGGAGCCCGCCGTCGGCTCGGGCGCCGGTCGATCCTCAATCGGCTCACGCAGTTGGCGCAGCCGGTCGAACAGGTTGCGTCCGCGGCGGGCACGCGATGGAGGCAGGCTCACCGAATGGGGGTCGGCCTCGCGCAACCACCCCTCGTGAGTCGCGCGCGGCGCGCACAGCTCGCACACCGTGCGTCGCTGCCCGCCGGCGAGGAAAACGTCCGGCTGCTCGCCACGCAGCAGTCGTCGCTCGCACACGTCGCACGCGACATCTGGCTGGGAGGTGACGATCGAGCGGGTGGCCATTGTGCTACCAGGGTAGTGGGACGTGGCCGAAAACGCTTGGCGGTTGGGTTCGCGTGGGGCTCTTAAGGGTTCGCGCCAGAATATCTGCCGGGATTGAGGCGGCCGTTCCGCGGCGTCAGACGCCACCCACGATGCTCGACGTGCCACCAGCACGCCTGCGCTCGCGTGCGGCGTCCGCCATCCACGGCCCAACCACCTCAACCCACCATCTATTCCGGCGCGAACCCTAAGGTCAGGCGTGCGTCGCGGCGTGCTCGCCTGTGGTCTGCTCGACGACCTTCTTCGCGAGGTGTGCGGGAACCTCCTCGTAGCGCAGGAACTCCAGCGTGTAGTCGCCCTGACCCCCCGTGATCGCGCGCAGGTCAGGCGCATAGCTGAGCATCTCCGCCATCGGCGCCTCCGCCTTGATCTCCGTCATCGCGCCCACCGGCTCCATGCCCTGGGGATGTCCGCGGCGGCTGTTCAGATCGCCGATCACGTCCCCCACATAGGCCTCCGGCACCGACAGGGTGACAAGCATGACCGGCTCCAGCAGCACCGGGTCGGCCAGCTCGAGCGCTTGGCGCATCGCCTGGATGCCCGCCAGCTTGAACGCAATCTCCGAGGAGTCCACGGTGTGGTAGGCGCCGTCGCACAGCGTCACACGCACGTCCTTGACTGGATAGCCCGCCAGCACGCCGGTGTCCATCGTTTCGCGCACCCCCTTCTCCACCGCGGGGATGAACGAGCTCGGGATCACCCCGCCCTTGATCCTGTTCACGAACTCAAAGCCCCCGCCGGGCTCCAGCGGCTCGATCTCGATGTGGCAGTCGCCGAACTGACCCCGCCCGCCCGACTGCTTCTTGTGGCGACCGTGTGCCTTTGCCACGCCACGGATAGTCTCCTGGTAGGGCACGCGCGGGGGCTTCAGCGTCACCTCCACGCCGAAACGCTCGCGCAGGCGGTCGACGATCACCTCCACGTGCACCTGCGAGAGCCCCGCGACGATCTGCTCTCCGGTCTGCTGGTCGCGGTGCAGGTCGATCGTCGGGTCCTCCTCCCGCAGACGGCGCAGGGAGGCCAGCACCTTCTCCTCATCTCCCCTGCTCTTCGGCTCCACCGCGAACGCCATCACCGGCGCCGGCAGCTTCAGCCGCGGCATCTCAATCGGCTCATCCCGGGCGGCGAGCCAGTCTCCAGCACGGGTCTCCTTGAGCTTGGCCACCGCCCCGATGTCCCCCGGGCCGAACTCCTGCACGTGGACGACCTCTTTGCCGGCGAACTCAAGCAGCTGGCCGATGCGCTCCTTCACGTGGACGCGGGTGTTCAGTACCTGGCTGTCGGCCCGCATCACACCCTGGTAGACGCGCAACAGGTTGATGCGTCCCGCGAACGGATCGGCGCGGGTCTTGAACACGTACGCGAACAGCTCCGCCTCCTCAGATGCCTCCAGCTCGACCTCGCCGACGGTGAGCGGACCGTGCTTGACGGGCGAAGGCAGGTCCTCGACGATCGCGTCCAACAAGCGCGAGGTGCCGAGGTTGCGCGTGGCCACGCCGCAGACGACCGGGAATATCTTGCCGTGGTTGGTGCCCTCCTTCAGCGCCCCCACGATCTCCTCGTGGGCGATCGCTTCACCCTCCAGGTAGCGCTCCATCAGCGCGTCGGAGACCTCGCTCACCTCGTCCATCAGCTTCTCGCGATACTCCTCCGCGAGCTCGGCGTGCTCAGCGGGGATCGGCACCTCCGTCCAGCCACCGCGCTCTGAGGAGTCCTGGCGAAACGCGGTCATGTCGACCAGGTCGATCACACCAGAAACCTCGTGCTCGGATCCGATCGGGATCTCGGTCGCCACGACGTGCGGCCCGAACGCCCCCTTGAGTGCCTCCAGCGTGCGGAAGAAGTCCGCGCGCTCGCGGTCGAGCATGTTCACGAACAGCAACCTTGCGATGTCCAACTCGGCCGCGCGCGCCCACAGGCGGCTCGTCGAGACCTCGACGCCCATCACGGCATTCACCACGAACACCGCGGACTCGCACACGCGCAGGGCGCCCAGCGCGTCGGCCACGAAGCTCGGCTCGCCGGGCGTGTCGAGCAGGTTGATCTTGCGCTCGCGCCAGTGAAACGAGCTGAGCGTCGCCGAGATCGACATCTGCCGCGCCTGCTCGTCCTGGTCGGAGTCCGACACCGTGCTGCCGTCGGTAACCGTGCCCAGCCTACTCGTCACCCCCGCCTCGAACAGCAGCGCCTCGTGCAAAGCCGTCTTCCCGGCCCCTCGATGGCCAACCAGGGCGACGTTGCGAATACGGTCGGCTGCTGGGCGCATCATGCGTATCTCCTTCCTCGGGGTGCGAGCACCATAGCGCCCTTTGAGTCAGTCGTCGAACGACTCCTCCTGCATCCGGGAGCGCAAACGCAGGACGGCCTTCGTGTGCAGCTGAGAGACCCGCGACTCGGTCACACCGAGCACCTCGCCGATCTCGCGCAATGTCAGGTTCTCGTAGTAGTAGAGCGCGATCACGAGCTTCTCGCGCTCGGGCAGCTTTGCGATCGAGTCGGCGATCCGGTCCTTCAGGTCGCCCACGTCGAGTGCCTTCGCTGGGTCGGGCGCACCGGGATCCTCGATCGTGTCCATCAAGGACACCTGGTCGCCGCTGGAGTCAGAGACGCTCCACAGCTCATCCAGCGCGACCATCGAAGAGTGTGAGATCGCGAGCAGCGACTCGTTCAGTTCGTCGACCGTGATCCCCAGCTCGGCTGCGATCTCGGTGTCGGTCGGGGCCCTTTGCAGCGAGTTCTCGAGCTTTGCGTTCGCACGCTCGACTTCGCGTGCGCGCGCACGCACGCTGCGCGGCACCCAGTCCATCGAGCGCAGCTCGTCGATGATCGCGCCCTTGATGCGCATGATCGCGTAGGTCTCGAACTTGATCTCCCGTGACAGGTCGAAGCGCTCGATCGCCGAGATCAGCCCCACCAGCCCGTAGGAGATCAGGTCGGCCTCCTCGACGTGTGGGGGCAGCCCCGCGGCGGTGCGGCCGGCTACGTACTTGACCAGGGGCGAGTACGCGACGACCAGCCGCTCGCGCACGCGGGCATCCCCGTCGGACTTATATCGCCGCCAGAGTTCACGCAGCTCAATCGGTTTGACGTTCGTCTCCAGGGTCTTCTCCCCCCTGTATCAGGCCCGAGGGTGGCTGCGCGCATACGCGCTTCTAAGCCTCGCGGACTCTACCCGAGTGTAAACCTGGGTTGTCGAGACGCTCGCATGCCCGAGCAGCTCCTGAATGCTGCGCAGGTCCGCGCCACCGTCGAGCAGGTGCGTTGCGAAGCTGTGTCGCAGCGCGTGCGGCGAGCATCCGCCGTCGATCCCCGCGCGTGCTGTCCACGTTCTGAGCCTCCTTCTCACGTCGCTCGTCCCCAGAGATCTTCCCGTCTTTGAGAGGAACAGCGCGTCCCGCCCATCACCGTTGCCGAGCGCCTCCCGGCCGCGGTCCAGATAGCGCCTTACGGCCGCCATCGCCGGCTCGCCGACGGGCAGAAACCGCGTCTTTGATCCCTTCCCCTCGACGCGCAGCTGCTCGCCGTCATGGTCCACATCGGCGGTCCTCAACGACACTAGCTCCTCGGCGCGCAGCCCGCACGAGTAGGCCAGCTCGAACAGAGCGCGGTCACGCAGCTCCAGCGGGCTTCCCGCGGGGATGCCGTCCAGCAGGCGAGCCGCCTCCCGTGCGCTCAGCACGCGCGGCAGATGCGATGCGCGCCGAGGCGTGGACACCAGGTCGGCCGGGTTCTGGGCGATCCGTCCGTGCTCGCGCTGGCTAGAAAACAGCGCGCGCAGGGCTGCCAGCTTGCGCGCGGTCGTCGTGGCGGCGGCGTGCTCTTCGGAGAGATGGGCGATGTATCGGCGCACATCCTTCGGGCCGATGTCCCGCGGCGCAAGGCCCTGGGCGGTCGTCCACCGTGCGAACTGTCCGAGGTCGACGCCGTACGCCCGGCGCGTCCGCTCGGCCGCGTCTTCTCGACGCAGATCTTCTTCTAGCAGCTCCAGCGCCTCGCGCCACACGCCCTCAAGCCGCGCCTGCAGCTCGTTCGCCCCTGTCTTGACAGCCATAACAACGCCTACTTCGCCGCCCCGATCCCCATGCCCTGCCTGAGGAGCACCGTGAGCGCCCACACAGGACCGACTTCGACTTTTAAGGGAGGCTGCATCACGCACTACCGTACAGCGCTCATAGGGACCGGCCACCGAGGGCCGCGCGACGGGTCCGGAGAACCTCAGCGCGCGACCGCGCCTTCCGCGGCGCTGCCCACGAGCTTCGCGTACTTCTGGATCGCCACGTCCACGTGCGCGTCTGCGCGCGGCGGCGGCTCGTAGGCGCTCAGGCGCTCGACTATCTCCTCCTCGGACAGCTTCACGTCGATGCGGCGCTCATCCGCGTCGATCTCGATCTCATCGCCGTCCGTCAACGCGCCGATCGGGCCGCCCCTGACCGCCTCCGGAGCGATGTGCGCCACCATGAACCCGTGCGTCGCGCCGGAGAAGCGCCCGTCAGTGATCAGCGCAACGGTTTCCCCCAGGCCCTCGCCGACGAGGGCCGCGGTGACCGCGAGCATCTCCCGCATCCCCGGCCCTCCCGCCGGCCCCTCGCCGCGGATGACCACCACGTCACCTGCCTCGATCTCTTTCGCGAGCACGGCCGCCATCGCCGCCTCCTCGCCGTCGAACACCTTCGCCGGGCCGACATGGCGCCTGCGCTCGTGTCCGGCCAGCTTCACGACACAGCCATCCGGGGCGATGTTGCCGCGCAGGATCGCGAACCCACCCGTCCGCTTCAGCGGATCGTCCAGCGGCCTGACGACGCGCTGGCCATCCGTCTCGGAGGCCTCTTCTGCGTGCTGTCCGATCGTCTTGCCCGTGACCGTCATCGCGTCGCCGTGCAGAGCTCCCGCGTCCAGCATCCGCTTGAGCACGAGCGGCACCCCGCCCGCCTCGTATAGGTCGGTCGCCACGTACCGTCCGCCGGGCTGCAGGTCACAGAGCAGGGGCGTGCGCTCGGAGATCGCGTCGAACTCGTCGATCTTCAGCGGCACCCCCATTTCGCGCGCGACGGCCAGCAGGTGCAGCACGCCGTTGGTCGAGCCCCCGCTTGTCGCGACCGCCGCGATCGCGTTCTCCAGCCCCTCCTTCGTGATGATGTCGCTCGGGCACTGTCCACGGCGCAGGACATCCATCACAAGCTCGCCCATCTGCCTGGCCACCTCAAGCTTGCGGCCGTCCTCGGCCGGCACCATCGAAGAGCCCGCGGGCGAGATCCCGAGCGCCTCGAACGCCATCGCCATCGTGTTGGCGGTGAACTGGCCTCCGCACGCGCCCGCGCCGGGCGAGGCGACCTCCTCCAGTGCGTGCAGCTCCTGCTCAGTGATCTTCTGAGCGGCGTACTCGCCGACCGCCTCGAACACCCGCTGGATCGTCACGTCCTTACCCTTGTACCGGCCTGGCCTGATCGAGCCGCCGTAGAGCATCAGCCCCGGGATGTCGAGGCGCGCGAGCGCCATTACCGTCCCCGGGATCGTCTTGTCGCAGCCAGAGATCGCGACCAGCGCGTCGAAGCAGTGGGCGCTCGCGACCAGCTCGATCGAGTCGGCGATCAGCTCGCGTGACACCAGCGAGGCGCGCATCCCTGCCGTGCCCATCGTGATCCCGTCGGAGATCGCGATCGTGTTCAGCTCCATCGGCGTGCCCCCCGCGGCGCGAATCCCCTCCTTGACCTTCGCGGCCAGCACGCGGTTGTTGAAGTTGCACGGCATCGTCTCGATCCACGAGTGCGCAACCCCGACGATCGGCTTCGCCAGATCCTCGGCGGAGTAGCCGATGCCGTGCAGGTACGCGCGCGCAGCGGCGCGCTCGGGGCCCTCGGTGAGGGCGCGGCTGCGGTGCTTCACATCGAAGGCGGCTTGAGCGCTCACGCGACGCGCACACTACTGGCGCTGCGCGACCACTGGGGCACACAGCCAGGAAGGCTGGTGGACACACAGCCAGAAGGGCTGGTGGACGCACAGCCAGGAGGGCTGAGTCGGCGGTGCTCCTGATCTTCGATCGGTCCTCGCTCACGTACCGTGAGGCACTGGCGCTCCCAGGACGCCAGCGCAAGCAGGTCGCGGCGGACCCTGTCCCGGTCGATCTGCCGGCCTGGCAGGTGCATGTTCGCGTCGGCGATCAACCGGCGCTCGTCGGCAGTCAATGTCATCCACTTGGCAAGCACATCATCGGCGTCCGGCAGCCTGGCGCTGCCATAAGGCTTCGAATGATCAGGAAAGGCGACGCAGTACTCGTTGAGCAGCTCACCGGTCTCAGGTACGTAGGCGACGATCGGCTTATGCGGATAGATCAGGTAGGCGTATGACGCGCCGTCACCGCGCGTGCGGTCACCGAGGCCGCCCCAGACGCGCAGGAAGCCGAGGTCGCTGTACATCGCCCAGTCATCCCCGTTTACGCACGAGCGCAGCAGTGCACGGGCGCGCTGCTCGGCGCGGCGCTCGCGACCTGGGTCATAACCTATCGCCGTCCCTCTCCTGCGCGAACGTTCTGCCCAGCGCAGGCGACCACGGGTAACTGTCGCTGTGAATGTCGCTGTGAAACGGGGCCGGGTGAGCTCCCAGAGCAGCGCGACGAACACGATCGCGGCGGTGCCCAACGCAAGCGGCACGGCGGCCTAGTGTCCTGTCCGCGGCGCGCCGCCGGCGGCGCGCGGAAAGAAGATCACGCGTTCGGCGTCGCGAGGCACCTCAGCGAAGCTCTTCACGAGCTCAGCCTCGCGACGACCGCCACCGGTCTCGGTCGGCACCGCCGCCCACATACCGGCGCCCAGCTCGCGGCGAAACGCCTCGATCAGCTCCCGCTCCTGCTCCGGAACCTCCACGTCTCCCTCCGCGAGCACTGTCTCGCCATGACCGGGCTCCAGACGCAAGAATTTCATCGATGACCGGGCTTCATCCACAACAGCTTCATCGCTCCCCGATTATGACATGCGCACGCTGACGTGACTACGACTCATGTTGCGCCGCGCGCATCCGTTCGATCCCGAGCACGTCCACCGGACCCACGCCTGCCCCGACATCGCGCAGCCCTTGCGCCACCGCTTCGCCCGCCAACGCCCGGGCGATGCGGGCCGCCTCCAGGGGCGTACGGCCGAGCGCGAGCTGCGCGGCGAGCACGGCGGAGTGGGTACACCCTGAGCCGTGCGCGGCGCCGTCGGGGTGGCGCTCGCCCGGGATCTCGATCGCCCTCCGACACCCGTCAGGAGCCGCGGAGTCGAGCAAGAGGTCGACCGCGCGCGCACGATGGCCGCCGGTGAGCACGACGATGCGAGGACCGAGCGCCAGCACCGCTCTGGCCAGGGTTTCGGCTTCGGCGTCCTCGTCCCCTTCGGCAGGCGGCGGCGCGGCTGCGAGCACGCGCGCCTCGGGCAGGTTAGGGGTGAGCACGGTCGCGCGCGGCAGGATCTCTCGCACGAGCGCCTGCTGGGCGTCGTCCTGGAGTAGCTGCGCGCCCGACTCGGCGACCATCACCGGGTCCACGACCACGGGGGTGCCCGCGGGAAGCTCGTCTAGCGCGTGCGCGACCGCGAGCGTGACCTCGACGGTGCCGAGC
>Ga0116216_10002183_pt1 | contig 13127 bp, 11 predicted proteins | sample Sb_taG_11_FD_89696 | JGI IMG/M metagenome (GOLD analysis project Ga0116216, IMG submission 89696) | Peat soil microbial communities from Weissenstadt, Germany - Sb_50d_3_AS metaG | ecosystem: Environmental > Terrestrial > Soil > Wetlands > Peat | place: Germany: Weissenstadt | collected 2010-09-21
CGGGAGGGGAACTGGCATTGTCGACGACGATGATGGCCGATGGCCGCAGGGTCTGTTCCGTTATCGCCTCGATGCACCGGCGCAGAGCCAGAGGCGCGTTGTGCGACAACACCAGAGCGACACATTCGAGGTCGGGTCGGGATCGAAGGTGCTCGTCGACGGGAACGACTACCTCGTCGGCCTCGTGGGAGACCACGGTGCGCTCCCCGACGCTCCGGAGGTAGCGGGGGTTCATCCCGAGGCGATGCCGGGCGCCGTCGATCAACCCGCGAAGGATTGCCCGGCGCTCTTCGGCGCTTCTGGCGAGCTGAATGCGTCGTGCCGAGTACAGAAGATGCCAGGCATACCAGCTGCCTCTTCCATGGCGGCGCGCCAACGTAAAGAAGTTGCGTGCGAAGTAGTAGGCCCTCCATGGCTCTTCGGCATCCGTGGGTCTTTGCGCTCGCAGAGCTTCCTCGCGTGCGGCAAGTGTCTGTGTATGTGCGACACGTCGGGCGCAGGGCACGTCTACGAGCACCGAAAACCCCGCCGCGCGCACAGCCGAGAAGAAGTCGAAGTCCTCGAAACCGAAGAACATCTCGGGGTCCGGGAGAATGCCGGCCTCCACGACCTCTCGGGCGACGAGGGTCGCTCCCCAGGTCGTCACGTCCACCGGTGCGAGGTCGTGGTCGAGGCCGCGCCGAGGCACGAAGTTGATCGTGTGCCCGGAGCGACCCACGACGACCCGCCCGAATGGCACGACGGCCCCTACCGGAGCATCCGAGGCGAATGCAGAAGCCCTGCGGACGAGGTCTGCGACCCTCGGAGTCGGAAGCTGCAAAAGGCTCACGTCGTCCTCGCACAGATAGGCCCATTGAGTGGTCGCGTCGGAAAAGGCCTCGAGGAGGGCGCGCCTAAATCCTCCAGCAGGACCGAGGTTCGACGACGTCCGCACGATCTTCACCGACCGTTCCAAGCGGGGATCGTCGAGTCCGCCCTCGCCGTTGATGACGACTATCACTCGCTCGCCAGAGAAGCCTTCTTCCTCAAAGAGCCACCGAACGGCCTCACTCGCCAGGCGAGGGCGCTTGTGGGTGAGCACGACGGCGGTCACTGCTCCGAGTCCGCTGTCAGGTCCCATGAGTGCGCCGCCTCTCAGCGCAACTCCCAGTCGGCGTAGACGTGGACCGGGGAGAGGACCATGACCCCAGGTGGCGCAGGGATGGGATCCGGTCCGAAGGCCTCGAACGAAGCCACCGGCTGCCACGGCAAAAGGCTGGCGGCAAGGTCGTTCTTGCGACCCCACAAGGCCGCCCACACCGAGTACCGCCCCTTCGGCAATGGGAGATGACGAAGGCGGCAGTTGAGCTCCGAGTCCCCGGCGGGAAAGGACGTCAGGTAGTTGTTGACGAACACTGGAGTGGCCGTCCCCTGCGAGATACCGATGACGAAGGCGCCGTAGGTCTCCTGGTTCACCCGAAGCACCACTCGGAGATTGACTTCTTCGCCGGAGTAGACCTGAGGTCCATCGGGTCCACTCACCTCGACCTTCAGGATCCGCAGATCACCGTCCGCTGATGCCGGCATCATCGCCTGCTCTTCGACAGAGGCCCTGTAGAGGGCCAAGACCTCAGCGGTAGGGCCTTGCGCCCGGACGTACGAATCGGCGAGCCACATCGTGCGTTCGCACACTGCCTGGACGGTGGCGAGATCGTGGGAGACGAAGAAGAGCGTCGTTCCTTGGCCCACCACCTGGCTGATCCTCTCCAGGCACTTTTGCTGAAAATGGGCATCTCCGACGGCCAGGACCTCGTCGACGAGGAGAATTGCAGGATCGAGGAAGATGGCGATCGAGAATCCCAACCGCACGGACATCCCTGCCGAATAGAACTTCACCTGACGATCCACGGCCGCGCTTATCTCCGCGAAGTCCACTATGTCGTCGAAGCGTTCGCTCACCTGCCGCCTGGAGAGCCCAAGGATGTTCCCGTAAAGGTAGATGTTCTCCCGGCCCGAGAGATCGGGGTGAATACCGCTTCGTACCTCGAGCAGCGCGCCCATGCGTCCCTCCACCGTGACGCGCCCCGCCGAAGGAAAGGTCGTCTTGCAGATCATCTTGAGCAGCGTGGACTTTCCCGAGCCGTTGACCCCGACGATCGCCTGGGTCTGGCCGGGCTCGACGTGGAGGTTGACGTCGCGAAGGACCCACCGCCAGTCCCGGCCTTGTCCGCGCAGGCGCCTGCGCAGGACCCGCAGATGCTCCTGGAATTCAGGTAGAGCTCGATCGGGCCTGAAGCGCTTCCAGACACGATCGACGCGGACTGTCCCTTCAGGCAAGGTCTGCAAAGCTCACCTCGAGCCGCTTGAAGAGCGCATAGCCACCGAGCAAGTAGAGCAGGGAGCCACACATCGCAATCCCTATCAGGGTCCAATCTGGGGAATGTCCTAGGAGCATCGATCGCCTGATGCCGTCTATCACCGGTCCCACGGGATTGAAGATCGAGTACACCGGCCTCAAGCCAGCCGGGATCTTCGAGAACGGCCACACGACCGGAGAGGCCATCAGGCCCAAGGGCAGGATCGTAGGCACGACCTGGCTCAGGTCTCGCATTTGGATGATGACCGAAGAGACGATGAGTGCAGCGCCAACCGCAAAGGGGATCTCCACGGCCGCGTACAACGGCACCCACAGGGTCGCCAGTTTCGGAGTGAATCCCTCTATGCCGAACAGGACCAGCAGCGGAACGCAGCCCAGCATCGTCGTGAATGCCGACTGGAGCACCTGTGCCAGTGGAAAGCATTCACGCGGGAAATGAGTCTTGGCCATCATCAACTTGTTGGTGAGCAACGAGTTGGAGGCACCGGCCACGGATGCCTGAAAGAAACCCCAAGACAAGATGCCGACGTAGGAGAACAAGACGTATGGCTCACCTACCACGTTGAGCTTCTTCACGCCGGAGAAGACCAGGGTGAAGATCACGAGCGTGGCGACCGGGTTCAGCAGGGCCCACCCGACACCCAGCACAGCTTGCTTGTACTGTGCACGGATATCTCTCTCGGCTAGCGTGTAGATTACGTCGGCGCGCCTCAAAAGGCTGAGCGCCGATCGCCCCAGTTGGGGCCGGTGGCTGTACAGGAGCTCGTCGGGCGGCTCGAGTGGGATCGCCGTGACGTCCGTTACGACGAGCTCGCCCACGGTCCCGCGATTTCCCGCCGCAGAGAACGCCATTCCCCCCAAAGCCTTCGATTGACCATCCCGACGGTCGATCCAGGTTAGCGCGTACGGCGTTGGCTCCGCCACAGCATGTACCAGCCGCTACCATCGTCCGAGTGGGACCCGACTCCGGGCGCGAGGACCGTGCGCCCGGGCGGCCTCCTCGTGTCCTCATACTCATAAAAGGACTCGGACTGGGCGGTGCCGAACGCCTGGTGGTCGACTTGGTGACACGGGCCGGCCGGCACCGATTCGACTACGAGGTCGCATATGTCCTCGCCGCCCAGGATGCCCTGGCGCCGGCGCTCGAATCTTCCGGGGTGCCCGTACACGCATTGGGTGCCACGAGCACGGCCGACATCCGTTGGCTGGTGAAGCTTCGGCGACTTCTCGACGGAGGTGCCTTCGACGTTCTTCACAGTCACCTTCCTTTCTCGGCGGCGATGGGGCGTCTCGTCGCTCTGAGCATCCCCCCCCGGCTTCGGCCCGTCCTCGTCTACACCGAGCACAGTCTGTGGGACAGGGCAGCCATTGCGACCAGGATCCTGAACGGAGCTACCGCCTGCCTCGACGACGCGACGATCGTCGTGTCCGCTGCGTCGCGCGATGCCCTTCCGTCACGGCTCCGGGACGAAGCGCAGGTGATCATTCACGGGATCGATCAAGAGCCTTGCCGTGAGCTCCTCGCCTGCAGGGAGAGGACACGGGTTTCGGTCCGCGAGGAGCTCGGAATCGCCGAAGGCGAGTTGCTCGTGTTGACGGTGGCGAACCTCCGCAAGGAGAAGGGATACGACGTGCTCATCGACGCAGCTCGCGGGGTCGTGGCCGAGGACTCCCGGGTGCGATTCGTCTCGGCGGGCTGGGGGCCTCTCGAATCCGAGCTCGTGGCTGCTCGTGACGCCGCTGGGCTTGGAGATCGACTGGAATTCCTCGGACGCCGGACAGACGTGATGCGGCTCATGGCCGGCTCCGACGTCTTCGTCCTCGCATCTCGTCAAGAGGGAGTGCCGGTATCCATCATGGAGGCGATGAGCCTCGGGCTCCCGGTCGTCGCAACATCCGTCGGAGGCGTCGTCGAGTTGGTGACCTCCGAGGTGAACGGTCTGCTCGTGAGCCCCGGGCGCCCGGACCTGCTGGCTCAGGCGCTCAGCAGGCTCACAAAGGACGCCGCCCTGCGCTCACACCTCGCACAAGGAGCACTCCACGACAGCGTTCGATTCGACGTGAGCCGCATCTCGGAGCAGATCGAGTCTCTATATCTCCGGCTCCTGCAGGAGCGTTCTCGATGAACAGGCGATCGAGCCCTGCATCGCCGGTTCCGCTCGTCTTGCACGTGATCCCCACGGCGATAGCCAGGGGAGCACAGCGCGAGGCCAGGGCGCTCGCCGACCATCTGGACCTTCCCGGGGTTCGCCATCATCGGTTGCTCAGTCTGTTTGCGGGACCGCGGCACGTGAGGGTCGATGAGGCTCTCGAGTACCAAAGCGCTCATCCGGCGACCGGATTGGAGCTTCGTCTCGTCATGCGCCTGCGTCGACGGATCCGACAGCTCCGCCCGGCAGCAGTCATCGCACACGGCGGTGACTCGCTCAAGTATCTCGTTCCCGCCATCGTGGGTCGGCGCCTTCCGCTCGTCTACTACGTCATAGGCACCTTCGCCCATCCCGAGAGCCGGACGAGAACCGCCTTGTGGCGCACACTTGTGCGGCGAGCAGACTTAGTGGCCGCAGAAGGAGAAGAGGTGCTGACAGAGTGCCGAAGCTTGTGGCGGGTATCGGACGGCAAATCGGTCCTGGCGCCGAACGGCCGTGATCCCCAGGAGTTCCGGCCCGCTGCCCCGGCCACCGGAGCGGAGACACGCTCGCTCCCGGTGCTCGCCTTCGTCGGGGCTCTCGCGCCTTCGAAGAGGCCGGGCCGCTTCATCGAGGTCGTGGCCGAGCTGCGGCGACGAGGCGTGAGGCTCGATGCCGTGGCCTGTGGAGACGGTCCACTGGCTGGAGCTCTGGTGGAGCCCGCGAGAGAAGCAGGTGTCGAGCTCCTCGGGGCGAGAGAGGACGTGGACGTCGTCCTGCGCGAATCCGACGTCTTGCTCTTCCCCAGCCTCCCGACCGGAGAGGGCATGCCGGGTGTGCTGATCGAAGCTGGCCTCTCAGGGATCCCCGTCGTGGCAACTGCGGTCCCGGGTGCTGCCAGCATCGTCGACGATGGCACTACGGGGCTCGTTGTCGACCCTGACGACTTCGGCGCCATGGTCGACGCAACGCAGCGGTTGGTCGCCGACGCCGCATTGCGCCGTCGGATGGGAGCTGATGCGCGCCGACACTGCACGAATCACTTCAGCATCGAGGCCGTGGTGGCGAGATGGTCTTCGTTCATAGAGCCCTTGGTGGATGGACGCCTCACCCGATGGAACGCGTGAAATGAGCCAAGTTCCCGGCTCGACCGAGTGGCCTGAGATCGACATCCAGTCCGCTTCTTTCGGCTAGATCCTCGAGGTCGTCGCGGCTGTAGCCGTTGACGTGGACCCCCCGGCGCCCGTACCTGAATTTGCGCAACTCCAAACGCACACCCGGAGCAGGGAACGAGGCGACGACATGTGGAGCCGCGTCGGCCATGCGTCGGAGCAGGGCCATGGGCTCGTCGAGGTAATCGAACACGCCCAGCGCAACCGCGGCTCCGAACGCGTCTCGTTGCGCGAGCTCCTCCCACTTGCCCTCCTGGACGTCTACGAACCCGGGAAATCGCCGTGCCTCGGCTCGCGCGAGCGCGACCATGGAAGGCGCCGGATCGATCCCGAGCACGTGGATCCCGCGACTGGCAAGAGGAGCGAACAAAGGGCCGCTCCCGCAGCCCACGTCGAGAACCCTTTTGGCTCCGATGGCGACCACTATCTCGACAGTCCACCGGAGCCGGTCGAAAAGGGGACCTCTTCCGAGCGCCCTGGAGACCCATTCCGTGCCGTAGAACGAAGCAAAGCGCTCTGCCCTGCGGTCGAAGTACGAGTCGAACTCAGGACCCGTAGTCGCCACAGCTCGCACTCCCGAATCGTCCCGCCAGGTAAGAAAAGGTCGTCGCGATTCGTGGTCTCCCCAAGAGCTGTCTGGCGAGGGCGAGTGAACGCACTCTTGACAGGCCCGGGAGGCTTCCGTCGAAGTCGTAGGAGTGGTAATAGAGCACCGTCTTGCCTCGATGCCGCCGCACGGCCGCTCCGACGACGCCGGGCGGGAGGAGCCTTTGGTAGCTGCCGCCGCCGAGGGGCAAACGATGCCAGATCATCACAGGGAGCTCCTGCACCGGAGACTCGGCGCCGAGAAGGCGAGTGTCCGAGACGTAGTCGTAACCGGCGGCCGCGAGTTGGTCACGGTAGCGTGCCAGGCATCCGTCGCCCGGGATGTCGAAGCGCGGGGACCGGAATCCTCGGACCGGCACGCCCAAGAGGTCCTCGAGCGACTCCCTGCCACTTCTGAGCCACGATACGACCCCTCTCGACGGCAGCGCACCGTGGTCCACTCCGTGGCTGGCGATCTCGTGCCCTTCGGCCACGAAAGCCTCCAGGCTCGACTGGATCCGGGTGGCGTAGTTCCCGACAACGAAGAGCGTGACCTTCGGAGCCACGTCCGGGCTACCGGCTGGAGGGAAATAGGAGAGCAACGACGCCAAGGCACCGTTGGGGCTCTCGGGGCGTTCGACGTGGTGCCCGAGAACCTCCATACCGTCGTAGAAGTCCTCGACATCGATGGTCAGTCGTACGTCGTCGCTCATTAGCGGTGGTCCAATTCGGCGTATATCTCGCGCAGGCGATCGATCACGCGGCTTTCGGAGAAGAACTCTACGACACGTTCGCGAGCAGCGCGACCAAGGGCCGCGCACCTGTCCGGATCGACGAGAAGCTCTTGAACTGACGAGACCATCGCCTTGACGTCTCCGCGCGCTACGAGGGTGCCAGTCGATTCGTTCACGACTTCGCGAACACCGCGCACGTCATAGGCCACGACGGCACGGCCGGCGGCGGCCGCCTCCATCGGCACACGCGGCAGGCCCTCACGATACGACGGCAAGACGACAACGTCGCAAGCCGCGAGATAAGGGCGGACGTCGCTGACGGGTCCGACGAACGAGACAAAGGCAGACGCAGCTGACAGATCGGCTTCCGAGAGAGCGTCTCTCTGGTCGGTCTCGATGGGTCCTACGTGAACGAAGTCAGCTTTGCCGTGCAGGGCACGTGCCAATTCCACGAAGTCCGTGCATCCCTTTTCCTTGACAAGGCGGCTGATCATCAGCACGATCGGCTTGTTCGACCGCCGGACAGGGGGAACGGGCTCGAGGAAGCGATCGAGCACGACTCCATTGCCGATGTAACGAAGCTTCGTGCTTCGGCAGATCCGTGCTTGTGGAAGAACCTCCTCGTCTTCGCGGCATTGGACGAGAACTCGGTGGGCCCAGGCGCAGCACCATCGCTCGAACCCCCAGCCCAAGATGTTCGCCACGCGTGAATTGTCCCGGAAATAGAGAGCGCCGTGGATGGTGTAAATGGCCTGGCTGCCGCTGAGGCGAGCGGCGGGGAGGCCCAGGAACGAGGCCTTCGGCGTGTGGGTCTGGACGAAGTCGAAGCGGCGCCGGCGAAAGAGGCGCCAAAGCCGCATGAAAGCCAGCCAATCGGAAAGGGCGAATTCCCTTCTGATGGGGACCAACTCGACGTCGACCCCATCGGGTGGATCCTCGAACTCGTCCCCCGTCACGACGCTCCACGAGATGTCGTCGAGAGCCTTGAGCTGATTGCGCAGGAGCAAGCGGGCCGTCATCGACGTCGTTACTACCCGACAACCCCGCCTGTTGGACGAGGCCTGTCTGTGCCTTACCACCGCTCCCCCGTGGGTACCTCGAAATGGATTCTCGGGCGTGGGACACCGTGACGGTCGGCCCAATGACCGTGGTCTATCTTACCGAGGCAATGGGCATCTTCCCCCAGCTGCATACGTGAAATGTGTGGGATAACCGGTTTCTGGGAACGCCGGACGACACCTGCCAACGTGCTGGAGGAGACCGTAGCCAGCATGACGAAGACGCTCAGACATCGCGGCCCCGACGACGGAGGCCATTTCGTCGATGAGTCGGCGGGCGTAGCGCTCGGCAACCGGCGCCTGGCTGTCATAGATCTATCCATCGAGGGGCACCAGCCGATGGTCTCTCCGAGCGGCAGATACGTGATGACGTTCAACGGTGAGATCTACAACTTCGAAGTTCTCCGCCGCGAGCTCCGAGGGGCCGGGCACCCGTTTCGGGGCGGTTCGGACACCGAGGTGCTGTTGGCCGCCATCGAGCAATGGGGCATCGGCCAAACCCTCTCGCGCGCCAACGGCATGTTCGCGCTGGCGGTCTGGGATCGTCGGGACCGTACGCTGTCTCTCGCTCGTGACAGGTTCGGTGAGAAGCCTCTCTACTACGGTTGGACCGGCAGTGGGTTCCTCTTCGGCTCGGAGCTGAAGGCGCTTCGCGCTCATCCGTCGTTCGCCTCCGAGATCGACCGCAACTCGCTCACTCTCTACTTCCGGCACAACTGCATCCCAGCGCCTTACACCATCTATTCCGGGATCCAAAAGCTCATGCCGGGCACGACGCTGACCATCGGCCAGTCGACACCGGTGGGAACGGTGCCCGAGCCCACGTCATTCTGGACGTTGCGCTCCCAGGTCGAGGAGGGACTGCAAACGCGAACACACGTTCCTCTGGAAGCCGTGATCGAAGAGGCCGAGAGCGTCTTGGCCGATGCAGTGGCCATTCGGATGCACGCAGATGTCCCAGTCGGGATCCTGCTCTCAGGCGGCATCGACTCCTCACTGGTGGCAGCCTTCGCCCAGGAACGCCATCAGTCGAAGGTGCGGACGTTCACCATCGCATTCGACGACCCTTCATACGACGAGGCGGGGGCCGCCCGTGCCGTCGCTGTGCAGCTCGGCACAGAACATACGGAGCGACTGGTGACGGCTGCCGACGCGCTGGCAATAGTGCCCGTGATCCCCGAGCTGTACGACGAGCCGTTTGCCGACTCGTCTCAGATCCCCACTGCGATTCTCGCCCGCTTGACTCGAGAAGACGTCACTGTGGCTCTCGCAGGAGACGGTGGGGACGAACTGTTCGGCGGGTACAACCGCTACGCGTGGGCGGAGCATTTCTGGCGGCGTCTGAAGCCGGTTCCGCTGCCCTTGCGGCGGCTGGCCGGTAGCGCTCTCGGTGCAGTGCCGCCCGGTTGGTGGGACCGTGCCTTCGACCGGTCTGCGCGCCTTCTGCCGTCGACGCTGCGGACGAGGTTGCCCGGGACCAAGCTGCAGAAGGTCGCACGAGTGCTGCCCGCCGCCAACCTGGACGACGCCTACCTGGCTTTGACATCGCATTTCGAGAGACCGTCCGACCTCGTCCTGTCATCGAGTGAGCCTTCGACCCTCCTCCAAGCGCGTGAGAAATGGCCGGCTCTCGATCCCGTGAACCTCATGCTGTACCTCGACACGATGACGTATCTTCCTGATGACATTCTCACCAAGGTCGACCGAGCAACCATGGGAGTGAGCCTCGAGGCCAGGTTGCCGTTCCTCGACCCTCGGGTCTCGGCTCTGGCTTGGCGATTGCCGCTCGAGCTCAAGGTGCGGGGTGGGACCGGCAAGTGGCTGCTGCGTGAGCTCCTGAGGCGACGTGTCGCGGCCGAGATCGTCGAACGGCCCAAGGCGGGGTTCGGGATCCCGCTCGGTCCGTGGCTTCGAGGTCCCTTGAGGTCCTGGGCCGAGGAGCTTCTCGATCCGGCGCGGCTGAGAGCCGAGGGGTTCTTGGACGTGGGACGTGTGCAAGGGCTTTGGAGGTCCCACCTGTCGCGACGCCGGGACCATCAATTCGAGCTATGGGACGTTCTGATGTTCGAGGCTTGGCTGGTCTCCAATCAGCGTCTGCTCTGAACGCGGCGAGGGTCCGGCAAATGAGCTCTCGGTGAGCTCCCTTCGCCGAGCCTGCCGTTCCCGTTGTGCCCGTCCACGGCCGGCCTATAGTCGATCCAACGCGAGAATCTCGATTGCCGCACAGGCTTTCGGTGACGTCCGAGCGATCGCTTGTCCTTGCGCAAGGGTTTCTCCCACGGGAAAGCCAGAGGGTCCCCCTTGCGCGTGACAGGAATAGCCAAGAGGACCAGCACGAAGGGCACCACCAGGACGCGCTCACGGTCGATCAAGCCGAGGTTGCTCAACGCGGCGAACACATAGGTGAAGATGGCCGAATAGAGGAAGCACGCCATCACGTAAGGCCTCGCCAGTGCTGCCCATGGAAGCCGTCGCAAACCCCTCAGGCCCAGCACGATCAAGATCAGAAGGACCGTGTTCTCGATAGCGGCGACATGCTGGCCTCCGCTATGGGCGTTGATCGGCAACGGGTCGAGAAGCACCGTATACAGATCCTTGGGAAATGCCAAAGGACTCGCTGAGTACGACACGGCGCTTCCAACGGAGTTGTTCTTTGCGATGGTGGTCAGGGAGAACACCGGACCCCGCACCTGCTTGGTCAACATGTAGGCCACGACGATCATGCCGAATTGCGCCAATGTGACCGCAATTCGGCGCATCGCTCCCAGCGGGCGATCACCCCGGCGCCTGAACAAAGTCGCCGTCGCGACCACGACTGTGAGCAGCAAGAGCTCCTGGGGTCTGATGTAGAGGCCGATCAACCCGCCCAGGATCAAGAGCAGGATCCCTCCGGGTTTGCGAGTCAACAGGCGAGCGGCGCCATAAGAAGCGACCCCGAGGGACAGAAACATGATCGATTCCTTGCTGACCCCCGCGGTCCAGAAAAGAGAAGAGGGAAAGAAGAAGATCAGCAGTGCATACCTTCGATGGCTGGCTTCCGGGAAGGTCACCGAGTAAGCGCGAAAGAAGCCAATCGATCCCAGGAATGCGAGCCAGCCGAACACAAAGAAAGTGGCGACCTTGTTGACACCGATGATCGCGAACACCACACCTGCCGCGACACTCACTCCGCCGGCCCCGATCGCCGAATGAAGCGACGTCCCACTGAGTGTGAAGTGGAACGAATCGAAATTGCGTGCGAGAAGAGCACCCTGACTCAAATACTTGGTGTAGTCGGTCAAGCCCTTGTAGTTGTGTTGGACCACATAGATCGAAATCGGCGCGAACAACAGATGAACACCGAGCCCCCACATCACGATGCGCCGAATCGACGGATCGTCCTCCGAGCGCGCCACTCGTTTCGCGATAGGAATCGTGACGGCAAAAAGAAACGCTGCCGTGATCAAGGCCACGAAGAGCGACCCGTTGCCGTTCACCATCGGGCCGTCCCGGGGCTATGTCTGAAGCTGCAGCGTGGGGTCGGCATCCCGGGTGGCTGTCGGCGGGCCGGGTCCGAAGTCGTGGTCTCCGAGCACCGGCTTGGCGGATCGAGACTTGCCCGGGACGTTCGTGAACACCACACCCAACAGAGGCGCTCGGAACCGTCGCAGCAGATCGGCAGCCTTCGTCGCTTGTGGAACCTTGGTCGTGCCATATTCGGCTACGGCGAGCACGACGTCGACGGCCGGCAGAAGAGCGAGGAAGTCGTGGCCCTTGAGGAGGGGAGGACCTTCCACGATCACAATGTCCGCCACTTCGCGAGCCGCACCGATGACCGCCGGGCCCAGATTGACGACCTGACCCCGATTGTCGAGCAACTGATCGAACGTGAGGGCGCGGACCCCTTCGACGACGGACTGTGCGGACCTCGAGATCACGTATCCGGGGTCGATGACCTGTGACGTCGAAGCCGGGAGTGCCGCCGGGCTCCCTGGCCGGCGCCAGCCGAGCTTTTCCATGGTCATCACGAGCACGCGCTTGCCACCCTGAGCGTAAGCGGCAGCCAGGTTGGCCACTACTGCCGAACGACTCGGCTCTGCATCGGCTGAAACCACCAGGACCACGTCGCGCTTCGGAGTCGCATCTCTGCCGTTGTGCTCAGGGGCATCGCCGCTTCCGAAGACACCAGCACCGGAAACGCCGCTTCCCAAGGCGTTAGCGGTGTAACCGCCTGAGTACGCCCCGCTGCCAGAGACCGGGCCTAGCTCGGTGGCGTTGAGCGCGAGATCGGATGCAAGTGGACCGAGGGTTATCACCGCTTGTAGTCCCCGATATGCCTCGGCGATGCGTGAAGTCGGACTGAGCACGACATCGAGCTGAGGACCGGACGCAAAACGCGAGCGTCTCGAACGCTTGCGCCGGACCATTGCCGGTATCTCCGCAACGACCGGGCAATTGAAGGAATTCTCGGCCCGAAGGGCAGAACGAATGCTCCGATCGAAGAACTCCGCCAAGATCAGGACCACTAGACCCAGGAGCAGGCCCACCCCGACTCCAATGCCGAGCCTGACCTTGCGACTGGCAAAGGGTGAGACCTTTGTCTTCTTGGGCTTCTCCGCGGCTGCCCCTGCCGCGGAGGGAGCCCTCACAACGGCGAAAGTCGATGACTGTGCCCCACTGACTGTGAGACTGGAGTTGCTTGCAAGAGCTTTGTTGAGTTGATCGGTGAGCGAAGACTTTTCACCGTTCAGCACCGCGAGCTCCGCGTCGAAGACTCCTTGGCCAGACGGTGGTGCCGTTGTCGGCGTGCTTGCAGGAGTCGTCGTAGTCGTCGCCGAGGCAACAGTCGTCGTTGGTGTCGACGGTGTCGTCGGCGTTGTCGTCGGTGGTGTCGCGGTGTCCCTCGAATTATCGGCTGTAAGGTGCACCGGACCCGCCGAGGACCCATCGGAACGAGTGGCGCTCGCCGTGCTCGAAGGCGTCGTGCTCGAAGGCGTCGTGTCCGTAGGCGCCGTGCTTCCTTGGCTTCCTGAGCACTGGTTTGCGGTGGACGGCGGGGGTACGAGATTGTCGGTGGCGCTCGTTACCGATCCAGGGTGAGTCGTCTCTTTGAG
>Ga0116216_10002192_pt1 | contig 13078 bp, 11 predicted proteins | sample Sb_taG_11_FD_89696 | JGI IMG/M metagenome (GOLD analysis project Ga0116216, IMG submission 89696) | Peat soil microbial communities from Weissenstadt, Germany - Sb_50d_3_AS metaG | ecosystem: Environmental > Terrestrial > Soil > Wetlands > Peat | place: Germany: Weissenstadt | collected 2010-09-21
AGGAAACCGGTGGCGAGGCCCCCGCGCGGCGCCTGCTCATCGACGGGCAGCTCACCGGGAACGGGCGGACGTTCCCCTCACTCAACCCCGCGACCGGCGAGGTGCTCGGGTACGCTCCCGACGCCACGGCCGCCGACGCCGAAGCCAGCGTGGCGGCGGCCCGCCGCGCGTTCGACACCACCAGCTGGCCGACCGACGTCGAGCTGCGTGTCCGGTGTCTCAACCAGCTGCATGCGGCGCTGACCGAGCACAAGGAGGAGCTGCGCGAGCTGACGATCGCCGAGGTCGGCGCGCCCCTGACCCTCACCCTGGCCAACCAGCTCGACGTGCCCATCGAGATCGTCCGCTTCTACGCCGGCTTGCTCGAGAGCTATCCCATGACCGAGAAGCTCAGCGACGTCGAGGTCCGGGGGCAGGTTCATCGCCGCTGGGTGGAGAAGGAGGCCGCGGGGGTCGTGGCCGCGATCATCCCGTACAACTACCCCAACCAGATCGGGCTGGCCAAGCTGGCCCCCGCGCTCGCGGCCGGCTGCACGGTGGTGCTCAAGGCCGCTCCGGACACGCCCCTGATCACGCTGGCGCTGGGCGAGCTGATCGCCAGCCACACCGACATCCCGCCCGGCGTGGTCAACGTGCTGTCCTCCTCCGAGGCGGCGGTCGGCGAAGTGCTCACCACCCATCCCGACGTTGACCTGATCACCTTCACCGGGTCCACCGCCACCGGCCGCCGGATCATGGAAGCGGCGAGCCGTACCGTGAAGCGGGTCTTCCTGGAACTCGGCGGCAAGTCGGCCATGGTCCTGCTCGACGACGCCGACATCGGCACCGCCGCCATGATGGCGGCCTTCATGATCTGCTCGCACGCCGGTCAGGGCTGTGCGATCACCACCCGGCTGGTAGTGCCAAAGGAGCAGCACGACGCGATCGTCGAGCAGGTCGCGGCCATGATGGGCCACGTGACGTACGGCGATCCCACCGACCCCAAGACCTACATGGGCCCGCTCATCAGCGAACGGCAGCGCGACAAGGTGGACGGCATCGTCCAGCGCGCCATCGCGGCAGGCGCCACCCTGGTCACCGGCGGCACAAAGGTGGATCCCGGTTTCTTCTACACCCCCACGCTCCTCACTAACGTCGATCCCGACAGCGAGATCGCGCAGGAAGAGGTCTTCGGGCCGGTGCTCACGGTCATCCCCCACGACGGCGACGACGACGCGGTGCGCATCGCCAACAACTCCATCTTCGGCCTGTCTGGCGGGGTGTTCAGCCGTGATGAGGAGCGGGCCATCGCGGTGGCGCGCCGGATCCGCAGCGGCACCTTCAGCATCAACGGCGGCAACTACTTCGGCCCGGACGCGCCGTTCGGCGGCTACAAGCAGTCGGGCATCGGCCGGGAGATGGGAGTCGCCGGCCTTGAGGAGTTCCAGGAGCGCAAGACCTTCGCGTCGGTGCCATCAGCGGGAGACAGAGCATGAGCGCAGGCCACGCGGGGCCGATGGAGGGCATCCGCGTCCTCGAGGTCGCGATGTACGGGTTCGTTCCGTCGGCCGGAGCCGTGCTGGCTGACTGGGGAGCAGACGTCATCAAGGTGGAGCACGCCGTGACCGGCGACCCGCAGCGCGGGATGCGGCAGACCGGCTCCTACCGCATCGAGGGCGACCCGAACCCCAACATCGAGCACGCGAACCGGGGCAAGCGCAGCATCGGCCTGGACATCGCCCGGCCAGGAGGCAAGGAGGTCCTCTACGACCTGGCCCGCCGCTCGGACGTGTTCCTGACCAACTTCCTGCCCTCCTCCCGGCGCAAGCTGGGCATCGAGACCGACGACATCCGCGCGGTGAACCCGCAGATCATCTACGCGCGGGGCAGTGCGCTCGGCCCGCGCGGAGCGGAAGCGGACCGAGGCGGGTACGACATGACGGCCTTCTGGTGCCGGGGCACCAGCGCCGCCAGCCTCACCCCGCCGAACGTCGAGGGGCTGATCCTCCCGCCGCCCGCTTACGGGGACACCATCTCGGGCACCAACCTGGCCGGCGGCATCGCGGCGGCGCTGCTCAAGCGCGAGCGGACGGGTGAGCCGTCCGTCGTGGACGTCTCCCTGCTCGGCAGCGGCCTGTGGGCCATGGGCCACGCGCTCGCGGTGTCCCTGCACCTGGGCCGATCCTGGGTGGCGCCGCCCGCGGGCGCGCACGGCGCGCCGAACAACCCCCTGTCCGGGCTGTACCGCACCGCCGACGGCCGCTACCTGTCCTTCGTCATGCTGCAGCCCGGCAAGTTCTGGGCCGACGTCTGCCAGCACATCGACCGCCCCGAACTGGCTGACGATCCCCGTTTCGCCACCGCGGAGCAACTCGCCGCCAACACCGGCGAGGCGGTCAAGCTGCTGCAGGAGGTGATCGCCACCCGAACCCTCGCGGAGTGGGCCGAACGCTTCGCCACCCTGGCCGGGCCGTGGGCCCCGGTGCAGGACACCCTGCAGGCGGGCCAGGACGCGCAGGTCCGGGCGAACGAGTACATCCTGCCGGCCGGAGAACTCGAGCTGGTCTCCAGCCCGGTGCAGTTCGACGTGACCGCCCCGCAGTTGCACGCGGCGCCCGAGTTCGCTGCCCAGAGCGAGGAGATCCTGCTCGAGCTCGGGCTGGACTGGGACCGCATCATCGCGCTCAAGGAGGCAGGCGCGGTCACCTGACCACCGCACGGACCGGACCACCTCGGACCTGGCTTCAGTCCTCGTAAACGACGGTGACGTGGGGCGTCACGGGTTCGCTCTGGCAGGTCAGGACCCAGCCGTCGGCGATCTCGTCGTCGTCGAGCGCGTTGTTCGCGCGCATCTTGGCCTCGCCCTCGGTGACCTGGGCGATGCAGGTGGCGCAGTTCCCGGCCTCGCAGGAGAAGGGCGGAGCCAGGCCGGCCCGGCGCGCGCTCTCCAGCAGCGTCTCGCCGGAATGCTGCGTGACGGTGTGCCGCTTGCCGGACAGGACGATGCTTATCGTGCCCTCCTTCTCCCGGCCCGCCGGCTCATCGCCGGCCCGCTCGTCGCTGGCGTGCTCGAAGCGCTCGATGAAGATCTGACTGGGATCAGCGCCGTGAGCGAGCAGGGCGCGCTCCGTCAGGTCCATGAAGGGCGCCGGGCCGCAGATGTAGAAGTCCGCGTCCCGGTCGCCGCCGGCGAAGTCCGCCACGGTGCTATCGGTGACGAATCCGTGCTCTATGTCCAGGTGATAGCGACCTCGAAGCGGGCCGGGTACCGCCTGGCCAGCTCCGTCAGCGTGGACGAGAAGATGATCGAGTCGGTGTCCCGGTTGGCCGTCAGCACCCGGACCCTTCGGCTCATGGTGGCCAGCGCGCTCTTGGCGAGCGACACGATCGGCGTGATGCCGCTGCCCCCGGCTAACGCGACGAGCGGGGCGGGGTTTTCCCGCAGGCAGAAGACGCCTGCGGGGAGCGTGGCCTCGATGACGTCACCGGGTGCGAGATGATCGTGCATCCAGTTGGAGATCAGGCCGCCGGGTACCCGCTTGACCGTAAGCATCAGCTCGTCATCGGTATCCGGCGAACTGGACATCGAGTAGCTGCGCAGGGTCCCGCAGACCCGGAAGGTCAGGAACTGCCCGGCCCGGTAGGAGAAGGGGGTGTCGAGGACGTAGGTGCAGGTGTCAGCCGTCTCCTGGACGATCCGGGTGATCCGGACCGGATGGAAGCCGTGGTCTCGCACCATGTATGGAATGTAACTTCTCTGAATGAGAGAATGCAATTTCCGACCTTTCGGAACGGAGGCTGTGCATGCGAACGATCCCCGCCGAGCTGGCCAAGCGGTACGAAGCGGAAGGGTGGTGGACCCGGGGCACCTTCGGGGACCTGCTGGCGCGCAGGCTGGCGGCCACTCCGCAGACACCGTTCCTGGTGCACTCGGCGGTGCGGCCCTGGGCCGGGACGTTCGGCGACGTCGAGGTCGTCGCGCGCAGGCTGGCCGCCGGCCTGCGCGACCGCGGCGTCGGTCCGGGTGACGTGGTCGCGTTCCAGTTGCCCAACTGGATGGAGGCCGCCGTGGTCTTCTGGGCGTCCGCGTTCCTCGGGGCGGTCGTGGTGCCGATCGTCCACTTCTACGGGCGCAAGGAGGTCGGATACATCCTGCGGACGATCGCACCGCCACCGGCAAGGTCCAGAAGTACATCCTCCGCAGGGACATTGCGGCACGCCAAAAGTGAGAATATGATTCTCCTACTCAGCAAAGGAGGATCTCAATGTCGTCGCGCTTGCTGCCCTATCCGCTGTTCGACGCGGACAACCACTTGTACGAGACCCAGGACGCGTTCACCAGGTACCTCCCCAAGGAGTACGCGAGCGCGATCCAGTACGTGCAGATCAACGGCCGTACCAAGATCGCGGTCCGCGGCCAGATCAGCGACTACATCCCCAACCCCACCTTCGAGGTGGTTGCTCGCCCGGGTGCGATGGAGGAGTACTTCGCGGCGGGGAACCCCGAGGGCAAGTCGCGCCGGGAGATCTTCGGCGAGCCGATGCGTTCCATCCCCGCCTTCCGTGAGCCGGCCCCGCGGCTGGAGCTCATGGACGAGCTTTCGATCCAGCGGACGCTGATGTTCCCGACCCTGGCCAGCCTCCTCGAGGAGCGCATGCGGGATGACCCAGAGCTCATCCAGGTGGTCGTGCACGCGCTCAACCGGTGGCTGGACGAGGTGTGGTCGTTCAACTACAAGGACCGGATCTTCACCACCCCCGTGATCAGCCTGCCCGTCGTGGAGAAGGCCATCGAGGAACTGGACTGGTGCGTCGAGCGCGGCGCGCGGGCCATCCTGGTCCGCCCGGCCCCGGTGCCCGGGTTCCGCGGCTCGCGCTCGTTCGCGCTGCCGGAGTTCGACCCGTTCTGGAAGCGGGTCGTGGAGCACGGTGTGCTGGTCGCGATGCACTCCTCCGACAGCGGCTACGCCCGGTACGCCCAGGACTGGGAGGGTGCCAAGACGGAGATGCTGCCGTTCGTGCCGAACGCCTTCCGGATGGTGGGCGAGTGGCGGCCGGTCACCGACGCGGTGGCCTCGTGGGTCTGCCATGGTGCGCTGTTCCGCTTCCCGGAGCTGAAGATCGCGGTCATCGAGAACGGCTCCGCCTGGCTGATGCCCCTGCTGGACCAGCTGGCTGACGTCTACAAGAAGATGCCGGAGGCGTTCCCCAGCGACCCGGTGGAGGAGGTCAGGAACCGGATCCACATCAGCCCGTTCTGGGAGGACAACCTGGGCGAGCTGGCCGACGTCGTCGGCGTGGACCGGGTGCTGTTCGGCTCCGACTACCCGCACCCGGAGGGCCTGGCCCAGCCGGCCAGGTACATCGACGTCCTCACCGAGCGGACGAAGCTGAGCGAGGAGGACAAGGCCAAGATCATGGGCGGCAACCTGGCCCGCCTGATCGCGGCATAAGACGTCCGGGAACAGGCCATGACGTGGGAGAACATCCCCCGGATGGTGCTGAGCGGGGGTGACCGCTTCGGCGACGCCGAAGCGGTCGTGGACGGGCCGATCCGGCTCACCTTCGCCGAGCTGGCCGACCGGGTCCGGGTGGCCGCGGGCGCCTTCGCGTGGGCCGGCATCGGGAAGGGGGACCGGGCGGCGATCTGGGCGCCCAACTCCGCCGAGTGGATCATCGCGGCGTTCGGCCTGCTGACCGCGGGCGGAGTGCTGGTACCGGTCAACACCCGGTTCAAGGCGGACGAGGCCGCTGACATCATCGGTCGCAGCGGGGCCAAGGCCGTCCTCGTCGAGAAGGGGTTCCTCGGCCTGGACTATGCGGCCGAGAAGGGGGCGGTGCCCCCGGGCGTCCCGGTGATCGACCTGAAGTCGGACTTCCTGACGAGCGGCTCGCCGTTCGAGGGCAAGGTCAGCGGCGATGACGTGAGTGACATCATCTTCACCTCGGGGACGACGGGGCGGCCCAAGGGCGTCATGATGACGCACGCCCAGAACCTGGCGTGGACCGCGAACTGGTGTGACACTGTCGGCCTGCGGGAGGGTGACCGGTACCTGATCGTCAACCCGTTCTTCCACATGTTCGGGTACAAGGCCGGCTGCATCACCTCCCTGATCCGGGGCGCCACCATGCTGCCGGTGCCGGTCTTTGATGGTGCGCAGGTGCTGGAACTGGTGGAACGCGAGAAGGTGACGGTGCTGCCTGGGCCGCCCACGCTCTATCACTCGCTGTTGTCGGCGCGGGCGCAGCGGGATCTGTCGTCTCTGCGGGTGGCCGTGACCGGGGCCGCCGACATCCCGGTCGAGCTCATCCGCCGGGTCATCAGCGAACTGCCCTTCTCCTCGATCTTCACCGGGTACGGCCTGACCGAGGCCGGGACGGTCAGCCTGTCCCGGTCCGGTGACTCGTTCGAGGACATCGCGACGACCGTCGGCACCCCCTGCGAGGGCTACGAGGTACGCATCGCCGGCGACGGCGAGGTGCTGGTCCGCGGGTTCTGCGTGATGAAGGGCTACCTCGACGACCCGGCTGCGACCGCCGAGGCGGTTGACGAGGAGGGCTGGCTGCATACCGGGGATCTGGGGAGGCTGGACGACCGTGGCCGCCTGCGCATCGCCGGCCGCAAGAAGGACATGTTCATCGTGGGCGGCTTCAACGTCTACCCGGCTGAGATCGAGGGTTTCCTGCTCGAGCATCCGGCCGTCGGGCAGGTCGCGGTGATCGGCGTCCCGGATGAGCGGCTCGGGCAAGTGGGGAAGGCTTTCGTGGTGCGCAGCGGCCTCGTCACCGCGGCGGAGCTGATCGCCTGGAGCCGGGAGCGGATGGCGGGGTTCAAGGTGCCCAGGTACGTGGAGTTCCTGGCCGAACTGCCGCTGAACGCCACCGGCAAAGTAATGAAGAACCAGCTGCGCTAAGGCACACCCGGAAGGCCGTCGACGGCAGCCCAGTGGGCATCGGAGGTCCACAGGGTGGCGAAGGCGGTGGTGGCGGACCGTTCGTGCGCCGGGTGGTGGTGGGGGACGGCTTGGGCGATGACCGACTTGATGGGCCGGGCGGGGGAGGCGGCGATCCGACAGGCCAGGGCGCGCCAGGATTCGTCGAACTCGGCGCGGGGGTAGACCCGGTCGATCAGGCCGATCCGGTGAGCTTCGGTGGTGTCCAGTCTGTCGCCGGTGGTGATGAGGAGCAGGGCCTGTGAGCGGCCCACCAGGGCGGCCAGCCGCTCGGCGCCGCCCCAGGCGGGCATGATCGCCAGGTTGGCCTGGTTGAAGCCGATCCTGATGTCGTCGGCCGCGACCCGGATGTCGGCGGCCACGGCGACCTCGGCGCCGCCGCCCAGGGCATGACCGTTGAGCGCGGCGATGACCGGAGCGGGAAAGGTGGCGATCCGGTCGCAGAGGCGGCGCATGCGGACCGCCATCGCGACGGCTTCCTCATGAGTGCGGATCTTCGCAAGCTCCTTGAGGTCGCCACCGGAGACGAAGGCGCGGTCGCCGCTGCCGCGCAGCACCACGACGTTGGCGTCGCCCGCGGCGTCCAGGGCTTCCTCCAGTGCGTCCATGGTCGCCGGGCTGATGGCGTTGCGGACACCAGGGCGGTCGATGGTTACCACCGCGATGCCTTCATCCAGGTCGAGCACTACCTCAGCCACCTCGTTCTCCTTCGTTCTCCATGACGGTATTGGCATTCTCATTTTCTGCAAGTAACGTATCCCATGATGACTGACCTCACCCGGACCTCGTCTGGCCTCCCCCTTCAGCCGGTCTACGGACCGGCCGACCGGCGTGTCGAGCCGCCCGTCCCAGGCTGCTTTCCCTTCACGCGCGGCAACTACGCTTCCGGTTACCGTGGACGGCTGTGGACGCTGCGGCAGTACTCCGGGTTCGGTACCGCGGAGGAGTCCAACCGCCGCTACCGGTACCTGCTCGCCCAGGGCGGCACCGGCCTGTCGGTGGCGCTTGACCTGCCCACCCAGTGCGGCTACGACTCCGACGACCCGGAGGTGAGCGACGAGGTCGGCCGGGTCGGCGTCGCCCTCGACACTCTCGCCGACGCCGAGGTGCTGTTCGACGGCATCCCCCTCGACCGGATCAGCACGAGCTTCACCATCAACGGGACGGCCGCGATCCTGCTGGCCTTCTACGTGGCCGCCGCCGAGCGCACGGGCGTACCGAGGGCGAAGCTCACCGGGACGATCCAGAACGACATCCTCAAGGAGTACGCGTCCCGCGGCACCTGGATCTGGCCGCCCGAGCCGTCCCTGCGGCTGATCGCCGACACCATCGAGTTCTGCGCGGCCGAGGTGCCGAAGTTCAACGCGATCTCGGTGGCCGGCGCCCACTTCCGTGACGCCGGGGCCAACGCGGTGCAGGAGATGGCCTTCACCCTCGCCGACGGCGTCACCTACTGCGACACCGTGCTCGCACGCGGCCGGATGACGATCGAGCAGTTCGCGCCGCAGATCTCTTTCTTCTTCTACACCCACGGTGACTTCTTCGAGGAGATCGCCAAGTACCGGGCGGGACGCCGGCGCTGGGCGACGATCGTCCGGGAACGGTACGGGGCGACCTCGGACAAGGCGTCGATGTTCCGCTTCGGCTGTGTCGCGGGCGGCGCTTCGCTGTATGCCCCGCAGGCGCAGAACAACATCGTCCGGGTGGCCTACGAGGCGATGGCCTCGGTGCTGGGCGGTGTCCAGTCGATGTTCACCGCGGCCTGGGACGAGCCGTTCGCACTGCCCAGCGAGGAGTCGGCCACGCTCGCCCTGCGCACTCAGCAGATCCTCGCCTACGAGACCGGCGTCGCCCGGGTGGCGGATCCGCTCGGCGGCTCCTATTTCATCGAGGCGCTCACCGACGCCACCGAGGCCCGCATCGTCGAGATCATGGAGGACCTCGACAAGCACGGCGGCATGGTGCAGGCCATCGAGGACGGTTACCTGCAGGGCCTCATCGCGGATGAGGCCTACCGGCTCCACCTGGCGGTCGAGGCCGGGGAGCGGCCGGTCGTGGGGGTTAACCGCTTCGTCACCGACGAGCCTGCTCCCGACCTCGCCACCTACGAACTGGACGCCGAGGGCCGCGACCGGCAGCGCGACCGGCTCGCCACGGTGAAGGCGCAGCGCGATAGCGCCGCCGTCGGTACCTGCCTGGCCGATCTCGCCCGTGCCGCCGAGGGCACCGGCAACCTCATGGGGCCCCTGATCGACTGCGCCAGCGCCTATTGCACGGTGGGCGAGATGGTCGCCGCGCTCAAGGCGGTCTGGGGCGAGTTCCAGCAGCCAGCGGTGTTCTGATGCAGTACCTCCCGGGGGGACGACCCCCCCTGTCCCCCCCGCCGCCCAGGGTCCTGATCGCCAAACCCGGCCTGGACGGCCATGACCGCGGCGCCAAGATCGTCGCGCGGGCGCTCCGCGACGCCGGCTTCGAGGTCATCTTCACCGGCATCCGCCAGCGCGTCGAGGCCATCGTGGCGATCGCCATTCAGGAAGATGTCGCCCTTGTCGGCCTCAGCATCTTGTCCGGTGCGCACTTCGCCCTGACCACGCGCACCATCGAGGGCCTGCGGGCCGCCGGCGCCGGCGACATCGCGGTCGTCGTGGGCGGCGCCATACCGCCGGCCGACGTCCCCCGTCTGCGGGCCGCGGGGGCCGCCGCCGTCTTCCCCGCCGGCACTCCGCTCGACGGCCTCGTGGCGCAGGTCCGCGAGTTGACCACCGAGCCTGCCCCGACCCTCGCGGGGGGGTCTGGGGGGCGTCCCCCCGGGCCAGCACTGAACAGCGGATTAGGAAACCTGGAGGGACAGTGCGGGTCGGCGTGATGATCGGGCCGGAGCGGGGGGACTCCGCGCGGAAGGCCGCGCGCATGGTCGAAGACGTGGCGTGGGCCGAAGGCGCAGGGCTGGACACCGCGTGGGTGCCGCAGATCCCGGGGGATTTCGACGTCCTGACCGCCGTGACGCTGATGGGGACGCGGACGGCGCGAATCGAACTCGGGACCGCCGTCGTGCCGCTGCAGGCGCAGCATCCAGTCGCACTGGCCCGGCAGGCGCTGTCCGTGCAGGCCGCCACCGGCGGACGGCTGGCGCTGGGCATCGGGCCATCGCACCACTGGATCGTGCAGGACATGCTCGGGCTGCCCTACCACCGGCCGGCCGGGTTCACCCGCGACTACCTGGACGTCCTGGACGTCGCGCTGGGCGGTCCGGGCCCGGTCGACGTCGAGAACGCGACGTTCACGGTGCACAACCCGCTCGACCTCGGCCCGGTGGCCCCGCTGCCGGTCCTGGTCGCCGCGCTCGGCCCGGTGATGCTGGCGCTGGCGGGCGAGCGGACCGACGGGACCGTGCTGTGGATGGCTGATGAACGCGCGATCGGCGAGCACGTCGTGCCGCGCATCACCAAGGCAGCCGAAGCCGCGGGGCGCCCGGCGCCGCGGGTCGTCGCGGGCATCCCGGTCTGCCTGTGCCGTCCCCCGGAGGTCGAGGCCGCGCGGGCGCGCGCCAACCGGATCCTGGGGGAGGCGGAGATCTCCCCCAATTACCAGCGGATGCTGGAGTACGGCGACGCCAAGGACGTCGGCGACCTGTGCGCGGCCGGTGACGAGCGGGCCATCGCAGCCCGGTTCCGGCGGCTCGCCGACGCCGGCGTCACCGACCTGTCGGTCCGGCTGCTGCCGATCGGCAACGGGCGGGACGAGCTGGTCGCGTCCAAGCACCGGACCCGGGACATGCTCGCCGGACTCGCCGCGGACTTCCGTTGAACCCCGGTCCGCTGGCAGGCATCCGCATCCTCGAGGTCGGCCACATGCTGGCGGGTCCCTACGCCACGATGCTCCTCGCCGATCTCGGTGCTGAGGTCACCAAGATCGAACCACCGGGCGGCGATATCTCGCGGCAGGTGGGTGAGACGTACTTCGCCAGCCTCAAACTCAACTACCGGGCATCGGCCTACCTCAACGAGGGAACCGAGCCGAGGCGGCTGCCCTTCGGGGCGCATTCGTACTACGTCCCGGCCCAGCTCTTCCCGACCGCCGAGGGATACCTGGCCCTGTTCATCACGCATGACGGCTTCTGGAAGTCCTTCGCGGCCGAGGCGGGTGTCGCCGGTTTCCTGACGATGGCCGAGCGCACGGCCCGGCGCGAGGAGGTGCTGGCCGCGGTGACCCAGGCCCTGGCCGCCGATACCGCCCCGGCCTGGGAGTCCCGGCTCCGCCGGCTGGGTGTCCCGGCCGCGGTCGTGCGGACGCTGCCCGAGGCGCTGGCGGCCGCCCCGGACGTGATCGTGACGGCCGGAGGCTTCCGGCTGGTCGGCAGCCCGGTTCACGTCGCCGGATACGCCCCTGACTACCGGCCGCCGCCCCGTCTCGGTGAGCACGGCGAGGCCGATGGGGGGCAGACGCAGAGATGACTGAGCGGATCGCGCTCGTCTTCGAGGAAGACGAGTACACCGCGGCGCGGCTGGACGCGCTGGCCCGCGGGCTGGCCGGGACGCTGGCGCGGCGGGGGGTGCAGCCGGGCGACCGGGTCGCGCTGATGGCGTCGAACCGGCCGGAGTGGATCGTGGCCGTGCAGGCCATCTGGCGGCTGGGCGCGGCGGTCGTGCTGTTCAGCCCGGCGTGGAAGCAGGCCGAGGCCGAGCACGCGCTGGCGATCACGGAACCGGCGCACGCCGTGGGCGACCATCCGGTGCTGGCCGGGCTGATGCCGATGCTGCACCTGGACGACTCCAGCATGCCGATCACGCCCGGCGAAGGCCCCTACACCGAGCCCGATCCGACATCGGACGCCGTGCTGGTGTTCAGTTCGGGCACGACCGGCTTGCCCAAGGCGGTCCGGCACACGCACGCGTCCCTGCGCGCCGCGGTCCGGCACTGGCAGGACGCGCTGGGACTGACCGCCCAGGACAGGATCCAGGTCACCACGCCGCCCTCCCATATTCTCGGCCTGCTCAACATCGTCACGGCCCTGGAAACGGGTACCTGGATGCGGCTGCACCGCCGGTTCGACCTGGACCGGATGCTGGAGCACATCGAGGCCGACAGGATCACCGTGGAGATGGCGGTCGCGCCGATCGCGCTGGCCCTGGCGTCGGACCCGAAGCTCGAGTCCTATGACCTGTCCTCGCTGCGCTACATCATGTGGGGCGCGACGCCGGTGACGCCGAGCGTCGCCGAGATCGTCACCCGGCGCACCGGGGTCGGCTGGCTGCCGGCCTACGGCGCCAGCGAGCTGCCCGTCATCACCTGCAACCCGCTGGACCGGCCGCGGCTTGACAGCGCCGGACGCGCCGCGCCCGGGGTGAGCCTGCGCGTGGTGTCCCCGGAGACCGGGGCGCCGGTCGGGCCGGGCGAAACCGGCGAGATCCAGGCGCGGTCGCCGTCGCTGATGGCCGGCTACCTCCCCGCCGAGGCGACGGCCGCGGCCTTCTGCGACGGCTGGTACCGGACCGGAGACGTCGGAAACATCGACGCGGACGGCTGGCTGCGGCTCACCGACCGCTCCAAGGAAATGATCAAGGTCCGCGGGTTCCAGGTCGCGCCCGCCGAAGTGGAAGCCATCCTGCACGGTCATCCGGCCGTCGCCGACTGCGCGGTGTTCGGCATCCCCGACCCAGCCAACGGGGAGGCGGTCATCGCGGCCGTCACGCTCGACGCAACGGTCGATCCCGCGGAGCTCATCGCGCTGGTCGGCGACAAGCTGGCCTCCTACAAGCGGCCGAGCCGGGTGGTGGTCGTCGACGAGATCCCACGCCTGCCGTCGGGCAAGGTGCTGCGCCGAGTGCTCAAGGAGATCTATGGACGCCCGTCTCACAGCTGAGCAGCAGGAACTGCGCGACGCGGCGGCCCGGCTAGCCGGTGATCTCGGGCCCGGCTCCGTTCACGACCTGGACGACGCCGACCGCGTCGCGCGGCTGGAGAAGGCGGTCGCCGCGGCCGGATGGCGAACGCTGCGGTCCGACGGGGCCACCGGGGTGGAAGTCGCCATCGTCGCCGAGGAATTCGGGCGCAGGCTGGTCGACGTTCCCTTCCTCGGGCCCGTGCTCGCCGACGACCTGCGTCGCAGTGCACCTGGCGACCTGCGTCGCAGTGCACCTGGCGAC
>Ga0116216_10002200_pt1 | contig 13063 bp, 10 predicted proteins | sample Sb_taG_11_FD_89696 | JGI IMG/M metagenome (GOLD analysis project Ga0116216, IMG submission 89696) | Peat soil microbial communities from Weissenstadt, Germany - Sb_50d_3_AS metaG | ecosystem: Environmental > Terrestrial > Soil > Wetlands > Peat | place: Germany: Weissenstadt | collected 2010-09-21
GTTCGCCGCGCGCTTGAGCCGAATGCTCCCGGCACGAAGCAGAGGCTCGAGGCCCTCGGCCGCTTGCGCGCCGCCGGGATCCGGACACAGGCCGCTCTCGCGCCGCTATTGCCGTGCGATCCTGCACGGCTCGCCGAGCTGCTCGATCCCGTGGCCGACCGCGTTGTGGTCGACGACTTCTTTCGGGGCGACGGTGCGGGTGGCCGGCGCAGCCGAGCGGCGCTCGCCCGCTTGCGGGCCATGGGTTTTTCGCGCTGGGCCGAGCCGGGGTATGCGGAGGAGGCCACCCTTATTCTGCGTCGCTTGCTCGGCGCCGAGCGTGTGCTGCTCTCGAAGGATGGGTTTGGTGCGGTGGACTTGGGATGAGCCGCGAGTTCTGAGGGCCCGAGCCAAAGCCTAAGGGCGGGGTCGGGAGCCTTCGATCCCCGGGGACCGCTTCCCGCGGACCTTCTCGGACCAGCGCTCCGCGGCGGGTCCCCCTTATGGTTGCCGCGGCTAGAGCCTGTTTGCGGGCTAGCGGCGAATCAGGGCCTCGCCGGCGGCCCTTCTTCCAGAGGACGGTTCCCCGCGATCCCCTGCGCAATCTTGAGTGCGAGGGCGACGATCGTGAGGGTCGGGTTGTAGCCCGATGAGGTGGGGAACACGCTTCCGTCGCAAGCATAGAGGTTGTCCACATCGTGGAAGCGGCCCTGCGGATCGGTCACGGAGGTCGCAGGGTCGGGGCCCATTCGAAGGGTTCCCATCTCGTGCCGCGAATTAGGCGCACTGACGACGAGCGGCGGCAGCTGGAGCGTGTCGCAGGGTGCGACGAACACGCCCTGCGCTCCCGCATTGGTAACGACCTGGGTGAGGTATGGGAGGTAAAAGTTCCTTGCGTGCAGCTCGTAGGCGTGAGCTGCGTACGTGACGCGCGCGACGGGCAGCCCGAAGATGTCCCGAACCGTGGGGTCGAGGTCGACCCGGTTTGTGAGCTGGGGGGCGTCCTCAGACTGCATGATGGTTGAGATCAGGTGCTGGCTCAGGGCGCCATCGCGCATCGCGTTCTTGAGCCTCGTGCCGAAGCGCGCACCCACCCCGCTCGGGAGCTGGAACGCCATCACGAATCCATCGTCGGTGATGGGCAACCCCTGCGAGCCGCCGAACTCCGTGATTCCCCCCAGGTAAACCGCCTTGCTGCCGTTCGCATCGAACAGGCGCGGGGCCGCGCCCCCGGGTTCGACGCCGCGGAAGTCGGAGATACCGTGGCTCACGGCGCGACCGCGCTGGCCGTGGATGCGCTGCGGTATGAATCCGTTCACGTTCGCCTGCAGGTGGAACATCAGATTTCGCCCCACCTGTCCGCTCGAATCGCCGAGCGCTCCCCCGGCCGGCGTCGGCGAAAGCAAGCACAGGCGGGCCGATTCGATCGGGCTCGCTGCGAGCACGAACGCGTCGGCGGTGGCCAATTTTTGCTGGCCTTCCCCGTCCACATAGCTCACGGCACTGACGTGTCCGCCGTCGTTCAGCAACTGCGCGACCTTGGCGTTGTAGCGGAGCTGGCACCGGCCCGAGCGCAGGGCGCGGCGAAGTCCAGTGACCGCGGGTGAGCCCTTGGCGTTGTTCGGGCAGCCAAAGCCGCTGCACCAACCGCAGTCCACACACGGCGGACGACCGTCGTAGAAACGGGAGTTGATGGCGGCGGGATAGGTGTGAGGGCTGAGCGTCGATCCTTGGAGCGAGACCTGACGGGCGCCTTCGGACAGCAGCAGACCGAGATACATGGGAACGCCGGGCGGCATCGGGCGGGGTGTGCTCCGCGGCGACGCGAAGGGATCGTCGTCCGTGCCCTGCACGCCGAGGAGCGCTTCCGCGTGCCGGTAGTAAGGCTCGAGCTCGTCGTAGGAGAGCGGCCAGTCGGCGAAGTTGGCGCTCGCCGCGTCCGTTCCAAAACCGGGGATCGCAAGCCCCGGCGTACGGCCGATCAATGCCTCAAGTGTGCTCTTTAGCTGAAAGTCGAGAATGTTGAAACGCGGTGTCTTTGCGTCTGCATGCTGGAACGCGCCGCCCACCGCGCGTGGCAAGAGATTCACGTCGGGGTTGATGGCGGCATCGATGCTCGCACTGCTGCGGAAGGTTCGTGGCTCCAGCATCGCCAGAGGATCGAGCCAGGTTCGGACGGCGTACTTGAGCTCGTCGTTGCTGTGATTCGGAAGGGGCAGTTCATCCCCGTCGAGCCCCGGCCACGGATTGTGGCCGCACTCGAGCACCAGCACGTTCTTCCCACCCTTGCACAGCGCGTAGGCCGCCGTCCCGCCGCCAGCACCGCTCCCAATCACACACACGTCGAAGTGCCTGAGTGCGCGATTGCCAAGGACGTCGTCGGAGTTCATCACGTTCTAGTTGCAAGCTCCCGGAAAAATCAGGCTGAGAAGCCCTGTTTCCTGTGTGATTCCTTGCTGGATCGAGGCACCATCCGGGGTCAACGGGATCGGGACGACGCTCCCGTCGGGTGCGAGTTCATCGGGGTTTGGCGTCGACATCGGGTGGTCAGGGCGCTCGCGATACGTCCCAAGCTCGAACGAGAAGATCGAGTAGCCGAGGGGTTGGTTGTCGCCTTCGATCCCCAGCATCTGCCATCCCTGGGCATTCCGATTGCCGCCGTATTCTGGCGCCGAGAAGGAACCCTCGAGGACGTGCTGAATCACAATGTCGAGGAACGTCTTGCCGCGCCGTGGATCCAGCGGCAAGACGCCCGGCGAGTCGAGCTGGGCAAGCACGACGTCCTGGTCGGCGACAGACAGTAGGGCGTAGGGCTGACCTGCGGTGGAGGTGGCGACGGCATCGACCTCTGCGAGACCCTGTTGGTACAAATCGCGCAGCCCGACAAGCGGACCGCCTTGGGACGTGTCGAGCTCGGGAGGAATTCCCGCGGCCTCGGATCCGTAGAGCTGTGCGCGCCAGTACAACTCCTGCAAGCGCGAGGCCCGGATCGAGCGCAGGAATCCGTTCTCGGGGAATCGGGATGACGGCGTTCCGAGCTGGTAGTCCGGATAGGGCGTCCGCCCGCTGTAGGGACCACGCCGATACAAGCCGACACCACCGCAATCGAACGTGGTGAGCAGCCGCTCGATGTACACCGCCACGCCGAGCTCTTTTCCGCCTGGGTCGCGATCGGGCGGGAGGATTCGGTCGACCAGTGCCTCGAGCGTCGCAAACTCGGCGTCCGTGAAGAAGCGCTCCTCCCGGAACAAGGAGAAGGCGCGAACGACACTAGGTCGTGTCGCCGAGGCAAGGGCTGCCACTGCACCTGACGCGAAAAGAAACTGACGACGTGTCAGACGCGCGGCGCGCAGGAGATGCAGGGGGAGGGCGGCAGTCAGGCTTCGCTCCGGGGGTTGGACCGGCGGTCGGGAGGCGTCTCCATTCTCGGTGGCACCGGGACCCGGCACATCGCGCCGTACCTTCGGCAACTTCAGATTCCGCATGGACGCCTCCGCGGCTACAGCGCCGCGGGCCCTGCGTCCCCACGGCGACGCATATCCTATCACGCGGCATTCGTGCGGGGGGAGGCAAATGCCCGGCTTCGCCGCGCACAAGCTCTCGGTAAAGACCTGCCTAGGTCAGGGTACTCGAGCGGGAGGAGTTTGCCGACGCGGGTTTGTCTCGCCCGGGTGCGCAGAGACCGCGCACCCGTGTCGCGAGGTTGCCTGGCCCGGGCGGAGGATGCCATCCTGCGTCGCTGGAGAAAGGGCGAGCGCTTTTCGGCGGGCGCTTCGCCAGCTGTCTTCAGTGGCATCTGTCATCAGGTTTCGTGCGCGTCGCGGATAGAAGATGCCGATCTCCGCGAACTTGAAGGCTCTCTTGCGCTCGGAGCGAATCTCATGCCGGAACCCGGGACCGGAGCGCATGGCGGGGGTAGGAGGAACACCCGTGTCACTGTGCGCTGTTTGCCTAGGGAAGGGCGGGGAAAAGCGCTCTCGCTTGCCCGAGGACTGGGGGCGAGTTTGCGCGCCCTCTGCACTCCGGTCCGGCCTTTGCGCGCGCGCGAGCCCGGGCGGCGACGCTCTTTTCAGAGTCGGCGGCTTGTGTCCACGGTACTCGCTCTCTTTGTGCTTGAAGCCCCGCTGGCCCGCGCCACCTGGTCGATCGTCGCCACCGATCCGGAAACGGGAGAGGTGGGGATCGCAGGGGCCTCCTGCACCGGCGAGGTCGACGTGATCGGGGGCGTCGTGCCCGGCCACGGTGTGATTGCTGCACAGGGGATCACGAACCCGGCCGCACGCGAGCGTGGCCAGGAACTCCTGGCAGCAGGGGGGAGCCCGCAGGACGTGATCGCCGAGATCACAGGGGATGCGTTTGATCCTTCTGCGTGGTGGAGCCTCACCTCGGGTGCGCAGGCGCGGCAATATGGCGTCGTCGCCCTTGGCTTCGAGTCTGCGCCGGCGAACTACACCGGCCGGCGGACCCTCTCGTGGGCGGGATCTGCGCAAGGGGACGGAGTCTCGGTACAAGGAAATCTCCTCGCAGGGCCTGAGGTCGTGGCAGCGGCCTTTTCACGCTTTGAGCAGGTGCGCGGCGACTGCCGATCGATGCTCCACGACCGTCTGATCGAAGCACTCGAGGCCGGAGCAAAATCTGGAGGGGATCGCCGCTGTGAGCCCGCGCTTACGGCGCTCTCGGCGTTCCTCGAGGTCGCCGGGCCCGACGATCCAGTCGGCGCCTCCTCCCTGAGACTCATCGTGACGCCTCCCTTCGAACCGGACGGGGGTATCCCCACCTTGTTGCGCCAGTTCTTTCGGCCCGAACGAGCAAGCGAATACGAGAATCCGGTGAAGAAGCTGCGTGCGATGTACGACGAATGGCGACGGGAGCACGAGCCTGTAGGCCGTTGCTCGGACGAAGGGAAGGTGGAGAAAGCCCCATGAATGTCTCGAGCTTGCGTGGCAAAACGGCTCTGGTGACTGGTGCAGGGAGCGGGATCGGCCAGGCGACAGCGCTCGCCTTCGCGCGGCGCGGCGCAAAGCTTGCGTTGTGCGACGTGAACGAAGCCGGCCTCGCGGAGACAGAGGCGAAAGCTCGCGCCTTGGGCTGTGAGGTCCTCGCGCGCCGGGTCGACGTCTCGAAGCGTGAGGAGATGCGTGTCTTCTCCGACACCGTTCACCACTGGGTCGAGGCGGTCGATCTGCTCATGAACAACGCCGGCGTGGGCCTCGGCGCAAGGTTCCTCGACAGCACGCTCGAGGACTGGGACTGGATTGTCGGGATCAACCTCATGGGGGTGATCCATGGCTGCCACTTCTTCCTGCCACCCATGGTGCGCAGACGCTCGGGTGGCCATGTGGTGAATGTCTCCTCGGCGGCCGGCTTCTTCGCGACTCCCCAGCTCGCAGCCTACTGCACAACCAAATTCGGCGTGCTGGGATTGACCGAAGCCCTGCGCGAAGAGCTCGCGCCTCACCGCATCGGTGTGACTGCCGTCTGTCCGGGCCTCATCAATACACCGATCACACGTTCGAGCGTGCTCCGGGGACCAGAGGCCACCCCGGAAGCCCGGGAACAGATGGTAAAGATTTATGAACGCCGGAATTATGGCCCGGAACGGGTCGCGGAGAACATTCTTCGCGCAGTCCAGCGCAACCGCACGGTTGCTCCCATCACGCCCGAGGCGTGGGCCATGTACTTCATCAAGCGCCTCTCGCCGCGCCTTGCATGGTTCATCGCCCGCAAGCTTGAGGAGCAGGCGGGTCAGTCGGCAAAAACGCGGGGATCGGCGTGATCCTGTGCGGGGGCGAGCGGACTTCTCGTCACCAAGTCTCTCCACCCTCCGAGGCCGAGGTTGCTGCGGCTAAACGCCGCCCGATTGGCCACGCCCGAGGAATGTCTCGGCCGCGCGTTCAACCCGCGCCACGAGCTCCGCGGCATCGCGCGCGAGAATTAGCAGGACCAGGCGATGCACACCGCAATCGGCATAGCGCGCCACGTCGTCCAAGCGCAGTCCCGGCGGAGGCGTGATCGTGATCTCAAGGGGACCAAGCTCCGCGGGACGTGTGACGCGTCCGCGCGCGGCCGAGAGGTCGGCGAGGCATCGCCGTGCGTTGTCGACGTCAAGGGCGAAGCCGTACCAACCGTTCCCGCGACGCAGCGCGCGCCGGTATGCCGCGAAACTCTGGCCGCCGACATGGATCGGAGGATGCGGGCGCTGGAGGGGGCGGGGCTTGGCGTCGATGCCGGAGAACGCGACGAACCTGCCCTTGTGGCGCGGTGACGGTTCATCCCAGAGGGCAAGAATGGCGTCGAGATACTCGTCGGTGCGTGGTCCTCGGTCTGCGAACGGGATGCCGAGTGCCGCAAACTCGGGCTCGAGATAGCCGGCCCCGATTCCGAAGAGCAGCCTTCCGCCGGAGACGACATCGACGCTCGCCAGCTCCTTGGCCAATACGAGAGGATTTCGTTGCGGGAGGATGATGATGCCCGTCGCAAGACGGATCGTCTGCGTGTGGGCCGCAACGAACGCAAGGGACACCGCAGGGTCGAGCAGCGGCGTGTGCGGCGGAAGCGGAGAGGGTGGAGCCTGCGGGTCGGGAAGAACCACGTGCTCGCCCGTCCACAGCGAATCGAAGCCGGCACGTTCCGCAAGCCGCGCAACGGTGGCCGCAGTCGCGGGATTCGCGCACGGGCCGACGTTGATGCCGTACAGTCCAAACTTCATGGATACCTCTTCGAGGTTCTAGGCTGGGCGGCTCGGGTGGTTCCCGCTCTGCAAAGCTCGGTCGCGCTGGGCCCCTCTGCCCGCCGCAATTCGAGCACCGAGTCGGCGGCTTCGCGACCACAGTAGAATAAGGCGAAGCATGCCAAGCAGGAGAGTTCGAGCGCGTGCGTTTGATCCTGAGCCGCAAGGGTTTCGACGCAAGCGCCGGGGGTACGGCAAGCCCGATCTTGCCGAATGGTGCGCTCTGCTCTCTTCCGATCCCTGACCCGCTCTCGCCGCTCTGCTACGCGGACCTAAGATCAACCTCCGACTCCCTCGGGCGGACCGTCGAGGACCTGACACGCGGGCGGATCAGCGCGCGCACCTTCGCCCACCTCGACCCAGACCTTGATCCCCACACGCTGCGGCGAGCACGTGGCTGGCGGCCGATCTTCGGACAGGCCGGGGCCGCGCAAAGCCACCTCGCACGCCACGGCGTCGGGCCTGGCGACCTTTTCCTCTTCTTCGGCTGGTTCCGGGGTTGCGTGCGCGAGTCCGGACAGCTCCGCTATGCCCGTCGCGCGCCGGACCTCCACGCCCTCTTCGGTTGGCTTGAAGTGGGTGAGGTTGTGCGGGTGTCAGAGCTCGGCGCGGGAGAGCTGCCTTGGGCGCGCCGCCATCCGCATCTCTGGGGCGAGCGCGGAATCGGCAACACGCTCTACGTGGCGGCCGATCGTCTGGAGGCGAGCGGGGGCGCCTCGGCGCGTGCACCCCTGCCCGGAGCGGGCCTCTTCCCGCGCTTCGAGCAGCGCCTTTGCCTTACCGCCCGACCGGGGGCCGTCCCACGGGGCCTCTGGAAGCTCCCGGAGTGGATGCACACGCCCGGACGTACCCCGCTTCTCACCCACCACAGCGACCCGAGGCGCTGGACGCAGACTCCGGGGGGGTGGCTTCTGCGCACCGTTGGCCGAGGGCAAGAGTTCGTGATCGACCTCGACCGGGTACCCGATCCCGCCGAAGGGGTTGCTTGGCTGCGGGAGCTGATCAAGGTGTGTTACGCGGACTCGTAGACATCCAGCCCATCTCGATGGAGAGATTCTTATGGATATCCGTATCACGATGTGATACAGCGTGAGGCATGGAAGATCCTGAAACTACGAGAAGAGCCGAGTCAAGCGAACCCGATCCCTCCGCAGAGAGCACAGGCGAGAGCGGGGAAGGGGGTGGATTTCGCGAACGTGGTCGCAAGGAGCGCGTCTTGCACACCCGCATCTCCGAACAGCTTGCCGAGGACATCCGCCGCGTCGCGGAGGACCTCCGCGTCCCGGTCTCGAATCTCGTCCGCAACGTACTCGAGGAGACCTTCAGCGTCGTCGAATCTGTGACCGACAACCTCGGGACGTGGCTTGAAGAGGTGGCGACTGAGGTGGGACAGGCTCGCGGCTCGTCCCGCCAGCGACAGCGTCGCTGGGCGCGGCCCTGGGCACGCGAACGCGAGGAGGCACCCCCGGGCGCCCGGGACGATACGGTCTGGGAAAACTCTCGGGGCGAGCCCTCCTCCATAACCCCCGAAACGAGCGCTCGCGGCGAACCGCCCGCGGGCATTTCGTCTGTGCGGGACGACGAGACCGCGACAGAGCGGGCCGCCCCCTCCGGCGCCGGGTCGGCCGAGGCGCGTCCCGACTTCTGCCAGGTTCTCGGCTGGCAGCCACTCGTGATGAACCGACCCCAGTCCTGCTCGGATTGCGGGCGGCTCCTGGTGCGGGGCGACCGCGCCTCTCTGGGTCTCACACCTTCGGGTGTCAGCGGGTGGGTCCTGTGCAGGGCCTGTATGGAGGCACGCGAGTGACGCGGGACGCGGTGCAGGTCAGCGATCTCACCACCCCGGCTCTTCTCGTCGACGCGGAAGCGTTCGAGCACAATCTCTCGGTGATGGCTGCGGCGCTTCCGGGCAAGAGGCTGCGGCCGCACGTGAAAGCGCACAAGTGTACGGCCATCGCGAGGCGCCAGCTCCGTGCGGGCCATGCGAGCTTTACCTGCGCGACGCTGCGGGAGATCGAGCAGATGGCAACCGCTGGCCTAGGGGACGACTTGTTGCTCGCCAACGAGGTGGTGGATGCGCGGCGCCTGACCCCGGTCCTCGCGGCTGGCGCGCGCGTGACGTTGGCGGTCGACTCCGATCTCACCATCGATGCAGCGGCGCGTGCCGGCGTGCGCGAGGTACTGATCGATGTCAACGTGGGCCTCCCGCGCTGTGGGTGCGCGCCCGAGGACGCAGGCCGCCTGGCAGACCGCGCCCGAGCCTGCGGACTCGAGGTGAGAGGGGTTATGGGCTACGAGGGCCACGCCATGGCGTTGGCCGACCCTGAGAAACGGATGCGTCTGGTAGAGGAGTCGATGGAGAAGCTCCGTGCAGCGCACGGAAGGACCGGCGGCGCCGTCATTTCCGCGGGGGGCACCGGAAGCTACGACATCAACACCTTCGCGACCGAGATTCAAGCCGGGTCTTATGTGTTGATGGACACCGCGTACGCCAAGCTTGACCTCCCGTTCCGACAAGCCCTCTCGGTGCTGGCCACGGTCGTTTCCGTCTCACCCGGCTATGCCGTGGCAGACTGCGGCCTCAAGGCCCTCGGCATGGACCATGGCAATCCTTCGATCGAGAGAGCGCAGGTGTGGTTCTGCTCCGACGAACACGTGACCTTCAAGCCCGAGCGACCCGTTCGCGCTGGCGACCGGATCCGTGTACTTCCAGCGCACGTAGACCCGACCGTTGCCTACCACGAGCGGATGCATCTCGTGACCGGGAACGATGTCCTTGAGACCTGGCCGGTCGATCTGCGCGGCTGGTGAGCGCGCTGCGCCTCCTCCTTGGTCTTCTGATCCTCGTAGCGCCGGTTCTCGCGTCCGCGAATGAGCAGCTCGACGTTCCCCTCGAGCTCGACTACGCCTTCCTCCGCCAGCTGCTTGTGCAGCAGGTCTACACTTCGCCCGGTGCAACAGCCGAGGTCTGGCGCGACGAGATCGACTGCAACCATCTCATCCTCTCCGAGCCCCGGGTCTATGGGCGTGAGGGGCGCCTGCGCATTCTGACCGCGAGCAACGCGCGCTTCGGAACCCCGATTGCAGGCGGCTGCACCCTCTCGATCGAGCGGAAAAACCAGATTGAGCTCTGGCTTGAACCCGTCCTCGTGCCCGGATCGGCGGTCGTCCACTTCCGCGTCGTCGACTCCAGTGTGTTCGAAGCGTCCGGCCGCAAGCTCGGTACCACCGGCATCCTCTGGAACTGGGTAAAGGAATACGTGCATCCTCGCCTTGCGACCTTCCAGGTCGATCTCGGCGCGCCCCTCTCGGATCTGCGCAGCATTCTTCCCCTTCTTCTTCCCAGCGATGACGCATCGCGCACGCAGCGCATCCTCGACTCCGTCGCGCTCGCAGCGGTGCGCGTCAGCGACACGGCACTCGTTGCCACCTTGCGCTTCGAAGTGCCCCCCCTGGCCGTGGCGGCGCCGCCCGCGACGGAAGCCCCGCTGACCGACGCAGAGCGCGTCCAGCTCCGCGCGGCCCTGGAGCGCTGGGATGCTTTCCTCACCTACGTGATCAAGGCCGCCGGCTCCGATGCGGCCAGCAAGGAGGCACGGCAAGAGCTCCTCGACATCCTGCTCGACGCGCGTCAGGAGCTGATCGCGCAGCTCGAAGCCACGCGCCCGGACGGGGCCGCTCCTCCTGCTCCGCTGACTCACGGAGAGGATCCCGTGCGCCGCCTCTTCGTGTCGACCTGGACGCGACTCGCCCCGGCGCTGCGCAAGCAGTCTGGGAGGCTCCCGGGAGAGATCGCTCTGCGTTATCTCGGCTTTCTTGCCTCCGGCGACGCACTTGCCGCGCTCGACCGGTTGGGACCCGAGGTCGGACTCGAGATCTCTCAGGACGGCCTGCGCCGGTTCGCACGTCTGATTGCTCCAAGCCGGCCCGAGGACCCGCTCGCCTTCGGTACCGAGATCGACACAGAGCTGCGTGAGATCTTCGGTTTCGGGCCCCCGATCGAACCCCCGCAAGTGAACCCTGCGCTAGAGGACGGTGAGCAGGGCGTACCGCCCCCTCCCAAAGCGGAGCCGCCGGCCGAGCCACCCAAGGAACAGGTGCCCGGCACCCCGCCACCTGATCAAGGTGAGGAGTGGATTCCGCTCCCCTGGAGTCTTGTCGAGTCCAGCGAAGCCAAGGACTCGGCCGAGCTCGTGACCCGCATGAACGGGTGGGTGCCTGGCCCACACGATCTCGAAGCCTATCTGCGCGCGATGGGGGACCTGCTCGGCGACTCGGCGCAGAGCACGCTCGCTCGCGGCGGGCTCGCACCGCGTTTCCACGCGCTCTTCCACTGGCTGGTGCTTGCGACGGCGTGGACCGAGTCATGCTGGCGACAGTTTGTCCGCGTACGGGGCAGGCTCGAGCCGATCCGCTCCGTTGCCGGGGCGGTCGGCATCATGCAGGTGAACGAGCATGTGTGGCGCGGCTTCTACGACCTGCGAGGTCTACGAAGGGATGTCGGGTACAACAGCCGAGCCGGCTCGGAAATCCTGCTCCACTACCTCACCGATTACGCCATCGAGCAAGGCGAGGACACGAAGACCGGCCAGGAAGACAACCTCGCCCGTGCGACCTACGCGGTCTACAACGGAGGTCCGGGCCATCTGCGACGCTATCGGCAGAGGACCCGCAAGTCCTGGCACGAAATCGACGAGGCGTTCTGGCGCCACTACCAGGCGGTGAAGGCGGGGCACGAGCTGGATCTGGCCGACGAGTGTTACGGCGGCTAAGCCGCCATCGAGCCGTCGAGGGGCGACGCGCCGTGCAGGCGTGGCGGCGGGCCAGCCCGAAGGACCGCCCCGCCGCGCGCAGCCTGGATTAGTGGCTTCCGAGCGGGTCTACGAACGTAAAGCGTCCAGGTTCCACCATCAGGTAATGGAACGGCACACCGATTTCCTGGGGCTTCGCGCACACCGTCATGAAAAGCGCGGCGGGCGCCATCGCCGCGGTACCGAGCACCGTCGCCAGAAGGCCGAACGGACGCATCAGGAACAGGTCGGTCATCGGGCTCGCGGTATCGCTTGCGTGCTCGTCGCTGCCCACGAATTTCGTCGATGCGGCCTGCGCGGTCGGCGCGAGTAGCGCTGCCACAAGCACGGCCGCGGTGAGAGAACGTCGAACGATGCTGAGCATGGTCGCCACCTCCTCCGGGAATCCTGTCATTTGCATCGGCGGACCCGCGCGGGAACTAAAGGCGCCGGGGCGGTCCCCACTCAACAGGCGAGAGCGCTCCGCCGATAGGCAGCTTCACCATGAGCCAGCAAGATCAGTCACTGATTGGGCGCCTCGCCGTTCATTACAAGATGATCACAATGGACCAGCTTGCCGCGGCGACCCGCGAGCAGAGCCGGCAAGGCGCTGGCAAGCTGCTGGGCGATCTGCTCGTGGAAAAAGGCCTTCTTCGCCCTGCGCAACTCTCCCAGCTGCTGAAGGTGCAACAACAGGTCCAGGCCAAGCAGCAGGCGCTCACCACGGCCGGGAAGGGTTCCCCGGAAGCGGGGACCCGGGGAGAGGGCGCAGGCCGTCCCGCGCCGCCGCCAGCCCCGGCGGAGCCGCGCCCCGCCGCGCCGACCGTCGCCAAGGAGCCTCAGGCCGCGGAGAAGCCCCGGCCGCAAGCCTCCCCCACCGCCGAACCGTCTCGGGCTCCCGCAGGAGGCGTCCAGCGGGCTCCGTCCGATCCGAAAGCAGAGCTCGATCGCATCCTCCAGGCCGCCGCGGGCACGGGAGTGAGCGACATCCACGTGCATAGCGGAGCCCCGCTGCGCCATCGCGCGAACGGGCGCCTCCTCGATCCCAAGGGGGAGCCGATCGATGCGGCGATCTCGGAGCAAATGATCTTCTCGATCCTGTCGGACGAACAACGCGGGTTGCTGCGCGACCGCGGGGAGCTGGATCTTTGCTATACACTCTCCGGCGTCGCACGCTTTCGGACGAACCTCTACCACCAGCAACGCGGCTGGGACGGTGTCTTCCGAGTCATCCCGCCCGAGCCGCCGACTCTCGAACAGCTCGGCCTCCCCGCCTCCTTTGCGAAGCTCACCAACTATTCACAAGGCATGCTTCTTGTGACCGGACCCGCGGGCTGCGGGAAATCGTCAACCTTGGCGGCGCTCGTGAACCTGATCAATGAGGAGCGACGCGACCATATTCTCACGATCGAGGATCCGATCGAGTACCTCCACCCCTCAAAACGCTGCATCGTGAATCAGCGCAGTGTACGCCGCCATACTGAATCCTTTGCGCGTGCGCTGCGCGCGGCGCTGCGTGAAGATCCCGATGTCATCGTGATCGGCGAACTCCGTGATCTCGAGA
>Ga0116216_10002205_pt1 | contig 13059 bp, 15 predicted proteins | sample Sb_taG_11_FD_89696 | JGI IMG/M metagenome (GOLD analysis project Ga0116216, IMG submission 89696) | Peat soil microbial communities from Weissenstadt, Germany - Sb_50d_3_AS metaG | ecosystem: Environmental > Terrestrial > Soil > Wetlands > Peat | place: Germany: Weissenstadt | collected 2010-09-21
GAGAGAGAGAGAGAGAGAGAGAGAGAGAGAGAGAGAGAGAGAGAGAGAGATAGTCCTCTCAGACGGCGCTCCGGTTCGCTTCGCAGCAAGTGCACGGGGCGCGCGGTCGTGAGGTCCCCGGTGGCCCGGGGCCGACGACGGCCTCCCGTTGCAGGTCCTCCGTGCGAGGCCAAGCACTCGCGCGGAGAGCATCGGCGATGTGCGCTTGCTGGTCGACGCAATGGCGCGGGGTCGGTGCCGTGGATTAGGTGCCCGTGAGCATGTAGGAGATGTCGACCCACCGATCTTCTTGGTGATGGCCCCTTCGAGTGCCACCGAAGCACACAACGCGAGCGGCGACGCGGCCGTCGGGACGGTCGAGATGCACCTCGAGATCGACATCATCCCCGTGTCCAACGTCGACCGATCTAAGGAGTTCTACGGACGCTTGGGTTGGAGGTTCGACGACGACGTCGCCCCGCTCGACGGCCTTCGGATCGTCCAGTTCACGCCCCCGGGCTCTGGGTGCTCGATCACGTTCGGCGAGGGACTCACGGCGGCCGCGCCTGGCACACCTCACTCGCGTCGATGCCACGGCCGACGAGTTCGTCATGGGCCGCTTCGATGTCGGAGACGGTCAGCCCCCCTCGGCCGAGCATGCACGCGCCCGCCCTTGACGTGCCCGCCGCCAACCCACGCGTCTTGAACAGCCGGGCGTCCACAGCCCCTTATCGACGCGCATCAGCCTCCGGCGAGAGCGGGCGCGTACCCCCCGGCCGTCAGGATCTCCACCACCACGTCGCGGTGGTCGCCCTGAATCTCGATCATGCCACCCTCGACCGAGCCGCCGACGCCGCACAGCTTCTTGAGCTTGCCCGCGAGCTCCTTCAGCACCGCGTCGTCGACCGGCACACCCGAGACAGTGGTCACGGCCTTGCCGCGGCGACCCTCGACCTCGCGCCGGACCTTGACGCGATTGCCGTCGGGTTGGCGCTCCTTGAGCTTAGGGTCACGCGCCTTGCGCAGGTCGCCGTCGGTGCCGAGTACACGACCCTTGCGTCCCGCTTTATGGCTCAGACGGTACCGGCTCGCCGGCAGCATCGAGCAAGCCCCAGTCTTGCTGCCCCTGAGGACCGCGGATATCAGACCGCTGTTGGTTGCGTAGGGATGATCGCCAATGGCGTTGCCGCTGCTGAGTTGCGGGACCGCCGAGGCGCACTCGCTGGCTCGGACACTTCCGATTGGTGCGAACTCGACGCGGTCTGGCCGGGGGTGCCGAGGGGACAGTATCCTCCGCCCATGGGCGTGGGCGAGTGGGTGAGCGTGAGAGCGCCAGCGGGCCTGAGAGGACCGGCGAGCCCGTGAAGGTGGGCGAGCCTGGTCGGGCCGGCGAGGCGAGCGAGCCTGAGAGGGTGCCAGCGGAGCCGGCCGGGTTCCAAGGAGCAGGGGTCGCCGTCGGGATGCAGACCCGCCCGCCGGCGGCCGAGCGGATCCTCGGCCTTCAGCGCTCGATTGGCAATCGCGCGGTGGCCCGGCTCGTGAGCGGCTGGCCGTCGCCTCGGCGCGTCCTGAGCCGCGATGCTGCCACGGCCTATGTGGATCCGGGCGTCAAGAAGGTCTCGGACGCTAACCCCTCGCTTACCAGTGACCAGCAGGGCGGCCTGCGGTCGCTGGACCAGGCGCACGGCATCATCAGCTCGGCGTGGAGCAAGCTCAAGTGGGAGGACGTCAGCGCGGGCGCGGCCGACCGGGTCGCCAACCCCTCGCACATCAGCCAGAGCCCCCTGGGCACGTGCGGACCCGCCGCCGTTCTCAACTACCTGGCGGCCACCGAGCCGGGTACCTTCGCCTACGATGTGCAGTCGATCTTTGAGTCGGGCGGGTGGGGCAAAAAGCAGATCAACCAGACGCTGCTCAACAACGAGTGCCAGCCGGGCATGGACCCGTGTGACTGGATGATGATGTCGGCGTTCCAGGATCTCAGCAACGATTTCCTCGACTTCTACGGACGCCCCTCCGACCTGCGCGCCGGGGGGTTTGACAGTGACGCCGCCTGGATGCTCACCGCCTTCACCAAGGTCAGCAAGACCAAGAGCCTGTGGAGCGAGGTATTCGGCGTGAAGGGGCAGACCGAGAAGGTGTCCAAGCTGCTTGCGACCTACGGCGACAAGATCGCGGTGTTCGTCGACGTTGCTGCCGAGACGCTCCGGAACGAGAACAACAGCGGCAGCGAGAACCACTTCATCCGTCTGCTCAAGCCGGTCGTCTGGGGCCCCAAGGTCGAGTTTGAGGTCTTCAGCTGGGGCCAGAACATGAAGAAGGCATACAAGCCAGAGAACTTCGAGCACATGGTCTACGGCTACCTCGTCGGCGCGGTCGACCCGTCCGTCGACATCTGAGGGATCAACGACCAAAGCCCGGTCCCGATCCGCCAGTTCGAAAGTAAGTCTCGCTTTGCCACGCGAGGCAGCAGTGGCCGCTGGGCCGGGCGGGTGGCTTACTCGGAATCCTGGTGTTGAACACCCAGCAAACGCCCGCCACCGTCAACTCGGCGGTCGGTTCCGCGCGAAGTAACAGCCAGCGAACACCGCAATGGATTGCTGCTAGCGCCCCAATCTGAGCGCGCGGCCCGGCCCGCGCGCACGATCGCGTTGGTACTTCGGCCGGCGCCCGAGCGGACGATTCCTATTGCGCCGACGTAGTCGTGGCGTTCCACGAGTAGCGTGAGCGGCATGCGTCGGCGGCTACCGGTCGGCGCCGAGCGCGCTGACTAGACCGTGCACATCCGCGACCGTCACCGTTAGCTCAGGGTGCCGGATCAGCCCGAGCGGATCGATCGCTGGCACGCGCTTGCGGAACGAAAGCAGAACGCCCTGCTCTCCGTTGCTCGCGAATGTCAGCCCGCCGTCGGTGATCCCCAGCCGCGCCGGTCCGGCGGTCCGGTAGAACCGGTACGGACCGGTGATCGCCACCCGACTGATGTTTGCCAGCGTTGTGCGCAGCCGCCATGGGCCGTAGTTGGCGAGCAGGTGCTCGTCATCGATCTGCACCCAGGCACGCTCGGGTGTGATGCCAAACGGTCGCGCCGCTAGGCGGTACACGGGAGCAAAGCGGAAGTCGAAGCGCTGCACCGGCCCGTCACGTTACGCAAACCGAGCGTTCGCGATCGGTGCGAGTGCCACGCCGTGCCGGAATCTCGCGCCCGATTGCCGCACGGCCTCGATCTCAGGGACGATTGTTCCTGAGCCCACCGGGTTGGCCGCGACGGCGTTGCCTGGGTAGGTCGGACGCATTGCTGCGTCCGACCCCCCTCAGAACCTGGGCGTGCACGTTTCCGCGCATCCGGCTCAAGCAAGCCCTGATGGCTGGCGGGCGGGCAGAAGTGCCGGGCCGCTGCGATGGCCGCAGTGGGCGTGTACGAGACGGGGTTTAGCCTTGTCCGAAGTGCCGTCCTCCCCGATGACGTCGAGCGTCTTGCGCGTGGTCGCCAGCCAGGCCTCCCACTCGCGCGGGGTTTGGGGCTGGTCGTCGACGGGCAGCAGGTCGCCCGGCAGATCGCGCAACAACCGTCCTGGGCTTTGTGAAGCCGCTGGGCGGTGTGGTTGATCGGCAGGACGGTTTTGCGTCGTCGGTGAGCCCAGTATTCGCTCAGGGCGGGGTCGTCCGGGGACGCCGTGCCCATCACGATCTGGTGTCGGACGATGTTGGTCCAGGAGAAGCGGTGCATGCACGCGCCGCTGGCGCGGTCGCCGAACACCCATCGGTCCTGCCTGGCCTTGGTGAACTTGCCGAAGTACCGGGGACACCCAGGAGATCGGCTTGTTCGCGTGGCTGAAGATGGCCCACTTGTAGGTGAGCCGCCACAGCTAGTGGTCCAGCTTGCCGAACGTCTCGGCAGCTACCTGTGTCCGATAGTAGGCGGCCCAGCCTCGGATGATCGGGTTGAGCCGTTTGATCACCGCTTGAGCGTTGCTTCCGCGCCGGGAGCGCAGCTCGTCCCGGAGCCGTTCCCGGATCCGTCTCACGGCGGCCTTGCTGGGCTTGATCAGTGGCGTGGTGCCGTACCGGCGGACGTTGAATCCCAGGAAGTCGAAGCCCTCGCCGAGGGGGACGACGCGCGTCTTGTCCTCATTGAACGCCAGGCCCCGCGGCCGCCCGACCTGCTCATCGCCACCTGCAGGTCCGGGCGCTCCAGCCGGGTGTCGGCGCAGAACGACCTTCCTGCTGACCGCGCGGACCAGGGCGCCCGGTGGCGGGGTTGGAAGGCTCGTCGGGCAGCGATATGAGGTGTCGGCGACGTCGCGATCCTCGGCGGCGCCGGGGGTCAGTGCTTCGCATGGCGACTCTCGGGGTAGTGGGGCAATCGGTCGTCGGAGATTGGCTCCCACGGCGCGGCGTAGGCGACGAACTGGCGAATGCTCGGGCGGATCCCGGGATCGTGATCGAAGGTGCCCATGCGGATGCCGATCGGATCGGCGTGGTTCGGGTTGCGGCCGAATAGCGAGGAGCCGCAGTCGCCACAGAACCACTTCTCGCCACCGCTCTCCGGCTTCCACACACGGAGCTTGTCCTCGCCGGCGATGATCCGGAAGTCTCCGGAGCGGGGTGGGCGTTCGCTGACGCCGCAGCTCCGCTGCGGCGCTGGCAGCGCTTGCAGCGGCAGTAGCTCGCGGCGACCAGCAGCGGCGAGGTCACCTCGAACCGGACGGCCCCGCAGTTGCAGCCACCCGTGAGCGGGAAGTTAGTCATCGTCAGCGCTACCTCCTGATGCGGTCGCGGGGCGCGCGAACATTACGGACAGTCGTCGCCGCTCCCCCTCAGGCGGGTCCCGCGAGAGCGTCTGATCCCCACCGGCACAACGCCGCCGCGAGCCCCGCGTCCTCCCCACCGCGCAAGGCAGCGTACGCAACGCTGGCCACCGAGATGCTCGTCGTGACATGAGGTCCCTGTCTATGTCAGCAGCGCCAAGGGAGCCACCGCGCTGCTGCTCTCCCAGAAAGGGATGATCAGGCGAGAGCGCCGCTCCTCATCCGTCTCGTGACTCTTTGGGCGCGTGGATTGACTGCGCGATCGCTCTCGCATTCGCGTATGGCGGTAGTGAGTAGGTAGCTAGGACGGCGAGTTGGGTGTTGGTGGCTCGGCGAGTAATGGCCGGATGCGTGAGATGAAGCGTGCCGGGTCGACGAGGTGGAGCATGTGCCCGGTTCCATCCCAGCTCTCAACCCGTGCCCTCGGCACCAGTTGAGTGAGCCAGGGCTGGTAGTCGGGTGGTGGGGGCGATCCGTGGAGCGACAGCAGTGGTGCGGAGATGCGGGGTAGAAGTGCCTCGGCTGTTGACGTCAGCGTGTCGGCCGGGGTTGTCAGTAGTGCGTGCCAGACGCCGAGGACGACCTCGCGCGGGAACGCCAGCACTCTTCGCTCGAGCTCCTCGACGCCGGCATAGGGCTCAAGCCTGAGAGCGTGATCGATGGACAGCACCGCATCCATGGTGTCCGGGCCTCGTAGCCGGTCGGCGTGAGTTTGCACGAGCTTGGCGAAGTCCCCGAATCGCAGAGATTGATCGACGCAGACCAGCGCGCGCGGGTCGTATGCCGCCGCGTAGACGGCGGCAACGCTCGCGCCCAGCGAGTGACCGACAACGGCCGGTTCGCCGAGCCCAATGTCCTCGACGACCGCGCGCACGTCGCCAACGAGCGACGGCATCGAGTAATCGGCGGCGGTCGATGAGTCTCCGTGACCTCGCAGATCCACTCGTAGGCACGTGAAGTCCTGAACCAGTTGGCTCGTGACCGGGTCCCATCCCCGACGGTTGGACGTCAGCCCGTGTACGAACAGGACTAGCGGGCCGTGGCCGGCGATGTCGTAGGCGATGGTTGGGTCGTCGCCTCGCTGCAGAGTCGGCGGAGGCCGCATCATCCCCAGCGGAGCCTAACCACCATCCGCAGCTCCAGCCCGATGCCATAGAACCCGGCAGGAGCAGTCCTGCGCACTCGGCAAGAGCGGAACCCAGATCCCGCCCTTCTGCGTTGGGCGACGCAGCGAGCGTCTCGCCGCCAAAGCCAGACCCTGCAAACGCCCGGGTGCTGCGGAAGCGCGCCGGGTGTCCGTGCCCACATTCCGCGCTTTGGGAGGCAACGCGCGCTCGCGCTCACGACGCTCGTGTCATCGAGCAAGCAGGTCTTGCGATCGTCGCGAGTATTGGCGACGCGACGTCTCCGGGCGTGGCTGGCGGAAGCTGAGCGATCGGGTAGTGTGCTTGGCGTGAGCGAGGGCGAGTTTGGTCGTGTGACGCGTGTCTGGGGCGGGCGTTGCATGCCATTGCTCTACGACCCGTTTCTGCTGATGGGAGAGCTGAGGGGCCTGCGTCGCCTGCGTGGGGAGGTGGTCGGCCAGGCTCACGGCCGGGTGCTGGAACTCGGAGCCGGCACTGGCCTGAACATGAAGTACTACTCGGGTGTTGAGCGGCTCGTGCTCAGCGAGCCCGAGCCCGCGATGGCGAAGCGGCTGGAGCAGCGCCTCAAGCACAGTGCGCTGTCCGGTGAGGTCGTGTCTGCACCGGCCGAGCAACTGCCCTTCGACGATGGTTCGTTTGACACCGTGGTCGCAACGATGGTGTTCTGCACGGTGTCCGATCCGCACGCGGCGCTCCACGAGACGCGACGGGTGCTCGCTCGCGGCGGGCGCCTGCTGTTCATCGAGCACGTCCGTGGCGATGCCGGTTCGCGACTCGAGCGCTGGCAGGATCGTTTCTATCGCCCCTGGCGCGCGTTCGCGTATGGCTGCCGGTGCAACCAAAGCACGCTCGAACTGATCGGTGAGGCCGGTCTCCGAACAACGGAAGTGCGCAGCGCTCGTTGGCGAGGCATGCCGCCGCTCGTGGACCCAATCGTCTACGGCAAGGCCGAGACGATCTGATCGGGACGGCAGCTGCCGGCGCTGCGCGGCGCGCCCCGCGCTGCCTTCCGCGCGCTTAGCAGGTCAGGCTGCGACGCGGAAGTAGATAGCCAGCTGCCGACGCGGCGCACAACCGCGCGGTCGCCCTGGTCGATACCGCCGCGAAAGCAAGGCAGGTGTCTCGCGCATGGTGGGCACAGCGCCAATCTCGAGACTGGCGGCGCCAACCCGAAATCGCTGCAAGTCGGCGCGATCCGGCCATCCGATCATCGCCGACACGATCGTGAAGCCCCAGGTGGCCGGGCGTGCGAAGGCAATCGCCCTACGCGGCCAAGTCGGACACTCAAAGCAAGGCGAAGCGGAGAGTCGGTTTGTGCTGAGCCGCCTCGGGACTCCGGTTGCGGCCGTCCGATTGGCGGCAGCGGCGGCAACCGCACGCATCCGCCGGCCAGTCCCGCGGAATCGGACCGCGCCGTTCGTGTTGAGCTCTGAGCTCAGCCTTCGAAGCGCGCAGTTACCTGGCCAGCGTGAACTCGGGCGCGACCACCATCTGCGCCCGCGAGGTGGTGCCAAGCCGGATCTCCTTCACCGGCTGGTAGCCGGGGTCGTTCAAAAAGCCCCAGGCTGCCTCGGTGTCGGCGAAGCGGATCACGACGGTACTGTTCGGCGGCTCACCCTCGGCGGGCTTCGCGTCGGAGCCTGCGACCAGCATCTCGGCGCCGTACTTCTGCAGGAACGGCCTCACGGCGGGCAGGTACTCGCTGCGGTACCGGTCAACGTCATCGATCTCTTGCATCAAAACGAGATATGCGGCCATTCGTCCCCTCGCGCATCGTGTGGGCAGCTACCAGCATGACAGCTCGTCGAATCGCGTCAGGACCCCGCACGACCAGAGAGCCCACGACGCACGCGCAGGCAGCGCCGGCTGACGCGTTCGCGCGGACGCGAGAGGCCTCACCATGCCACGCGCGGCAACCCTGCGCGACCGACCTCTGCTCCAAAGGGCGCGGTCCGCCGCGTCGCCGCCTCGATTGTGCCGATCGCCGGTGCCGGGCGATCGCTCCGCCTCGCGAGCGGTCATGCCGACGGCGCGGCACCTGACGATCGCTCCCGTCACGATGCCGACCTCCGCCCGCGAGCGCTTCAGACAAGGGGATCGCGCCGCTCACCGCGCGGCGCACGATCGGATTCGCCCGAGAGGAGTCGTCCGGATCGAGGCCTGCGGAGCACCTGCGATGGCCAAGACTCACCGCTGTCCGGCTACGTCGACACGCTTCTGCTCTTTGTCGCCGCACCAGCGGCGCCGCTGGGACGGCTGAGCTTGAGCTGGCCGAGCCGATGCGGGAGGGTGCCGAGCTGACGATGGAGGGCATTGCGGCGATGGTCGGAGAGCTGCTCGACGCGCTCGCGATCGAGGACGTCGTGCTCGTCGGCAACGACACCGGTGGCGCAATCGCCCAGCTCGTCGCGACCAGCGCGCCTGAGCGGCTGGGCGCGCTGGTGCTGACCAGCTGTGACGCCTTCGAGCACTTCCCGTCGCCATCCTGAAGCCAATCATCGCCGCGGCGAAGGCTGGGCCGGTCTACGATGCGGCCCTTCAACCGCTCCGGACCCGGTTCGGACGCAAGCGCGGGTTTGGGGCTCTGGCTCATGCCGACATCGATGACCTCGTCGCGGAGTGGGTCGAGCCCGCGCTCACCAACCGCCGGGTCAGGAGCGACCTGCGGCGTTTCACGCTCTCGCTGAATCGCGAGACGACGGTCCGAGCGGCGGCGCGGCTGTCGCGGTTCACCAAGCCGGCACTGGTCGCGTGGTCCGCCGATGACGTCTTCTTCCCGCGCGAGGATGGACAGCGGCTAGCCGAGGCCCTACCCAATAGTCGGCTCGAAATGATCGAGAACGCGAGAACGTTCTCGATGATCGACCAACCCGACCGGCTCGCCGACCTCATCGCCAACTTCGCCCAGACCGCAGCGAACAAGCGCGCCGCATAACGAATCCCCTCGCAGTCTAAGCCGCGAGCAGGAGCGAGGGCCATTCCGAGCGCGCGCGAGCCGGCAACGACGACGACGCGGAGATTCCTGAGGAGCCTCGGGCAGCCGTTGCCGGAGTCCTCGCGCACCCGCTTTCGACAAGGCACGCGACGCAACCCCGAGCCGCACCTCAGACCCCCGCAGCGCGGAAAGCGGGCATCCTCCGGACGACCGCATTCGCCATCTCGCCGGCGCCCGGCGCACTGCCGACATCGCGCTAGCTGCGCGAGCTGCGCGCGGATCCGGCTCACCTCGCTGAGCGAGTCGGTGTCTTTGACGTCGACCGCTTGCGGGCCTCTCGGCACTATGCCGATGCCCGCGCGCGGGTGGAGCGGACGGGTCGCGGCCCGGTTGAGGCCCCAAACTGAGTTCGTCGCCCGCGCCGATGGAGGAGTTGCCGGAACCTATTTCTGCTGGCGCTCGGATTCCGCGTATGTCGCGGTCCTGTGGAAACAGGCTCGCATGGTCCTTCCCATCGCCGCCGTGTTGCGACCGGATCTGGATGCTCTCTCCGACCAGTCCAACCGACGTCTTGCGGGCGGGCTGGGAAACCTGATCGCGGTCGGCCGACGAGTCGCGATCCTCCCCGGGTTTCTGTCCCCGCGCCTGGGCCACCAACGCGGTCGCTGGCGCCGCGCGCTGAGCTCGCGGCGGGGCCGCCGTGCGGGTTGGCAGTTGGATCTTCCCGACCGCATCCATGGCGATCATGAGCCATTACTGCGACACCCGCAGTGGAAACGTTGACACGCACTCACGCGGGCGCACTACGGCCGAGCCGCTGAACCCGGCTTGTTTTGGCGCGATGCGCGCGAGCACGCGGAGACGCCGCCGGTAGAACGGAACGCGGTCCGCGGTCGATCTGCGACGATCGCCCGATGACGGTCGAAGGGCTCGTCACTCGGCTTGGCTCCGATGGGCAGGAGTTGCTCGAGGCTCTGCTTCAGAGCACCGCCGAGGCGGTGTACGCCGTTGATCACGCCGGTCGGGTGCTGTACGCCAATCCCGCGGCGCTCTTGACGCTCGGCTTCGACTCAGAGGATGAACTGGTCGGCCACCCGAGCCACGCCACGATTCACTACGCCCGTCCGGACGGCTCATCTTTTCCGGAATCCGAGTGCCCGCTCCTGCGGCCGCGAGCAAGTGGCCAGGCGGTGCGGGTCGACGAGGACTGGTTCATTCGGCGCGATGGGGCGTTCGTCCCGGTCGCGTACTCGTCGGCGCCTGTCAGCGTGGCCGGTCAGCGGGGGGCGGTGGTCGTGTTTCGCGACATTTCCGAGCAGCGGCGCGCCGAGGCGGACCGGCGCGGGCCGAATCGGTTCATGCTTCGCGCGCGCGCATCGTCCAGGCCGCGCTCGAGGAGCGGCGCCGGCTCGGACGCGATCTGCACGACGGGGCCCAGCAGCGGCTGATCAACGTGATCTTCGCCCTTCAGGCCGCGACACGCGGGGAGGTCGGCGCGGAGGCGCGCTGCGCGATCGCGGACGCGATCGAGGAGACCCAGAGGGCGATCAGTGACCTGCGTGACCTCGGCGCTGGGCTGCATCCCTCGGTACTCACAGATCGCGGATTACGGGCGGCGATCACCTCGCTCACAGCTCGCACACCCGTTCCGGTCGCAGTCGATGTCCCGGATACGCGTTTGGTCGCCATCGTCGAGAGCACGGCGTACTTCATCGTTGCCGAAGCGCTCGCGAATGTGGCAAAGCACGCCGAGGCGTCGGAGGCGAGCGTGCGGATCTGGGTCGAGGCTGCGTGCCTGACCGTCGAGGTCACCGACGATGGTCGCGGTGGAGCGGCCGCCGAGGTTGCGAGCGGCTCGGGACTCGCCGGTCTGCAGGACCGAGTGGCCGCCATCGGTGGGACATTGTCAATCGAGTCGCCGGTTGGTCGGGGGACCAAGCTGCTGGCGGCGTTGCCGCTCGAGCCGGCGGTCAGCTCGGCCGCAGGAGCGTGAGTACAGCCATCACGCGCCGGTGTGCGAGCGGTTCGTTCCCGAGGCCGAGCTTGAGGAAGATCCGTCCGATGTGCTTCTCCACCGCCGCGAGCGTTACGTGGAGGGTCTCGGCGATTCCGAGGTTTGACTTGCCCTCTGCCATCAGCGTGAGGACCTGCCGTTCGCGGGGGGTCAGGGCCTCGAGCGGGTCGTGCTTGCGCCGGCGGCCGATCATCAGCGCGACTATCTCCGGATCGAGCGCCGACCCGCCGGTGGCCACGCGGCGGACGGCGTCGGTGAACGAGCCGATGTCCGCGACGCGGTCTTTCAGCAGATAGCCGACGCCGCGGGCGTCGTTGCCGATCAGATCCATCGCGTAGGCCTCGTCGCGGAACTGGGAGAGCATAAGAATGCCCGTATCGGGATGCTCGCGGCGGATCGTGATCGCCGCCCGCAGGCCGTCGTCGGTGTTGTCGGGCGGCATCTGCACGTCGATCACAGCGACATCGGGACGGTGCGCGCCGACCTTCCGCCGGAGATCCACGGCGTCCGCGCACTGAGCGACGACCTCAAACCCGTTTTCGGTCAGCAGCCGGGTCAGCCCCTCGCGCAGGAGCAGCTGATCCTCGGCTACCACGACTCGGAGCGGGGTCATACCTCAGGACCGATGGTAGGGCTAGCCCGACATCGACCGTCGGGTGCACTGAGTTCGTTTGGCGGCTCACCGGGCAGACGTCGCGCGCTTCGGAAGGGATGCTGACTGAAGACCATTACCGACCCCTCAAGGAATCAAGATCATGTCTGACTCGACTCTCCCTCGATCGTCTGAAACAGCGAACCGGGCACCCGCGTGGGGTGACATCGGGATGCTCGTCCTGCGCTACGGCATCGGCATCGCGATGGTTCTCGGCGGCGTTGTCGTTCTGATCACCTCGCCCGCCGGTCTCGGGGTCGACGGCTTCGCGATGGCCGCCGGCGGAGGCCTCTCCGTGCTGTTGCTCAACTTCATGTACCGCCTCAGCCTGAGCAGCGAACGCGACCGCCTCGAGGAGGAACGCGCCCGACAGTACTTCGATGAGCACGGCGAGTGGCCTGAGGAAGAGGAGCGCACCCCGGGACGCAGGTGGACGCTCCCGGCCGGAGCGGTGATGGCGAACGGCGAGATAGTGCGTTGCGGCATTGCTGCACCCGGGACCACCGGCGCCCCGCCGGCTCAGTAGCCATGGCCGCACGGATTGCAGTAGCCGGCCACTGAGGACACGGAGCCGCGCCGTGTCGAACCTACCGGTTGCTTCACCAACCCTTGTGACACCAGGAGGAACACCGATGCTGACCAATACGTTCACCCGGCGGTCGTGGCGGCGGACAGCCGCGAAGACAGCGCTGGGGATGGCGGTTGCAGGCGCGAGCTGCTTTGCCGCGCCGGCGCAGGCGGCCCCGATTCCGAAACGCGTCCTCGCCTCGCGGGCGTGGCACCCGCCGCGTGCGCAGGTCGGGCGTGCCGTCTCCCTGAACGCACGCGCGCTGCTGGGCGCCGCACGGGGCCAGAAGCTGGCCTACAGGTGGAGGATCGTAAGGCGGCCGCGGGGTTCCCGGGCGCGGCTATCGCACGCATCGCGCGCTCACCCGCGGTTGCGTCCCGACGTACCGGGGACTTACGTGCTCCGAGCCAGGATCGGCGAGATCCCCTCGACGCTTCGCGGTGGCAGCTCGGCCGCAGGCCGCGTGCTGTGCACGAGGCGCTGCTCGACGCGGCGGATCCGCCTGTCGGTAGCGGTCGCGGCCGGCCCCCTCGGCGTGCCGGTCGACACGATCGCCACCCAGAACGGCACGTTCGGCGTGCAGGTGGGCGGCACGTTCTACGCCGCGCCCAACCAGAACGATGCGCTGCAGCTCGTCGTGCTCGACCGGAGCACGCTCGCGCTCGTCGCGAACCTGTCATTCGCCAACACCGACCAGGGGGCGCTTGAGCTCGAAGGCGCCGTCCACACTGTCTCCAGCGCCGACCTAGTGATCATCAGCAAGCCCAACTATGCGCTCACGAACGCCGGCTCTTCCCGGGTGTCGTCCACGAACGCGAAGTTCGCGTTCGAGCTCAGATCCTGGCGGAGGTAGCCGTGCAGGTTTCCGCCCAGCTGACCGGAACCGGACAGCGAGCTCAACCCCGGATTGATGTGGCCCTGTCCGGCGGGCAGGCCGGGGATCCCGATCGCGGAGAAC
>Ga0116216_10002209_pt1 | contig 13049 bp, 10 predicted proteins | sample Sb_taG_11_FD_89696 | JGI IMG/M metagenome (GOLD analysis project Ga0116216, IMG submission 89696) | Peat soil microbial communities from Weissenstadt, Germany - Sb_50d_3_AS metaG | ecosystem: Environmental > Terrestrial > Soil > Wetlands > Peat | place: Germany: Weissenstadt | collected 2010-09-21
CCGACGAGCTTCGACGGCTCGCATCTCCTCGCCGACTTCGATGACGCTGGCCTCGGCGGTCCCTACGCCTTCCGGGCCACGTCATGTGACAACGTGGGCAACTGCGCCAGCACCACGAAGCAGTTGGCGCTACCGCTGCGCGCCGCAGCGGATTCCCAGGTCAGCCTGACCAGGATCGTCAACCCTCTGCAACGCCGGATCGTCAGCGAGCGAGTCCGCGTCGACTGGCACTGGGCCACGGTACGCCGCCACCACAAGCTCGTGCGGGTCAAGCGCGGAGGACATCTGAAGACAATCCGCGTTATCAGGTACGTCGAGCAGTGCACAACCAAGCGCATCCACACTGCCGTGCATGGCTGGCGAACTCGCCGGATCTGCCGCGCCCCGCGCGTACACGTCACCAAGACGCTGCTCGTCGCCTACGGCCACAAGATCACGCTCGCCGGGCTGTACACGACCGCCACGGGCGTACCCCTGGCAGACCAACCGGTGCAGATCTTTGCGACCCCGAATAACCAGTCCGGAGCGTTCAAGCAGGTCGCGGTCGTGAATACGGGCGCGGATGGCAGCTGGAGCGCGACGCTGCCCCCTGGTCCCTCCCGCGTCATCCGTGCCGTCACTAGCGGAACCGCAACGATCCTTCCCTCGAGCGGCCAGGTGACGACGATCGTCCCGGCAAAGGTCAAACTGCTGCGCATCTGGCCGCGACGCGTCCCCTGGGGCGGCACCGTGCACCTCGTGGGGCAACTCGTTGGCGGGTACCTGCCACCCGATGGCGCGCTCGTGCGGCTGCGGATCGGACTGGGCTCAGCACATTTGACCTATGGCATCCGCGAGCACGTCAGCGGGAACGGACGCTTCACCACGAACTACACGTTCGGGCTCGGAGACCCAAGCGTCCTTCAGCCCTTCTGGTTCCAAATCGCCTCGCTGCCGATGGGGAACTACCCCTACGCGCCGGCCGACAGCCGGCGCGTGACCGTGATCGTCGGCGGCCACCCAAGATCCGCTGTTGCCGCCCAGGCTAGTTTCGAATATGGCAGGTAGTTTCGAACGGTAGTTTCGAATGTGCAACGTAGCTTGGAACACCCGCCGGTCAGGGCCCGGAACGACTTAGCTATCACCCACGATGCAAACACCGCGAGACATCTTGGGCGAGCTGCAGGCGTGGTTTCTGGCCCACTGCAACGACGACTGGGAGCACAACAACGGAGTGACGATCACGACGCTCGACAACCCCGGCTGGTGGATCGAGATAGACCTCACCCATACCGAGCTCGAGACCCGCTCGTTCCCCCCGACACGAAGACCATCGCAGCACCGAGGACTGGATCGTGTGCTGGCAGGACGAGACTGGCTTCCGATCGGCCTGCGGGCCGCTCAACCTCAGCGAGACCATCGCCATCTTCCTCGACTGGGCAACCCGCCTGGCCTGACGCCTGGGCGGCCCCGGCGCGATTAGGCCGAGGGCGTCCGGCCACGTTCTTATCGTTTGATGCGTGACTTCGGCCGTGGGCTCGGGGGTCGCTGTGACGGGGCCTTTCGAGGTGTCCCTTCGCGTTGGTGGGGAGGAGGTTCGCGGCTGCTTGGCGGACCTTTCGTTGGATGTGTTGCGGCGGTGCGGTCCGGTGCGGAGCCCCGGGGCGTATCAGCGTCAGCGGCATATGCCGGGCCACTGGTTCTCGACCACGGCGGGGCGGTTTCTGGAGTACGAGAGCTTGCTCGAGCGCGACTGGATGCTGTTGCTGGATTTCGACCCGGAGGTTGAGTGGATCTGCGAGCAGCCGTTGCGGTTGCGATACCGCAAGGACGACAAACCGGCGAGTCACGTGCCGGATCTGCTGGTGTGGCGCGCTGGGGCGCCTGAGCTGTGTGATGTCAAGAGCGAGGAGCGCTTGGAGGATCCCGAGTTCCTGGCTCAGGTCCGCGCTACCGGGCTGGCGTGCGCGGAGGCTGGCTTCGGCTATCGGGTGCTGTCGGAGCCGGATCGTCAGCTGCTGGTGAACGTGCGGTGGCTGGCGGGATTCCGCGAGCGCCCCGCGGACCCGGACGGTGAGCGGGCGCGGATGCTGTCGGTGCTGGCGAGCGGTCGCAGCGCGGTCGGCGAGCTCGTTTCGGCTGCGCGCGAGCCGATGCTCGCGCGACCGGTGTTGATGCACTTGCTGTGGGCGGGGGAGGCGCTGGCTGATCTGTCGGAGCCGATCGGTGAGGACACCCGGGTGTGGGGTCGTCTGCGGGTGGCGGCATGACCGAGCCGAGGTGGCCGCTGGGGATCGGCGGGCGGCTGGTGATCGACGGCGAGACGATCACGGTCCACTCCGTGGATGGCGCAGAGGTGAATGGCTTCACGGCCGCTGGCGAGCGGGTCCGGTTCGTCTTGACGCGAGTCGGGGAGGAACCGGCGCCAGCGAACGAGGAGTGGCAGTTCGGCGCGGTGCTGCTCGACGCCAGCGCCTTGAGCGACGCGCAGCTGCGGGAGGCGGGCGAGCTGCTGGGGCATCTGAACGAGGCGTGGTTCGGCCATCGCTCCGGGGATCCCGGGCGCATGTCGCCGGGCGAGCCGAGGGCGGGGTTCGATCCTGCCCAGACGACGCTGCGCCAGCGTGTTGAGGCGAAGGCGGCCGAGCTTGGCTGCTCGGTCGGCAAGCTGCACCAAAAGCGCGGCGAGCTGCTGCGCAGGGGCGTCGTCGCACTGGTCGATGGCCGCGCGGCGCGCTCCGCGACCGGTTCGGGCATTGACCCGCGTGTGCGGGAGGCGATCCTCGCCGAGGCGCGGGAGCTGGCCGAGTCATCGGATGTGCGCAAGATGCAGTTCCGCGCCCGGGTGGCGAGCCGTCTGGCGCGCGAGAGCGGCGAGCCGCTTGAGCTGCCGTCCTCGCGCCAGACGTTCAACCGGATCGTCGATGAGGCGCTGCGTTCGACGGGGCTGTTTCGCCTGCCGGCGAAGAGCCGCCGCGGCGCGCAGAGCGCCCCGAGCGAGACGTTCGGGTCGTTGGTGGCCGAGCGGCCGGGTGAGTACGTCGCGATCGACACCACGAGCCTCGACGTGTTCGCGATCGACCCGTTCACCTTTCAGTGGGTGGGGCTGGACCTGACGGCCGCGATCGACGTGTGCACCCGCTCGATCCTGACGTTCCGGCTAACGCCGTTCTCGACGCAGGGCGTGGATCTGGCGCTGCTGCTCTCCGATCTGCTCTCGCCGACGCCGGTGGATGGCCGCTGGCCGGCGGACGTGGCCTACCCGTATTGCGGGGTGCCGGAGAACCTGGTGCTGCGTGCGTTCGAGCTGCCGGCTGGGACGCCGCTGTCGCCGCGGCCGACGGTCAGGCCGGGGACGGTGGTGATCGACCGTGGTCGCAACTACCAGTCTGTCGCGTTCATGGCGGCGTGCGAGTACCTGCGGATCAACGTGCAGTCCGCCAGACCGTATCGGGGTTCGGACAAGGGCTGGATCGAGCGGCTGTTTCGCACGATGCGCGAGCGGTTGTTGGAGTCGCTGCCTGGTTACACGGGCCCGAATGTGCTCGCGCGCGGGAAGGACATCGAGGCCGACGCGGTGTATTTCACGCACGAGCTCGAGGCGATCATCGGCCGGTGGATCGCCGCGGATTATCAGTGCCGTCCGCACGACGGGCTGCGTGTCCCCGAAGCGCCGCACCTGACGCTCAGCCCGAATGAGGCATACGAGGAGGCGGTCGCCCGCGCCGGGTTCCTGTTCGTGCCGCGCGACCCTGATCTGCATTTGCGGCTGTTGCCCGTGGAGGCGCGGGTGATCGGCCGCGCGGGGGTCGAGATCGCCGGGTTGACCTACGACTCCCCGGTACTTGACCCTTACCGTCAGCGGCGCTCGCCGCTGCCGGCGCTGGATGGGAAGTGGCCGATCCGGGTCGACCGACGCGAGCTCGGCCGCGTGTGGTTCCAGGACCCGCGCGATGAGCGCTTCCACGAGCTGTCCTGGCGTCACGCACGCGAGGTCGCCCGCCCGTTCGGCGGCTCCGCCCTTGGCTATGTGAAGCGGCTGCTGGTTGAGTCCGGGATGCACCGGCCGAGCGAGGAGGAGATCGCCACGGGCCTGGCCAGGCTGCTGCACGAGCTCTCCGATGAGGATCTGTTCCGCGATCGTCGGGCGCGTCGTGAGGCGGTCCGCCAGGCGGTGATCGCCGAGCAGCGCCGCACTCCGACCAGGCAGCCGGAGAAGCCCGCGATGCCGGCGCAACCCAAGCCGCCGGATGCGTGGGCCGGGATCGAGATCCCAACGCTGGAGCTGGAGCGGTGACCGACCCTGGCGCGGACCGCTGGCGGCGCCTGACGGTCAAGGAGGGCTGGCAGCGGTTCGTCGCTGATGAACCGACCGAGCGCCCCGAGCGCAAGCGCGTCGGCGAGTACCGCCGGCTCGATGAGCGTTCACGCTCCGCCTACGATCGCGAGCGGCTACGGCACGCGCACGGGTTCGGACCGATCCGCTCGCTCTACGCCGACATCCACCGCTCGCTCGAGCGGCTCGTGGTCTCAAACGAGCTGCGCGGGCCAGGGGCGCGGCACGGCGCTGCGCTCGACGGCAACCCCGGCAACGGCAAGACGACGATCGTCAGCCATTTCGGCCGTCACTACGAGCGGCGCTGCCGAGCGCGCTACCCGCACGAGTTGACGCCCGACGGGCACGAGTACCTGCCGGTCGTCTACGTCAACGTCGACGCGCTGCCGACGATCAAGGGGCTCAACTACGCGATCCTCACGTTCTATGGGATGGGGCCGCCGAAGCGAGCGAACGCGCGTGAGCTGACGCAGCTGGTGCTCGAGTGCGCGCGGTGTTGTCAGACGTCGCTGGTCGTGATCGACGACATTCATCTGCTCGAGCTGCGTCGCGAGGCCGACCGCGACGCGAACAACCATCTCAAGCGGCTCGCGAACGATCTGCAGGCGACGTTCGTTTACGCCGGCGTCGGCTTGTCGCACGGGGGGTTCATGCACGAAGGGCTCCACGGCGCTGATGCGGCGCTGGCGCAGATCAGCCAGCGATTCAAGCGCCTGCCGGTCGAGCCCTTGCGCCGTTCGACCGCGACCGAGCGGGCGATGTGGCTCGGGGTGCTCTCGGTGTTCGAGCGCGAGCTCGTGCTGCTGCAGGCCAAGGATGGTGATCTGACCGGCCAGGCGGACTATCTGTGGCGGCGCACGCAAGGGGTGATCGGGTCGCTCACCCAGCTGTTGACCGAGGCCGCCGCCGAGGCGATCGATGCAGGCGCGGAGCGGATCACCCGAAAGCTGCTTGATGGGATCGACGTCGGCTACGCCGCCGAGGTCGGCGCCGGACGCCAGCAGCCACGCCGCCAAGCGGCGTGAGAACGCTGCCGCTGCGGCTCTCCCCGATCAACGGGGAGAGCCTGCCCGGCTACGTCGCCCGCTACTCGCACACCTTCCAGTTCCCGCCAGGCGACATGCTCAGGGCGCTCGGGCTGGACGGCGGCAGCGGGATCGTGCTTGCGGCCGGACGCTACGGCGCGTGGCTGACGCCACGCCAGCTGGAGCATGTCGCGTTCGCGACCGGCATCGCCCCCGCAAGGATCGAGCGGATGCTGCTCTCGCGGTTCGCCGGCCGCGCGTTCCGGCAGCCAACCGGATCGCTGGACATCGCGCTCGCAGCTGCCGCTCAGGGACACGAGGCGCTGATCCGCTGCTCGCGCTTGTGCCCACGCCGCCTGCGCGAGCACGGCGCCTGGCTCATCGGCTGGCAGCTTGGCTGGAGCTTCGCCTGCGTCGCGCACCGCGTGCTGCTGGTCCGCCGCTGCCCAAGCTGCGACACGGTACCCAAGGCCGCCGTGCGCGACAGCTGGCCCAGCGACCGCAGCGGCCCGTTGTCCGATCCGACACGCTGCTCCCACCGCTCGGGCCGCAGGCTGTGCCGCTGCCGGCTCGCGAGCGCCGACACGCCGACAGTGAGTGACGCGGCGCTCGCGGCGCAACGCCGGATCAACGCGCTACTCGACGGGGAGCTCACCCCGACGCTCGCGGGCGTGCAGCTCGACCCTCCGATCTACCTGCGCGACCTGCTGACGCTCTGCAACCTGCTGCACCGGCACGCACGGCCGCCCGCACAGCGATCGTCGACAGCACGGTCAGGACGTCGGCTTCACGACCATCCGGCAGACCTCGCAGCGGTGCTGCCCGAGGCGCTCGCGCTCGCTGACCTGCCCGACCCCGACGCGCTCGTCCAAGCGTTGCGCGAGCTCGCCGATCAGCGCTACCGCGACGACGGGCTGACGCTGCTGGCCAGCAAGACCGGCCCAATGTCCGAGCAGCTCTCGGCCGTGCTGCGGCGTGCGGTCAGCCAGGCAGCGTGGGCGAGCGCCTCCCGGCAGCTTGGACTTCACCCCGGCGCACACCGGCGCCCGGACGATCTCGACCAGCGACTGCAACCACGGCACGTCCCGCAACTGTTCTGGGCCGAGGACTACCAGCGCGGGATCGCCCGGCTGTTCGACTTCGACGACTTCACGCACTGGCTCGGCCGCCGGTTCTGCTCGGTGCTGCTCGCCCGGATGCTCACGCCGCTGGACTGGCAGGGCGCCGTGCGCTACCTCGACTTCCCCGAGCGCTTCATCAACGACGGCTACAACACCACCTTCGCCAAACTGCGCACCAACGGCCGCTTCGACGAACTCGCGATCCGAGTCAAGGCGATCGCCAACCAGCACGCCACGACGGGACTGGTCGACTTCAAACAGCGCCGCGCAAATCTCGCTGACTGGAACGGCATCGACGTCGACTGCTGGCACCTTCTCCAACCCCGCCCGCGGCCGCTCTCCCCGTTCTGGCGCACCGACATGCCCGTGCGCCGCCGCCGAGCCTCGCTGTGGCTGTGGTGCCATCTCACCAGCGGCCACGAGCGCGCCGCGCCGATGCCAATGCCCACCACACGCGGGCTCTCCGACCAGACGCAGTTCATCCGCGACGCCCTGCCGACCCTCCACGATCGGTTACTGATCCTCGGAGAGCTACTCATCGCTACGCCGACGGAGGCTCGCACGACCCTTCACAATCGCCTCGCCGCAGCGCTCCACCAACACGGACACCTCGCCGAGAACTTCCACCTCGACACGATCGACCCGCTGATCACCGACCGCGTTCTCGCGCACGTCGGCGCTCACACCGGCGTCGACCCCCCGAGCCTCACCACCCCCTCCGTCGGATCGCACGCCCCACCCGCGGTCACGCACGCCCGACTGCTCGCTACCAGGCTGCTGCGATGCACCACGCTCGCCTCCTTCACCGCGATCGGCGCCGCGATCGGCGGTGACGGCAACCACCTCGCCGACAACGACCGCCGCTACCGCCACACACTCGCCCACAACGCGCGGCTGGCCGCCGAAGTCAACCAGCTGGTCCGCTCCGCGGAGCGCTGGCGCGTCCCCATGCCCGCGCCTCCGAACACGCCGCACCACCAACGCATGCGCGCCATCGCCATCGCCATCGCCATCAAAGCCGAATGCGCCGAACTGCTCAGCTCCTCCCACGGGGAATACTCAGCGCGCTGCACCAGCATCTCGCTCTGCCGTGACTACACCGATCTCACCTGCTACGAGATCGCCTACATCCACAACGTCAAAGACGCCCAGGCCAGCATCTCGCACGCCACCGTCGTGCGCCACTGTCGCACCGAGCCCGACTTCGCGCAACGCTACCGACGGCTGACCGATCAAGCGCGGCAACTACAAAGACAGGCCGGCTACGCCAACGCGAACCTCAAGCGCGGCCTGACCACCGGACGCACGATCTGACGCATTGAGCCAGCCGTTTCTGACCGGGCGGGATGCGACCCTCCAACGCGACCGACGACAGGAGCCGAAACATGCCCACACCCGGACGCAATCAGCCCTGCCCGTGCGGCTCAGGCCGCAAAGTCAAACGCTGCTGCGGAGAGCAGCGAGGTCCGTCTCCCGATCAACTCGACCGCGCGTTCATCGCCCAACAAGCCCGCTGGGCCGCGAGCGAGATCGGTGATCTCCCCACCCGCACCCTCGCCGAACTCTGGAGAGGCCTGGCCGAGCTACCCGGCATCGACCTCTCGCTCGTGGTCCCGCTCCCGACACTGATCACTCCCGAGCTCGCCCAACTCCAAGAAGCAGCCAGAGACGACGACCCCGACAGCGCTGACGAGGTCATCGACATCGTCTTGGACACCGTCGACACACCCCGACAACGCGCCGCGCTCGCTCACGCAGTCATCAACCTCCGCGACACCGGAAAGCTGTCCCCACGCCAAGCCGCCGCCGCGATCATCGACCTCGAAAGCAAATCGCAGACGCTGATCCGCGCCAGCCTCATCAACGCAGTCTTCATCAAGACCGGGCGGATGCGAACCCCAGGCGGCCTACGCCTCGCCGCCTGACCGTTCGAAACTAGCTGTCACATTCGAAACTAACCTGGGCGGCAACAGATGATGATGCGCGTCGACACGCGGCAGGAACGCGATCAGCAGGCACAACGGCACGGTCGAAATAACGCCTCCCAGCGTCTGCCAAGCAGTCCAGGCGCCTCTGTGCGCGAATGGTGATATCGGCGTCAACAGGCCTCCGAGTGCTCCGGCGATCACGCCGACGACGAGGCCGATGACCACCACTCGGGCGTCACGCCGAAGCAGAGTGGCGGCGAGGCCGAGGCCTACCCCAGAAATCGCGAACACGACGACTTGGAACGTCCGGGCATGGCCCGAGTAGTGCACGAACCCACCAATACTCCCGACTGCGGTGCCCGCCACGATAGCGGCGACCGCGAGCGGACCCGAAAGCGTAGTGGCGCGAGACCACACGCCCAAGGCGACGAGCGCGATCGCCAACGGAGCTACCGAGATGACCAGGCCGGCATACGCCGTGCCATTTCCGAACGTTCCCGCCGACTTGAATACGGGCCAGGCCAGCACGGCAGCCACTAGCGACCCGATCGCGCAGAGCGCCACGCCCACGCCGGTGACGATTTCGATCCGCCGGCGGTCCGAGCGCAACAAACCCGCGACCAAGCTCGGCTCTTGCGCCAAGCCCGCGTTCGGGTCAGCTTCGTGCTCGCGCTCGGGTTCCGCCTCGGGCTTCGACTCCGACTCCGACTCCGTCTCCTGCACCGGCTCCGGCACCGGCTCCCCCTCCGAAGCCAGCTGCTGCCTCACCGCCTCGACCGCCACCGGCCCCGTGATCGAGCGCTCGCGCAGAGCCTCACGGGCACGGTCTGAGACCTTGCGGCTGTCGTCGTTGATCATCGACTCAAGCGTCAGTCGGGCCGACAGCCGCATCCCAGGGTTGTTGCTGGCGAGGAGTCGCGACAGCTCGGCGACGGCACCGACCCGCGCCTCTGCGTAGGGATGGCGGGTGAGATCGACCAGCTCCTTCGGCAGTGCGGCGGGCTCGATCGGTCGCTCGTACTGGCTCCGCGCGATGTAGAGCGGGCCTTCGAGGCTGCTCAGCTTGGTCGGACTTTGGTTCGGGGTGGTCTCGCGAACGCGATCGAATACATAGTCATAGGGCTCGTCGACCGACGCGAGCCGGTCGCCGTCGCGATCGGCCTGGCCAGTCTCGAGAGCCTCCACAACCGCGGCGGTGAAGATCGACGGCTGGCCGGATCCCGAAAGCTGATCGCCTTCAAATGAGTACGCCATCGCGTTGGATGCCGTGATCACAACTCGGCCGCGGCCCTCGAGGTGCTGCTGGACGTTGACCTGCTCGCCGGCGCGGTAGTGAGTCCCGAACGGGAACGATCCGCTGAAGTAGCAGTCGAGAAGTACGACGATTCGTTTGGAGCGGCACGTCCCGATGTGTTCGCTCAACCAGCGCGATGGGATTCCTGTCGCGGATAGAAGGTCGGTCTCGGTGTCCGCGGCGGCCATGTACAGCTCTCCGCTCGCGTCCTTGATGCCGTGACACGAGAAGTGGATCAGCAGCAGGTCGTCCGGTCGCCGATCCGAGAAGAACCGCGCGAGCCGCCGTGTCAGCGTGCTCTCGTCCTCGTCGAGCGCGAGCTGGACGGTGAAGCCGCCGATCGCCGGATCCTCGAGCACCCGTCCCAGCGCGGTCGCATCGGCGACGGGCGCACGCAGCTGACGGAGCTTCGGATCGCGATAGTCGGCGATCGCGACGATGAGCGCGTCACGTGCCGGATCCATCAGGTCTCGCTCGCGTGGCGCGCAAGGAAGGTCTCGACGAGGCGGCGCTGATCCTCGGCTGACACGTTCGAGAGCTCGATCGAGTCGTCCCGGATCGTGAGCTTCACCCTACGGTCAGCTCGGCGCCCGATCCACTGCACGATGGCTCGGACGACCGTACCCATGACCTCCTTGCCCGCCGTGACCGCCAGGCTTCCCAGCATTGCGGCATCGACCGCGCGAGCGCCGGGCGGTGGCTCGCCCTCACGCACCCGCTGGACGTCATCGACGTCGAGTCCGAGCAGCTCTCTCTCCAGCTGACGCGCGGCGTCATCGAGGTCAGCCGCGGCCTCGTCCCGGTCCACCCCCAGGTCCACGAGTAGCTCCACGTTTATCCCCGGTGGCAAGCATAACCGGTCGGATACCTACCTACCAAGCGCTTTTACTCTCAATAGGCGCTTACGTCGATCCGGACGGCCCAGCGCTTGACGTAGCAGCCGGCGAGTTCCTCCGAGTCGGCCGCGACGCGGAACTTTCCGGCGACGAACTCGACACCCACGATCGCGGCGATCGCGCGTGCCTCGGTGCTTTGCCGGACGGTGAACGTAACTTTCCGGTAGTGACCGAACGGAAGCGCCAGCTGCCGGATCTGAGCAACCGCGACCCGGGTTATGGCCTTCCCATAACTGCGCCCCACGACCTCGCGGGCGAAGTTCCGCTTCGTGAGCGACCCGGCGCGAATCGTGACCTCCTCCGTTGCGACCGCCTGCGCCAGATCGAAGAACGGTTGCACCGCCCAGCTACGGCTGCACCGAAACCCCACGGACCCGAGCTGCGGGAGGGCAAGCACGCGCGGGGTCGAGCTCGTGCCCTCAGCCGGATCCACCGTCGTGGCTGGTTGCGCCACGACGCTCATCGCCGCCATCAGCATCGAGATCACGCCTGTGAGCGCCTTGATCATCCGCGCCTCACGCAGCCGTACGGGCCTCGGACACCGAAAAGTCCCTTGGCCGGACATGATGAGCGGGTAAGCTTCTCTCGATGCCTTTCGTGGACAACATCCTTCAGCCCACTCACCTGCTCCTGGTTCTGGTGGTCGCGCTGCTCGTGCTAGGTCCCAAGCGACTCCCCGAGGCGGGGCGCGCGCTCGGGAAGGGTCTCCGCGACTTTCGGAGCGCGATGAGCGGCGATGATCACGAGCCTCGCCAGGAAGTCATGAACCAGGCGAGCACGGTCGAGACCCCTCAGCCGCAAGAGCCTGTTCAGGCCAAAGAGCCGGTTCAGCCGGTCGGCTGATCCCGGGCCGATCAGTATCCGTTCCGCCCGCTACGCTCGCGCGGTGACAGGTGCCGACGAGCGTGCCGCGATGGTGGCCCTGCTCAGGACGGGCCGGCGGCCGTGGGTGGAGTACGCGGAGATGGTCGAGGAGCGGGGTTCCGCCGCGGCGGTGCTCGAGGACGAGCTCGCGGGAGCAGCCGCGCCGGCCGAACAGACGATCCTGTTTTCGGATCGTGAGGACGCCCACGCGGCCGGGGGCCGCAGCATCCCGGACCGCGGCGGGCTTCTCCACCACGCCAGCGCCGACCTCGATCGCTGGAGCGCGGCCGGCATCCGGCTGGTCACCATGCTCGAGCCCGACTACCCGCCGAACCTCCGCGCCGTCCACGACCGCCCGCCGATGGTGTTCGTGGCCGGGCGCCTGACGCCGGCGGACGCTCACGGGGTCGCCGTCGTCGGAGCGCGCAAGGCGACCCATGACGGCACCAAAAAGGCCACCGAGATCGCGGAGCACCTCGTCGACCGCGGATTCACGGTCGTCTCGGGCCTGGCCGCCGGAATCGACACGGCCGCTCACACCGCGACGCTGACCCGAGGGGGCCGGACGGTCGCAGTCATCGGCACCGGGCTGGCCCGCTCATACCCGCCCCAGAACGAAGCGCTGCAGCGCCGGATCGCCTCGGAGTGCGCGGTCGTATCGCAGTTCTGGCCCGACGCCCCTCCCAGCCGGCGAAGCTTTCCGATGCGCAACGCGGTGATGTCCGGGATCACGCTGGCGACCGTGGTGGTCGAGGCGTCGGACACGAGCGGGGCGCGAATGCAGGCCCGCTTGGCCCGCGCCCAGGGACGACCCGTGTTCCTCCTCGCCTCGCTGGTCGAGCGCCAGCAATGGGCCCGGGAATACGCAGCGCGGCCGGGCACGCATGTCGTGCGCTCGCCCGACGAGATCACGACCGTCGTCGAGCGGCTGATCTCGCCCGGCTCCCTCGTCGCGTAGCCGGAGCAGCATGCCCTCGGTCCGCGAGCTGACCGCGCTGTACGAGAACGTCATGCTCGGTCCGCGGCGCGGCCCGAGCGTGTGTGCCACCTGCTTCAACTTCACCGATGGCTACGCGCGGTGCTACGCGTGCGACCACAGCCGGCTGGTCCTTGACGCGGTTGGGCCGATCTCGTACAGCGTTGCGCGCGAGCAGCTCCATCATGCCCTCGCCAGCTACAAGCGACTCGACGGGGACATCGCGCGCCGGCTCGGCGCGAGCCTCGCCGCGATCCTGTGGCGCTTCCTCGCCGGGCACGAGCGGTGCCTGGCGCACGCCGCCGGGACGGATCGATTCGACGTCGTCACGACCGTGCCCTCCGGGGATCGCGTCCGGGACGAGCGCCATCCGCTCCGCTGGATCGTTGGCGAGCTGGTCGGCCCCACTCGCGACCGCCACGAGCGGCTGCTGCGGCGATCCGACGTCGAGGTGCCGCAACGCTCGTTCAGCGCCGAGAAGTTCGTCGCCACCGGACCGGTCGAGGGCCGCTCGGTACTGCTGATCGACGACACCTGGACGACCGGGGCGAGCGCGCAGAGCGCCGCCGCCACGCTCAAGGCCGCCGGCGCCGACCGGACCGCCGCGGTCGTGATCGGCAGGCACCTCAA
>Ga0116216_10002210_pt1 | contig 13048 bp, 10 predicted proteins | sample Sb_taG_11_FD_89696 | JGI IMG/M metagenome (GOLD analysis project Ga0116216, IMG submission 89696) | Peat soil microbial communities from Weissenstadt, Germany - Sb_50d_3_AS metaG | ecosystem: Environmental > Terrestrial > Soil > Wetlands > Peat | place: Germany: Weissenstadt | collected 2010-09-21
ACAGACTATATCTTCCACCATTCAATGAATGTCCGAGGACGCACAAAGAGAATCAGCACGCCCGGAGTGGCTGGCGCGCTGTATCTACCACACAGATTCTCGGTAATCACTCCTCGCGAGAAGACCTCATCCAGCGAATACTTAATTCGGCCTCCTCCGCTGAAATCGCGCTTGGAACGACAGTCAAAGCGAGTGTTTGGGTTTACTCGAACTTCGCGAGGTTTCACATTGGCGATATCCAGCCGGATTTCGCCCTTTCGATCAGTGTCTAACAAAAGCATTCCTCCGTCGCCAAGCCAGACATTAAAGCTCTTGTCCCGAATCGGCTTGCCTGTCTTCCCATTCAGCAGCCTTATTACGATCTGGCCCTGCTGGGCCGGGCACGGAATTGCCGCGATGAGAAACCAAACCAGCGCGACTGAGAATGCTTTCACTTTAGCCTTTGTCCTAAGCTTGACCCAACGCTACTAACGCCGGCATCTTGAAAAATTCGCGGACGCGCTGGTTCACTATTTCTCCATCCTTGGTCAAAAGGGTTTCGCGAGTAATTTCGTCCTGCAGATTGAGCTTCCCTTCTTTTCCCAAGTGCGAAAGAAACGCAGTGATATTGCGTGCGTACATCTGGCTGGCGTGATACGGAACTTCGGTAGCAATGTTGATGCGACCGATGAGGGTGACTCCGTACTCGACAACGGTTTTGCCGGATTGGGTCAGTTCGCAGTTGCCTCCGCGCTCGCCGGCGAGATCAAAAATGACCGAGCCCGGCGCCATCGCTTTCACCATTTCTGTGGTCACCAGCACGGGCGCCTTCTTGCCGGGAACGACAGCGGTAGTGATTACGACGTCACTGTCGGCAACAACCCGGGCGAGCAGTTCGCGCTGCTTCGCGTAGAAGGTTTCGTCCTGCGCGGTACCATAGCCGCGGGCATCCTGCGCGTCTTTGGCTTCGATGGGAAGTTCGACGAAGCGTCCTCCCAGGCTCTGCACTTGTTCTTTGGACGCGGGCCGCAAATCGTAAGCCGAGACCACCGCGCCCAGACGGCGTGCCGTAGCGATGGCCTGGAGCCCGGCGACACCGGCGCCAATCACAAGAACTCGAGCTGGAGTAATGGTTCCGGCCGCCGTGGTCAGCATGGGAAAAATTCTCGGCAGTGTGTCGGCGGCGATCAGCACTGCTTTGTAGCCGCAGATCGTGCCCATCGAGGAGAGCGCGTCCATGCTCTGCGCACGTGTGGTGCGGGGCACTAACTCGACAGAGAAAGACGTGACCCCGGTTTGGGCAATTTGCTGGATCACTTCTAGCGACCCGAGCGGCCGCAAGAAACCGACGAGAAGCTGTCCGCGGCGGAGAAGTGGGAGATCAGCTTTTCCGGTGACGTCGTTGGAACCGTAGCAGAGAACTTGAACGACGATGTCGGCGGCAGAGAACAACTCCGCACGAGTGGGAAGGACTTTCGCACCCTTCTCGACGTAGAGCGCGTCGGGATAGCCCGCTTCCACACCCGCACCGGCCTGAACGACGACCTCAAATCCTGCTTTGACAAGATTCGGAACTACCACGGGAACGAGAGCAACTCTCCGTTCCCCCGGATAACTCTCTTTGGGCACACCAACAATCACGGAATTGTTTCCTCTTCAATCGGGTAAGGCACGAATCGCCTATTGTAGCGGATGAGCGTCCGCGATGCAGTGACCGCCAGAAAAATGAACCGGGGGAATGCGAGTGATCACTCTTTCTTGACAGGCTCTTGAGCGGGTGCGCTGGCCTCGGGCTGGCTATTGGGCTTCTCAGGCGGCTGCGGCTTTTGTTCGAGATTCTGTACGATTACTGAGATTCTACGATTGGATGCATCGAGAGGCTGACCGGGCGTCCGCAGCAGTTGATCGGCGTAGCCTCGGACTTGCGAAACCTGGTCACCTCGAACCCCGTCTTTCTGCATCAGGCGGCGGGCGGCATTGGCGCGATCGGTGGAAAGCTCCCAATTGCCATATTCGCGACGTCCCGTGTAAGCCTTGGAATCGGTATGACCTTCGATGGAGAGATGGTTCGGAAGTTTTCCCAGTTCTTGCGCCAGCAGCGTCAGCAACTCTTTGCCGTTATCACTCGGAGCGGAATTGCCCACCTCGAAGAAGGTTCCAGTTTCGGTTTCGAGCAGTTCGATACGCAGGCCTTCGGGGGTTATCGTCATTTCGATCTGGTGTTTAATTTTGTCGAAGTCCGGGACCTTGCTGATGGCCTTCTCCAACTCCTCCTTTAATTTCGGCATGTCGTCTTTGCTGATGGCCAGGGCTTCTGCGGCGCCGACTTTAGTGGAACCCATCTTGTTGGCGGTTCCGGAGGGGTCTTTGAAATAGCCAGCGACGGCTTCGCGAACGGGCTTGTTGGTGTTTAACAACCAGAGCACGATGAAGAGCGCCATCATTGCCGTCACGAAATCGGCGTAGGCTACTTTCCAGGCGCCTCCGTGGTGTCCGCCATGTCCACCCTTCTTCTTGATAATGATGATGGGACGTGTGCCATCCATAGGCTTGCTTCCTCAGGCTGACGCCGAAGCTGCAGCTTCGGGTTCCGCGGGCGCGCCTCCGGCTGCGGCTGGTGCGGCATCGCCACTCTTCTTGCAGTGCGTTTCCACTTCCAGGAACGAAGGACGGACGTGTCCGGGAATCGCGCGGCGCGCAAACTCGACCGCCATAATGGGCGCGCTGCCCTTCAAGAAAGAAATCATCACGACGCGAAGGACGTACAGGTAGGCGCCTTCATCTTCGGCGATTTTCTGCATGCTGGCGGCGAGCGGCCCTACCAATCCATAGCAAAGGAGAATGCCGAGAAATGTGCCGACCAGGGCAGCGGCGACTTTGTGGCCGATCTCTTCCGGCGGACCACCGAGCGCCCCCATGGTGATCACGACACCTAGGACCGCAGCGACAATTCCCAGGCCGGGCAAGGAATCGGCCATGCTGCTCAGGGACGCTATCGGCAGACTGGCGCCGTGGTGATGAACTTCCATGTCGAGATCTAAGAGTTGATCGAGGTCAAAGGCTTCGACTCCGCTGATGGCCATGCGCATGGTGTCGCAAAAGTAGTCGCGGATGTGGTGATCTTTGACGAACGCCGGATATTTGGAAAGGACTGCGCTTTTGGCCGGGTCTTCGACGTCAGCCTCCAACGCCATCAAACCTTCACGGCGTGCTTTGTTGAGCAGTTCATACATCATCTTCAGGGAGTCGAGGTAACGCCGTTTGGTAAATTTCGATCCTCCGAATACGCCTACGACGCCGCCCACGATTTGTTTCAGGATGTGAAGGGGATTGGCGATCAGAACCGTGCCAATCGCGGCACCTCCAATGACGACAAGCTCGGCCGGTTGGATCAGAACTTTGATATTGCCATGTTCCATCAGGTAACCGCCCAACACCGAACCGAAGACAATGACGATTCCGATAATGGCAAACATAGGCGATCAGATCTCCGAACTTCGGGGGCTTCCTTGCGAGCCAGCTACGGCAGCGGCAGCCTGTTTCAGGGAAGACTGTTGCAGCGAAATCTGCGCCCGCTTCATAAGGGAGTCGATCGTGTCGCCGGGTTGCGCGCTCGCGTATCCCACCGACGTGGTGACCAATAACTGGTCGCTCCACCACTCCAGCCCGGCGCAACTGACCATCTTCCGAATGCGCTCCCAAGTTTGTTCCACACCGGAATTGCCACAATTGATCAGGATGGTAAGGAATTGGTCCTCCGTCCAGCGTCCCAGGAAATCGCTGGGGCGAAAAGCATTCTTCATGGTTTGAGCAACCACGCGCAGAACCGCGTCGCCTGCCTGCTTGCCGTAGGCCGCCCGGAGATGCTCCAAACGGTCGACCTGAATGGCAATGATGCCGAATGGCAACTGGTAGCGCGCGAAACTCGCGAAATTCTCGCTCAGGTGGAATTGGGTGAACTCATGGTTGGGGATGCCCGTGGTTTCGTCCATACAGCCATGCGCGGCCAGAGTGAGCCTGCGGTCCCGGTCGGACCCAAATCTCTGTTCGTCAAAACTCTTCGTAATTCCGATGATGGAGCCATGTGAATTGCGGACAGGCGCGACCCGCATCATTACGTGAACGGGATGCCCTGCACGATGGCGCAATTGCATTTTTGCTTCCTGCGCTTTGCCCTCGTGCAGGGTTCGGGTGAAGGGACAGGTTGCGCCGCAAGCGGCGCAGCCCACGTCATTACAGTTCGGCAGAATGTTGTCCCGGCAGCTGCGTCCCATCACGTCATGCTGCTTATGTCCGGTGAGCCTTTCAGCGCCCTGGTTCCAGAACAGGACCTTCCCGTTTCGATCCGCCATGGATACGCCTATCTGCAGGCTGTCCAATATCGTCCGGAAGATCTCTGGGTCTTGAAGTTCAGACATAGAAAAGTGAAAGACGCTGCTGGAGTTCTTATCGGCAGGAAAGGGCAGTACTCCAGATAGTTGGTTGCCCATGAACGGATCGCGACAGGGTTGGCCGTGGCGTTTTCCGAACGCCCGAATGGTCGTGTACCGACGGACGCGCTTTTACCGATTCGCGGACGTTCGCACGAGTTCCTCCGGGAGCGACCGCCCCAGAAAGTAAAGAAAAGCCTATGTCTCGCCGAAGAAGCTTGTGTAGGCCCCTGTACATTCGCGGGCTGGAGAGAGTGTATGTACGGTCGACTGTCCACAATTCTGCCAACCGTTCGACGCGGTCTTGCTGGGAGACGGCGGAGAGGATCGAGGAACGCAATTTGCCTGCTCGCCATCTTCGCGATAACCGCCATTGCAATGGCGTAGCAGGAAACCAAGGACTTGAGCGAGGCCAGTCTGGAGGAATTGACCAATATCCTGGTTTACAGCGCTTCGAAGCACATGCAGAGCGCCACTGAAGCGCCGGCTTCGGTGACGGTGGTCACGGCCGACGAGATCCAAAAATATGGCTACCGCAACCTGGCCGACATCCTGCGCAGCGTGCCCGGTTTTTACGTCACCTACGACCGCGATTACACCTTCGTCGGGGTTCGTGGCTTCGGACGACTGGGCGACTGGAATAGCCGGATTCTGGTATTGATCGACGGCCATCGCAGCAACAATAACGTTCTCGGCCAGGCAATGCTGGGGAATGAGTTTCTTGTAGATGTGGACATGATCGAGCGGGTCGAGATTGTCTGCGGGCCCAGTTCTTCGCTCTATGGCGCGAACGCTTTTTTTGCGGTCATCAACGTCGTCACCCGTACGACGAAGCAAGTGAAGGATTGGGAACTTTCTTTTCAGACGGGCAGCTTTGGCACCGATGAGGGCAGAGCGACCTACGGCCATCAGTTTCACAACTTGGGCGTGCTTCTCTCCGGCACTTTCTACAACAGCTCGGGCCAGACCTTATTTTTTCCCCAGTTCAACAGTCCGGCCACCAACTACGGAGTTACCAGCGATACGGATTATGAATCCTACAAGCACATTCTGGCTACGCTGACTTATCACGGGTTCACGCTGCAGGGATTGTTCAGCACACGTGATAAGGGAGTTCCGACAGCGTATTTCGGGGCCGTCTTCAACGATCCCGGGGCTTACAACATTGACAGCCATCAGTACGTCAGACTCGATTACCAGCACGCGCTCGGGAAATGGCAACTTGATACCGGCACCAGCTATGACCAGGCCCGTTTGCAGGGACCGGTTCCTGAAGCACCCCTCATGGCCGGCGAGCCGGTTGTGCTAAGCACATATTCCTTCCGCGGGAACTGGTGGACGGGAGAGGCGAAAGTTAGCCGCGACCTCTTTGAGGGGAACCGGCTCACCCTGGGATCGGAGGTCCGAGACAATCTTCGACAAGATCAGGGTAACGAAGTGAACCCTCCCAATCTATTTACTCCAGAGCCGAACAGCTCCTTAATTACAGCTTTCTATGCCCAGGATGAATTCGCCCTTACCAGCCGCCTCACGCTGAACGCCGGAGTTCGCTATGACCACTATTCCACCTTTGGTGGAACCACCAACCCGCGTGCGGCGCTGATCTTTCGTGCCGCCGAGAAGACCACATTGAAGCTGCTGTACGGCAATGCCTTTAGCGCTCCCGATGTGTACCAAACTTCTCCCGACTTCGGCGCTTTTTACGACGACAATCTCAAACTCCAGCCCGAACGCATTCAGAGTTTGGAGGCAAGGGCTGAGCAAGGACTGGGACGATACTTTCAGCTGTCCGGCGGTGTGTATAACAACCAAATCTACAATTTGATTTCGCTCGTCTCGGTTCCCAGTGACGGGAATTTTCAGTACCAAAACACCGGTGGTGCGCAAGCCACTGGGATGGATGTTGAACTCAGCGGACGCGCAACCAGCGGCTTGCAGGGCAAGGCCAGCTTCGACTACGTGGACGCCCACGACGACGGTGTCGGACACCCGGCACTGGATAACTCCCCCGGCCCAATGGCGAAGTTGAACCTGATTGTCCCAGTGGCTCACAAGTGGTTGTTCGCCGGAGTCGAAGGGCAATTTTTGGGGAGACGCCTGACGCTTTTGGGGGATTCAGTAAGCAGTTATCAAGTCTTTAACTTCACCTTGCTCGGGCACACAGTCGGAAAACATCTGGACGTAGCAGCCAGCGTCTTCAACCTTCTGGACAAGAAATATTTTGATCCCGGCCGCCCGGAAGATCCGGAGAACGCCATTCAACAGGACGGAAGAAGTGTTCTGATCAAAATCACTGGAAGGTTTTAAAAAACATGCAACCAGATCAGGCATTCGAGCAAATCGTTCCGAGGCGGGTTGGCCGACAAAAACGGCTGAGACTCGGCGTGGGTTTCCTGCTGTTTGGCATTCGCTGCCTTGCCCAGCAGCAGGATCTCACGCAGCTAAGCCTCGAGGACTTGATGAATACCAAGGTCACCTCCGTATCGAAGAAGGAGCAGCCACTTTCGCGAACCGCGTCGGCGATCTTCGTCATTACCTCGGAAGACATTCGCCGCTCCGGCGCGACCGATATTCCCGACCTGCTGCGAATGGTTCCTGGAATTGACGTGGCGCAGATCGACGCCAACAAATGGGCGGTCAGCGCCCGGGGGTTGAATAGCCTGTACAGCAATGAACTCCTGGTGTTGCTCGACGGACGAAACGTTTATACGCCGACTTTTGGCGGCGTCTACTGGGATGTTCTTGACCTGCCGCTCGAGGATATCGAACGCATCGAGGTGATTCGCGGGCCCGGTGGAACCATCTGGGGAGCCAACGCGGTCAACGGAGTGATCAACATCATTACGAAAAAAGCCTCGGAGACCAAAGGTGGGACGGTGGTCGCAGCCGGAGGGAATCTGGACCAGGGACTCGGAATGGTGCAGTACGGAGACAGCCTGGGCCAGCGCACCGACTACAGGATTTACACCAAGTACAGTAATCTCGATCACCTGCCGGGCCTCGGCGGGACGGCTGGTGGCGATGGCTGGCATGTGCTTCGTGGAGGGTTTCGGACCGATAGCAGAGTCTCCGCCAAAGACACGGTGACGGTTCAGGGCGACCTGTACGGTGGGGATGAGAGCACTCCGGCGCTGTTCCTTCCATCCGTTTTATCGCCCGGACATGAAGACATCGAGAGAACAACCAATCTCTCGGGCGGATCCATCCAGTCGGACTGGGACCACATTTACTCCGCCCGTTCGGCCACGCTCTTACAGGTCTCGTTCGATCGTTACAAGCGCAACGATGTTATCGGGGAAGAGCGCAGCACGCTCGCGCTTGATTTCCAGCACCACTTCGCCTGGGGTAACCGCCAAGATGTGGTTTGGGGCGCGGGGTACACGTATAGCCGATCCGATACCCAAGGAAACCTCACATTCTCTCTGAACCCGGCCGACCAGAACCTGCAGTTGTTCAGCACGTTCTTCCAGGACGAGATTGCATTGCTGCCGGACAAGCTGTACCTCACGCTAGGCACTAAGCTAGAGCACAACATTTACAGCGGGTTCACGCTGATGCCGAACGCCCGAGTGTCGTGGACGCCCAGCGCGCGCCACATGTTTTGGGCTGCCGTATCCAAGGCGGAGCGCACGCCCAACGAAAGCGATACAGCGGTCCGGGATAATCTTCAGGGGTTCCCCGGGCCCGGAGGCACTCCGGTCCTGGTGGCCATCTTGGGTAATCCTCATTTCAAGAATGAAGGATTGATTGCCTACGAACTTGGGTATCGGGTCGAGTTTTCCACGCTTCTCTCGATGGACGTGGCAACTTATTACAACGATTACAGCCACCAGGAGACGAGCCAGGCGACGTCACCTTTTTTTGAGGCTACGCCATCACCTCCGCATCTCGTCGATCCGTTGACAATCGGGAATTTGAGGTATGGAGAGGCGCACGGGCTGGAGATGGCGATCAATTGGAAGGTGACCGACCGCTGGACGCTGAGCCCGGGATACGCCTTCGAACAAATTCATATGCATTTGGATCCGGGAAGCGACGACAGTCAGTCCGTCCTCTATGCCGAAGTGAGCAGTCCGGTTCACAGCGCCCAGTTGCGCTCGCACCTCAACCTGACGCATGGATTCGCGTGGGATGCTTCCGCCTATTTTGTAGACCGGCTCCAGAGTGGAAACATTCCGTCTTACACCCGGCTGGACACCGGGCTCAGCTGGCGATGGACCGAAGGGCTTTCAATGAGCGTAGTGGGACAGAACCTGGTGAAGGATCGACATCTGGAGTTTCTGGACGATAGCGAAACTGTGAGATCCACGCTGGTCAAACGCAGTGCGTATGCGAAATTGACCTGGCAATTTTGAGAAGGAGAAGCAATTGAGGCAACGGACCCCACCGAGAAGGATTTTCATCGACGCTTGCTCTCTCGGAAAAGATTGGGGGTCACGCGCCGGGATGTTTCTGCTCTGCCTCGCGCTGTGTTTCGTGTCGGTGGTTGCCGCGGCACAGTCCGCCAGCGAATACCAGGTCAAGGCGGCCTTTCTGTTCAACTTCGCGAAATTCGTCGAGTGGCCCGCCGATGCCTTCCCGACAACCGATGCCCCTCTGCAGGTCTGCGTACTTGGTCAGGACCCTTTCGGCGGTGACTTCGAACAAATGATCGAAGACAAGACGGTGAATGGCCACAGGCTTGAGATCGTGCACCCTGAAGGCGTACCGCAGGCCAGGGCATGTCAGGTCCTATTCATCGCGTCATCGGAGAAGCAGAAAGAACGAGATATTCTACGAGGCCTTGCAGGAGTCAGTGTTCTCACCGTCGGGGACATCCCGGGCTTCGCAAAAATGGGCGGGATTATCAACTTCGTACTGGATGAGAACCGGGTGCGCTTCGAAATCAATGTGAAGGCAGCGGAACGGGTGCACTTGAAGCTGAGTGCACGACTGTTGACGGTCGCCAAGCTGATCGTGACCGACGAAGAGGCACAAGGAAACTAGAGGGTTGGTTTGGCGGAGCAGGCCGTAAATTCGTACATCGCCTATGCGAAAGCGATATGCAGATTGTGAATTCCACTCCGGCGAAGGTTGCGGGCACGCCGAGGCTAGGGCGAGCTCTCCGGGTGCTGGGTCTGGCGATGCTCTTGGTCAGCGCTGGTCGGGCGCAGTCCCCGACCACGGGCGAGTATCAAATCAAGGCGGCGTTCTTGTACAACTTCGCGAAGTTTGTCGAGTGGCCCAGCAGCAGCTTTTCCGATGCGTCCTCCCCGCTGCAGATCTGTATTTTCGGGCGCGATCCCTTTGGTCAGGCGCTGCGCGACATCACCAACCAAAAGACGGTGAACGGACGCAAACTCGAAGTCAATCAGGTGACCGATTTACAGCATGCGAGAGCCTGCCAGATCCTCTTTATCGCTTCATCGGGAGAAACTCCCGTGAAGCAGATCGTCGACGGCCTGCGCGGGGCGGGTGTTCTGACGGTCAGCGACAGCAAGGGCTTTACCGATCAGGGTGGGATGATCAATTTCGTGCTGGAAAACGACCGGGTGCAATTCGAGGTGAACCGGAAGGCAGCCGAGCAAGTGGGGTTGAAGATCAGTTCGAAGCTGTTGAGTGTGGCGAAAATGGTCACCGTGTAAGCGGGATGAGGGCGTAACCCTATGCGTCATTTTGGGGATTTGTCGATCCGCCACAAGCTGACCGTCTTGTTCATGGCGATCAGCGGTTTCACTGCGTTGGCGGTTTCCTGTCCCATGGCCATTTATGATGTGACCACGTTCAAGCGCGCTGTCGCCCAAAACCTGGCGGTCCTGGGCGATGTGCTGGCCGGCAACAGCACGGCTGCCCTGACGTTTCGAGACGCGGAATCGGCGCGCGATGTCTTGCGGGCTTTGCGGGCAGAACCCAATGTGACCACGGCTTGCATTTATACCGCGGACGGCAAACCCTTTGCCAAGTACGCGCGCGATGAGAAAGATTCTAGCTTCATACCGCCCCTTCCGCAGGCGGAGACCACCGAGTTCAGGGATGGCTACCTGATTCAGTTCCGCAAGATTGCGCTGGCGGGTGAGACCGTCGGCACCCTGTATCTGGAATCTGATCTGGAGAGATTACATTCGCGCTTGCGGGGATACAGCATCAACTTTGCCCTGACCCTGCTGGTCACGTTCTCGCTCGCTTTCGTGCTGGCGTCGCGTTTTCAAGAGCCCATCTCAAGACCAGTGCTTGCATTGGTCGAGACGGCCAAAGCCATTTCGGGGCGAGGTGACTATTCGATTCGGGCCGAAATCCGCAATCGCGACGAATTCGGTCGGCTGGCGACTGCCTTCAACAGCATGCTGGGGCAAATCGAGCGTCGCGATCTCGAACTTCAGCAGCACCGGGAAAACCTGGAGGAGCAAGTTAGCCATCGCACCCATGAGCTTCTGACCATGAACACAGAACTGACGGTTGCCAAGGACGCGGCCGAGGCAGGCAGCCGCGCAAAAGGGGAATTCCTCGCCAACATGAGCCACGAGATCCGCACTCCGATCAACGGCATCATGGGCATGACCGAGTTGGCTCTGGACACGGACCTGAATACCGAGCAGCGGGACTACCTGCTGCTGGTGAAGTCTTCCGGCGAGTCGCTGTTGTCGGTGATCAATGACATTCTTGATTTCTCCAAAGTGGAGGCGGGCAAACTGGATCTGGAGAAGATCGAATTCAATCTCTACGACTGCGTGGGCGAAACCATGAAGACTCTCGCTCTGCGCGCTCACCAGAAGCAGCTGGAACTGGCCTACGACGCCGCCCCGGAAGTTCCCTCGCAACTGCTCGGCGACCCCGGACGCTTGCGGCAGATTCTTGTAAACCTGGTGGGCAACGCGATCAAGTTCACGGAGCGTGGAGAAGTACTGGTCACAATTGAGAGAGCTTCGCAGGACGCCAACGGAGTGGAGCTTCATTTCAAAGTGAAGGACACCGGCATTGGTATTCCTCCGCAGAAACACGGACTCCTGTTCAAAGCTTTTTCGCAGGCCGACGGCAGCACCACGCGCAAGTATGGCGGCACGGGCCTTGGACTGGCAATCTCGGCGCGGCTGGTCGAGCTAATGGCGGGGAAAATGTGGGTGGAGAGCAGTGAGGGTCAGGGGAGCACATTCCATTTCACGGCGCGCTTTGCGGCGGTCGAGACGAAAGTGCAACCCGCATCTCCAGCGCTCCAAACCGAGTTGCAAGGTCTGTCGGTGCTGATCGTCGACGATAACGAGACCAATCGTCGGATTCTCTGCGAGATGACACGAGGATGGGGGATGAAGCCGTTGGCCACGGAGAGCGGCGCCACGGCACTGGCTGCTCTTGAGATCGGACGGCAAAAAGGAGATCCATTTCAGCTCCTCCTGATCGACTGCCACATGCCCGTGATGGACGGGTGGGAGCTAGCGGAAAGGATTCAGACAATCACGAGAGGCAAAGGCGAAGTGGAGGTCACGGTTCTGATGCTGACTTCCGGCGGGCAATCCGGTGAAGCAGGCCGCTGCCGCCGAGTGGGAATCTCCGCCTACTTGCTCAAGCCTGTGCTCAAAGCCGACCTGCGCGCAGCCATTCTGGCAGCGCTAAGTGAACAGCGGAACAAGGTGAGCGATGTCCCCGCGCTGGTCACTCGTCATACGCTGCGCGAATCCGCCAACAAACTTAGGATCCTGGTGGCGGAAGACAACGCGGTGAACCAAGCCGTGATCCTGCGTGTATTGCAGAAGATGGGACACACCCCGGTGTTGGCACAAAACGGCAAAGAAGCGGTGGCGTTGGCTATGACAGAAAAATTCGACGCAGTCTTCATGGACGTCCAAATGCCGGAGATGGATGGACTGGCGGCGACGGCGGCGATTCGCGAAAGCGAAAAGAGCAGCGGGACTCACCTGCCAATCACTGCGATGACGGCTCATGCCATGAAAGGTGACCGCGAACGGTGCCTGGAGTCTGGCATGGATGGTTACATTACCAAGCCCGTGCGCTTTAGCGACATTGAGCAAACGCTGGCGGCATTACCGGTCGCGCCTGCTGCGCCAAGCAAGCCTGCGAAGGCGGCGGCATCGTGGAACCGCGCTGAAGCTCTCGACCGAATTGGCGGCGATGAGGAACTGCTTCGTGATTTGTGCGACATTTTTCTGGAGGAGTCTCCGAAATTACTGCAGAAGCTGCAGGTGGCACTGGCGGCTGGAGACTCCGACGGTGTCATGCGCGCGGCTCACAGTCTGAAGGGCGAATCCAGCTACCTGGGAGCGGGCGAAACATCGCAGGCTGCCCGGCAGCTCGAAGAGATGGGGCGCAACAAGGATCTTTCCCGCGCCGATGCGACGGTTGCCGTGCTGGAGCGGGAAATCACCGGTCTGCATCTCCACCTGAAAGAGTTGGCCAAGGCGCACCATGATTAAGAGTCCGACAGAGGTGGCCGCGGAGATGAGCGATCCAAAGCCGAGCCGGGCTGGGGTGACCCTGCCAGTCGACGCAGCGCTCATTGCCGAAGACGATCCGATCTTTCGTCGCATTCTGGTGAGCTGGTTCAAGAAGTGGGACTACAGCGTCACGGCTGTCGAGAACGGTCTGGATGCTTGGGAACTCTTGCAACACGAAGACGCTCCGCAGATGGCGGTTCTTGATTGGATGAT